>Ga0207680_10000365_pt1 | contig 21770 bp, 29 predicted proteins | sample KBSS23metaG_FD_184321 | JGI IMG/M metagenome (GOLD analysis project Ga0207680, IMG submission 184321) | Switchgrass rhizosphere microbial communities from Kellogg Biological Station, Michigan, USA - KBS S2-3 metaG (SPAdes) (version 2) | ecosystem: Host-associated > Plants > Roots > Rhizosphere...
GCCTATCTCTACATCACCCGTGCCATGGATTACTTCGACCTCGCGGCCGAGCATGATGGCCGCTTGGCGGACGCGTTCCAGGGATCGACAACCCGGTTCTGCATCATTTCCTTCACCTCCGACTGGCTGTTCCCGACCTCGGAGAACAAGCTGGTGGCGCATGCATTGAATGCGTCCACCGCGACGGTCAGCTTTGTCGAGATCAAGACCGACCGCGGCCACGACGCCTTCCTGCTCGACGAACCCGAGATGTATGCGACCGTGCGCGGGTTCGTGAACTCGGTCGCGGCGTCGATCGGCGCATGAGCCTCCGTCCGGACCTTGCTGCGATCGCCGAGATGATTCCGCGCGGAAGCCGCGTGCTGGACGTCGGCTGCGGCGACGGCGCCCTGCTCGAACATCTCATCCGGACAAAGTCAGTGGATGGGCGCGGGATCGAATTGTCGCAGCAGAATGTGAACGCCTGCGTGGCGCGCGGGCTGTCGGTGATGCAGGGCGATGCCGACACCGACCTCAACGACTATCCGTCAGCCGCTTTTGACGTGACCATCCTCAGCCAGACCATCCAGGCGACCTTCGCACCGAAAGACGTACTCAACCATCTGCTGCGGATCGGCCGGCGCACGGTGATCTCGTTGCCGAATTTCGGGCATTGGAGAGTGCGACTGTCACTTCTGACCGGGGGCCGCATGCCGCGCACCAAGGCGCTGGAGTTCGACTGGTACGATACGCCGAACATTCACCTGTGCACGATCGCCGACTTCGTCGGCCTGGCGCGAAGTACCGGCGCAATTATCGAGCGCGCGCTGGCGCTGGACGAAAGCGGCGCAACGCGCGAGATGCGCGCCGAGGCCTGGGGGCCGAACTTGTTTGCCGACGGCGCGATCTTTCTGCTGAAAGGAAAATGACGGCGAGCGGGAATCGCACAAACCCGCCCGCCATCATGGTCTTAGCGCTTAGCTGGCGCCGAGCATCTGGAGCGCCGCGGCGTAGCCGTCGACACCCTGCTTGTACATGCCGTGGGCGCAGAAACCCTGTGCGCCCCGCGCCTGCGCGCGAGCATCGGCAACATTCGCCGAGGTCTGATTGGCATCGAGCGCGGCCGATACCTTCTTCTGCATGTGCAGGCATCCGACCGAACTGGCCGGCTCACCCGAGTCCTGCGCAAGCGCGGTTCCCGTGAGCGCAACGCAGAGAGCGGCGGCGGTGAAAGCTGTTTTTCCGAAACGCATGACTTCCTCCTGTTGAATCGAATGATCCCGGACATTCGATGTTCGATAGGTAGGAGCAATGCCGCGCGTTGAAAGGGGGCGCCAATCACCGATGCGTGTTGCCAATAACACTCACGTCATCCGTGTCGCGAATTTTTCGCAGCGGACAAGGAAAAACACGACGCAATGTCGCGCGACCTCGCTGCGCGCATGGGTCATGTGCACCGCGCAGCACGGTTCACACTGTTTTGTTTTTGAAATAGCGGCGTACGCAACGCTTCAATGACGCCCAGATGCGAAAATGAAAATACGTTAAGCGTCGCCATGCGGCGTGCGGCTTGCACCATCGCGCAAGCTGACAGGCGCGTCACGAACCGCCTTCCATTTCGGAATGCCGTTGGCGACCGGCGTGGGTGTGCCCGCATAAATCGTCTTCGTCGCTTCCACCATGTGCACGCCGGCGAGCCCAGGGAACAATCGCCGCAGGAGCCGATCCCAACCGGCACCTGAGCGGATCAACCGCCGGCCCCGGAATGGCGGCACATAAAGCGCACGTTCCCATGCGACGGGTTGGAACAGGGCGTCGCGCAGAAGCCGATCAAGTTCGCCGCGACTGAACGGACGGCCGACCGCGAAGGGCGACCGCTCGAGCTGTGCCCACAGACTGGTGCGGTTGGGCGCGATGAGCAGCATGCGCCCCTCGGGCGCAAGCACGCGCCAGAGCTGGCGCAACAGGGGACGGATCGCGTCGGCGCCTTCGAGACCGTGCACCACCACAATGCGGTCGAAGAATGCATCCGGGAACGGCAGCGCCGCCTCTTCGGTCAGCGTGGTCAGCACCTTTTCGGCAGGCCAGGCGACGACGCCCTGTTGGGCCGGCATCGCAGCCACTGCGCGCTCGGTGTCGATCTGGAACGGGCGCAGATAGGGGACGGCGAAGCCATAGCCCAGGAGGCGAAGGCCCCTGGTCTGCGGCCATTGAGTCCGGAGATGGCGTGCAATGATGCGCCGCGTCAAAAGGCCCAAGGGACTTTCGTAGAAGTCGGCCAGCTCTGCGGCGTCCAGCAGCATGGCAATGCGTAGCGCGACACCGCGTCAGGTTCAACGCGGGAGCGCCGCTGTTAGGGTTTTGGGGAATCGGCGGAAGGACTACCCATGGCCGCGCTCCGGATCGAACTCGTCCCTTGCTTGAAGGACAACTATGCTTACCTCGTGCATGACGCCGATGCGGGGCTGACGGCGATCGTCGATCCGTCGGAACCCGGGCCCGTGCGCCAAGCCCTGGCAAAGCGCGGTTGGCGGCTGACGCACATCCTGAATACGCACCATCACTTCGACCACACCGGCGGCAATATCCCGCTCAAGGAGGCCTCGGGCGCCAAGGTTGTTGGACCGGAGAAAGACCGCGAGCGTATCCCCGGCATCGACGAGGGTGTGATCGAGGGTCAGGTTTGGATGTTCGGGAACCGGCGTGTGCCGGTGCTGGAGATTCCGGCGCATACACGCGCGCATATCGCATTCGTCTTCGACGATGCGGTATTCACGGGCGATACGCTGTTTGCGATGGGATGCGGGCGGCTATTCGAAGGCACGCCCGCGATGATGTGGTCAAGCCTTTCGAAGCTGATGACCCTGCCCGACGCGACGCGCGTCTACTGCGGGCACGAATACACGCTGAACAACGGCAAGTTCGCGCTCAGTATCGAGCCGGGCAATGCTGCGTTGAAGGCGCGTATGAAGGACGTGGAAGCGGCGCGGGCGTCGAACAAGCCGACGATCCCCTCGACCATCGGATTGGAGAAAGCGACCAACCCGTTCCTGCGGCCCAATTCGGTTGAAATCCGCCAGTCGCTCGTCATGAAGGACGCGAGCGACGTCGAGGTGTTCGGCGAGATGCGGAAACGGAAGGACAGCTTCTAAGAGCTATTTGTCCGAGTCGTCACCGTCGTGATGATGCTTGTGCGAGTCGTTGTCGTCGCCATCGTCGCTGCCGCTCACGGTGTCGGCTGCCCCGCTCACGACGGAGCCCGCGACATGGGCAGTCGTGGTGACCACCGTGGTCGCGACGCTGACGCCCGCGCTTGCCACGTCATAGGCGATGCAGCCCGAGAGGGAGAAGCCCAGAACGGCGATAACGGCTACAGGCAGCAGGACGCGCATGGCGGATGACCCCTTCGATGCGGGCACCATCGCACACGCGGCGTCAAAGAACCACTAATGGCCGATGACACTGCCTTCATGTTCCCCGAAAGCAGCGGAAAGACTAGGGTTCCGCCATGGCCCGCACCGATTCCGTTTTCGCCACGCAAATCTATCATGCGCAATTATCGGCGCGGCTGAATGGGGAACTCGAGCGGGCTTGCCTCGTGCTGGCGCACGACGACAGAGCCGGCCAACGCTGGTCCAAGGCGCATGGCTATCGTGGCTACACCTCTTACGCCTCCCTGAACGATCTGCCGGAACGCATGCCCGAGTTCGCGGCACTGGCAAAGCTCATCGACCGGCATGTGGCGGCTTTCGCAAAAGCGCTGGATTTCGACATGGGCGGGCGGCGGCTGAAGTTGGACAGCCTGTGGGCCAACGTCATGCCGGGCGGCGGCGTGCATGGCGGCCACATCCATCCGCATTCGGCGATCAGCGGGACGTACTACGTCGCGGTGCCGCGCGGTGCGAGCGCGATCAAGTTCGAGGATCCGCGTCTGCCGCTGATGATGGCGGCGCCCATGCGCAAGGCGAACGCGAAAGCCGCGAACCGCACATTCGTATCGGTTGAGCCGAAGGCGGGCTCCCTGCTGCTCTGGGAAAGCTGGCTTCGGCACGAGGTCCCGCTGAACCTCGCCAAGGGTCAGCGCATCTCTATCAGCTTCAATTACAGCTAGAGTGTCGCGAAAAGCGCTTCGGCTTCCGCCCAGTTCTTCACGACGCGCTCGGCGCCGGCCTCAGTCAGCCGTGCAGCGATGCGGCCGGTCATGTGGCCGCCGCCCTGGAAGCCCCACACCGTCATGCCGGCAGCGCGGCCGGCCGTGACGCCGTTCACCGTGTCTTCGATCACAAGACAGTCTTCCGGCTTCATGTCCAACGCCTTTGCGGCGTGCAGGAAAAGGTCCGGCGCAGGCTTGGCATTGGTGACGTGCTCGGCGGAGTAGATATGCGGCGCGAAGTGATCCCAATGGCCGACCTTCTTCAGCTTGACTTCGAGGCCGCGCACCGTGCTGGAGCTGCCCACCGCCTTGGGAAGCCGCAGCACCTTGATGGCGCTGAGTGCGCCGTCCACTTCGGTCAGACGCTCCGCGATAGCCTTTTCGTACCGCGCCCGCATTGGCGGGCGGATTTCATCGATGATGGAACGGCCGAGCCGTTCGCGGCCATCGGCATCGAGCGCGGCCCAGAACGCCTTGTCGCTCATGCCCATGAAGCGGATGGCGAAGTCGTGCCGGTCATAGTGCATGCCGATGCTGGAGAGCACTTCCAGCTCGACTTCATGCGCAATGACTTCGCTCTCCACCAGAACGCCGTCGCAATCGAAAATGACAGCCTTGATCATGCGCCGGAGGTACGGGATAGCCGGGAGGCGCGCAACTCACGCGTTGTTGCCGAAAACCTAGCGCGCGAACTCGAACGCGATGGCAGAGAAGTGCAGCACTGCCGCGACCAGCACGAAGGCGTGCCAGATCGCCTTGTGATAGGGGATGCGCTCGATCACGTAGAACAGCACGCCCGCCGAATAGACGAGCCCGCCGGCGACCAGTAGCCAGAAGTCGGTCGCGCTCATGGCCGCATGCAGCGGCTGGATCACCGTGACGATCAGCCAGCCCATCGCGAGATAGAGCCCGATGCTCAGCCACTCGAACCGGCGCGGGAACAGAACCTTCATGGTCACGCCGAAGCTCGCGCTGAGCCAGATGGCGGCCAGAATGATGCTGCCGTAAGGAGCGCCGAGGCGGTTGACTGCGAAGGGCGTGTAGGTGGCGGCGATCATGATGAAGATCGCAGCGTGGTCGAGACGGCGCAGGATCTGCCGCGACGGGCCTTGCGGCGCCAGGTTGTAGGCCGCGCTGGCGCAGATCATGGCGAGCAGCCCGGCACAGTAGACCAGTACGCTGATCGCGGCCGACAGACCCGTCACGTTCCACAGCAACCACAGGCTGGCGTTGATGGCGAACAGGATGCCCAGCACATGCACGGCCGCATCGGCCCGATGTTCGAACCGCGAATAGATCCGCTCGGCTTTGTCGATGATCGTCATGGCTTACCCTATGTGGGGTGCGCCGCATCCCAAGTCCACTCGGCAAAAGGTCCTAGTTGGATGCTTGCGCCGCCGGGATGGATGCATCCTCTAGCGGCATGTCCAGGCTCTGCGGGACACATTTTACATGCGGCAAGGCTTTGGATTTCGCTTGGAAGCGACCATTTGCCGAAGGTGCGCCGGCGCGGTTCAATGCGCGGATGAGAACCCTGCTTGCTGCCGCGCTCGCCATCATCGCCACGCCCGCCCTTGCCGCCGGCTACGGCGCGCCGCCGCCGGGTCTGAGCGCGAAGCTGGACAAGCTGGTGAAGAGCTATCCGGATTTCCTGGACCGCCACGACGACAGGTTCCTGTACCTGAAGGACGGACGAAAGCTGACGATCAGCGACGGGCGTACCGACAAGTCGTTCGACCAATTGGTCGAGCACGCCGACATCGACGACATGTTCTATGCCGACTATCCGGCCGGCGCGGACGCGAGCGCGCCGGGGCGGGACGTCGATCCGGGGCGTGTGCGGTTCGAGCCGCTGTTCAACGCGATGTACGGCGACTGCGACCACGGCGAGGTGGCGCCCAAGATGCGTTCGATCGCGTGGCTGCCCAAGCACCATGGGGGCAGCCTCTCAATCACCTCGGCCAATGGGGTGGACAAGGCGCTGGAGGCGGTCAGCGCGGAGCTGGACGCGCTGCCCGAGAAGTACATGCGCTACCTGATCCCGAACTCCGGCAGCTACAACTGCCGCAAGATCGCAGGATCGACGTCACGCAGCGTGCATGCCTGGGGTGCCGCGCTCGACATCAACAGCGCGGCGTCGGACTACTGGCGCTGGTCGAAGGACGGCTGGCATAACCGCATCCCCGTCGAAATTGCACGCGTGTTCGAGCGCCATGGCTTCATCTGGGGCGGCCGCTGGTGGCACTACGACACGATGCATTTCGAGTACCGGCCGGAACTGCTCCCCTAGCCGGCGGAAAAACGGCCAGCTAGTAGCCGCCTTCGTCCGCATCACCGAGCGTCACGATCACATAGTCGCCGTGGTGATTGCTGCGGTAGATGTCCACATGGATCATCACATTGCCGTTGACGATCTGGCGCAGCACCCCGCTGTCGGATGTACCGTCGTTGAGCATCTGCTCCAGCAGCGCACGGTTGTTGACGTTGTCGAAATAGCTATCGCTCTCGTCGCCGGCATCCTGGATGCCGTATTTGTGAAAGTTGGCGCGGTCCTGCCGGATGATCGCGGCGGCCGACGTCAGGCGCTGGCCGTTGGAATTGTAGTGATCGGCGCGCGACAGCCACGCATTGTAGCTGCCGATCAGCTCGGCGGCGGAAGCGGGCGCGGCGGCGAACGAAAGCCCGAGCACGGCGGCGCAGGCGAGAAGCGTCTTGCGAATCATGAAATCCCCCAGGGCGTTTCGACCAAAGTACGGTCGGTCCGGATCATGGTCTTTTGGCGGCAATGCGCCAAGAGGCACCGATTGGGTGTGACCGGCTTCTGCGCTAGAGTCCGGCGATGGAAGACAACGACGACCTGCCGCCAAAGGCCAAGGCCGCGGCGAAACCCGACGAGGATACTTTCGCGGGCTCGTTGGGCCTTACCTTCACCGGCCTGCTGTGGGTGGCGGCGTTCGGCCTCGTCGGGCTGGTCGTGTTGTATGCACTGGTGCACGGGTTCTGACCCGCATCAGGTGCACGCGTCCTTGACCACAGCATTCAGGTCCACGTCGTCGCCGCCGATCAGGCCGAGCGTCTTGCCCTGTGGCGAGATCAGCCAGGGCCAATCGTAAGATCCGCCGAAGACGAAATATTTGTGCTGGGTCACGATCAGCTTGTCGCGAAAATCCGGCTCCGCGCACTTTGCCAGCACCTGCACATCGTCGCCGTCGACCACGAAGTGCTCCTTGCCGGCGCCGAAGTCATAGACATGAACTGCCCCGGACGTGGCCCATGCGGGTGTCTCGAAGTAGAGAAGACCGCCCGTGGACGAGAATTGCATGCTCTGGAAACCACACACGGTCTTCTTCATGTCATTGTCGGACTTGACGCTGAGCAGCTTGCGGGCGCCTGTGCCGTCGGCGTTGACCGTCCACAACTCGACGTTGTCCGACTCCGCTCCGTTTGCCTGGCAGTTCAACTGCTTGCCGGTATTGCGGATGAAGGCGATGCGCTTGCCGTCGGGCGAGGCCACCGGATCGCTATCCTGGCCGGAATGGGTGACGGCCTTGCCGTTCACGACGATGTTGCCGTGATCGGCCGTTGCCGCGTGCGCGGCCGTGGCGGCTGCGGTGAGCAGGAAAGCCGAGAAAACAAGCGCGCGCATGGTGATACCCCCCAGACCCCGCCATCTTAGCGTGGATTGCGGCGCCGTTGCGGCGGTGCCGGCGATCACAACCGAGCATTGACGAAGCTTCGTCAATCTGGCGCTCGGCGAGGAACGCGCCTATCTCTGGCTGATCAATCGCTGGGGAGCGCCAATTGACCGACACCGCCATTGCCTGGCCGCGCAAGACGCGCGAGGTCCGGAATTTCCTGATGGATTCGACCCGCTGGAACGACTTCCGCTTTCGCGACGACGACATCGTCATCGCGACGTGGTCCAAGTCCGGCACCACCTGGATGCAGCAGATCGTCAGCCAGCTCGTGTTCGACGGCGATCCGAAGGTGTTCGGCCAGTCCGTCTCGCCCTGGATCGACTTTCAGTTGCGGGAGGGCGACCCGGAGATGGCGTTGGCGCAGACCCATCGCCGTTTCATGAAGACGCACCTGCCGATCGATGCGCTCGTGTTCTCGCCCAAGGCGAAATACATCTATGTCGGCCGCGACGTGCGCGACGTGATCTGGAGCTTCCATCACCATCTCTCCAGCTTCACGCCGTATGCGCATGCCCGCACGCAACAGACGGCGGCGATGACCGGCGACCTGGCCCCACCGCCCGTGCCGCCCGATGTGCGCAGCTTTTATCACTTCTTCCTTCAGAGCGACGCCTCGCGGCCGACCGGCTTCTTCGCCAATGTGCAAGGCTGGTGGGATATCCGGACTCTGCCGAGCGTGCTCATGGTGCACTACGCAAACCTGAAAGCCGACTTGCCGGGCCAGATGCGCCGCATCGCGAAATTCCTCGACATCGCGATCGACGAGAAGAAGTTCTCCGACATGCTGCTGCATTGCAGCCTGGAGCACATGAAGGATCGCGGCAGCGAGGACGAGTTCCTGACCAGGATGTTCGACGGCGGCAGCCGCACCTTCGTGAACAAGGGCACCAATGGCCGCTGGAAGGATGTACTCTCGCCGGAAGAAGCCGCCTTGGCCGACGAAGCCGCGGCAAAATTGCTCACGCCCGACTGCGCCCGCTGGCTGAAGACGGGCGAAGGATGAATCACCTCTCCCTTTGTGGGGAGGTCGACAAAATCGCGTAGCGCAGCGAAGCGGTTTTTCGGGTGGGGGACGGCGCAGAGGCGGAAACCGCACCGCACCCGAAATCGCCTCCCGATTTCGACCTCCCATAGAGGGGAGGTGGACTTAGGCGAAATCCTTCGCCAGCGCCGCCCGCACATTCGCCGGCATCACCGCCATGTGCCCGTAGTTCGCGTGGCTCATGCCGATCACCACTGCTTCAGCACCCGCGCGGAACGCCGCGACCTGCGCCGGCGTGAAGGTGAAGCGCAGCCAGTGCACCGATGACGTTTTGCCGTCCGCCGTGGTGCGGTCCTCGTAGTCGGTCGGCGTCGCCTCGACACGGTCCTTGCCGATCTCGAGGAACACCGTTTCTTCAATGTGCCCCAACCTGCGCAGCTCCCGGTCGCGGCGGTTGCCGTCCTCGATCTCGATCATCATGGTCGCGATCAACTCGGAACCTTGCGGGATCAGCGGATTGTAGGCTTCCAGTTCGCCCTCGATTTGCGCCGCGCCACCCTTCTCGATGCGCAGCATCTCCTGCACCTGGAGCCACATCGAGGTGTAGTTCTCGAAATACAGCGTCGCATACGGCCCCACTTCGATGCGCCGGTTCTTCTTTTCTTCGATCGAGGCCGCGCGCAGCTGCTGGCGCCGCGCGTTGTAGTCGGCATCGGGCAGAATGTCGGCGGGCGTGATCTTGCGTTCAGCGAGGGACATCAAACCAATCCGTAGGCGCGCGCCATGATCTGAATCGGATGCTCGGGCTCGCGCACCTTTGCCGGCTTTCCGTCCCGCTCCGCCATCTCCCCCACCTGTTGCACGATATGCTGCGCTGCCAACGGGCAGTCGCTCACGATATGCCCGCGCGCCTGCTTCTCCGCGGTGCGGAACACCGGGCGTCCCACCTTCACTGCTACGTCGTGCGTCGGCTTCACCACGCCGAACGTGCCGCCATGGCCCGAGCAGCGCTCGATCACGTCCACCGGCGTGTTCGGGATCATCCGCAGCATCTCAGCCGCCTTCGGTCCCATGTTCTGGGCGCGCGCATGGCAGGCCAGATGCACCGTCACGCCTTCCGGCAGCGGCTGCATACCCTCCGGCAGGCCGTTCTTCTTCGCCACATCGACCACGTATTCGTCGAGATCGAACGTCGCTTCCGATACGCGCTTCACGTCGGCATTGTCCGGCACGATCAGCGGCCATTCGAACTTCAGCATCAGGCCGCACGACGCGGTCAGCGCGACGATGTCATAGCCCTCGTCGATCAGCTTCACCAATTCCTTCGACACCTTCGCGGCGTTGGCCGCTACGCGGGACAGCTCCGCTTGCTCCAGGAACGGCATGCCACAGCAACCGGGATAGGTGACCTTTGTTTCGACGCCCAGGTGATTGAGCACCGCGCGCGCCGCCATGCCCGTCGCGGGCTTGTTATAGTTCACGAAGCAGGTCGCATAGAGCGCCGCCTTGCGCTTGCCGTAGGCCGGCGCCGACACGTTGATGCTGATCGGATCGCCCTTCGCGGCGCTCACGAACGTCCTGGTATTGAACTTCGGCAGTTCCGCCGTGCGGTCGATATGCGCCACCGCTTCCATCAGCGGCCGTGTCAGTCGGTTGCTCTTGTCCGACGCCCAGTTGACGATCGGCGAGACGAACCGCGCGGCGATACCGTTGCGGTCCATCTCGGCAAGCTGCTTCTGGGTGAAATCGGTCTTGCCCTTCTTCGCCTCGATCGCGCGCGCGCGCAGGATCAGGTGCGGGAAGTCGAGCTGGAATTCATGCGGCGGCACGTAGGGACACTTCGTCATGAAGCACATGTCGCAGAGCGTGCAGGCCTCCACGACCTGCCCGAAATCCTCCGACTTCACGCCATGCATTTCATCCGGCTGTTCATCGATCAGGTCGAACAGGCGCGGAAACGAGTCGCACAAATTGAAGCAGCGCCGGCAGCCGTGACAGATGTCGAAGACCCGCCGCATTTCCTTGTCGAGCGCGGCCTCGTCATAGAATTCCTCGCTCTGCCACGCGATCGGATGGCGTGTGGGTGCTTCGAGCGAACCTTCGCGGGACATTTTGAGATCTTCGAAGTTTTGGCGATGATCACCTCTCCCGCCTGCGGGAGAGGTCGGCGAGCGAAGCGAGACGGGTGAGGGAACGCAATCTTGCGACCGCAGGTCCCCTCACCCGAAAATCGCTGCGCGATTTTATCGGCCTCTCCCGTGAACGGGAGAGGTAAGAGGTGTTACTTCCCGAGCGTGTCGAGTGCCTTCTGGAAGCGGCCGGCATGGGACTTTTCGGCCTTGGCCAGCGTCTCGAACCAGTCGGCGATCTCATCGAAGCCTTCGCCGCGCGCGGTCTTCGCCATGCCCGGATACATGTCGGTGTATTCGTGCGTCTCGCCGGCGATCGAGGCCTTGAGGTTCAGCGAGGTGTCGCCGATCGGCTCGCCGGTCGCCGGGTCTCCCACGGCTTCGAGATATTCGAGATGGCCGTGCGCGTGGCCGGTCTCGCCTTCCGCGGTCGAGCGGAACACGGCGGACACGTCGTTGTAGCCTTCGACGTCGGCCTTCTGTGCGAAGTACAGGTAGCGGCGGTTGGCCTGGCTTTCGCCGGCGAACGCGTCGCGCAGATTCTGGGCAGTCTTGGAGCCTTTGAGCTCGGCCATGGTCTTCTCCCTTGAGCTTGGAAATCCACTTTCCGGCGCCAAGAAGACACCCCCGCGAGGGGTCTGTCAACACTTTAGAATAATTCTAATCAGAAAATTGTTCTCAGGAAGCGCGACGCACGCGCACCACCACGTCGATGCGGTCGACTTCCATGCCCTTGGGCGGCACCGGCACGCCCGCGACTGAGATGTGCTCGCCTGGGATGTCGATCAGCGAGCCGTCATCCTCGACAAAGAAATGCTGGTGGTCGCCGGTGTTGGTATCGAAGTAGGAGCAGCTCGAATCCACCACAACCTGGCGCAGAAGCCCCGCGCCGGTGAACTGGTGCAGCGTGTTGTAAACGGTGGCCAACGAGACCTGCACGCCCGCTGCCATGGCGTCGGCGTGCAGCGATTCGGCTGTCATGTGACGGTGGCCGCCCGAAAACAGCAGGCCGACGAGTTCCAGCCGCTGCCGCGTGGGGCGCAGGCCGGCCGCACGCAACCGCGCTACCGCCTCAACGCCCTCTTCGCGAACCTTTTTGGTCATCCGTGGGTACCGATTTCGCGGGGGCGCTGACACTCCCGCCGCTTCTTTGCTACTATTGCCAACTACCATTTGTTGGTTAGAACACTTCTAACATAAGAACCGGCCCGCTGGCTATAAGGGCTGACGCAGAGGACATCGCCGTGGACACCGCCAATCCCGCCCGCAAATCCAGCTTCGACCTGGCCGGCCTGCTTGCCTGCGCCCGCGGGGAACTTTTCGGCCCGGGCAATGCCAAGCTGCCGCTACCACCGATGCTGATGTTCGACCGCATCACCCGTATCAACGAAACCGGCGGCAGCGCCGGCAAGGGTGAGGTCGAGGCGGAGTTCGACCTCAATCCGAATCTCTGGTTCTTCAAATGCCATTTCCAGGATGACCCTGTGATGCCCGGCTGCCTGGGCCTCGATGCGCTGTGGCAGATGGTCGGCTTCTTCCTCGGCTGGGCCGGTGGATTGGGACGAGGCCGCGCGCTCGGCGTGGGCGAGGTGAAACTCACCGCACTGATCCTCCCGACCGCGAAGAAACTCACCTACTACGTCGACATGCGCCGCGTGATCATGCGCAAGCTGGTGATGGGCGTCGCCGATGGCTGGGTGAAGGTCGACGGCCAGCTCGCCTACGAGGTGAAGGACATGAAGGTTGGCCTGGTCCAGGATGCGGTCGCCGCGATCCAGAAGGCCGTTAATCCGTCGCCGGCAACCGCCTAGTCCGCAACAGAATCCATTGCCGCTCTGCTGTGGGTTGGCGGGCGGCACAGCAGAGCGACAGTCATGAAAAGAGTCGTCGTCACAGGGATGGGCATTGTCTCGTCCCTCGGCAACAACACGCAGGAAGTCGTTGCCAGTCTGCGCGAGGCCAAGTCGGGCATCGTGACCGCGGATGACTATGTGAAATACGGCTTCCGCAGCCAGGTGCATGGCAGCCTGAAGATCGATCTCGACGCCGTAGTCGACCGCCGCGCGCGCCGTTTCCAGGGCGATGGCGCCGGCTATTGCTGGGTGGCGATGAATCAAGCCATTGCGGATGCGGGGCTTGAGGAAAAGGACGTCTCCAACCCGCGCACCGGCCTGATCGTGGGGTCCGGCGGACCGTCCACGAAGGCAATCGTCGATGCCGCCGACATCACGCGCAAGAACAACTCGCCCAAGCGCATCGGCCCCTTCGCGGTGCCGAAGGCAATGTCGTCCACCCTCAGCGCAAACCTGTCGACATGGTTCAAGACCAAAGGCGTCAACTACTCGATCTCGTCGGCGTGTTCGACATCCGCCAACTGCATCGGCAACGCCTACGAGATGATCCAGTGGGGCAAGCAGGATGTAATGTTCGCCGGCGGCGGCGAAGAACTCGACTGGACGCTGAGCGAATTGTTCGACGCGATGGGCGCGATGTCGTCCAAGTACAATGCGACGCCGGAAAAGGCTTCGCGCGCTTATGACAAGAACCGCGACGGCTTTGTCATCAGCGGCGGCGGCGGCATCCTGATCCTCGAAGAGCTGGAGCACGCCAAGGCGCGCGGCGCGAAGATCTATGCCGAGCTGGTCGGCTATGGCGCCACCGCCGACGGCGCCGACATGGTCGCACCCTCCGGCGAAGGCGCCGTGCGCTGCATGCAGATGGCGATCGAGAAGGTGAAGGGCGCGATCGACTACATCAATCCGCACGCCACCTCGACACCGGTCGGCGACATCCCGGAGATCAACGCCATCCGCGATGTCTTCGGCGACAAGATGCCCCCGATCAGCGCCACCAAGTCGCTCAGCGGCCACAGCCAGGGCGCGGCCGGCGTGCACGAGGCGATCTACACCCTGCTGATGATGCAGTCCGGCTTCATCTGTGAAAGCGCCAACATCGAAGAGATCGATCCCGCCGTCGCTTCCGCGAACATCGTGCGCCGGCGTATCGACAACGCCCGTATCGACACCGCTCTGTCGAACTCCTTCGGCTTCGGCGGCACCAATGCCTCGCTGGTCTTCCAGCGCATGTGAGTTTCGCGCTCGCGGTGCGAGCGACGCATAGAGTTTGCACCGGACAGGGACGCGCGTTCTGCGCCTCTGTCCCAAAAAGAAACAGAGGACCCATGGCGAACGCCGGATTGATGCAGGGCAAGCGGGGCCTGGTGATGGGGGTCGCGAACGACCACTCCATCGCCTGGGGCATCGCGCGCGCCCTTGCCGCGCAGGGCGCCGAGATCGCGTTCACCTATCAGGGCGACGCCCAGGCGAAACGCGTGCGCCCCCTGGCGCAATCGATCGGCTCACAGATCGTCCTGCCCGCCGATGTCGAGAATGACGAAGAACTCGACGCTGTTTTCGCGCAGCTCAAGACCCATTGGGGAAGCCTGGATTTCGTGGTCCACGCCATCGCCTTCTCGGACCGGGACGAGCTCAAGGGCCGCTACGTCGATACGTCCAGGGTCAATTTCTGCAAGACTTTGTCGATCTCCTGCTACTCGTTCACCGCCGTGGCGCAGCGTGCCGCCCGGCTGATGAACAAGGGGGGATCCCTGGTCACGCTGACCTATCTGGGCGCCAGCCGCGTCATGCCGAATTACAACGTGATGGGCGTCGCCAAGGCGGCGCTGGAAGCGTCGGTTCGCTATCTCGCGGCCGACCTGGGCAAGGACGCGGTCAGGGTTAATGCGATCAGCGCCGGTCCGATGCGCACGCTGGCTGGCTCGGCGGTCGGCGACGGACGCATGCTGCTCAAATGGACCAAATCCCACGCCCCGCTGAAAAAATCGGTCGAATTGGACCATGTCGGCGGCGCGGCATTGTACTTGCTTAGTGACCTGTCGGGCGGCGTGACGGGTGAGGTTCACTTCGTCGACGCCGGTTTTAACGTGGTCGGCATGCCGCCGACCGCCGATCTCAAGGGCTGGACCGCTCCGGAGAACGGCGACGTGTCCGAAGGAGCCAAGACCAATGCGAAAGAGCACGCTTAAGGCGCTCACGGCGGCCGCAGCCCTCATCGCATCCGTCACCGCGGCATCCGCCGGCTGGCAGGACCAGGCCTCCGACTTCGACAAGGGCCGCCTCGCCGCACTCGGTGAAGCCAAGACCAAGGCGCTCGGCGAAGCCAAGGGTTCGGGTGGCACCGGTGATGCGTCCGCGATCGACGCGGTCATGGGCCCCGCGAGCCACGCACCGTCGGCCGGTGAAGTCACCGGTTCCTGGCGCTGCCGCACCATCAAGCTGGGCGGCATCACGCCCTATGTCGTCTATGGCTGGTTCAACTGCCGCATCTCGATGCGCGGCGGCGGCCTGTGGCTGGAGAAGACCTCGGGCTCGCAGCGCACCGCGGGCTTCCTGTATCCGGGCGACGGCGGCTTCGTGTATCTCGGCGCCTCGTCGGTGACCGGCGAGCCGCAGCATGTCTATTCGGGCAACGGCGCGTCCGCCGGTGCCGGTGCGACGCCGGACGACCAGATCGGCATCCTCACCGCCATCAGCAGCAACCACCTGCGCCTCGAAATGCCCTACCCGGTGCAGGAGTCGACGCTCGATGTTCTCGAGTTGAAGCGCTAGCCACCAGCATTGGCCGCGTTGACAGCCGCCCAGGTGCCGCTTAAATCGAAATCGTTCAACGCCTCTCACCGAGGGTTTATGCAAGAGATTGCCGCCATCCACTGATCGCTTGCGTCCATGGCCGGGCTCGACCCGGCCATCGCGCAGGCACCGACACGCGGCTCCCCGCGCGCAGGCGTTCGTCTGCCCGCCCGGCTCCGCGGAGTTCAGTGCGATGAAAGACGACAATCTTGAACATCTCGAAATTGGAACAGCGCGTCCTGCACTGCCTGGCGCAGGGCGGACGCATTCAGCACGTCAGGGCCGACGGCCGCATCGTTGAAATCGATTGCTGGAATCGCGATGGCCATCGCCTCGCCGATTGCACGCTCGATCTCTTCAAGAAGCTGAAGCGGCGCGGCCTCATCTACAGCACCGGCGGCGGGCCCTATCGCATCTCGCGGATGGGCCTCGACTGCGTGCGCGCGCAACACGACAATCGCTAAGGAGAAGGACATGACTGAAGACCTCAAAACCCGCCTCGCCAAGTCGCGCTTTCCGCGCAGTTCGCAATACGATCCCCACTGGATCGTCGACAACCTGATGGGGCCGCATGCGCTCTGGCTCGCCGAATACCTGAGCGAGAAGATCCCGCTCCGGCCCGGCATGCGCATCCTCGACCTCGGTTGCGGCAAGGCGATCAGCTCGATCTTTTTCGCCAGGGAGTTCGGCGTGCACGTCACCGCCGCCGACCTTTGGATCAAGCCGCACGACAACCAGAAGCGGATTGACGAGGCCGGCCTCGCCGACCGCGTCACGCCGATTCTCGCCGAAGCGCACGCCCTGCCGTTCGCGCATGGTAGCTTCGATGCGATCGTCAGCCTCGACGCCTACCAGTATTTCGGCACCGACGATCTCTACCTCGGCTACATCGCGAAATTCCTGAAGCCCGGAGGCCGCATCGGTATGGTTTGCCCCGGCCTTTCGCGCGAGATCACCGAGCCGCCCGCGCACATCAGACAATGGTGGGAGTGGGATTTCTGCTGTTTCCATTCGCCCGAATGGTGGCGGCATCACTGGGCCAAGACCGGCCTGGTGACGGTGGAGACCGCCGAATGGATGCCCGACGGCCCTGCACTGTGGCTCGACTGGTATCGCGCGACATTGCACCTGCTGAAGGGCTTCCACCTCGAAGGCGCCACCAGCGGCATCGCGATGCTGGAGGCCGACCACGAACAGCTCTTCGGCTTCAGTTGCGCGGTCGGGCGCGTGAAGGGCAGCGACTGGATTTCCGGCAACGCACTCGACGATGCGCAGGTGCCCTAGCGCGCTTTCTGCGCGTCCACCTCCGCCTTCCACGCCGCGAGGAAATCGCTCGCAGCCGTGGGAGGCGCGTCGGCCATCAGCTTGTCCAGGAACGCGGCGAACCCCGCTTCGAATCCGTGACGGCGCAAGGTCCACAGCGCCCGCACGCCCGGCTGCGCCAGCGTCTGCCGCCAGCTCTCGCCGAAGCTCGCGAACACCGCCTCGCTCAGCAAGCCCTCCTTGTATTGCAGGAAGGTGTCCTCCGCGCTGGCCAGGAACGCGCCATAGATCGCCGTGAACTGCCCGAACTCGGCTTGCGTGATGGCAGCGTCGCCCGCCGTGCCCTTGGGCAGCGCCGCGGCACAGGATGGCTCGCCCGCCGCCAGGATGATGTCCACCGCGCGGGTCGCACGGCCCTGGCGGATGGAGGCTTGCTGGTTGCGCTCCGCCTGATGCACCTGGAGGCCCAGGTAGATCAGCGAAATGAAGACCGCCACGCTGCTGACCAGGCTGGCGATCGATGCCCAATCCGAAAGGCTCATGCCCATCCCCGTTGACCCGTGCGCCTAGTTGGGCATGGTTCGGGCGAGCGTCAAGGATCGCGGGATGGCGGGGTATTCACCGAAAAGCCTGGCGGCGAAGCTCGGCATCAAGGACGGCATGGCGCTCTATGCCATCGGCGCGCCCAGGGACTACGCCGCATTGCTTGAAATCCCAGCCAGGTTCGGGACCAGGCCGTCAAAAGGCGGCGCCGACTTCGTTCATCTGTTTGTCACCAGCCTCGCAGAACTCGACGAGCAGCTTCCGCTCGCGCGCAAGGCAATGAAGCCCGGCGGCATGCTGTGGGTCAGTTGGTACAAGAAAGCGAGCAGGATCCCGACCGACGTCACCGAAGACCTGATCCGCGCCCGGGCACTGAAGACCGATCTGGTCGACGTAAAGGTCTGCGCTGTCAGCGACGTCTGGTCGGGACTAAAGCTCATGGTACGCAAGCACCTGCGCTGAGAGTCACTTGACGGTGATCGTTCCCACCATCTTCGGGTGAATGGAGCAGATGTACTTGTAGACGCCCGCCTTCACGAACTTGAACGTGAACGTCTCCTTCGTATCCAGCGCCGCGGAGCGAAACATCCCGCCTACGCTCACAACCGTGTGCGGCTCCTCGTCCATATTTCGCCAGGTGACAGTCGTGCCGGCATTGACGGTCATTGCCATGGGCGTGAAGTCGAAGTTCTTCATCACGATGGTATTCGGTGCGTCGGCCGCCATCGCTGGCGCGTTCAGCGCGGCCACCAATAAGGCAGCCGTCATCAGTCTCTGAATCATCATGTCTCTCTCCCTTTGAATTCAGGCGATGGTCGCGTCGCTCAGCGTCGCCGCTGCCGGATGCCTGGCGTAGGCGACCGATGTGATGCCGAGCATCTTCGGCAGCATCGCCGCATCGACCTTCAGCGGCCCCGGCCCCGCACCGGCGCCTGCGGACGGCTGCGGATAGGCGGTTGAGCGCGCCGTGTGGAACGTCATGTTGCCTTCGACTTTCGACACGATCTGGTGGATGTGCCCGTTCAGCACCGTCACCGATCCGAAACGCCTCAGTGCCGCGAAAGCACGATCCGCGTCGCCGGTGCCCCAGCCCCACGGCTCATAGATCGTCCACAGCGGCATGTGCGCGAACACCACGACGGGCGTGCTCGACGAACGGCCCTTGAGATCGTTCTCCAGCCACGCGATCTGGTCATCGCCCAGCGCGCCCAGCCCGCCCGGCTTGAAGCTCATCACGTTCACGAGCGCAATGAAGTGCACGCCCTGCGAATCGAAGCTGTAATAGCCGCGCCCGCCCGACGCCTTGCCGAAGCGGTTGAAGAACTCGACGCCGTTGTCGGTGGTGTCATGCTCGCCGGGGACGACGTGCAGCTCGCTGACCGGCAATCCCTTGAACAGCTCCGCCGCTGTATCGAACTCCGAAGCCTTGGTCAGATGCGTGACGTCGCCGGTGTGCAGCATCAGCGCGGGTTTGCGCGGCAGCGCGTTCACCAGCGCGATACTCTGCTTCAGCGTGCCCTGCACGTCGGGGTTAGCGTCCTTGTTGAACCCGATATGCGTGTCGCTGATCTGCACGAAGAATGGCGTGCCCATTGCGGTCGCCGCATTCGCCAGATCGACCGGCAGCATCACCCCGCCTGCCAGGGTGAACAGCGTCCCCGCGCCGCCGTAAGCCATACAGCGCAATGCATCGCGTCGTGAGTGAGCCATGTGATCCTCGTCGGTGTTTGCGAGGATCAGGACAAACGGCGGCGGCGCTTTATTCCCGGCCGTCGGGCGCCGACAGCGCTTTCAGCAATTTCGCCAGAGCAAGGATGTCGTCCACCGACGTATCCGACACCGCGCAAAAGGTGAGGTTGCCCGAACGCCAGAACACGATGTGATAGCCGTTGCGCGTCGCAAAATCCGGCAGACGCTCCTCATAATGCGCCCAGGCAAACACATTCACGATGTGCGCCCCATGGCGATACACCGTCACCGCCGCGCGCTCGCCTTCCAGGAAGTCGACGCGCCCGCCGACCAGCTTGAACCCCTGCGCCGCGAAATCCGCCACCGGCGGCGACAGGTCCGCGTGCACCGCCAGCCACGGCTTCACCGTGTGCCGGTCGGTCGACTCCACATCGATCAGATGCGCGGATGCAATCGAGCGCAGATGCGCGTTGGTCACATCCGCGATCAGCGGCTCCGCCGCGGGCGGCAACAGCACAAGAAACGCCAGCGCCGCCGCCATCGCGGTCGCCGCCGCGCCACCAGCCGCGCCGGTCCACACGCTGCGATACCACGGCGCCCGCGCGGCCACGGCCGGCGCCGCCTCGCTCACTCGCGCCCGCAACGCATGGCTGGCCCGGTGGTAGCTCGCCTTTTCGCGCACCAGCCGCCGCACGCTATCAGCCTGCTCCAACACCGCCGCGCAATCGGCGCAGGTTTCGAGATGCGTCTCGACCTCCAGCGCCGCCGCGGCGTCCAACTCGCCATCGAAATAGGCCTGGGTCTGCAACACGCGTTCACACGACATGCCGCGCCCCTTCCGTCCCCATCCACTTTTCCCGCAGCATTGCGCGCGCCCGCGCCAACCGGCTCATCACCGTGCCGATCGGCACCTCGCACACCGCCGCGATCTCGCGATAGGACAGATCCTCCGTCTCGCGCAGCACCAGCACGGTGCGGAATTCCTCGGGCAGCGTCGCGATCACGGCATCCAGCTTGCGCCCTTCGTCGCTGCGGATCGCGCCCTCTTCCGGGCTAACCCCGTCGAACGCGATCTCCACGCCATTCGCTTCCTCCGGCAGAGGCACGTGCCCACGCCGCCGCGAGTCCGCGCCCACATTGCGCCAGCAATTGCGCACGATGGTCAGCAGCCACGGCCGCATGTCGCCGCCGCGGAATCCGTCGAAGCTGCGATACGCCCGCAACATCGCCTCCTGCACGATGTCATCCGCATCGGCGCCCGAGCGCGTCAGCCAGCGCGCCAGATTGGCCGCCGCATCGAGGTGCGGCAGCGCCTGCGCCTCGAACCGGGCGCGCCTGTCATCCATGGTGTCGAACGCTGCCCATTATGCCGGTACCGACTGTCATGACCGGGCCGGATGGCGGCTTATTCCCGGCCCCAGGAATTATTTGGGCGAAATTATTTCGTCCCGCCCTCGGGCCCGAAGAAGATCACCCACGCCTTGAACTCGGCGGAGAAGCTGGCGAAGCGGTGCGGCACGCCAGCCGGCACGAACAGAACATCGCCGTCGTGGAAGCGCACGGTTTCGCCGCCGCGCTTGAAGATGCCCTGGCCGGTCTGGATGAAATACAGCTCGTCGCGCTTGTGCGCCTGCTGGTTGTCCTGGTCCTGCGGCACGAACAGCAGTACCCGCGCATCGCCGTGCTCGAACAGCGCGAGCGAAGCCTCGCCCGACGCCTCCAGCTTGTTGGCGGCAGCGACGAAATCCAGCTTCAGCGGTGCTCCGGGCATTATCTACTTCTCGTCATAAGCGCACCATGGGGTGCGCGCAAACAAACAAAAGCGCCGCGACCTATTCGCGGCGCGCGGCGCGCGCAAAGCGGTCGAACAGATAATGGCTGTCCATCGGCCCCGGCGAGGCTTCCGGGTGATACTGCACGCTGAACACCTTCTTGCCGTCGACGCGCAGGCCGCAATTGGTGCCGTCGAACAGCGAGACATGCGTCTGGATCACGCCCTTGGGCAGCGTGTCGGCATCGACCGTGAAACCATGGTTCATCGACACGATCTCGACCTTGCCGGTCTCCAGGTCTTTCACCGGATGGTTCGCGCCGTGATGGCCCTGCGGCATCTTCCGCGTCTCGCCGCCAAGCGCGAGGCCCAGCATCTGGTGCCCCAGACAGATACCGAACACCGGCACGTTGGAATCCACCAGTCCCTTGATCGTCGGGATCGCGTATTCGCCTGTCGCCGCCGGATCGCCCGGACCGTTCGACAACAGCACGCCGTCCGGCTTGTGCTGCATCACGTCGTCCAGGCTCGCCTGCGCCGGAACGACGGTGATGTCCGCGCCCATTCCCGCCAGCATGCGCAGGATGTTCCGCTTCACCCCGAAGTCGATCACCGTCACGCGCCAGTCGGATTTCGGCACCTCGCCATAACCCTTGCCCCATGCCCATGGCATCTCGTTCCAGCGATACATCTGCTTGGAAGTGACATCCTTGGCGAGGTCCAATCCCACCAGGCCGGGAAAGCTCTTCGCCGCCGCCAGCCCGCTCGCGCTGTCGCCGCGCGTGACGGCGCCATGCGGCATGCCGTTCGCGCGAATCCGGTTGGTCAGCGCCCGCGTATCGATCCCCGCCAACGCCGGAATCCCGTGCCGCTTCAGCCATCCGTCCAGCGCGCTGATCGCGCGATAGTTCGAA
>Ga0207680_10000370_pt1 | contig 21611 bp, 20 predicted proteins | sample KBSS23metaG_FD_184321 | JGI IMG/M metagenome (GOLD analysis project Ga0207680, IMG submission 184321) | Switchgrass rhizosphere microbial communities from Kellogg Biological Station, Michigan, USA - KBS S2-3 metaG (SPAdes) (version 2) | ecosystem: Host-associated > Plants > Roots > Rhizosphere...
CAGATGCCGCGTTCGAACTGGTCGCAGAATTCAAGGGTCAGCCCGCCATCGCGATCATCAAGCATGCAAACCCGTGCGGCGTAGCCGTGGGCAAGACCTACAAGGAGGCCTACCTGCATGCCTTGCGCTGCGATCCGGTCAGCCGGTTCGGAGGCATCATCGCGCTGAACGGCACGCTCGACGGCGAAACGGCGGAAGAGATCGCCAAAATCGTCACCGACGTCATCATCGTGCCGCATGCAACCGACGAGGCGAAGGCGGAGATCACGCGCCGCCGCAACGCGCGTCTGTTGATCACCGGGGGCCTGCCGGATCCGTACCTGCCCGGCTGGACCGTGAAGTCGGTGGCCGGCGGCATGCTGGTTCAGACCCGTGACGGCGCCAATGCCGACAAGCTCGAGCTGAAAGTCGTCACGAAAAAGCAGCCGACCGCGCAACAACTCGCCGACCTGCGCTTCGCGTTCCGCGTCGGCAAACACACCAAGTCGAACACCATCATCTACGCCAAGGACGGCGCCACGGTCGGGATCGGTGCCGGCCAGATGAGCCGCGTCGACGCGGCCCGCATCGCCGCCATCAAGGCGCGCGATGCGGCAAAGGAAGCGGGCCTCTCGGAGCCGCTGACCATCGGCTCCGTAGCCTCGTCGGACGCCTTCTTTCCCTTCCCGGACGGTCTGTTGGCCGTCGCCGAAGCGGGCGCCACCGCGGTGATCCAGCCGGGCGGCTCGATTAATGACAAGGATGTCATTGCCGCAGCCGACGAAGCCGGCATTGCCATGGTGTTCAGCGGAGTGCGACAGTTCCGGCACTAAGCCGGAGGGGACATGCGGCGCTTATTGCTTGGCCTGGCAGCAGCCGGGATCACCTTCGGCCTCGCACACGCGGCCGGAAACAAGACCGTCACCGAGGCCTGCACGAAGGACCTCGCAACCGGCGAATACAACTACGACTCATCCGGCTGGTCAGAGGACTACATCATCGCGATGGTCAGCTTCCACGAGAGCCATCGCGACGGCCGCACCGCCTACGGCTCCTGCACCATCACGCTGCGCTACCAGCCGGCGGACTAGACCGCGACCGCGCGTTCTTCCTTCACGAAAACCATCAACAATAGGCCGACGGCCAAAAAGCCGATGATCGGCAGCAGGCCGCCGCGCTGGCTCAACGTCCAGGCCGTCATGATCGACACCGCAGCGTTGGCAAACGGCGTCGCTGCCGTGCCCGACAGCGACATCAACCCGAAGAACTCCGTCATCTTCTCCGCCGGCGACAGCCGCGCCATCATCGTGCGAGCGTTGGCGTAGCCCGCGGTGATCAGCACGGCCACGCCGTTGACGATCAGCAGATAAATCACCTGCGGCCACGTATTGAAGAACGGCATGTCGTTGATCGGCGCGGCATGCACGTCATACGGGATGAACCAGAACATCCGGTCGGGGGCGAACGTCAGGCTGAGGCAGAAGAACACCAGCGTGCCGCCGACGCTGACGAAGATCGCCCGCTTGGAGCCGAACTTGTTGTCGAGCCAACCGCCGAAGAATCCGCCAAGCACGGCGAAAACCGATAACTCGATGCCGTAGACCATCATGGTCAGCGGCTCCCAGTCGAAGGTGCTCGCGGCATAGATGCCGCCGAACAGCAGCACCGCACCCATGCCGTCGTTGAAGAAAATGCGCGCGATCAGGTACATCGCGATATTGCGATAGTGTTTGAGGCTGACGACGGTGCTCCACACCGCGCGCACGCCCAGCATCATCTGGCGGCGGACAGGGATGCCGGTGGCCGGTTTGTCCGGCGTGAACAGAAACAACGGCAGCGCAAAGATCGCCAGCCAGATGCCGGAGATCGGGCCGGTCAGCCGCTCCGGAATATGCAGCTCGCGGCTGATGCCGAACAGCGGCTGATCGGGAATGAAGAACCAGTGCAGGTTTCCCGGCGCCGAGAACGCGACGAACATGAACCCGAGCAGGATGATGCCCGCGAGGTTGCCGAGCGACAGTCCCAGGCCCGACAGAGGTCCGACGCGCTCGTGCGGCGCGATGGTCGGCAGCATTGCGTTGTGGAATACGCTGGAAAACTCGTACGAGAAATTCGCGATGATAATCGCGAGCGCGATCAGCCAGAGCGTGCCGGTCGGGGCATGCGGCGTAGCAACCCACATCGCCAGCATCGAGGCCACCATCATCACCGTGTAGACCAGTATCCACGGCTTGCGGCGCCCGCCATTGTCCGCGATAGCGCCCAGGAACGGCGCGGCAACCGCGGTGGCGATGCCGCCCCATGACGAGATGGCGGCCCATACCGACTGCCCTTGCACCGGATCGCTGAACACATGCCGCGTGAAATAAGGCCCGAACAGATAGATCGTTACGAGCAGCACATAGGGAATGCGGGCGCATTCGAACATCGCCCACGAAACCTGCCCGAGCCTGCTCGCGACGGGGCCGCCTGTTGCCGAGAGCCCAGCGGGCTTGTGCAGCCAGGCGGCCAAGCCGCCGGCGGCTACCGCGGCGTCGGCGGCGGGATCGTTCGGCTCGTTGCCGGCGGCAGCACCCGTGCCTCCGTCATTGGAAGACCTCGCCAACGTCCACTCCCCAGATATTTCTTTTGTCGACCCAGCCGTCGGTCCCCGAGGCTTCCACCTCGCAGAATTGAGGCTTGCACGCCTTGAGCTTCGCCACAACGCCGGGCTGGGCGCGCGCGACAACCCTGGATTTGGGATCGTCGGTCTCGTGCAGATCGGACTTTGTAAATCCAACGAACACGATTGTGCGCTTGTCTGTCAGCTGCGTGTGATGCATCCAGCCGACGGTTCCGTCGACGTCCTTGACCTTGCGCCATGCGTCATAGGTCGCGATCTCCCTCAGCGGGTAGTCCTTGTGCTGATAGAGCCAGAGAATCTTGTGGTCGTAAGACGGTCCCTCGCGCAGATTGGCCGTCGCGCTGCGCACGCTCACATAGTGCGGCACGAAGGGAGGCGCATCTGCCGCCAGGGCAGGAACTGCAAGCACGGTCAGTAACCCAACCGCACACCAGCGAAACCAGGAATCACGGGCCATGCCCTTGGGAGAATAGCGGTGCTTCGTTCTCGCGGCCTAGTGGCTGTTCAGCGCACGGAAGGTTGCTGCAGCGATCTTCGCTGGCGCTTCTTCCGGAAACGGCGTGATGCAGCTCGCATTGATCTCACAGAGAACGAACGTATCGGCGCCCGAGGTGTCGGGCGGCCCGAACAGGAAGTCGGCGTCCCAGATCACCGGAAGTTCGGTGTCACGAAGCCTCAGCAATTTCGCCATGCCGGGGATCCAATCGCCTTCAAGCTGTCGGCGCAGCGGCTGGAACTGCGCCTCGTTGGGCGGCAACATTGTTTTGCCGCTCGGAAGCCCAAACGTCTCGCTAGCGGTGATCGCACCGCCGTAGCCGGCCGGAAACTGCCGCGCAAATCCGATGAGTTCGCCTCCGCAAATGTAGCAACGCACCATCCCCTCGGTGATGCGGGGCTGAAACGCCTGATCGATCAGCCGCCCATCGCCTGCGAAATAGGCGTCGCACCGGTCGAGAAAGCGGAAAAGGGGCAGCTGCTCCGCCGTTCCATCCCTGTGCGTTGCCTCCTGCACCCGCACCATACTGTCGGAGAGAGCGGCGACCTTCCACACGCCCTGCCCGCCGTTGCCCCTATGCTGCTTAAGGACGCGAACCGTCGATGATGCGAGACGATCTGGAAAGCCACGCCGGAACGCGTCGGCAGTGCGATAGACAACGACGTCGCCGCTCCATCCAAGATCGCGCGTCGCGAACAGAACTTCTTTCGTTCCGATCTTCAGGATGGTGTCGGGATGGGCGCTGACCCATACGCCAGCCTTTGCGGAGTCCCGCAGGATCATGTCGAGGTCGCTGCGGTCGCGTCCATCGGCCAGTGGATCGACCCACACCAGGACACCGTCGCACGCGGCGACGCGCACGCGAACCGACGCGTTCGCTTCTTCGCAATAGGAGATCGGCGAGACATCCATGCCGAGGGTCTCAAGTGCTCGCACCACCGGCCACAGACGTGAGCCTTCCGGGAGCGCTTCGCCGCCGGCGCCGCTTCGCCAGATGATTCCCACAGTCCGCTTTGTCATTCCCGCAGCTTAACGCCGTGGACCACCGAACTTGTCAGCAGACGCATACCGATTGACGCGGCGCAGCATCAAGGCATAGGTTCCCGCCCACGCGCTTGGTTTTGGGAACGCGGTTTGACACCGCGGCTGCCCCCGCAACTGTAACCGGTGAGCGATCTGTCCAACTGCCACTGGGGAGCAATCCCTGGGAAGGCGGCCAGAAAGCGTTAGACCCGGGAGCCAGGAGACCTGCCTCGCGCCGTCGTCCTGTTTCCGTCCGGGGTGTGGCGGGGACCGCGGGAGAAACCGCCGTGGCGACAGGTGGAGTCGCGCGGGGGCATCGATGGAATTTTCGACACTGTGCCGCATGCGGCTCCTGCAAACCCACAGGAGAGTCTCATGCGTTCGTCCTTCCTTCTTTCCACGGCACTGAGCGTCCTCAGCGCCGCACCAGCGTTTGCGGCCACGCCGGCCAGCCCCAACGACGCGGAGTTGGTGGTCGTGACCGCCACCCGCACGGCGCAAGACGCCGAACGCACTGGCGCGTCGATCGACGTGCTCACGGCGGCCGACCTGAAGACCCGGCAGACCGTCGTGCTGACGGACGCGCTGGCACAAATCCCCGGCGTGACCGTGTCGCGCAACGGCGGTGTCGGCCAGGTCACCACGGTGTTCACGCGCGGTGCGTCGGACGGCGAAACACTGGTGCTGATCGACGGCGTGCGCATCGAGGACCCAAGCTCAACCGTGCAGGGCCCGATCCTGCAAGACGTGCTGGTGAACGGCATCGACCGCGTGGAAATCCTGCGCGGACCGCAATCGACGCTTTACGGCAGCGATGCCATGGGCGGCGTGATCAACATCATCAGCAAGCGCGGCGAGGACACCCCGTTCGCGCTGAACGCTACGGCCGAAGGCGGTTCGTTCGGTACCTATCACCTGAACGCCGCCGTCAACGGCACCGCCGACATCGTGGAATACGGCGCGGCGATCAACTGGTTCGGCACCGACGGCATCTCCGCCGCCGACAGCAGGGACGGCAATACCGAGGCCGACGCCTACCACCACTTCGGCGCCACCGCGAACCTGCGCGTGCATGTGATGGACAATGTCAGTGTCGATCTGCGTGGCTACTACACCCAGGCGCGCGACGATTTCGACGGCTTTCCGCCGCCGGCCTTCTCCTTCAAGGACACACCCGAATTCGGCCGCGACGTGCTTTACACCGGCTATGCCGGCATCAACGTCGATCTGTTCGACAACCGCTTCCACAACCGCTTCGCGATCCTCGGGCTGAGTTCGAACCGCCGCACCTTCGGAACTTTCGACTTCTTCACCAGCGCCTTCACGCCTGATATCAACTTCTACGGCAAGGGCGGTTCGACCCGATTCGAATACCAGGGCACGTTCGACATCGATCCCGACGACCAGGTTGTGTTCGGCGCCGAGACCCAGCGCACCACGCTCAGGACCCATAGCGTGTTCGACCTGACGCCCCTGAACGGCGGGCGCAGCAACATCGACGGCTACTACCTGCAATACCAGACCACGCTATTCACCGCGCTGACGCTGACCGGCGGCGTGCGGCTGGACAACGACGCCGAGTTCGGCACGCACGCGTCATGGAAGTTCAATGCCGCCTACAACATCGCCAGCACCGGCACCGTGATCCGCGGCAATGCCGGCAACGGCTTCAAGGCGCCGTCGCTCTACCAGCTATTCTCGGATTTCTCCAACCCGATCGACGCGCTCCGTCCAGAGACTTCGAATGGTTGGGAGATGGGCATCGACCAGGATTTCTCGGGCTACATCGGCCATGACGTGCACGGCTCGGTGACGTATTTCGACCGCCATTCGCATGATCTGATCGACTTCTTCTCCTGCTTCGGCGTGGTGTCGCCGGCCTGCACCCTGCGCGCCTTCTCCGGCGGCTATTACTTCAACGTCAATCGCGCCAATGCCAGCGGCGTAGAGCTTCAGGTCAAGGCCAACCTGTTTGAGCATCTGGACGCGACGGTAAACTACACCAATCTCACCGCCACCAATCCAACGACCCATTTCGCCCTGGCGCGGCGGCCGAACTCGTCAGCCAACGCGATCCTGACATGGGAGGAAGACGACTGGTCGCTCGGCGGTTCGGTCAACTATCTCGGTCCCAGATTTAACGATGGGTTCGGTTTCACCAAGCTGAAGGACAACACCACGGTCAGCCTGTTCGGCTCGTGGAGGTTCACCGACCAGCTCGAGCTGACCGGCCGGGTCGAGAACCTGTTCGACGACCGCAACGAGTCGGTGGCGGGCGACGGCCGCATGGGCATTGCGGCCTATGCGGGCATCCGGGCGGCGCTGTAAGGCGACTTGTAACCCCTGAGCATCGTGGCAGAGTCCGGGAACGCTATTCCCGGACCCTGCCATGAGCTTCAGCAGCATACTGATCGCCAACCGTGGCGAGATCGCGGTGCGCATCGCGCGCGCCTGCGCCGATCTCGGCGTCAGGAGCACCGCGGTCTATTCCGATGACGATGCCGCATCGGCGCATGTGAAGGCGGCCGACGCGGCGCAGCCGTTGGGCACCAGCGGCCCGGCCGCCTATCTCGACATCGCCCGCGTGATCGCCGCGGCGAAGGCCGCACGCTGCGACGCGGTGCATCCGGGCTACGGTTTCCTGAGCGAGAATGCCGATTTCGCGACAGCCTGCGAGAAGGCGGGCCTGGTGTTCATCGGGCCGACGCCCAAGGTGCTCGCAATCTTCGGTGACAAGGCCCGCGCGCGTGACCTGGCATCGAAGTTCGGCGTGCCGATCCTGGCCGGCACCCAGGGCCCCGCGACGCTCGAACAGACGCGCGCTTTCTTTCGCGAACATGGCGCGATCATCATCAAGGCCATCGCCGGCGGCGGCGGCCGCGGCATGCGCATCGTGACCAACGAGGCCGATCTCGACTCCGCCTATGCGCGCTGCCAGTCGGAAGCGCTCGCCGGTTTCGGCAACGCGGCGGTCTATGCCGAAGCGCTGATGCAGGGCGCCCGCCATATCGAGGTGCAAGTCGCGGGCGACGGCAAGTCGGCGGTGCATATCTGGGAGCGCGACTGCACGCTCCAACGCCGCCACCAGAAGATTGTCGAGATCGCGCCCGGCCCGGGCCTCGACCCTGACATCCGTAAGCAACTTTGCGACGCCGCGGTGTGGCTGGCCGACGACGTGAACCTGCGCGGGCTCGCCACGTTCGAATTCCTGGTCAACCCGAACCCGCCGCGTCACGCTCCCGCCTTCGCCTTCATCGAGGCCAACCCGCGCCTGCAGGTCGAGCACACCGTCACGGAAGAAGTCACCGGCATCGACCTCGTGGGCGTGCAGATCGAGCTGGCTCGCGGCAAGTCGCTGCGCGAGATCGGCCTGACGCAGGAGGACGTGCCCGAGCCGCGCGGCTATGCCGTGCAGCTGCGCATCAACATGGAGAAAATCGAGGCCGACGGCACGATCAAACCCGCCGGCGGCACACTCGTGCACTTCACGCCGCCCAGCGGCCCCGGCATCCGTGTCGATACCTTCGGCTACGAAGGCTACCGCACCAATCCTGCGTTCGATCCGCTGCTCGCCAAGCTGATTGTCCACGGCCCCGACTACGCCGCCGCGATGACCCGCGCCAAGCGTGCGTTGGCCGAGTTCGCCATCGACGGTGTCGCCACCAACATCGGCTTCCTGCACGAACTGATCGTCCGCCGCGACGTGCTGAACGGCGACACCCACACCCGTTTCGTCGAAGAGCACACAGCCGAACTGGTCGCTGCCGCCGCAAGCTGGACGCCGAAGACCATCGCGGCGAACACGTCCCCGCTAGCCGTGGCGCCGGCCGCAGCCACCAACGCGCCGGCCGGCACCGTCGCAGTGCCCGCCCCGATGCAGGGCAAAATCGTCTCCATCGACGTGAAGCCCGGCGATGCGGTGCGCAAGGGCACGAACGTTGCCGTGCTCGAATCCATGAAGATGGAGCACCTCGTCGGCGCCGCTGTTTCGGGACGCGTGCACAGCCTCGCGCACACGCCCGGCACCGTCCTGTTCGAAGGCGACCCCCTGCTCTATCTGACGCCGGAAGACGTCGCGGGCGAAGACGCGGGTGCGGCCAAAGCTGTCGATCCCGATTTCATTCGCTCCGATCTCGCGGAGTCCAACACCCGCCACGCCTTTGGCTATGACGCGAACCGTCCTGAAGCCGTCGCCCGCCGCCGCAAGACCAACCAGCGCACCGCGCGCGAGAACGTCGACCAGCTCGTCGATCCCGGCAGCTTCATCGAATACGGCGCGCTTGCCTTCGCCGCCCAGCGCCGCCGCCGCGAGCTGGATGACCTGATCAAGAACACGCCCGGCGACGGCATCATCACCGGCATCGGCACCGTCAACGCGGCCGCGTTCGGCGAGGAGAAGGCCCGCTGCGCCGTAATGGCCTACGACTACACCGTGCTCGCCGGCACGCAGGGCACGATGAACCACCAGAAGAAGGACCGCCTGCTGAAGGTCGCTGAAGAATGGCGCGTGCCGATCGTCGCGTTCGCGGAAGGTGGCGGCGGCCGCCCCGGCGACACCGACCGCTCCGGCGTCGCCGGCCTCGACACGCCGACCTTCCGCCAATACGCCAAGCTGTCCGGCCTGATACCGCGCGTCGGCATCAATTCGGGCCGCTGCTTCGCGGGCAACGCCGCGATTCTCGGCTGCTCTGACGTCATCATCGCCGCCAAGAACTCCAACATCGGCATGGGTGGCCCCGCGATGATCGAAGGTGGCGGCCTGGGGGTCTACAAGCCCGACGAGGTCGGCCCGATGTCGGTCCAGGTGCCCAACGGCGTGGTCGACGTCCTGGTCGAGGACGAGATCGAAGCCATCGAGGTCGCAAAGAAGTACCTCGCCTACTTCCAGGGCCCGATCCAAACCTGGAGCGCCGTCAACCAGAAAGAGCTGCGCCACCTCATCCCGGAAAACCGCCTGCGCGTCTATGAAAGCCGCAAGGTGATCGACACTGTCGCCGACACCGGCAGCGTGCTGGAGCTGCGACCCGAATTCGCGCCCGGCATGATCACGGCACTGATCCGCATCGAGGGCAAGCCGTTCGGCCTGATCGCCAACAATCCCATGTTCATCGCTGGCGCCATCGACGGCCCGTGTTCCGACAAGGCGGCGCGCTTCATGCAACTGTGCGATGCCTTCGGCCTGCCGATCGTCTCTCTATGCGACACGCCGGGCTTCATGGTCGGCCCCGAAGCCGAGAAGACGGCGCTGGTCCGCCACGTCTCGCGCATGTTCGTGGTCGGCGGGACGCTCAGCGTGCCTATCTTCACCGTGGTGCTACGCAAGGGCTATGGCCTTGGCGCCCAGGCGATGGCGGGCGGCAGCTTCCACGCGCCGTTCTTCATCGTGAGCTGGCCGACCGGCGAGTTCGGCGGCATGGGTCTCGAAGGCGCCGCCCGCCTCGGCTACCGCAAGGAGCTGGAAGCCGAACCGACAGAAGAAGCGCGCGAAGCATTGTTCAAGCGGTTGGTGGCGCAAAGCTACGCGCGCGGCAAGGCGATCAACATGGCGGCGTATCTCGAGATCGACGACGTGATCGATCCCGCCGACACCCGCAAATGGATTCTGCGCGGCTACAAATCCACGCCGCCGTGGGACGCCGGCAAGCGGCGGCCGTTCATCGATACGTGGTGAGAAGGCGAGGCCGAGAGGGATGAACAATTCAACGACGATCGCAAACGGCCAATGTGTTTTGCGGCGAACGCGGTATATGATCGGCGTATGCGGTACGGTTGGGTCAGCAGATGAAGCGGCTATTTCATGTCCCGCTCTCCATTGGAGCAAAGCGGCTTCTGTCGGGAGGAGGCATCCTCCTGGCAGCGTGCACGCCGGCGCTCGCCCAGGCTCCCAGTCCCGCCGTTTCCTACTTCAACAGCTGCGCAATCGCATACAACGCGGGCAAGGTCGACGAGACCATAGCCGACTGTGACAAGGCGATCGCGCTCGATCCCGGCAAGGCCGATGCCTACTTCATCAAGGGCTCGGTGCTTTACGGAAGCGGCACGCTCGGCAGCGACGGCAAATACGTGGTGCCGCCGGGGACGGTGGAGGCGCTCAACAAGTATCTTGAGCTTGCACCCGATGGCCCGCACGCTCCGGACGTTCATGCGATGCTCGACGCGTTGAAATAGCGGACTATCGAATAATTCGGGCCTGCGCACGATCCGAGGCCGCACGGCGGGCATCCCCTCGGAGGGCAACCGGGCGGCGGCAACGGCACTTCCCTAGCTCGCCAAGCGCTGCGCGACGGCTTTGGTCTTGGCGTAGATGGACGGCGCGCGGTCGACCGGCACAAAGGCCGTCGACACGCCGGTGACCGCTTCGGAATTGCCCAGCACCAGCGCGCCGTCGGGCAGCAGCATCTCGGCGATCTTGTCGAGAACCTGCGTCTTGGTCTTCTGGTCGAAATAGATCAGCACGTTGCGGCAGAACACGACGTCCAGATCATCCAGCCAGCCGTAGGAGTCGAGCAGGTTGAACTGGTGGAACGACACCATGCGGCGCAGGTTCTCGTGGATGCGCCAGCTGCCGCCGTCCTGCGTGAAATGCGCCACCAGCCGGCGGATCGCCAGCCCGCGCTGCACCTCGAAGTGCGAATAGACGCCCTCTTCCGCGCGCGCGATCATCTCGGCCGACAGGTCGGTCGCGATCAGGTCGATGTGCCAGCCCTGTGCCTGCAGCTTGAGGTCGTCCAGCAGCATGGCGATGGAGTACACCTCCTGTCCCGCCGCGCACGCCGCGCTCCAGATGCGCAGGCGCTTGGTTTCGGCCCGCGCCTCGATCAGCCGCGGCAGCACGCGGTCGCGCAACGCATCGAACGCCGCGCGGTCGCGGAAGAACGACGACTCGTTGGTCGTGAGCACTTCCGTCACCGCGCGCGCCAATGTCTCGCGCCCGTGGCGCAGATCCTTCACCAGCGCGTCGGCCGAGCGGAAGCCGAAGCGCCGCAACACCGTCGACAGGCGGCTCTCGATGAGGTGTGCCTTCTGCACGGTGAGGACCAGCCCGGCCCGCCGCCGCACCATCTGCGCGAGGAAAGAGAAATCGTCCGGCGTCATGTGCGCGACTACATCAGGCCCACTTCGGCCAGCTTCGCCTCGATGATCTCGCGGTCGAATGGCTTCATGATGTACTCGTTGGCACCAGCATTCAGCGCCTCGGTAATGTGCGCGACGTCGTTCTCCGTCGTGCAGAACACCACGACGGGGTTCGTGCCGTTGCGCTCCTTGCGCAGCGTCTTCAGGAATTCGATGCCGTTCATGTTCGGCATATTCCAGTCGAGCAGGATCAGCTCCGGCATGCGTTGGCGGCAGGATTGCAGCGCGGTGATGCCGTCCTCGGCTTCCGCTGTGTCGAAATGCAGATCCTGAAGGATGCGGCATGCGACCTTGCGGATCACGCGGCTGTCGTCGACGACGAGACAGTTTTTCATAAGCACAGTCCTTGAAGCGCCCCGGAAACCCGCGGGGCCACAAAAGCCAATTTTCCGCGGGAAGCCTAGGACTGTGCAGGTAAAGGCGGGGTTTAGCCCGCCTGGATTTCGAGACGTTAGCCGGCGTGGATTTCCACGACGCCTTCGCGCTGGGTCAGCGTGAGTCCGGCGTTAAGGTCTCGTGACAACTTGTGTGTCAGGTAGGGCTGGATTCCCCGCGCATCGAGATGAGATTGCTGCGCCTCGCCGCGCACCGCGTTCCCCACTTCTTCGAGCACGCGGGCGTACGGACTGGTTGCGACGATCCGAAATGACGGCGCGGCCGGATCGGAACTCACGACGACTTCCAGCGTCCCGCCGCGCGGCAGGCAGTCCGCACCCAGCATTGCCGAATTCATGAGCAATTTGGCCCAGTTCTTGGGCCAGTTCACCTGTGGCGACTGCCAGGTGAGTTGCACCTTGCCGCCTTCCAGGAGACCCGCAACGAGACGGCCCACTTCGCCGATATCGAGCTCCGCACCGGCGGACCCGGCCGCACCGAACGCGATGCGCATGAACTGTAGGCGCGCCAGCGCCGACATCGCGCTAGAGGTCACGATTTTGAGCGCATCGGCGCGCATGGCCGCGTCGCGCTCGTCTTCCATCACCTCGAGGCCATTGATCACCGCACCCATCGGCCCGACCAGGTCGTGGCATACGCGGCTGACCAAAAACGCAGCAAATTCAATGTCATCCATGGAACGCAGGCTCCGGCAGAGGCGGGATGGTTTTCAATTGGTAACCATGCCGACCGCCTCTTAAGGAAGCCTTAAGAGGCGTGCAACCGCCGTCCAATCGCTCAGGAGCGGAGCTTGGCACGCAACTCGTCGAGATGCGCGATCAGCGCGGAGATGTTGCCGTTGCTGCGGTCCAGGAACGCGACGAACTGATCGCGCTCCGACGGTGCCAGCCACATGCCTGCGACACTGAAATCCACAATAACAGGCGCGCCAGTGTTCGAGCGGACGCGGAAATCGATCTGCATCCCGTTCTTGCCGCCGGGCTCGTTGAGCACCGCGGAGACGACCGCGTCATCGACCGCCGGAGCGGTCGAGCCGGTGACCGTCAGCGTCTGGCCTGCATACTTGCCGAGATAGGATTGATAGACCGCGATCGCGTAGTTCTGGAACGCGGCCGCAAAAGCGTCCTTGTCGGCAGGCGAGGCGCGATCCGCATATCTGCCCAGCGTGAAGGTCGCGACGCGCTTCATATCGGTCGCGGCGAGAAGCAATTGCTCGAACTGGCCCTGGCGCTGGCCGGCGCTCAGATGGCTGTCGTTCAGGATCGCGAGCCCCGCCTGGATCTTTGAAGAGACGAAGTCTTCAGCCGGTGTGGCGGCGAAAACAGGCGAAGCGGCGACGAAAGCGGCGACGGCAAACGCCAACGCGATGCGGCGCGCGAAGTTCGAAAACAATGTCATCGTGTCAAATGGTCCCTTCGAGGCACTCGGACTTCTACAGCACATTGTGTTAGTTGGAAGGCAGAAGGGCGCGGAACCGATGGTTCCGCAGGGAAATAGGCATGAACACTCGTCCATCCGCACGGTTGGCTGCGCTCGCCGCCATCACGCATGAAGCCGGCGCGGTCGTGATGCGCCACTACGAAGCGGGTGTCGAAGCGCGAAAGAAGGAAGATTCATCTCCCGTCACCGCTGCCGATGAGGACGCGGAGAAATACATCCTTGAGCGCCTGCTGAAACTGTCGCCTGACGTGCCGGTGGTTGCCGAAGAATCGGTTGCGGCAGGCCGCACGCCCAAGGTGGCGTCACATTTCTTCCTGGTCGATCCGCTCGACGGCACCAAGGAGTTCATCAACCGCAACGGCGAGTTCACCGTCAACATCGCCGAGATCGCCAGCGGCATCGCCATCCGCGGCGTGGTCTATGCCCCGGCCAAGCAGCGCCTGTTTTTCGGTGAGGCTGGCAGCGGGGCGTGGGAGATCGACATCCGCACCGACCAAACGCTGGACATCGAGAAGGCACGCGCCATTCATGTGCGCAAGGCGCCCTCCGACGGGCTGATCGCGGTTGCCAGCCGCTCGCATCGTGACAAGAAGACGGAGGAATATCTCGCCGCTTATCCGGTGAAGGACTTCGTCACGTCCGGCTCGTCTTTGAAGTTCTGCCTTGTCGCGACCGGAGAGGCCGACATCTATCCGCGCCATGGAACGACCATGGAATGGGACACCGCCGCGGGCCATGCGGTGTTGAGCGCGGCCGGGGGAACCGTCACCAACCTCGACGGCTCGCCGTTCCTCTATGGCCGCGTGAAGGACAGTTTCACAAATCCGCATTTCGTGGCGCGGGGCGCGGCCTAATCTCTTTCGATTGGGGTGCACAGCTGAACGCTGCGCTTAGCGATCGTAGTCGTTGCGGCTGGAATAGAAGACCAGTGCCATCAGGCCGCCGCCGACCGCAACGGTGATCGCAGAACCCGCGATCAGCGCGAACCAACCGAACGTGCTCATGTGCGCGACACCGATCGCGTTCCAGCTATAGACGGCATACCAGATCGAAACACCGAGGAACCCGATCAGCACGATGAGCGCGAGCCAGCCGCCCAGCGAAAGGTGAGTGCGGTCTCCATTGTCGTTATGGCTCATCAAACTGTTGCTGCCCATGGATTAACAACGCGCGAGCGCCATCGCCGTTCATTCTCGGCCCTACGCTGCGGTCGCAGCGCCGCCCAGCATCAGGGAACCCGCTGCGATTCTGACTTTCAATTCAGCGCCATCGGCACCCTCGATCGTCAGCATGTCGCCTTTGGCCGGCGCTGAACCGTCGATCACGCTGGCGACCCAGCGCGTGTCATCGACCCGTACCGGCCCACGGCCATTAATGAATGTCTCCTCGCACTTCACAGTCCGCCCGATGTACTGCGCGGAGCGATCGTTGAGCGTGCTGTGCGTGATGCGGTCGGCGCGTCCCCAGGACGATCGCTTCCAGAGAACCGTGGCGATCACGGAAACCACTGCGAACAGGAACACCGACAGCCGCCCGTCCATCGGCGGAATGACGAACTTCAGCACGCCGATGAGCAGCGCCGCGAGGCCAGGCCACAGCAGGTACTGCGTTGTGCTCGCGATCTCGGCCGCGAGCAGAATCGCGCCCAGCGCCCACCAGTGCCAGGCCTGCACGGAATTCAGGGAGACGGTCAGGGATTCCACGATGTCCTCCTCATGTGCCCGCAGGACGTCCCGGTGCCGGCGGGTTGGGCACGGTGCCCGCGGCAGCCCGCGCGATAGCGCGCGGCGCCGCGGCGATTTGTTCGCCGATCGCTTCCTTCGTCATTTCCGCGATGCCGGCGATGGAGCCGAGCAGGCCGGCAGACTCCATCGGAATCACGACGAATTTTCCGTTCGGCGCGTTGGCGAGCTGCGCGAACGCATCAACGTATTTCTGGCCGAGGAAGTAGTTGAGCGCATTGACATTGCCATTCTCGATCGACTCCGAAACCATCTGTGTCGCCTTCGCTTCCGCCTGCGCCAGGCGCTCGCGCGCCTCGGCGTCGCGGAACGCCGCTTCCTTGCGGCCTTCGGCTTGCAGGATCGCCGACTGCTTGGCGCCTTCGGCGCGCAGGATGGCGGCATTCTTCTCGCCGTCCGCCTGCGTGACCTCGGCGCGGCGATATCGTTCCGCCTTCATCTGCCGCGCCATCGCGTCGGTGATGTCGGAAGGCGGCGACAGATCCTTGATCTCGATACGCGTGACCTTCACGCCCCACGGCACCGTCGCCTGGTCGACGACCGCCAACAGACGCTGGTTGATCTCGTCGCGCTTGGACAGCACCTCGTCCAGGTCCATCGCACCTATCACGGTACGCGCATTGGTGAGGCACAGATTGGTGATGCCGGCTTGCAGGTTCGCGACTTCATACGCCGCCTTCGCCGCATCGATGATCTGATAAAACGCGATCGCGTCCGCGGTGACCGTCGCGTTGTCGCGTGTGATCACCACCTGGCTCGGTACCGGCAGCACCTCTTCCATCATCGACAGCTTGCGCCCGATGCGGTCGACATAGGGCACGATCAGATTGAGGCCGGGTTTGAGGATTCGCGTAAATCGTCCGAAGCGTTCGACCGTCCATTCGCGGCCCTGCGGCACGCTCTTCACGCCTGCGAAGATGGTGATCAGCGCGAGAAACAACACCGCGAAGACGAATAAGGTGACGCCTTCCATAACTTCTCTCCCCTGTCCGGTAAGGAACCGGATGCGCGCGTAACATAGGCTCACCACCGGCCATGAAAAGGCCTTGAACGGCGGGCCAAGCTCCCTACGCCCCATTTGTGGCGCAATCGCGTTTGAGGCAAAGATGCGCAAGGCGGGGAAGCACTGATTCGCAAGGAGTTAAGACGAATGCTTTCGCTTCGGATTCTGAGCGCCCTGGTCGGCGGCTTTGCCGCGGTGGCGCTGTCCACGGTGTCCACATCCGCCGAAGACGTCAGGTCTGTTCCCCCGCCCCGTCCGATCGACGACACCGCACCGCCGCCCGGACCTCGCGATACGGCTCCGCGCCATGGCAACGCCAACGACGACACTTTCTCACCGAACGAGATCGTGTCCGCCGGCTCGGACTTCTTCGGTGTGACTACGGAAGTCATGGCCAAGGCGGTCCAGCGCGTGACCGAGGATCTCGGGCTCCCTGATGGCTACATCAAGGGCGATGAAGGCTCCGGCGCGTTTATCGTCGGTTTGCGTTACGGCTCGGGTTGGCTGATCCGCAAGAACCAGGAGCCGATCCGCGTCTACTGGAAGGGACCCTCGATCGGTTTCGATGCCGGCGCCAACGGCTCCAAGGTGTTCACGCTGGTCTACAATCTGCGCGAGCAGCGCCGCCTCTTTCAGCGCTTTCCCGGCGTGGAAGGCAGCTTCTATTTCGTCGCCGGTCTGGGCGTGAATTACATGCGCTCTGGCGGCGTTACTCTGGCGCCGATGCGCACCGGCATCGGCCTGCGCGCCGGGGTGAACGCGCACTACCAGGTCTACAGCGACGAGCGCGACTGGTTCCCGCTCTAGAAGAGCTCACAAAGTGTGAGTGGTTCGCGTCAAGGCCGCGCGACTATCGTCGATCAGGCGGTGGCGACGGCCGTACCGTTGTCGTCAATGCTGCCCGCCGGCGCGGGCAGGTAGAGCAGGAGCGCGGACGCGACGTAGATCGACGAGAACGTGCCGACCACGATGCCGAACAGGATCGCGGCTGAGAAGTCGAACAGCGCCGGGCCGCCATAGATCAGCAGCGGGATCAGCGAGACACTGGTCGCGACGCTGACGAGGATGGTCCGCGTCAGCATCTGGTTGGTCGACAGGTTGATCAGGTCGGGCAGCGGCATGCGCTTGTACTTGCGACGGTTCTCGCGGATTCGGTCGAACACCACGACGGTATCGTTGATCGAATAGCCCGCCAGCGTCAGCAGCGCAGCGATGCTGGTCAGCGTGAAGTCCAGATGCAGAAGGGAATACAGCCCCGCTGTCACCAGCACGTCATGGCCGGTGGCGAAGGCGGCACTGATACCGTACTGCCACTCGAAACGCACCGCGACCCAGGCGCCGATTGCCAGCACGGCCAGCAGCGTCGCGAGCACGCCGGCATGGAACAGCTCGCCCGACACCTTCGGACCGACGATCTCGGCGCGGCGGTAGGTGAAGCTCTCGCCGAGCTTGGCGTGGATCTTCTGCGCCGTGGCCGCCTCGGCCGCATCGCTGTCCGGCTGCACGCGGATCAACACGCAGGAATCCTTCGGCTTGTCGCACTCGCCACCGCCGAAATACTGGATCTGGGTTTCCTTGAAACCGAGACCGCCGACGTCGGAGCGCATCTTGCCGATGTCGATGACCTGGGCCGACTTCACCTCCATCAGCACGCCACCGGTGAAGTCGATGCCGAGGTTGAAGCCGTGGATCGCGATCGAGACGATCGAGGCCACCAGCAGCAATCCGTCGATGGCGAACGCGATATAGCGGGCGCCGACGAAGTTGATCTTCGTGGCTTCAGGCAGGAAACGCAGCAGAGGCATGGCAAATCCGGAAAAATCCCGCCTGACATATAGGGTGCCGCGGGTCCGGACAAGCCGAGCTCCGGATTTGCATAATTCCCTGTTTTGGCGACACTTTCGCCCGGAGCATCAGGACCCCAGCGCTATGGCCGCCGCCTCGCACGGCCCGGACACGCCGAAGATCACGCCCAGCCCGAGCGGGCTGCAGGAGACCGCCTACGCTACGGTAATCGCGGCCGTAGTGGTGGCGGCGATCTATTTCGGCCGCCCGATGTTGGTTCCCCTGGCGCTCTCTATCCTGATGGCCTTCGCGCTGGCACCGGTGGTCGAATTCCTGCGCCGGCTCCGGATCGGCCGCATCCTGGGCGTGATCCTGAGCGTCACCTTCGCCGTTCTGCTCATCACCGGCATCATGGGCTTCATCGGCACCCAGCTCGCCTGGTTGGCCGGCAGCCTGCCGCAGTACCAGACCAATATCATCGCCAAGATTCAGTCGGTCGAAGGCTCGGCTGCCAACAACGGCGTGGTGCAAGGCGCCATCCGCATGTTCAACAACCTGAGCGATCAGATCGCCCACACCCCCGGCGCCGCGGGGAGCACGGCCGATCTGCAATCCAAGACCACCGGCCAGGTTCGCACGCCCGCCGTGCCGGTCGTGGTCCAGGAAGCACCGCCCAGCCCCATCGAGGTGATCCAGCGCTTTGGCGGGCCGCTGCTCGAGCCCTTGGCCGACCTCACCATCATTATCATCTTCGTGATCTTCATTCTTTTGCAGAAGGAAGACCTGCGCGACCGCTTCATCATGCTGGCCGGCGGACGCGATCTTCAGCGAACGACGCTGGCGCTCGACGACGGCGCCGAACGCCTGAGCCGTTATCTGCTCCTCCAGACCGCGGTGAACACGGTATTCGGCGTACTGGTTTGGCTGGGCCTATGGGCCGCCGGTGTTCCCAACCCCGCGCTGTGGGGCCTGATCGCCGGCATCTTCCGTTTCGTGCCGTATATCGGCGTGCCGATCGCCGCGATCCTGCCGCTGGCATTGTCTATGGCCGTCGATCCAGGCTGGTCAATGACGTTCTGGACTCTTGGCATTTTCATCGCGCTTGAGTCGGTTACGGGCCAGGCGGTGGAGCCGTGGCTCTATGGCCGCAACATGGGCCTGTCCGCGCTTGCCGTTGTCGTGGCCGCCGGCTTCTGGACCTTCGTGTGGGGGCCGGTGGGCCTGTTGCTTTCGACGCCGCTCACCATGTGTCTCGTGGTGTTGGGCCGCCACGTCGATCAGCTGCGCTTCCTCGACGTGATGCTCGGCGACGCGCCACCGATGGCGCCCGAGGAGAGCTTCTACCTGCGCATGCTGGCGGGCAATTCCGACGAGGCATCCGAACAGGCCGAAGCGTTCCTTCAGCGCCACTCCCTGCCCGCTTATTTCGACGAGGTTGCAGTGCGCGGCCTCGCGCTCGCGCAGCTCGACGTCAATCGCGGCGCGCTCACCGAAGAAGGCCGCAAGCGGATCGGTACCTCGGTCGAGACCTTCATCGACAATCTCACGATCCAGGAAGATCCCGAGGCGCGCGAAGCCAGCGTCAGCCACGAGGTCGTCCCCGCCGACTGGCAGAGCAAGCCGGTGCTGTGCGTGGCCGGACGCAGTACGCTGGACCACGCCGCAGCCTCTCTGATGGCGCACCTGCTCGAACGCCAGGGCATCGGCGCCCGTATTGCGACCTTCGAAGACGTTTCGCCCTCGAACATCGGCGACTTGAAATGCGATGGCGTTCGCGTGATCTGCGTCTCGTATCTTGAGCCGGGGAGCCCCAAGAATGCGCGCTATCTTGCGCGCCGCCTGCGCAAACGCATGCCGGGTCTGCCGCTGATCGCCGGCTTCTGGAGCGTGATCGAGGACGACACGCACTATCTCGACAGCTTCGAGGCGACCGAGTGCGACTTCCTCGCCAACAACCTGCGCCAGGCGGTCGAACAGATCATCGCCCTGATGAAGAAGCCCGCCTCGGAAGGCCGCTTCGTCAGCAAGGTCGCGCCGGCGGAAGAAGAACCCGTCACCGACTGAAAATCTTGTCGCGCCTGCCCGTGCGGCACCGTTCCGCGAGTCGCACGGCGGCGCTAGGCTTCGCCCAAACGGGAGACAGCGATGCGCATTGCACCCAGCGAATTCCAGCACACGCTCTACGTCGAGCGCGATCATGTCTGCACCATCACGCTGAACCGGCCCGAGCGACGCAACGCGTTGAACCCGCGTGCCTACGCTGAGATCGAAGCCGCCTTTGTCGCGGCATCCGCCGACAACGACGTGCGCTGCGTGATCGTCACCGGCGCCGATCCCTCCTTTTGCTCCGGGGAGGACGTGAAGGAAATGATGACCGGCGAAGCACGCTCCGCCGACGCTGCGCCTCGCGTTCCGCGGCCGACACCTGCCGCGATGGCCGCACTCGACTGCACCAAGCCGGTGATCGCGGCGGTCAACGGCACGGCCGTCGGCTGGGGCATGGAGCTTGCGCTCTACGCCGACATCCGCATCGCGAGCGAGCATGCCAAGTTCGCCGAGTTGTTCGTGAAGCGCGGCCTCGTGCCCGACGTCGGGGGCTTCTACAAGCTGCCGGCGCTGGTCGGCGGCGCCAAGGCGGCGGAATTGATGCTCACCGGCGACGTGATCGACGGCCGGGAAGCTGCGCGCATCGGCCTCGTCACAGAAACCGTGCCGCATGGCGAGTTGATGCCGCGCGCCAATGCGATGGCGGCGAAGATCGCCGCAAACCCGCCGCTGGCAACGCGCGCCATCAAGGAAGGCCTGCGCCGTTACAATGGCGGCGACCCGCAGCAGATCGGAACCTGGGCGATCGAGACGATCTTCCGCCTGTTCCAGACCGAAGATCACCGCGAGGGCGTGAAGAGCTTCCTCGAAAAGCGCGAGCCAGTGTTCAAGGGCCGCTAGTCGACGACGTAGGCATGCATCTTCACTGGCACGCCGCAGATATCGAGGTTCGGCGACGGCTGCCGAAAGTAAAAATGCGACGTCGGATGCCTGCGCGCTTCCAGAGAGTCGGCAAAGTACTTGGACTCCGTGCGCAGCACCTCGAACTCATGCCGCCGCGTAACGGGTATGTCGGACGCCAGCGTCATCTTGATGATCGCATCGCGCTTGCTCACGTCCTGGATCACGCCGCTCTCTACCTCCGGATCGCCGCGCTGGAGCTTCTGAAGATACTCCATGCCGCGCAGCACGCGACCGAACGCTGTGAGATCGCGGTCCAGGCGACGCGGCGACTGGCCGATCACGATGTAGAACTCGGTTGACGCGGTATCCGGATCGTTGTCGCGGGCGAACGCAAACGTGCCCGGACAATGGATCAGCCACTCGCGCTTGTCCTTCGGATCGCGCGCCACGGGAAATCCATCCTCGAATCCGACCTCAGGCGCCATCAAATCGGCGTTACCCAGCGGCGTGAACACCGGTGACGGCGCCGAGACGCGGTCGAACTCCGCTTTCAGCGGCGGCCACAACTTTTCCAAATCCTTCGCCGCGTCGGGATGGTCCTTGGTCGACGCTGTACCTTCACCGATACCGCCCTGCGCCACGAACCCGTCGATCACCCGATAGAACGACAGCCCGTCATAGAAGTGCGCACGGATCAGCGCCCTCAGCCGCTCCACGTGCTTGGGCGCAAACTCAGGCGCCAGTTCGACGACGACCTGCCCGTACTTCGTATCGATCAGGACGACATTGTCCGGATCGACGCCGCGCCAGGCCTCCCTGGGCGGCTCCGGCGGACCGTCGGCGGCCGAAACGGGGGCAGCCATACACACCGCGAGCGTTGCCGCGGCCAGCCAATACGTGTTCTTACAGTCACCCATGGTGGCGCGATCCCCTTGCCCGCAAAGGCTTTTGATCCTTCTATGCCACAAGGCAGCCGCGCGCCAGTTTGCGCAGCCGGTGCCACGGGGGTAATGGCTTGCCGTGAGTGACGCGGACAAGGAG
>Ga0207680_10000383_pt1 | contig 21169 bp, 18 predicted proteins | sample KBSS23metaG_FD_184321 | JGI IMG/M metagenome (GOLD analysis project Ga0207680, IMG submission 184321) | Switchgrass rhizosphere microbial communities from Kellogg Biological Station, Michigan, USA - KBS S2-3 metaG (SPAdes) (version 2) | ecosystem: Host-associated > Plants > Roots > Rhizosphere...
GCAAAGATCACATCCGCGCGCGTCATCGTCTGCTCGCCCGGCCGCAACTTCGTCACCCTGAAGATCGAGACCGCCGACGGCACCACCGGCATCGGCGACGCCACGCTCAACGGCCGCGAGCTCGCCGTCGCCAGTTACCTTACCGACCACGTCATTCCGTGCCTGATCGGCCGCGACGCGCACCAGATCGAGGACATCTGGCAGTTCCTCTATCGCGGCGCCTATTGGCGGCGCGGCCCGGTCACCATGTCGGCCATCGCCGCCGTCGACACCGCGCTGTGGGACATCAAGGGCAAGGTCGCCAGCCTGCCGGTGTACCAGCTCCTCGGCGGCGCCAGCCGCGAAGGCGTGATGGTCTACGGCCACGCCAACGGCGCCACCATCGAAGAGACCGTCGCCGAAGCGAAGAAGTACAAGGCCGAAGGTTACAAGGCGATTCGCCTGCAATCCGGCATCCCCGGCCTCAAATCCACCTACGGCGTCTCGAAGGACAAGAAGTACTACGAGCCCGCCGACGCCGACCTTCCGACCGAGAACGTCTGGTCCACCGTCAAATATATGCGCACCGTGCCCGAGCTGTTCGCCGCCGCGCGCGAGGCCCTGGGCTGGGACGTGCATCTGCTGCACGACGTGCACCATCGCCTGACGCCGATCGAGGCCGGCCGCCTCGGCAAGGATTTGGAGCCCTATCGCCTGTTCTGGTTGGAGGACACCGTTCCGGCGGAAAACCAGGCCGGCTTCCGCATCATCCGCCAGCACACCACCACGCCGCTCGCGGTGGGCGAGATTTTCAACACGATCTGGGACGCCAAGCAGCTGATCGAAGAGCAGCTGATCGACTATATCCGCGCCACCGTCGTGCACGCCGGCGGCATCACGCATTTGCGCCGCATCGCCAGCCTCGCGGATCTGTATCACGTGCGCACCGGCTGCCACGGCGCCACCGACCTGTCGCCAGTGTGCATGGCCGCGGCGCTGCACTTCGACCTCTCGGTGCCGAATTTCGGCGTGCAGGAATACATGATCCACACGAAAGAGACCGACGCCGTCTTCCCGCACGCCTACACATTCGCGAACGGCGAATTCCATCCCGGCGAGGCGCCGGGCCTCGGCGTCGAGATCGATGAAGCCCTCGCGGCGAAATATCCCTACAAGCGCGCCTATCTGCCGGTGAATCGTCTGGAAGACGGTAGTATGACCAACTGGTGAGCACCCTCGCCAAACCACCCGTCTTCCGCCTCGCATCGCGCGTCGGCAATCACATCACACTGGCCAGCGACGGTCCCGCCGTCGCGCACGTCTTCGTCCTCGAAGATGACATGATCCGCGTGATGGTGCTGCCCGATGGCGCGCTGAAACAGCCGCGTAGCTGGAGCATCGCGCCAGGCCAGGAAGACATCCCGTTCGAAGGCCGCGACCGCTTCGACCTCACCAGCTTCACGCTTCCGCCGTTCGAACTGACGGAAGAAGAGGGCAGGGTGATCGTCACCACCGCCCGCCTACGCCTGTCGATCCGCCTGAACGGTTTCTCCTGCGCCTGGAAGGACAGCGACGGCCGCGTCCTGCTGCGCGATCGTCCAACCCAGGGCTACAATTTCGGCTGGTGGGACGAGAAGGTGCACCACTACCTCGTCCGCGATCCGGCGGAACAGTATTTCGGCCTGGGCGAGCGCAGCGGCGAGATGAACCGCGCCGGCCGCCGCTTCCGCATGTGCAACGTCGACGCCATGGGCTACGACGCCCACACCTCCGATCCGCTCTACAAGCACGTCCCCTTTTACATCACGCACCGCGCCGACGGTGCCGCCGTGGGCTTGTTCTACGACACGCTCTCCGACTGCACCTTCGACATGGGCGCGGAGCGCAGCAACTATCACGGCCTGTTCCGCGGCTTCACCGCCGACCACGGCGACCTCGACTATTACGTGATCGCCGGAACAGTCCCCGAGATCGTCCGCCGCTTCACTTGGCTGACCGGCCGTCCCGCATTCCCGCCGCGCTATGCCCTCGGCTACTCCGGCTCAACGATGAGCTACACCGACCGCGACGACGCGCAAGCCGCGATGATGGAGTTCATCGCCAAGTGCGAAGAGCACGACATCCTGTGCGACTCTTTCCACTTATCCTCCGGCTACACGTCGATCGGTAACAAGCGCTACGTCTTCCACTGGAACAAGGACAAATTCCCCGATCCCGCCGCGTTCGTCCGCGCGTATGCGGAGAAGGGTGTCCGCCTGATCCCCAACATCAAGCCCGCGCTGCTGCACGATCACCCGCTGTTCGCCGAAGCGCGCGACAAGGGTCTGCTGATCGCCGCCGCGAACGGCGAGCCCGAATGGGTCCAGTTCTGGGACGCCGTCGGTGCCTATCTAGACTTCACGGATTTTAGAACGCACGGCTGGTGGCGCGAGAAAGTGTACAACTCGCTGCTATCAGTGGGCATGGCCGGCACTTGGAATGATAACAACGAATTCGAAATCGTAAGCCCGAGTGCGCGCGCTGCTCTCGGTCCGGCGATTGAGACCAAACCACTGCAAACGCTACAGATGCTTAGAGCCAGTCGCAAAGCCCAGCTATTTGCGGCGCCGGACAAACGCCCCTATCTCGTCAGCCGCGCCGGCTTCGCCGGCATGCAGCGCTATGTCCAGACTTGGTCCGGCGACAACTACACATCCTGGGACACGCTGAAATACAACATCCGCATGGGCCTCGGCCTCGCGCTCAGCGGTGTGTCGAACACCGGCCATGACGTCGGCGGCTTCGACGGGCCCAAGCCCGAGGCCGAGCTGTTCGTCCGCTGGGTCGCTTTCGGTATCTTCATGCCGCGCTTCTCGATCCATTCGTGGAACACCGACCGCACCGCCAACGAACCGTGGATGCACCCTGAAGTCACCCCGCACATCCGCGACCTGATCAAATTCCGCTACCGCCTGCTGCCGTATCTGTACGACCTCATCTATCGCCACGCCGAACACTTCGAACCGATCATCCGCCCCACCTTCCACGACTTCCCGGACGATCCGCGCTGCCTCGAAGACAGCGACGACATGCTGCTGGGGTCGGCGCTGCTCTGCGCGCCGGTGGTGGAACCCGGCACCGCGACGCGCGATGTCTATCTGCCGGCTGGCACCCGCTGGTTCGACTGGTGGACCGGCGAGGTCTTCGACGGCGGCCAGACCATCTCGCGTCCCGCGCCGTTCCGCCGCCCGCCACTGCTCGCCCGTGAGGGCAGCGTTGTCGCCCTCAACACGGCTGAACAGCATTTCGCCGAGCGCGCAGACACACGGGGCTTCGCGATCTTCCCGATTGGCGAGGGCAGTTTCAGCGCTGCCATCTTTGACGACGACGGCGAAAGCGTGACCAGCCCTGCCATATCATGGCGCGTTGAAGTCTCCTGCACGCCGGACGCCATCACGATCAACGTGGCCGGCGGCGCCACGCCCGACGCGCCGATCTATCTGCCCGCCACCGAAACACGCACCGTCACGATCTCAGGTGGTCATCGCGACTGATCTTCCGCTGCGCGCTTGAGGTTCGGCAGCACCGCCGAGGTCCAGCCGCCCGCCAGCGCGTCGCGGATGCCGCGCACCATCTCCGCCGGGAATTGCTCCCAGCCGGCATGTTCGAAGATCACACGCGTACGCTCCCGTCCCAACGCTTCCAGCCTGAACGACACCGTCGTCTTCGGCGTGCCGGGCATGTACCAGCTGAACAAGAACACGGGTTTCTCGAGCGAGATTACGTCGCAATGGGTCGCACCGGAAAGATCGCCGCTCGCGCGCTTCGCCGCATCGGATTGCATATGGAAAGTGTGACCCGCCCGCGCCGCATAGTTCATGCAGCCCAGCCATTGCGACACCATCGTGTCGCCGGTCATGACGTCCCATAGATGATCCAGCGGAACGTCGACATCGATTGTATGCCGGATCGGTTCAAGCTTTTCGGCCACGCCAGCTTCCTTCCGCGAGTGTCTTGAGATCGCTCAACCGCACCGTCCAGAACTGGCCCAGCCAGTTCTCTACCAACCGCAGCCTCTCGGTCTCCAGCACATAGATGTTCTCGGCGCCCTGCCTTTCGGCCCGCACCAGCCCCGCTTCGCGCAGCACGCGCAGGTGCTTGGAGATTGCCGGGCGGCTCACGCGGAACGCCGCCGTCAACTCGTGCACCGGCGCGGGCCGCCGCGCGAGCAGAGTGAGGATGCGGCGGCGGCTGCCGTCGGCCAGTGCCGCGAACACCGCATCATCTCTGTGGGCGGCATTGGTAACCATCGGGGTACGCTTATACCGTAACCAATCGGTTACGGTCAACCCGCCGCACCGCGCCGCGTTTGACTGACCCCACGGCACACGGGTTATTTTTAACACACCCTGGAGACCACGAATGAACAGCCCGACGACGGACGTCGCCATGCCTTTGACCGCTGCAGGGCCGCACCGCTGGACCACGCACGCCGGGCCTGAATGGAGTAATCCCGGCGGCGGCTTGTGGGGCGGCTACGCCATCGGCCTCGCCATCCGCGTGCTCGACGCCGAGCCCGGCTCCATCGGCGAAGCCCTCTCGCTGACGCTCACCTACGCCGCCGCGCTCCCGTCCGGCACGCTCGACGTCCACACCCGCCGCATCCGGCAGGGCGGCTCGATCGGCGTGTGGGAGGTTGAGATCCTCCCCGCCGGATCGCGGCAGGTCGGCCTCCACGCCATCGTCACCATGGCCAAGCGCCCGGTGACGCCGCCATTCGCGTTCGCAAAAATGCCCGACGCGCCCGATCCGCGGGCCTTGCCGAAACTCGAATTCGCCGAAGTGTCCCAGCATTACGGCAGCTCCGCCTTCGAACGCCGTACGCTGGAAGGGTTTCCGCCCGAGCCCGGCGGCACCTCCTCGCGCTCGCTCGCATGGGTCAAGTCGCGGCGCGGTCCGTTCGACAAGGCGATGCTCGGCATGGTCACCGATCACTCGCCGCCGCGCTCGATGTATGCCCTCGGCCGCACGGTCAGTACGACGACGCTCACGCTCACTGCCTACCTGCACGCCACCGAGGAAGAGCTCGCCGAGATCGGCGACGACTACATCCTGGTCGAGTGCGAAGGCCGCGTCGGCAGCCGCGGCGCCTCCGACGAACGCTCCAGCTACTGGAGCCGCGGCGGCAAGCTGCTGGCGACGAGTGAACAACTCGCTTGGTACCGCGAGCGGCCGGGCTCTTAAGTGGCGCCCTCCCAACCCCGCCACGTCTGCGGGACGAAGGACGCGACACTGCGATGAGCGTTGGCGCGCAGATGCGCTCGAGCCGAGTGGCCGGCTCGGAGGCCGCCATGGCGAAGGGTTAGTCCGCGATCGACGAATACACGATGCTCTTCAACTGTCCGCGGAAATTGAACGCGCCGCTCGGCATCAGCTGTGTCATGAACACGACCGCCAAATCGTCCACCGCATCGACCCAGAAGATCGTGCTCGCCGCGCCGCCCCAGTACCAGTCCGTTCCGGCAATCGACCCCGATGTGACGCTGTCCAGGGTGCAGGCAAAGCCAAGCCCGAAACCGACACCTTCGTTCGCCGTTTCGCTGAAGCCACCGATCGCCATCTGCGTCAGATCCTTGCCGTCCTTCAGGTGATTGCGGTGCATCAGTTCGATGGTGCGCGGGCCCAGGATGCGCGCGCCGTCCAGCTCGCCGCCGCGCCGCAGCATCTCGCAGAACCGCACATAGTCCGCCGTTGTGCCGGTCAGCCCGCCGCCACCCGAGAAGAAGGTCGGCACTTTTGAATACGTGCTTTTCTGCGGCTCCTCGACCAGGTGCAGCTTCTTGTCCGCGCCACGGCGGTAGTTCGCGGCAAAGCGCGGCAGCTTGTCCGGCGCCACCGTGAACGACGTGTCTTTCATGCCGAGCGGTCCGAAAATCTCGTCCGCCAGGAACTTGTCGAACCGCTTGCCCGAGATGATCTCCACCAGCGCGCCGCACATGTCGGTGGAGAGCGAATACATCCACCGCTCGCCCGGCTGGTAGCGCAGTGGCACACGGCCCAGCTTCGCCGCGAACGCGCGCAGGTCTTCGCCGTCGCCGCGACGCACGCCGACCTTGGCATATTCCTTGTCCACCGGATGCGCCGTGTCCGGCGCACCCAGCGCCGCCAGCGCGTTGCCATAGGTGAGGCCGCCCGTGTGGCACAGCATGTCGCGCATGCTGACGGGCCGCGCCGGCTTCACCGTCTCCATTGTCGCGCCTTCGCCGTTCACCCACACGCGATGGTCGCGCCACTCCGGCACGAAGCGGTGCACCGGGTCGTTCAGCTGGAAGTAGCCGCGCTCATACAGCATCATCAGCGCGACCGAGGTGATCGGCTTGGTCATCGAATAGATGCGGAAGATCGCATCGTCGCGCATCGCGGTGCCGCGTTCCTTGTCCTGCTGGCCCAGTGACTTGAAGTAGGCGAGATGCCCCTTGCGCGTCACCGCCACCTGGCAGCCCGCGATCTTGCCGTTATCGACATAGTTGCGGCTCAGATGATCGGCGATGCGGTCCAGACGTCCCGCCGCGAAACCGGCTGCCTTCGGATTCAGCTCCATAACGACCTCCCTACTTCTTTTTGAAATATGCGCGCGTTTCGCTGCGCACGATATCCTGGAAGTTGCCCATGAAAGCGCGGCTCTGCGTACCGGTCCAATGAATTTCCCGGCAGGGCTAACTTTTGGCGATCTGCCCCGTCCGATCAAAAAGCCGCAGGCTCGATACCGCCGCCGCCAGCACCGCGAAGCCGACGCCGACATAGAGCGACGTAACCGTCCCGTGCGCCGGCATTCGCACAAACACCAGCGCCACCAGTGCCGCGCCGATGGTCTGGCCCAGCAGGCGCGCGGTTCCGAGCATCCCGCTCGCGCCGCCGCTGCGTTCGCGCGGCGTCGATCCGATCATCGCGCGGTTGTTGGGCGACTGGAACAGGCCGAAGCCCACGCCCGCCAGCACCATGCGCCATGCAATGTCGAGAAGGGACGGATGCGGCGGCAGCCACGCCAGCGCGAACAGCCCGCTCGCGAACACAATCAGCCCGATGGCGCCCAATATGCCCGCCGGGTAACTGTCCGCCAGCCGCCCCGCGACCGGCGATACCAGTGCAATGGCAATGGGCCATGGCGTGATCAGCAGCCCCGTCTCCACCGCCGTGAAATGCAGTTCGCTCTGGAGCAGGAACGGCAGCGACACCAGCGCAAGCATCTGCGCCGCGAACGAACAGATCGACGTCCCGATGGAGAGCGCGAAGATCGGGATCCGCATCAGGTCGACCGGCAGCATCGGCGATGCCGCCGCTTCTTCGCGCTTCACCATCAGCCAGCCGATCCCCACCGTCGCCGCCAGCTCGCCCGCGAACAGCCATGGCGATCCGCCATGCCCGAAAGTGTCGATGCTGCCGATCAGCAGCGCGAACATCACCGCCACCAGCAGCGCGCCGGGAATGTCGAAGGCGTGCTTGGCGCGCGGCGTCTGGGGCAGGGCGCGCAGCGCGACCACCACCGCGACAATGCCGAACGGGATGTTCACCGCGAACAGCCACGGCCAGTCACCGAGGCTCAGGATCGCCGCCGCCACCGTCGGTCCCGCCGCTGCCGACACCGCGACCGTCAGCGTGTTGTACGAAAGCCCGCGTCCCAGCATCGCATGCGGATAGATGAAGCGGATCAGCGCCGAGTTCACGCTCATGATTCCCGCCCCGCCGAAGCCTTGCAGCACGCGCGCCGCCGCCAGCATCGGCAGGCTCTCCGACAGCGCGCAGGCCAGTGACGCTACGGTGAACAGCGCCAGTCCCCAGATATAGATGCGCCGATAGCCGATGATGTCGCCCAGCGCCGCCAGCGGCAGCAGCGAGATCGTCACCGCAAGCTGATACCCGTTCACAATCCAGATCGACAGCGCTGGATCGGTATGCAGGTCCCTTGCAATGGTCGGCAGCGCCACATTGGCGATGGCCGAATCCATCACCGCCATCGTCACACCCAGCACGATGGTGGCAATGGCGAGGTAGCGCTGCGGGACCGGCAGGCCGTCGGGGTGAACGTCCGTCATCACCTCCCCTTTATGGGGAGGTCGAAAAATCGCCTAGCGATTTTTCGGGTGGGGTGCGGTGCTGGGCCTAGTTACCCACCCACCCCTGCGCCACCGCCGCGTCATGGCGGACCTTCTCCGGTCCGCCCAGCGCCTGCCGGTCGAAGCCGATGCGCTTGAACCAGTAGTGCAGGCCCAATAGGTCGGTGAACCCCATGCCGCCATGCACCTCGGTCGCGGTGCGCGCGACGAAGGTGCCGACCTCGCTCGTGTGCGCCTTGGCATGCGCCGCCATCTTCCGCGCTTCGGCCGGAAACTCGTCGAACGCATAGGCCGCGTACCAGATGAGCGAGCGGCACGGCTCCAGCTCCGCGATCATCTCCGCGCACATGTGCTTGACCGCCTGGTACGAGCCGATCACGCGCCCGAACTGCTTGCGCTCCTTGGCGTAGTCAACCGCCTTCTCGATCATCCGCCCGCCCGCGCCCAGCACGTCTGCCGCCAGCATCACGCGCCCCGCATCGATCATGCGCGCCAGCGCCGCCGGCGCGTCCTGCGCCAGCGCCTCGGCGTCGACGTCGTGGAAGTTCAGCTCGCCAATGACGCGCGTCTGGTCGATGGTGTTGAGCGCGGTCTTCTCCAGACCCTTCGCGCCCGCGTCCACCACATGCAGCCCGCCGCGCGCATCCGCGACGACGTAAATCCCCGCGCCCTCGAAATCGAGCACGAACAGCGCCTTGCCGCTCAGCTTGCCGCCCTTCGCCATGATCCCCGCCTTGTCGCGCGCCCCGCCGGCGCGTTCGCTCACCGCCACGCCCGCGATCAGCTCGCCCGACGCCAGCGCCGGCAGCCATTTGCGCTTCTGCGCCTCCGATCCCGCGTGCAGGATCGCGAGCGGCGCCATCACGCTCGACGCCACGAACGGCACCGGCGCCACGGCGCGTCCCAGCGCCTCCGCCACCAGCGCCGCATCCAGCAGCTTGAGGCCCAGCCCGCCATATTCCTCCGGGATCAGGATGCCGGTGACGCCCAGCTCCGCCACCGCCTTCAGCACATCGGACGCATACCCATTCGTTGCCTTGCGCACCCGTTCCAGCGGCGACACCCGCTCCAGCGTGCGGTTCACGCTGTCCTGCATCATCTTCTGGTCGTCGGTGAGACCGAATTCCATGACTAGCTCCGGTGCTGCCATCCTTCGAGGCTCGCTTCGCGAGCGCCTCAGGATGACGATCTAGGATTGCAAACTAAAAATAGTCGTCATGCTGAGGTGCTCGGCGAAGCCGAGCCTCGAAGCACGCACCGAGGAGTGGCTTCAAGAAAAATCTCGTCACCCTGAGGTGCGAGCGAAGCGAGCCTCGAAGGGTGCATGTTCACACCTTCGCCAGCTTCGGTTCGCGCGGCATGCCCAGGCCACGTTCCGAGATGATGTTCTTCTGGATCTGCGCCGTGCCGCCGCCGATGATCAGGCCGAGGTCGAACATGTAGCTCGACTGCCAGTTGCCCATGTTCCTTAGATGCGGCGAGCCATTGTAGAGCATCCCCAGCTCGCCCAGCGCATCGATCGCGAACGCCGCCAGCTGGTGGTTCAGCTCGCAGCCCATCAGCTTCACGATCAGCCGCGCCACGCCCGCGTCCTCGCCCTTGAGGCCCGCGGTCAGCAGCCGCAGCCCGTGATACTCCATCGCGATGGTGCGCGCCTGCAGCTTCAGCAGCCGGTCGCGCAGCGCCGGATTGTCCATCAGCCGTCCGCCGTCGACCGTCTCTTCTTTCATCAGCGCGATGATCGCCTTCAGCCGCGACCCCGCCTGGTTGGGATCGCCCAGCATCCCGCGCTCGTGCTTCAAGGTCGCGTTGGCGACCATCCAACCCAGCCCGCGCCCCGCCACCACGCCCGCTTTCGGCACGCGCACGTCGGTGAAGAACACCTCGTTGAACTCGGCGCGGCCGGTCATGGTCACCAGCGGCCGCACCTCGATCCCCGGCGTCTTCATCGAGAACAGGATGTACGAGATGCCCTCGTGCTTCGGCTTGTCCGGCTCGGTCCGCACCAGGCAAAAGATCATGTCCGCCTGCGCCGCGGTCGAGGTCCAGATCTTTTGGCCGTTGATGATGAAGTCGTCGCCGTCCTCGGTCGCGCGCGTTGTCAGTGACGCAAGGTCCGATCCCGCGCCCGGCTCGCTATAGCCCTGGCACCAGATGATCTCGCCGCGCAGCGTCGGCGCGATGTATTTCTGCTTCTGCTCCTCGCTGCCGACTTCAAGCAGCGTCGGCACCAGCATCGAGATGCCTTGGCCGCTCATCCCCATCGGCAGCCCGGTGGCGAGAAACTCTTCCGCAATGATGCGCGACTTCAGGACATCCGGCTCTGCGCCATAGCCGCCATACTGCTTCGGGATCGTGCGTGCCGCATAACCGTGCTCGATCAGCAGCGTCTGCCACGCGCGCATGTCGCCGCCGCCATATGAGGCCTCGCGCGGCGCCCGGTCGCCATATGTCTTCGTGAAGGCGCGAACCTCCTCGCGGAAGGCTTCGTATTCAGGACTGTAGGAGAGGTCCATGGATCAACTCCGATAAACGATGCGTTCGGCTTCCCGGATGAAATCCTGCAATAGATTCCAGTCTTCGTCACTGAAGCTGCCGCGACCGATCCCGCGCACGGATTTCAGCGCGGCGAGCAGGTCAGCCCATCCGTCGGTCAGTCCATTAAGTGCAAGATAGCCGGGGAGTAGAAACGAAAGTGCGACGAGCTTTCGCTCGTCGCACCATCGATCAATTAGAGACCTAAGGGCGCCGAAGTATTCTTCGTTCGACGCCCAGGCCAATTTCTTACAGCCGCTCGACGATCGTCACGTTGGCGAGACCGCCGCCTTCGCACATCGTCTGCAGGCCCCACTTCTTGCCCCGATCCTTCAGGCCGTACAGCAGCGTGGTCATCAGCTTGGTGCCCGAGGCGCCAAGCGGATGGCCCAGCGCGATCGCGCCGCCGTTCACGTTCAGGCGCGACGGATCGGCGCCCGTGACCTGCAGCCACGCCACCGGCACGGATGCGAACGCCTCGTTCACCTCGAACAGGTCGATGTCGTCGATCTTCATCCCGGCCTTCTCCAGCGCGCGCTTGGTCGCGGGCAGGGGGGCTTCCAGCATGATCACCGGATCGCCGCCGATCACCGTCATGTGGTGGATGCGCGCCAGCGGCTTCGCGCCCAGCGCCTTCAGGCCCTTCTCGTTCACGACCAGCACACCCGACGCACCATCGCAGATCTGCGAGGAGGTCGCCGCCGTGATCGCGCCGCCTTCACGCAGCAGCTTCACGCCCTTGATGCCTTCCAGCGACGCATCGAAGCGGATGCCTTCGTCGGTCGTGTGCTGCGAGGCGTTGCCCTCGGCGTCCTTGATCTCCAGCGCGACGACCTCGTCCTTGAACTTGCCGCCCTGCGTCGCCGCGATCGCCTTGCGGTGGCTGTCGAAGCCGAACTGGTCCAGCGTATCCTTCGTCAGCTTGTACTTCTCCGCCATCATCTCGGCGCCCATGAACTGGCTGAACTGGATGTTCGGATACTTCGCCTGGATCTGCGGGCTCATATAAGTGCCCATGCCGTTCTGAGCCGGCAGCGCCGCGCTCGCGCCCATCGGCACGCGCGTCATGCTCTCGATGCCCATCGCGATCACCGCGTCCATCGCGCCCGACATCACGGCCTGCGCCGCGAAGTGCAGCGACTGCTGCGACGAGCCGCACTGGCGGTCGACCGAGGTACCCGGCACGTGCTCGGGCAGGCGCGAGGCCATCACCGCATTGCGCGCCACGTTGATCGCCTGCTGACCGACCTGCGAAACGCAGCCGCAGATCACGTCCTCGATCAGGTCCGGGTTCGCGCCCGAACGGTCGAGCAGCGCATTGATCACCTGCGCGCCGAGATCGACGGGGTGCCAGTCCTTCAGCTTGCCGCCGCGCTTGCCGCCGGCCGTACGCGCCGCGGCAACGATGTATGCTTCGCCCATATAATGAGACTCCTTCGGTTGACTGGGCGCGGTTTTAGCACCCGGTCCCGGGTGCCGCACCAGCCCAAAATCGCGTCCTTTTGGCTACCGCTGGGGAAACGCCTTCGCGCCCCGGAAACCCTGTGCCAATCTCGGCTTCATGGCCAAAGAACCCGACATGAAACCCGCCACGGTTGCGGCGCAGGCGCTGGGCTGGATCGACGAAACCACCAAGGCCGTCGCGCCGCCGCTGCATCCCAGTTCCACCTTCATCCGCGATCCCGACAATGGGTACAGCTCGGGGCGCAACTATTCGCGCGCCGACAACCCCAGCTACGACCAGGCTGAGGCCGTCCTCGCATCGCTGGAAAACGGCGCCGGCGCTGCGCTGTTCGCCAGCGGCATGGCCGCAGCCAACGCCGTCTTCATGTCTCTGAAACCCGGCGATCACGTCGTGATCTCGCGCGTGATGTACTGGTCCTTGCGCGCCTGGCTCCTCGGCTTCGCGACACAATGGGGCCTGAAGGTCGAGATCGTCGACACCACCGACCTTGCCGCGCTGAAGGCCGCGATGCAGCCCGGCAAGACCGCGCTGGTCTGGATCGAAACTCCCGGCAATCCGACGCTCGCCGTCACCGATATCGCCGCGACGGCGCAGATCGCCCACGCTGCCGGTGCCCGCCTCGCGGTGGACTCCACCGTCGCGACGCCGGTGTTCACCCGTCCGCTCGATCTCGGCGCCGACATCGTGATGCATTCGGCCACCAAGTCGCTCAACGGCCACTCCGACATCATTGCCGGTGCGCTGGTCACAAAGCACGCCGACGAACACTGGGACACCATCAAGCGCATCCGCATCCAGTCCGGCGCGGTGCTCGGCACGTTCGAGGCGTGGCTCCTCTTGCGCGGCATGCGCACGCTCTACCCCCGCGTCCGCACCGCCGCCGCCAACGCCATGGCCGTTGCGCAACACTTCCGCGGCCATCCGCTGGTGGAGGACGTACTCTACCCCGGCCTCACCAACTTCCCGGGCCATGCGGTGGCGGCGAAACAGATGCACGGCGGCTTCGGCAGCCTGATGTCGATCCGCACTAAGGGCGGAGAGGCGGGCGCCATCGCCACCGCCGCCCACGTAAAAATCTGGAAGCGCGCCACCTCGCTCGGCGGAGTCGAAAGCCTCATCGAACACCTCTCCAGCGTCGAAGGCCCCAACTCCCCCGCTCCGCCCGACCTCTTGCGCATGTCCGTCGGCATCGAAGAAGCCAGCGACCTGATCGAAGATTTCGAACAGGCATTGAAAGCAGCCAACAAATAAGACTGTCATCCCCGCGAGCAGCGCGCGACAGCGCGATGCGAGGGGAAGGGACCCACGACCGGGCTGTGAGCTCGTCGTGGATCACCTTCCCTCGCGCTGCTCCCGTCACTCGCCGGGGATGACAGTTAGGGCTGCTTCAGGCCTATCTCGCGCTCCACGGCGCGAATTCGCGTGAGGCCGAATGCCCACACAGCGACAGGAAGAAAGATCAGCAGAAGATTCTGGAACACGACAAACCAGATGAAGACAGGAACCATTGCGGCGACAAGAGCGAAGTTCCAGCGATAAGCCACTTTGTCATAGCGCTGTCGTTGTTCCGGCGTGAGTGACCGAAGCCAGATACTTCTATCCCGATACTCCTGCAGCGGAGATTTCATCGATCCGCGCCTACTTCCCCACCAACTTCAGAAACTCCATCGCCGCCGCCGGATTGCGAACTTTGGCGCCCGCGATGAAGAACATGAACACGTCGCGCTTCTTCTTGGCTGCCGCCTTACCGACGGGCTCCATGCCCTTGGGCAGGCCGCCGTCCGCCCAGGCCTTCGCGGCCTCGACCCACTTCTTCAATTGCGCCGGCGTGTAGCCCGTCGGCACGTCCTCCTGCGTGTCCTGCAACCGCGCATACACGAAGTCCGACGTCGCATCCGGGATCGACGGAAACTTCTTCACGTCGGCGTACACGATCGCCACGTCGTACTTGCGCGCCAGCGCGATGAACTCCGCCGTCTTGAAGCTCTCATGCCGTGGTTCCACCACATGGCGCAGCGTCACGCCGTCCGCCGCCTTGGGCAGCAGCGCGAGGAACGCCTCGAAATCCGCCGGATCGAATTTCTTGGTGTGCATGAACTGCCACAGGATCGGCCCGAGCTTCTGCTTCAGCTCCGCCACGCCGCTGCCGATGAAGCGCTCGATCGATGGCCCGGCCTCCGCCAGCACGCGCCGGTTCACGCAGAACCGGTTCGCCTTCAGCGCGAACACGAAATCTTCGGGCGTCTCGCTGAACCATTTCTGGAACGTCGGCGGCTTGAAGGTCGAATAGAACGTGCCGTTCACCTCGATCGCGGTGAGCTGGCGGCTGGCGTAGCCCAGCTCCTTCGCCTTCGACAGCTTCTCGGGGAAAAACGTTCCCCGCCACGGCTCGAAATTCCACCCGCCCACGCCTGCCCGGATCATGCTCTTGCCACCTTTAATTCGGCGCCAGCATACCGCAACCGTGGCCGTCCTGTGTCATCAGCCGGCAGGCACCTTCGCCCAATTCTCGAACCCCGGCGTGCGTCCGAACACCGTGCGCAAGCCCCGCGACAGCGACGCCGCATAGACCGAGTTGTGCGTCTCAGCCGGAAACACATCCATAGCGATCCGCAGGTTGGGGTACTTCCGCGCCCGCAGGTTGGCGTCCATCTCGTAGAGGTTCGACACCATCTTCGCCACCGGATGCGCCGCCTCCTCCATCGCGCCGATGGAGAGATACAGGTTCACCGGCAGATCCTTCGCTTCCTTCGCGAACGCCGCTTCCATCGCGAGGATGTCGCGGTTGTCCCACCAGATCGAGGGGCTCAGCGCCACCACGCGCTGAAAGCTCTTCGGCGCCGCAAACAGTCCATAGAGCGCGAATAGTCCACCCAACGACATCCCCGCGTGCGTCTGGTCGTTCGTGTCGATCCGGTACTTCGCCTCGATCAGCGGCTTCAGCTCGTCATTGATGAACGCGAGAAACTTTCCCGCGCCGCCCGCATCGTTCGCCTCCGGCACTTCGCCGGGCGGCAGCTGCGACCGCAGCCCTTCCAGGAATTCCTTCGCCGCCGTCTGGCAGAAGTCGCGGAAGCGCAGCAGGCGGATGTCCTTCGCATCCGTGGTCACCGGATAGCCGATGCCCACCACCACCATTTGCGGCAGTTCGCGCGCCACCTGCATCAGGCTGACCACCTGCTGCACCATCCCGAAGCCGAAGCTCGCGTCGGTGATGTACACGACGGGCAGCGGCTTCTTCGGCTCACCTTGCGGCGCATAGATGTCGATTTGGAACGTCTGGTCGATGTGCCTGGCGCGGAGCAGGAAGCTCTCCGCCCCCCGCACCACCGTCGGCCCGATCGATTCCAGTACCGCCATCGCTCTTACTCCGCCGCCACGGCCAGGCGCGGCGCGCCGATCCGCGTCCGCGCCTCGTCATACTCACGCTTCAGCCGCGAGACCAATTCACCCGCTGTCGGCACGTGCTTCACCGCGCCGATGCCCTGGCCGCAGCCCCAGATGTCCTTCCACGCCTTTGCCTTGGTGTTGCCGCCCGAGCCGAAATTCATCTTCGACGGGTCCGACACCGGCAGGTTGTCGGGATCGAGTCCCGCACGCACCACCGACGGCCGCAGGTAGTTGCCGTGCACGCCGGTGAACAGGTTGCTGTACACGATGTCGTCGCCCGCCGACTGCGTGATCATCTCCTTGTAACCCGCGTCCGCGCGCGCTTCCTGCGTCGCGATGAAGGCCGAGCCGATGTAACCGAAGTCCGCGCCCATCGCCTGCGCCGCCAAAACGGCGCCGCCGGTCGCGATCGCGCCTGACAGCGCCAGCGGCCCGTCGAACCACTCGCGAATCTCGCTCACCAAAGCGAATGGCGACAGCACACCCGCATGTCCGCCCGCGCCGGCCGCCACCGCGATGATACCGTCGGCGCCCTTCTCGATCGCCTTGTGCGCGAACTTGTTGTTGATGATGTCGTGCATCACCACGCCGCCATACGAATGCACCGTCTGGTTCAGATCCTCGCGCGCGCCCAGCGAGGTGATGATCACTGGCACCTTGTGCTTGACGCACAGCTCCAGGTCCTTCTCCCAACGGTCGTTCGACTTGTGCACGATCTGGTTCACCGCGAACGGCGCGCTGGGGCTTTCCGGATGCGCACGGTCCCACGCCGCCAGCTCCTGCGTGATCTGCGCCAGCCATTCGTCCAGCATCGAGATCGGCCGCGCGTTGAGCGACGGGAACGATCCGACGATCCCCGCCTTGCACTGCGCCAGCACCAGCTCGGGGCCGGAGATGATGAACAGCGGCGATCCGATCACCGGGATCGACAGCTTCTTGGTAAGCGCGCCCATCAAAGCCATGACGTTCTCCTTGTAGCGATAGTTATGCAGTCTTGCGTCGCTGAGCCTTCGCGGCCGGCGTGCGCGACCCGCGGAAGGTCAGCCGCATGGTCTCGAAATAGAGGTCTTCCACTTTCATCCCGGCGGGCAGCCGCCCGGCCAGATGCAGCACGATCACGCCATGCGACGCCGCCCACAGCGCGTTGCCGATCAGGCGCGGATCGCCGTGCACGATGCCGGCCGCGACCAGATCCTTCACATGCCGCGTCACCGTCTCGCCGGCGCGCTTGCCGGCGCGGCGCAGTTCGGGATGCTTGGCCTCGTCCGGCGGCGACATGTCGAACATCAGCCGGTAGGCGTTGGGATTCTTCAACGCGAAATCGAGATAAGCCCGCCCCACCGCGCGCGCCCGCGCGAACGCGTCGCCGCCGCTCGCGAACGCCGCTTCCAGCTGGTCGGAGAACCGGTCGAACGCATCCGCCCGCACGAACGCCAGGATCTCGTCGCGGTCCGCGAAATAGCGGTACAGCCCCATCGGCGACCGCCCCAGCTTCGCCGCGATGTCGCGAATGGTGATCCCACTTTCGCCCTTCGCCGCATATAGCGCCGTCGCCGCCGCGCCGATCTTCCGGCGCGTGGCTTTGAGGTCTTCGGCGGAAAGCTCTTTGGGCATTGAGTTCTCGTACGTCGTACGCGTACAATGTATGAAATGCATCGGAGAGTCAACGTCCCATAAGCCTGTCGTGACCCGCGACTGCGGGCCACCCAGGTGATCGTCCAACTCGAGGTGTCAGAAATCGCGAGACGCCCAATCTTGCGCGGCGCGGTGGCCCGCAGTCGCGGGCCATGACAGCTAAGAAGGGGGGCGATGACGACCTTGAAGGAATGGTGAGATGACAGCAGACGGCGCGGCCGTTAGCGTCCGCGCGCCCATGTTCCGCCGCATCCTGCTCCTCACCGCACTCATCCCGACGGCCGCATTCGCCGCGCCGATCGAGACCGTCGTGGTCACCGCCTCTCCGCCCGATCCCGTCGGCAACGCCGCGTTCTCCGTCGCCACCGTCACCGCCGCCGACCTGCACGACAACACCGAACTCGACCGCGCGCTTTCCCAAGTCCCCGGCCTCTCGCTCTTCCGCCGCGACTCCTCGCTCTCCGCCAACCCGACCACCCAGGGCGTCAGCCTGCGCTCGATCGCCCCGTCCGGCGCCGGCCGCGCCCTCGTCACGCTCGACGGCGTGCCGCAGAACGATCCGTTCGGCGGCTGGGTCATCTGGTCCGCGCTCCCGCCCGAGGACATTGGGGGCGCGCAGATCGTGCGCGGCGCGGGCGCAGGCCCTTACGGCGCGGGCGCGCTCACCGGAACCATCGCGTTGAAGGAATCGCGCGGCGGCGGCCTGACCGCCGCCGACGCCTCGCTCGCGCAGCAGAACGGCCGCCGCCTCGCTGCCGCCGGCGGCGCGACGCTCGGCCCCCTCTCGCTATTCGCCAGCGCCTCGGACGAAGACAGCGATGGCTGGATTCCCGTCTCGCCCGCGCAGCGCGGCGCCGCCGACACCGCCGTCAGCTACCACGCGCGCAATGTCTCGCTGCGCGCCGAAGCCGAGCCCTTCGCGGACACGCTCCTCTCGCTCCGCCTCGGCGCCTACGGAGAAAACCGCGACTCGGGCCTCGTGAACGCCGCATCCTCTGCCGACGGCGTCACCGCCTCGCTCACCTTGGCGCATCCGCAATCTGCGGACGATCTTGGCTGGCGCGTGCAGGCGTGGCTGCGCAATACGGGCTTCTCCAACATCTCGGCCACCATCCTGCCGGGACGGACCGGCACCACGATCAGCAGCGACCAATACTCCACGCCCGCCCTCGGCTGGGGCTTCAACGCGGCATTGCGCGGCTCGTGGTCGTGGCTCGACTGGGAGATTGGCGGCGACGCGCGCTTCACGCAGGGTGAATCCAAAGAGCGCGCCACCTTCGTCGCCGGCATCCCGACCATCGGCCGCGTCAGTGGCGGCCGCACCTTCGTCGGCGGCGCATACATCGAGACGGCCGCGCACCCCAGCGACACGCTGCTCGTTACGCTCGGCATCCGCGCCGACCAGTGGGCCTCGACTGGCGGCCACCTGATCCAGACCACGCTCGCCACTGGCGTCGTCACCGTGAACCAGACGACGCCCAGCAAGTCGGGCATCGTCCCCACAGCGCGATTAGGGGCGCGGCAGGATCTCGGCGACGGCTTCTACACGCGCGCCGCCGCTTACGCCGGCTTCCGCGCGCCCTCGCTCAACGAGCTCTATCGCCCCTTTCGCCTCGGCAACAACATCACGCAGGCCAATCCCGGTCTCACGCCCGAAAAGCTCTACGGCGCGGAGCTCGGGCTCGGCCAGGACGCCGAGACCTACGGCTTTGCCCTCACCGGCTTCTGGAACAAGCTCCACGGCGCCATCACCAACGTCACCGTCGCGCGCGGTCCTGTCATCGTGCCGGGCCTTGGCACTGTTCCTGCCGGCGGTCTCCTGATCCAGCGCCAGAACGCGGGCAACATCGACGGGGTTGGCCTCGAAGGCGACGCGCATTGGAACGCGACAGGGTGGCTCACGCTCACCGCCGCGTTCGACTATGTCGATGCGCACGTCGAAGGGGGCACTGCCGCACCGCAACTCACTGGCAAGCAACCGGCGCAGGCGCCGCAGACCACGTTCACCGCCGGTTTCCGTACGCTGCCGATCGACCGCCTGACCGTCAGCGCCAACCTGCGCTATGAGAGCGCGCGCTTCGCCGACGACCAGAACACCCTGCGCCTCGCGCCCGCCACCACGGTCGACGCGCGAATCTCCTACCGCCTGTGGAACGGTCTCTCTGCCTATGTTGCAGGCGACAATCTGTTCAACGCGCGCGTTGCGACCACGGAGAGCGCGGATTTTGTAACAAACTACGCATCGCCCCGCGTCCTGCGCATCGGAGTTTCGTGGGCGGAATGACGCGCATCATCGCCCGGCGCGCCGCGCTATAGTCGGTTGCTCCTCACACAGGTTTCCCATGAAGAAAACCTATCCCGACGCCGATGCCGCGCTCGATGGCCTCTTGTTCGACGGCATGACCATCATGTCGGGCGGCTTCGGCCTCTGCGGCATTCCGGAAAAGCTCATCGCCGCGCTGGTGAAGGCCGGCACCAGGAGCCTGACGGTGATCTCGAACAACGCCGGCGTCGACGACTTCGGCCTCGGTCTGCTGCTGCAAACCCGCCAGATCAAGAAGATGATCTCGTCCTATGTTGGCGAGAACAAAACCTTCGAGAAGCAATATCTTGGCGGCGAGCTCGAACTCGAATTCAACCCGCAGGGCACCTTGGCCGAGCGCATCCGTGCTGGCGGCGCCGGCATTCCCGGCTTCTACACCAAGACCGGCGTCGGCACGCTGATCGCCGAGGGCAAGGAGCACAAGGAATTCGACGGCCAGACTTACATCCTGGAGCGCGGCCTGAAAGCCGACCTCGCGATCGTGAAGGCGTGGAAGGGCGACGCGCAGGGCAACCTCGTCTTCCGCAAAACCTCGCGCAACTTCAACCCGATGATGGCCACCGCGGGGAAGGTGACGGTCGCCGAGGTCGAAGAGCTGGTGCCCGTCGGCGCCATCGGCGCTGACCAGATCCACACCCCCGGCATCTTCGTGAAGCGCATCTTTCACGGCACGAACTACGAAAAGCGCATCGAACAACGCACCGTGCGGACCGCGTGACGTGCTCGATCAGCTAACGATCCGCGAAGCCGGGCCGCCCGATTTAGATGCCATGAACGCGCTGATGCACGCATCGTCGGCGTATCATGGTGCGTACTATCGCATCATCGAGAACGTCCGCCTGTCGGGAACCTATCTCGCGGGCAGCAAGGTTTTCGTCTGCGTCCGTGCTGCCGAGACGCTCGGCTTCTACAGTTTGATTCTTGACGACCATGCCGACCTTGACCTGATGTTTGTCGCCGATGTGGCGCAGAGGCTCGGCGTCGGCCGCGCTCTGTTCGATCACATGAAGGCGCTGGCGCGCGCGAATGGCTATGACAGCGTTGAGATCGGTGCCCATCCGCCGGCAGTCGGCTTTTACCAGCGCATGGGCGCGGTGGTTTGCGGCGTCTCGGCGCCGATCGAAGGCGTCACGTGGGAACGCCCACTTCTGAAACTCTCTTTGGCGGAGGCTTAGATGCCCTGGACACGCGACGACATGGCCAAGCGCGCGGCGCAGGAACTGCGCGACGGCTTCTATGTGAATCTCGGCATCGGCATCCCGACCCTGGTGGCGAACCACATTCCCGCCGGGATGGACGTCACGCTGCAATCGGAGAACGGCATGCTCGGCATGGGCCCGTTCCCGACGCAGAACGAGGTCGACCCCGATCTCATCAACGCCGGCAAGCAGACCATCACCGAACTCGACCGCACCTCGTACTTCTCCTCCGCCGACAGCTTCGCGATGATCCGCGGCGGCCACATCGACCTGTCGGTGCTGGGCGGCATGGAGGTGTCGGAAGAAGGCGACCTCGCCAACTGGATGGTGCCCGGCAAGCTGGTCAAGGGCATGGGCGGCGCGATGGACCTCGTCGCCGGCGTCAAGCGCTGCGTCGTGACGATGGATCACACCGACAAGGCGGGCCATTCCAAGGTGCTCAAGGCCTGCACCCTGCCGCTCACCGGCAAGGGTTGCGTCCACATGATCATCACCAATCTCGGCGTCTTCGATGTCGTGAAAGGCGGCCTGAAGCTGAGGAGTTGGCACC
>Ga0207680_10000388_pt1 | contig 21000 bp, 19 predicted proteins | sample KBSS23metaG_FD_184321 | JGI IMG/M metagenome (GOLD analysis project Ga0207680, IMG submission 184321) | Switchgrass rhizosphere microbial communities from Kellogg Biological Station, Michigan, USA - KBS S2-3 metaG (SPAdes) (version 2) | ecosystem: Host-associated > Plants > Roots > Rhizosphere...
ACTTGTCTTACCTCCGACTTCCTACCTCCGATCTCAGGCCTTTTACTTCTGGTTATAACTTGAGCCTCTGTGTAGTCAGAAGTCCGAAGCCCGATGTCACACGTAAGAAGAAGATGTCTTACCTCCGACTTCCGACTTCCCACCTCCTGCCTCCGACTTCGTATTTCTGATTATAACCTGAATCCTATTGATAAACTCAAGACCCGGTGTTTGTTTTTATCATCATTGTTTTTTGCTGTTGAATTAATTTTGGTTAAGCCATAGCCATAATTAGCCGCCAAAAGAAAGCCATTCAACTCCAGGCCCGCTGTAGCATTCAGGCCAAAATCAAAACGACGCATAATACCAAACCCTGCACCTTCCTGTTCATTAAACGTGGTAGGGTCGTCGTTGCTAAATTGTATATTACTGCTGCTGCTGTAGGCTATGCCTCCCAGTTTTCCTTCGGTTTTATTTTTGCCGGCTATGCCAATAGCTGCATAGGGACCCGCACCAAAAAACACAGCAGATGATTTAGACATCAATGGTAATTTAATAACCAGGTTCACCGGTATTTCTATGTAGTATGGATTTGAAGTGGCCTTAAAATAGGTAAGATCAGAAGGCTGGCCGGATTGGCTTTTGGCGCCCTTTCCTGTAAAAAGAATGCCAGGTTGAAGGGCCAGCAATTTACCCAGCGCCACATCGCCCATAAAACCCACGTTAAAACTGGCCAGTGATTTGGCGTCATCTATTCTTCCATCGCTGGCAATGGATACATTGGCCAGGTTAAAACCGCCTTTAATATAGGCACGGCTATCCTGTGCAAAAGAACCAATAACAAATAACAGCGCGATAATGGTAAAGCCAGCAGTTTTCATAATACATTATTTGGGTAATCAAATTGGTTTTAATAAGATAAAACAGCTACGTTAAAGCCTATAAAACGGCCACAGGAAGGAACAAATTGCAGTGCAGCTTATTTTTTTAAAGTATTGATTTTCAAAATTCTGACAAATTCCGGCGCTCCGGGGCCGAAGATTTTCAGCGAAAACAACATGCCCTTTTAAAACAACATGTTTTATGGACTTACTTCCAGCAGCTTTGCAGCACCGCTTCCATCACTTTTACAGGGTATTTTTTCTTCAGGGCAGCTATCCACTTATCTTCTAGGAATGACTGGTAGTCATTAATAACAAACCCCCTGGCATCCTCAAAACTGCGGGGCATGCGGTCTTTGTAAACCCTGACGGCATAGGCAAATGTGGTAGTATTATCCGTACTGCTTTTAACCGGCTCAGAAATGGCACCTGCTTTTATATTGTTGCTAACAGATACGGGTAGTTGCGTTATTTCAAACCTGCCCGAGTCGGCCTGTACGGTTCCGTCGGAATTTTGTACAATGGTTTTCCAGTCTCCGGGGCTTTTGATAAAGGCATTTTTTGCTTTGAATGCATTGGCAGAATCGCTGCAGGTAAATAAAACAACATCTGCGCTGGGTTCCCACCAGTATTTATTTTTGTTATTGGCATAGAAGTTTTTCAGGCCTGCCGAATCAGCAGCGGCTTTATCCCAAACCTGGCGCTGCATTATTTCAAACAGCAGGTTGCCGTCCTTAAATTCTTTTAGCTGGCTGGCAAACTCCTTGTTGTATGCTTCCAGGTAATTGCGGTAATTTTCCATGGCTACTTTCTCTTCGAACTGCTGCAATAACTGGGGTATTGATTTACCCTCTCGCAATTCAGGGTTGTACCTGATGGATTTTAAATAGGCAGCAAAATCTACTGCCGTTGCCTGTTGTATGGTATAAGAAAACAACAGGGTGCGGTCGTTCATGCCCGGTAGTTGTTTTGGCTGTTTTCCGGCATTTATGCTGTCGGCATAGGCTTCCAGCAGCTTCTGGCTGAACGGGGCCATTTTAAAACCTGTTTTTTTCATGGTTTTCTGTGCCAGCATTCTTTTTGCCATCTGTATGCGTTTGTCCGACTGCACGGTTTGTCTTAACTGGCTCATGGCCTGTTGATTCGTTTTATCCTTGTTGACAGGCACGCGCTCCAAACGTTGTATAATATGGTAGCCAAACGAGGTAAGCAAAGGTTTACTGACATCGCTGTCTTTTGCAAGGCCAAATGCGGCGTTTTCAAATGCTTCGCTGTACCTGCCTGTGCCAAATTCAGGCAATACGCCACCAGTTTGAAAGGTGATGTTATCGGTACTGTATTTGGCCACCATTTCCTTAAAAGAGGCGCCATGCTGCAATGCATTGTATATAGAATCTGCCAGTATCTTCTTTTTTTCTTTTTCCTTTTCGTCTGTATTGGGCGTAAACCCAATGAGTATCTGCGCGGCTTTCATTCTGCCAATGGCTGGACGCTCTGCGGTTACCTTAAAAATATGATAGGCCGTCTTACTTCTGTAAGGCCTGGCCGTCTTGCCAACAGCCGTATTGTAGGCGATTGTTTCAAATTCATATGGCAGAATAAAACAGGTGATATAGCCAAGATCGCCTTTTGAAGCCGGTACGGATGGGTCTGCAGAATAGGCTTCTGCTACGGTGCCAAAATCAGCGCCCGCCTGTATCTTATTCCAGGCTTCCATGGCTTTCTGATAGGCGGCTGCCGTATCGCTTCCTTTAAATGGAATATAAATATGTGATATGCGCAGGTCTTTCTGGCTGCGGTCAAAAGCTTCGTCTACCAGTGTTTGCACGCTGCCCTCATCGGTCATAAAACCCTCTAAAATCTGGTTGCGGAAGTTTTGCAGTTCAGTGCGCTGGGCAGCAAGGGTATCCAGCTTTGCATCGTATCCCGCCTGCACTTTTAATTTAAACCGTATGTACAAATCAAGATAGTCGCGGCAGGCTTTTTCCGTATGGGTGTTACTGGTATTGTTTTTATTATAGGCGCGAAGAAATTCTTCTTTGCTTACATTGTGTTTGCCATAGGTGAATAATGTTTGGGAAAATACATTACAGGCAACCAATACAAATAATGCAGCTAAGGTTTGTTTCATAAAAATTGTATTCATTCTTCCGGTACACGAATGTTCCGCTACTGTTTTGCCGGTACGCAGGTTTCAATACAGTACCATTTGCCGGCAACATTTATGGGCGTCCATTGCGCAGCAAGTTCGTGTTTTAGTGACGCAAATTACTGTTTGGCCTGTTTCATTTTTACATTCAGCACTTCGTCTATCTGGTCGTACGTAAGTTTTTTGGCTATAATGCGTTTGTCTTTGTCAAGCAAATACAAAATAGGGGTCTGGTATACATCGTACAACTGGCGGTAATTGGGTTTTCCGGCGGCATAGCCCGCATCCCGCTGTGCATTTGTCTCATAAACGTGTATCCACTCTTTTAAATTGTTATCGCGTATATAGTTGGTCCAGGCTTCTTTGCCCCCATCTACCATTACTCCGTAAATAACCACACCCTCCTGTTTCCATTTGCTGCGGTAAATGGAATCAAGCTTTGGTACCACTTCTTTGCAATGGCTGCAGGTTGCGTCCCAAAAGCAAATAACTATATAAGGCGCTTTTACATCGTACAGCGGCATGGGCTTTTCAAGGGTATCTACCAGTTCAAGATTTTGAGCGGGTGCGCCAATAAGGTTGGCCATCAGGCTGTAAGCCCGGTCTGTCATGTATTTTTTATATTTTTCGGTAAACCAGTCAACTTCGGGGTTATTGTTAATGTATTTTTCAAAAAGATGCACAAAAACGGCATCCTGCCCCATGTATTGGGGGTTGATATACTGCTGCACAAAATACGTAAGCAGGTATTTATACATTTCTTTGTTGGAAGCCGATTTGGCAAGCATCAGGTCCACCTCTTTTTTTATGCTGTCTGGCTCTGGTACCACCAATGTCTTATAATATTTATCCAGGCGGGGTTCAAAAATAGGGGTACGCAGCAGGCGTTCATCGGTAAAGCTGATACCCTCCCAGTAATGGCCTTTGAAATAGTTATAGGCAAAAAGGGAATCGTATTTGCCGCCGGGTTGCCTGGCCGCTGGCGGCACCACAGGTTCTTTTAATGATTTAAACAGCGCCGTTAACATGGTGCCCGGGTTTTTAGCGCCCATGCTATCGCGGTATTGCACCATTTTTTCGTTCAGGTCGCGCAGTTTTCCTGCTATGCGGCTGCTATCTGCCTTGTTGCCGGCGGCGGCCAGTTGGCTCATATAGCCCGATGCGGTTTTGCCGTTTATACCGGCAAATTTTGAATAGGACTGAAACAAAACGTTTTCGGGCGAATTGATGAATTTTACGCTGGCGGGCAGGCCAGCCGTGTCGGCCTGTATGGAAAAATGCTGCTGTTTATCCAGCAATAGCTCAAACAAAATTTCCTTGCGGGGCGAAACGATAAAATAGATACCCCCGTTTAATTTTTCTTTCCCCTTAAAAACAGCGGTGCTGCCGGCGTTTAGCATGGCGGAATCGGCCAGTGCCTTTATTTTGCCATAGTAATAGCCCAGGTATACGTATTGATTTTTATAGGGTTTTAGGGTAATGCCAATAGAATAGCCCGTAGTTTGGGCGGTTGCTTGTATGGCTATAAAAACACAGGATAGTAATAGTAATTTCTTCATTGTGGTACCATAACGGTTAAAGGGCGAATATATTGAAAATACATTTTTAACTTGGTTAAGCGGGTGCTAAATTAGCGTATTCAGTACTTAGTATATAGTATGGAGACTTCGCGGCGGTTTGGGAAGTATTCGGCACTTAGTATTGTGACTTTGCAGCGGCCGAAATTGGCCTGGCCCGAATACTAAATACAAAGCATTTTCCACAAACACCGACCTTTGCGCCTGGTCTGAATACTTTATACTAAATACTAAGTACTGTGCAAAAAGAGCTTTATATAGACATCAGTAACGAAGATGCCGGTGGCAGTCTTTACCGCATTACAGCAACCGACGGGAAGGTTTATTTTTACTATAATCACAGTACCTATAACAGCGATACCGACGAACTACAGGTATTTGAAACCAATTATGCTGATTTTGCAGCCTTCTGGACACAGATAACCAGTAATAACCAATGGTTTTACCTGCACCCCTTATACATACATCCCGAGCAGCGTGATTTTGTTAAACAGCAATTACAGGGTGTTAACTGGTCTGTTGCTGGCGACAAAAAATGGCAGGATAGCCACCAGCGCCAATGGAAAAAGGTATTGAATGACCCCGGTGAATACTATAAAGGCCCACAATAGGATGACGGGTATAGGGTCCGGGGCTTAAGTCATAGGACATTAAGGTATGGGCATAAGGTCTGAAGCGCAAAAATACTCACACCCTGCAGCTTTTATTGTATACCTAAACACCTTTGCCATATTCCTTATTTTTGCGCCATGCGTAAAAAGAGTATGGTGTTGCAACAGGTAACGGTAGAAGATTATGCTGCAGAAGGAAAAGCTTTGGGCAGAACGGAAGGCAAAGTGGTTTTTATTTCGGGTGCGGTGCCGGGCGATGTGGTGGATGTGCAGTTAAGTAAAAACAAAAAAGACTGGGCAGAGGGCAAAGCGATCCATTTTCATAGTTATTCAGCAGATCGCGTAACCCCTTTTTGCGAACATTTTGGTGTTTGCGGCGGATGCAAATGGCAGATGCTGCCTTATGAGAAGCAACTGCAATACAAGCAAAATGAAGTAGCACAGAATTTACGCAGGCTGGGTAAAATAGCACTGCCCGAAATAATGCCCATCCTGGGTTGCGACACCATTGCCCGCTATCGCAATAAACTGGAATTTACATTCAGCAACAGGAGGTATTTGTTACCGTCGGAAATGAACGGCGGGGGCACCGCCGACCAGGCCTATGGACTGGGCTTTCATGTACCCAGGCTGTTTGATAAGGTGATTGATATAAACACCTGTCATCTAATGGCCGAGCCTACCAATGGTATAAAGAATACCATCCGGCAGTTTGCATTTGACAACAATTACCCTTTTTATGATATCCGCAACCATACCGGCTGGCTGAGAACGCTGGTATTACGGATTTGCACAACAGGCGAAGTAATGGTTAATCTCTGCATTGCCTATGAAGATGCTGCAGCCATAAAAAAGTTATTTGACCACCTGCTGCAGCAGGTACCGGCTATTACCACCCTGCTATATACCATTAACCCCAAGAAGAACGACAGCATTTACGATCTGCAGCCGCAGGTCTATTACGGAAAAGGCTATGCGCTGGAAACCCTGGAAGATTTTCAGTTTAAGATTAGCCCCAAATCATTTTTTCAAACTAATACCCGGCAGGGAGAAAAACTATACACGGTTACAAGAGATTTTGCAGAACTAAGCGGCCATGAGACGGTGTACGATTTATATTGCGGTACCGGAAGCATTGGCATTTTTGTAAGCAGGCTGGCCAAAAAAATAATAGGGGTTGAATTAATTGAAGAAGCCATTGAAGATGCAAAAGAAAACGCAGCGTTGAATAATATTGCACACGCGCATTTTTTTGCGGGCGATGTAATCGATGTGTGTAACGATGCTTTTTTTTCGCTTCATGGAAGACCCGAAGTAATTATTACCGATCCCCCGCGGGCAGGCATGCACGAAAAACTGGTAAAGAAAATACTGGACATGGCAGCGCCAATAGTGGTGTATGTAAGCTGTAATCCTGCCACACAGGCAAGGGATCTGCAATTGCTGGATGAAAAATACACCGTTACCAAAGTGCAGCCGGTAGATATGTTTCCGCAAACGCATCATATAGAAAATGTGGTGCAGTTGAAACTAAGAAAAATGTCTGATGGCTGATTTTTTGATGTCTGATGTGGATTATGCCTGATTTCTTATATTTTACCATGCATCGCTTTAATAAGATCGGTATTTTGCCACGTCTTACATCAGACATGATCACATCAGATATCCTGCATAAACTAAAGCCTTACTTGTGATAAGAATCTTGCTGAACCACCAATGGAAATCTTTCTGGCGAAGCCGCAACGCCGGGAAAAGCCTGGCATTACAAATTGTCATAGGCTTTTTTACTGTGTACCTGCTGTTTTCCGCTATTGCCATGGGATTTATGCTGCAAAAATTATTAACTAATTTTTTCCCCGGCCAGGATATCATTAAAATATTTTGCGGATTTATTCTTTACTATTTTTTGTCCGATGTGCTGATCAGGTTTATGATCCAGGATCTCCCCACGCTTACCATACAACCCTACCTGGTACAAAATATAAGGCGCAGCCAGTTAATACGATTCCTGAATGTGCGCTCAATGATAACGGCCATTAATTTTGTCCCGCTTTTTCTGTTTATTCCTTTTACCATTATGGTTATTGCGCCAAAGTATGGCGGCCTAACAGCTTTTGCTTTTATCATTAGTATCGTATCATTCACGTTGTTCAACCATTTTATTATTCTCTATGTAAAACGTAAAAGTATTATCAATAGCTGGTGGTATGTAATATTCTTTGGCGTAATAGGAGCTTTTGCCGCTGCTGATTATTTTCATTTTTTTTCGTTGCGGGATGCATCTGCAGTGGTTTTTACAAAAATGCTTGCTATGCCATTTCTTTGTGTACTACCTGTTGGCATGGCAATACTTGCTTTTATTAATAATTACCGGTTCCTGCTGGCCAATCTTTACCTGGAAGATATTGTTAGCAAAAGCAGAAAAAAAGAAGGTGCAGAATATACCTTCCTGCACCGCTTTGGAAATACCGGCGAATTGATTGGCCTTGATATAAAACTGATACTGCGCAACAAACGGCCGCGTTCTGTTGCCATGATTAGCCTGCTGCTGCTTTTCTACGGGTTTATTTTTTATAAACAGCAGTATATACAGGAAGGCAAATGGTATTTCCTGATTTTTGGTGCCATTTTCATAACCGGCCTTTTTATTATTTCTTACGGCCAGTTTTTATTTGCCTGGCAAAGCGCGCATTTCGACGGCATGATGGCCGGCAACCTGAGTGTAAGAACTTATATCAAAAGCAAGCTGCAGTTATTTACCGGTGTTAGCAGCGTTATTTTTTTACTGAGCTCTTTGTATGGATTCCTGAACTGGAAAATAGTAGTTATACAATTGGCAGCCTACCTGTACAATATTGGTATACAATCCATCATTGCCGTATATTTTGCCACGTTTAGTTATAAGGCTATTGATATCGGCAGGTCGGCTACATTCAATTACCAGGGTATGAGTGCAGAAAGATGGGTATACGCATTGGCTATCTACGTGGTGCCTGTTGTTCTTTATTTGCCATTTGGATGGCTGATAAATGCATGGGCGGGTATTACTGCCATTGGCGTGCTGGGGCTTACCAGTTATTTACTGCAGGACTGGTGGACAGATATATTGACCAAAGGTTTTTTAAAACGCAAATACAAAATTTTAGACGGCTTCAGGGAAAAATAATAAGCATGATTACAGTAAAAAACCTGGTTAAAACATATACAGGCAGAATAGTGGTAGATATTGCAGCGCTGCAAATTAATGAGGGAGAAATTATTGGACTGGTTGGCAATAACGGCGCGGGTAAGACAACTTTCTTCAGGCTGATGCTTGATTTGATTAAGGCAGACAGGGGAGAAATTTTATCGGGCGAAAAAAATGTAGCTGTTTCCGAAGACTGGAAGCCTTATACAGCGGCTTACCTGGACGAAGGATTTTTGATTGACTATCTTACCCCCGAAGAATATTTTTATTTTGTTGGCAAACTGAATAACCGTTCAAAAGCAGATGTAGATGAATTTCTGAAAAGTTTTGATACTTTTTTTGATGGATCCGTTCTTAAAAGCGGTAAATATATACGTGAACTGTCGAAAGGCAACCAGTTTAAAGTGGGTATTGCCGGATGCCTGCTTCAAAACCCGGGGGTATTGCTGCTGGATGAACCATTTGCTAATCTTGATCCCACTACGCAGCTAAGGCTTATAAAGATGTTAAAGGAAATGCATGCACAACGCCGCATGACCATCTTTATCAGCAGCCACGACCTAAACCACATAACAGAGGTGTCTACCCGTATACTGCTGATGGAAAAAGGCTTAATTATCAAAGACCTGCATACCAACCAGGATACACTAAGCGAGCTGGAAGATTATTTCAAAGTGTAGGAATCAGCCGCAGGATTGATTTTGTATGGTAACTGTTTCTGTCATAGCGGTACAAGGGCCGTCACCTCGTTTTCTGTTTTGCGAAAACCCTTTAGTTGATGCGGAAAAAAATCTGCGAATCTGCGGCAATTGTTTTCCCTGAAACCGCCTGGTTCCGAACAAATACCGCCTGTAATTGTGATACAGTAAGCAGCTATTTTTACTGTAAATTACAAAACTATTTCAGCAGTATGCAGCACCGGGGTTAACTTTGGGCGCATTCAGGGATTTTAAAAAAAATTAAGTAATGGCGAATTATAGCAGGGGTGGTGGTATGGGATATGTTCCACCAGTAGTAAGAACTTTTCTGATCGTTAATGTGGTTGTTTTTGTGGCTCAAAATCTAATTCCGGGATTAACTGAATGGGGATCGCTGCACTACTGGACATCGTCGCAATTCAGGCCTCATCAGTTGATCACTATGATGTTTATGCACGGGGGCTTTACTCATATTTTGTTTAATATGCTGGTTCTTTGGATGTTTGGAAGCGTGCTGGAGAGCTACTGGGGCAGTAAAAGGTTTTTAAATTTTTATCTTATCTGCGGGATAGGAGCAAGTGTAATTACCCTCCTCTCTGTTCCTTTTACGGCCGCACAATTTGTTAAAACCGCCAGTGAAGCAACAGACGGATACGGGAGCTCACAAATAATTGAAATGTATAAACAACAATATGCGGCTTTGGGTGCCTCGGGCGCATTAATGGGTGTAATGGCTGCATTTGCCTATTTATTTCCGAATACTGAATTAATGGTTTTTCCTTTGCCAATACCTGTAAAGGCAAAATATTTGATACCATTTTATTTTTTAATTGATTTGTTTGGCGGATTGGGGATAGGACTTGCAGGCGATAATGTAGCGCATTTCGCCCATTTGGGGGGGGCTTTGATTGGGTTAATTATTGTCGTCTTCTGGAACCGGACCAACCGTAAAACATTTTATTGATTTACCAGCTACTAAACTTTAGGTAATGCTTATTTGTAATAGAGGCGTATACCAACCGTATTCGAACTGATATGACAGTAAAAGAGGAAAGATCAAACAAAGTTTTACTGGGGCAGGGCAATAACAGCCTTGTGATGCTGTTTGCTATAAATGCAATCGTTTTTGTAATTCTGAAATTTATTTTTGTTATCTACCAGATGTCCGAACTAAACCTGGACGCCTATTATAAAAATATTTTTAACTGGTTTACACTTCCGGCAGATATTTCCACGCTGGGCGGCCGGCCCTGGACCATTATTACCAACATGTTTGTGCACGAAGATGTGTGGGCTGTTTTACCCGCTATGTTCTGGCTGGGCGTATTTGGCTATGTATTGCAGGACCTCACCGGCAATAAAAGACTTATTCCCATTTATATTTTTGGAGGATTGGCGGGCGTGTTTTTTTATGTGCTGACGTATAACCTTGTCCCGCGTTTACAACCCGGCCTGTCAACCGCCACGCTTTTTGGCTCCAATGCCGCTATTATGGCCGTAGCCATTGCTACCACTACGGTTAAACCAGATTATCGTTTCTTTCCTATGATTAATGGCGGCATACCGCTATGGTTAGTGACTTTTGCATTTGTTATCATTGATATTCTTTCCATTCACCTGGGCGATCCTGCTAAATACCTTGCGCATATTGCAGGCGCAGCAACGGGTTTCATTTTTATTTATCAACTGCGCAAGGGGCGCGACTGGAGCGTGGGTATGAACAATTTTTTTGACTGGTTCAATAACCTTTTTAACCCCAATAGAAAAGCCGGCCGCAAAAATATAAAAGACGAATTTTTTTATAAAGTACATGGCGCCCACCCTTACAAACGAATACCCAATGTTACGCAAAAGCGCATAGATGAGATACTCGACAAGATTAATACAGAAGGCTATCACCTGTTAACCGACGAAGAAAAAGATATCCTGCGCCGTGCTTCATCAGAAGATGAGTTGTAATTTTAGACATGGCCCGTATACTACGTAAGGTCTCTAAAAAATTCTTTATTGTAACCAATATAGCATTGGCAGTAGTCTTCCTGCTGGTATGTTGTACAAGCTTTTTATCGCCGGGCCGCTACTGGTATATTGCAGTACTGGGCATTGGTTTTCCTTTTGTCGTGCTGGCCCTGGTATTGTTTCTTTTTTTCTGGTTATTTATCAAATCCCGCTGGGCAATATTGCCATTATTAACCCTCTTAATTGGCTGGCGGCAGGTGCATGCTTTATTTGGCCTGCATCTCTTCAGTAGTTTTAAAACGGAAAAACCGGCAGGCGCTTTGCGCGTTATGCAATGGAATGTATCCAGGCTTGACCAGATGAACCTTAAACGGCCCGGTGGAACTTTCAGACGGCCCATATTTGATTATATAAAAAAAATGGACCCGGATGTATTGTGTATGGAAGAGTTTCTTGAATCGAATAACCCGCGCATGTTCAGCGAAAACATTCCTTATGTTACCAATACCCTGCAATACCCGTATCATTTTTTTGCCCGCGACCATCGCCGGCTGAACGGCGTATATGAACACGGCGTTATCATTTTTTCCAGGTATCCAATTCTTGACACGCTCCGCATCCGTTATTCCGGTCCCGATTCTTCAAAAACCGGCGAAAGCCTTATACATATCGACATTGAAGTAAACGGACAACGCATCAGGATTTTTGCCACCCATCTGCAATCGCTCCGGTTCGACAGCAATGATTATTCGGCCATGAAAACAATTGCCAAAGTAGAAGATGGGGTAATGGACAAATCGAAAGGGATATTAAAGAAATTCAAACTGGCCTATTTTTTACGAAGCGGCCAGGCTGAACTGGTAAGAAGGGAAAAAGATGCCAGCCCATATCCCACCATTCTATGTGGCGATTTTAACGATGTTCCAAATTCCTTTACCTATTCCAGGATAAAAGGCGCCGATAATGACGCTTTCCTGGCATCGGGTTTTGGCATTGGCAGAACATATGCATCACTTTCACCCACACTGCGTATCGATTATATCCTTACTGATAAAAAAATTAAAGTCATTCAGTTTAAAAAAGCCATACTTCAGTATTCTGATCACTATCCATTGGTGGCAGATGTTCAATTGCCGGATAAAGAATAGTGCCGGTGTTGCCCGCAGCCCATTTGCCTGCAAAAGCCGTGTATATGCCGGTTTTGGGACGGAAGGCTGAACTTGGAACTGGTTTAAATATTATTTTTGCCAACTTTGCACCCCGTACCACAACAAAACAATACCATGTCGCAATTATCGCTTTATAATTCTTATAGCCGGAAAAAGGAAGTGTTTGTTCCCCTTACGCCGGGTCATGCAGGCATTTATGTATGCGGCCCCACCGTATACAGTGATGTACATTTAGGCAATTGCCGCACATTTATTTCTTTTGATATGATCTACCGCTATATGCTGCACCTGGGTTATAAAGTGAGGTATGTACGCAATATAACAGATGCAGGTCACCTGGAAGGAGATATGGATGAAGGCGATGACAAATTTTCAAAGAAAGCGCGGCTGGAACAGGTGGAGCCAATGGAAATTGTACAACGTTATACATTAGGTTTTCATAAGGTAATGGACTTGTTCAATACCCTTCCGCCCAGTATAGAACCTACCGCTACAGGCCATATAGCCGAACAGATAGAAATGGTAAAAAAGATACTGGCAAACGGTTATGCCTATGAAGTAAACGGCACCATTTATTTCGACGTAGAGAAATACAATCTTGAACAGCCTTATGGTATACTAACCAACCGCAAGCTGGAAGACTTACTGGAAAACACCAGGGAACTGGGTGGCCAGGATGAAAAAAAGGGCAGACTTGATTTTGCTTTATGGATAAAAGCCAAACCAGAGCATTTAATGCAATGGCCATCACCCTGGGGTATGGGTTTCCCGGGCTGGCATATTGAGTGTTCGGCCATGAGTAAAAAATATTTAGGCAATGAGTTCGACATACATGGCGGTGGAATGGACCTGGCCGCTACACATCATACCAACGAAATTGCGCAATCGCAGGCATGTAATCATGTAAACCCCGCCCGTTACTGGGTGCATACCAATATGCTAACGGTAAACGGTACGCGCATGAGCAAAAGTGCAGGCAACGGTTTTTTACCGGAAGAATTATTTGCCGGCAATCACCCCCTGCTGGAAAAGGCCTACTCGCCCATGACCGTACGTTTTTTTATGATGCAAACACATTACCGCAGCACGCTTGATTTTAGCAATGAGGCATTGCAGGCAGCGGAAAAAGGGTTTAAACGGTTATGGGAAGCCTACGAAACACTGCAAAAATTTACAGCAGCTGAAAACACCGCTGCAGGAGATGCCGCACTGGAGACCTCCGTCATAAAATTATTGACGGAAATGGATGATTTTATGAATGATGATTTTAACACCGCCAGGGTATTGGCCAATATGTTTGAACTGGTGCCGGTTATTAACTCTCTAAAAGAAGGGTTGATACCAATCAGCGCACTCAGCGGCAAAACCTTGCACCTGTTGCAAACTTATTTTAGAAATTACCTTGAAAACGTGCTGGGTCTTAAAAGCGAGCAGCAACAGGATAATGGTAAATTAAACGGTGTACTGCAACTGTTGATCAATATGCGCAAAGAAGCCAAGGCAAGAAAAGACTATGCCACCAGCGACGCTATCCGTAACCAGTTAACACAACTGGGTATCCTGTTAAAAGATGAAAAAGACGGCAGGGTCAGTGTTTCTTTCGAATAACGTTTCAGCAAAATAAATCTCTTAGAAAAGGAAGGCAGGGCCCTTCCTTTTATTTTTATATTCTTTTGCGGCAGGCCCGGTTTTATCTATGTTTTCGCTAACTTGTTTTTGTCAAAAAAAAATCTACATGAGAAAATATGTACTGCTGTTATCCTGCTTTTTATTTTCAGCCTTATTGATAAACGCACAGGTAAAAAAAGCACCCGACCGTAAAGAAGGTGAAGGACCCTGGACACAGCTTATCATACGCGGCGTTATATTAATAGACGGTACCGGTGCGCCCGCTATCGGTCCGGTTGATATTGTAATTGAAAAAAACAGGATCAGGAATATTGTGAACGTGGGTGCGCCCGGTATTGCCATTAATACCAGCAGGCGGCCTGTACTGGCTGCCGGCGGTAAAGAACTCAATTGCGAAGGCATGTATGTAATGCCCGGGTTCGTAGACATGCATGGCCATATAGGTGGCGAAGCGCAGGGCGCCGATGCAGAATATGTTTTTAAATTATGGATGGCACATGGCGTTACTACCGTTCGTGATCCCGGTTCAATGAATGGGCTTGACTGGGTGCTGGAAGAAAAAAAGAAAAGTGAGCAAAATCTCATTACTGCACCAAGATTAAAAGCCTATACGGTTTTTGGACAGGGAAGCAAAGAGCCAATTGCTACCCCCGAGCAGGCCATTGCCTGGGTTAGGGATAACCAGAAAAAAGGATCGGACGGAATTAAATTTTTTGGCGCGGCGCCTGAGATCATGAAAGCTGCTATTGAGGAGAATAAAAAAATTGGATTGCGCTCCTGTTGCCATCATTCGCAAATGGATGTGGCCAGGTGGAATGTATTAAACAGCGCAAGGGCAGGTATGACTTCCATGGAACACTGGTATGGTTTACCTGAAGCATTATTTGAAGACAAAACCATACAAAATTACCCGCTCAATTATAACTATGCCAACGAACAAAACCGTTTTGAAGAAGCCGGCCGGTTATGGAAACAAGCGGCTAAGCCTTACAGTGAGCACTGGAACAAGGTAATGAATGAATTGCTGTCGCTTGATTTTACGCTTGATCCAACATTTGAGATTTACGAAGCCAACCGCGACCTGATGCGTGCGCGAAGGGCAGAGTGGCATGAAGACTATACCATGCCCAAACTCTGGAAATTTTATGAGCCCAGCCGTGTGTCGCACGGATCTTATTGGTTAAACTGGGGTACCGAACAGGAAGTGAGCTGGAAAGAAAACTATAAACTCTGGATGACATTTATCAATGAATACAAAAACCGCGGTGGCAGGGTAACCGTGGGAACTGATGCAGGATTTATATATGAACTGTATGGGTTTTCTTATATAAGGGAGCTGGAGCTGCTGCGCGAAGCCGGCTTTCATCCATTGGAAGTAATTCGAAGCGCTACTTTATATGGCGCACAGGCGCTGGGTATGGAAAAGGAAATTGGCAGTGTTGAAGCCGGAAAACTGGCTGATTTTGTAATTGTAGATGCTAATCCGCTGGAGAACCTTGCAGTACTGTATGGCACCGGCACCATTGGCGTAAATGAAAAGAACGAAGTGGTAAGAAGGGGAGGTGTAAGCTATACTATTAAAGATGGGATTGTATACGACGCAAAAAAATTGCTGGCAGATGTTAAGAAAATGGTGGCAGATGAAAAAGCAAAAGCTGGTTTTAAGATTACACAGCCGGGCATGACCCAGCCATAAAATTGAACGACTGTTATTAATGGAAACGGTATGATCAATTGCTAATTCCCATGACCGGCATCATTCCCATGGCCAGCGTTATTCCGGTAGCCGGTGTACTCACCGTATTCCCATGGCTGGTGTCCTCACCAGCCATTATACTGGCTGCTTTTTTACCGCTCTTACTATTTCCCTTTTATGCGGCGGCCCGGGTATCTTTTCCACGCTTAAGCCGGCTTCCGACATTGCCTTCCGCACAATAGACTTGGAGCAGTAGGTGGTTAGCACGGCATCCGGCTTCATAGCATCATACATTTTCTTAAATATGCCGGATGTCCACAAATCCGGTTGTACATCCGGCGCAAACGCATCGAAGTAAATAATGTTGAAAAGTTGATTAGGTATATAATCAATCAGACTGGAATTTATTTTTTTAAAACTAAAATGCGGGATTAATTCAACTACGGTATCCCATTTGCATTCGTGCATGTGCGTAAAAAAATTTTTCAAATCAGGTCTGTTCAGTTGGTCGCAATAATTTAGTGAAAGGGCTATTGACATTTCAAGCGGATGTGGTTCTATGGTTTCATAATAAACATATTGGCCGGTGCTGGCTGCTTCAGCAGCAGTCAGTAAAGTATTTAAGCCGGTTCCAAAACCCATTTCCAGGACAGATAAACCTGAAGGTGCTAGGTCTTTTTTACTCAGGTAGCGCAATCCCGATTCAATAAAAACATGCATGGACTCTTGTATGGCACCGTGAGAAGAATGATAGGTAACGCCCATTTCGGGAATGGAAATGCTGTGCGAACCGTCGGATGTTACAATAATCTCTCTTGTCATAATAATATTTAAACGTAAATTATAGCTTCATTTTAAATAAACCTTCATCACACGGTAAAAGCATGCACTATATCGAACATCTTGCCAAAGACAAAAAGTTTAAAAAACTGCTCGACAGGGAACCTTTTGTACTAAAACAGCGAAAGAAAGTGTACCTGCATTTATGCGGTTCTATCATGAGCCAGCAATTGTCTACCAAAGTGGCCGACGTTATCTGGAAGCGCTTCCTGGCTTTGTATGATAAGCATCCTACCCCCCTTCAAATCATTGAGACGCCATTTGCCACATTGCGGGGTATTGGGCTTTCAAATGCCAAAGTAAATTATGTGCAAAACGTAGCCCGGTTTGCCATAGAACAGGGTATGGATTGGAAGCAATTCCAAAAAATGAGCGATGAAGAAGTAACACAGTATTTAATCCAGATTAAAGGCGTTGGCCGCTGGACAACAGAAATGCTGCTGATGTTTGTGCTGGGGCGCGAGGATGTTTTTGCTGTGGACGACCTGGGCATTCAGAATGCTATGATAAAAATTTATAAGCTGGATAATACCGACAAAAAAAAGTTAAGGGAAGATATGCTGCGTATCTCAAAAAAATGGAGCCCCTACAGAACCTATGCCTGTCTGCATTTATGGAGATGGAAGGACAATAGCCCGGAAAATAGTATTTAGTATTTAGTATATAGTATTAAGACCTCGGGAAAAAATACCAGCAGCCATGATCAGAGTTTCTATATAATATTAAGACTTTGGAAAGGGAATTCCGGCGGCTATGATTAGGATTTCTATGTAGTATTCAGACTTTTGGAAAAACCCCGGCAGTTATGGTCAGGATCCCTCGTCTCAATACTATTGTCTTAATACTATATACTTTCCTACGGCATCAACACACCGTTTATTTTTTGAATGATAATATTGGTACCCGCTATCCTGTCGGGCACTGTAATAGTGGCTGCCGTTGTATTGTTGTTGCCTGTAAATTGTACCTGCCCGCCGGCAATGCTAAGCTTGATTGTTTTAGCAGTATCTGAACTTGTTACAGTTGATAAAGGGGTAAAAGTATTGCTAAAATATTGGCCGGGTAATATATGATACAATACAATGTTTGTCATGTTGGTTAGATCAGCATTGTCTATAGCTGCAGGCGTGGCAAAACCCGCGGCTATAAAAGAATTATTATCTGGCGCCAATACGGTATTCCACCCTGCAGAGGGTGCCAGGCTAATGCCGGTATGGTTCAGGGCTTCCCTGAAATAACTAAGCGAGGTATCTGCACTCAATAATGCATCAGCTGATGTTGCGGGTATTTGTAACGCCATACTTAATTTATACACCAGGGCATTGCTGCCCGGTAATTTTTGCAGCGCTGCGGCACGACCGTTAAAAAAACTACTGGTGCTGTCTGTACTGCCAAATCCGTAAATGGCTGGCCCCAGCAGGCTTTTATATGCGGTATAGGTGCTATCATTTAAATTGGCGGCGGTTGAGATATAATGATACCGCACCAGCGAATCGAGCGATTTTGCCGGCATGGTATTGATGGCAGCGCTGGTTATGCCCACGGCCAGCAGTGCAGCATTGGTAGGCGCCAGTACAGTAATTGAATCAATGCCATGAAACAACGCACTGTCGCCGGCTTTTTGAACAGCGGCATTAAATACAGACAGGCTTGTATCGCCGATAAGCAGTGCATACAATGGGGTGGAAGAAATGGTAGGGGTTACCGTCACCGTTTTCTTGCAGGATGGGGCCAATAAAACAATTGCGGCCACCATTATAAGTACAGGAAAGCGGAAGCTTGTTTTCATAAAATAATTTTGTGCGGATTGCAGTGAACTTAATCTATTCTCCAGGTTTAATGGTAAGTCTTTTTGCAACCGGTTAACCAATGTTGCAATAATTAATGACTGTATTTTATTTGCTTTCAAATTTTTCCGGGTATTTGATAACATGGTCTTAATACGAATAAACAAAGTAATTATTATACGACGGTTTTTAATCAACGGGCAATTTATTATAACTTATTTGTTTCAGGCCTGGTATTTTATAAGGCCGCATACAACATGCAGGCATTACCCTTTATGTGCCGGGAACAGCAGAACCAGGGTATTGTATTGTTGTACCTGGTCGGCTGATTCCTGGTGCTGGTATAATTTTTTTGCCGTTCAGGCATCCTTCCTCAAAAAGCTTACGTACAAGTGAATGTCCATACCCTGTTAAAGCCATCAGAAAGACATTATGCCCCCTGCAATTTTGTTGTATGCTAACTATGCCGGCTTAAAAGCGGGCCTATAACTTATTTTAATCATTAAAAAAATGTGTATGAAAAAGCAACCGCCTTTTTTCAGGCTGACCTCCTGTGTTATTCCGGTATTGATTTTGTTATTTTTATCTGTAGTATTCAAAAGCTGTTCCAAAAGTACCACGCCCGTAAAAGTTAATTCTGTACAATTGGCTACTGACCCGGTACTGGGTACCATTCTGACCGACAATAAAGGCTATACGCTTTATTATTTTTCCAATGATGTAGATGGTGGCATTAACAAATGTACTGGTGGCTGCCTGGCTGTGTGGCCCATATTCTATGATTCATTACTAAGTGCCAGCACGCTGGGCTCTGGGTTGAATGTTGCAGATTTTGGTACCATTACTGCAAGCACCGGTGTAAAGCAGACAACCTACAAGGGCTGGCCATTGTATTACTATGCACCCAAAGACGCCAGTGGTGCCAATGTAAGGGAACAACCCGGCTTAAAAGGTGGCGAAAAAGTGGGTAATATCTGGTTCGTGGTAAAAACAAATTATTCTATAATGCTGGCCAATAAAAAAGTAGTGACTTCAGGCACAACAGACAGTACCAATAAAGAGTTTTTGACAGACAGCGCAGGTAATACCTTGTATTATTTTGTAAAGGATTCGCTCAATCCAACTACTTTACCCACTAATTGTACAGGCGGCTGCATTACCTCATGGCCTGTTTTCTATACGTCTAATTTAACATTGCCGTCTTTGCTTAACAAAACAGATTTTGGCGAAATTACCCGCACTGATGGCGCAGGTGGTACTACCAGGAAACAATCTACGTTTAAAGGCCGCCCATTGTATTATTATACACCCGATGGGTTTGTGAGGGGTGTTGCAAAAGGAGAAGGCGTTGGAAAGGTATGGTATGTGATGAAGCCTGATATATCGAAAATAAATTAATGGCAAGTTTTTCTGTGTGGCTTGTTAAGCCGGTGGATACTTATCTGCCGGCTTTCTTTTACCGTTACGGCCTGTTAAGTACTTTTTTCAGTTCCCCGATATATGCAGTATTGTCGCTCATGCCATTATGCCCCTGGCCATGCAGGGTAATTAAGGTATCCGATGGTTTAAATAATGCTTTTAGTTTGATGGAGGAGCCATAATAAATCACTTCATCCTGATCTCCATGAAAAATGACCACGGGCATTTTGCATTTTTCCAGGAAGATATTTGTTTGGAATTTATATTTTAAAATAAAAGAAGGGATAATACTGAAATTTTTTTTCGCCATGTCTGTAAGACTGAAATAGGGCGCCTGTAGTATCAGCAGCCTGGGGTGATTAAGGGAAGCCAGTTTTGTTGCCGCCCCGGTTCCTATTGAATAGCCCAGCACAACAATGTTTTTTTCATCGTATTTTTTCCTGATACCGTCATAGACAAGCTGTACATCATCATAAAACTGCTGCTCGCTGTGTATGCTTCCCCCACTCTTTCCATAACCGCGATAGTCCAGCATAAAAATATCGTAGCCCGCATCGGTATAGGTTTTTGCAACCTGCCCCCACGATGCCAATGAGCCGGCATTTCCATGCAGGTAAAATATCAGTCCCTTTGAGCTGTCTGCCTTAAACAGTAAGCCATGTAATTTTGGTCCGTCTGGCGTGCTGAATTGAAGTTCCTGGAACTGTTGGCCAAATGTAAATTTGTAGTCAGCAGGAAGTTGTTGCGGGAAGAAAATGAATTTCTCCTGTATAAAATACAATAGCGCACATAAAAGAATGCAGGCAATGGCGGCTATTTTTATAAGGGTTACAACTATTTTCATTTGCTGTTATTGATGAACAATCCATCAGCAGGTTTAACCCTGCTGCCGTCAACCGCCAGTGGTTTTTAATTTTTGCAAAGCAATGGCCTGTTTTAAAATAGTTTCAATTTTTTTTTGGGGAATATTCCTCAATGGGTCAATCAGCATAATTTTCATCCTGGCTCTTTTTTCCTGTATCAGCAGCGGGTGATTTATTTTGTTTCCATCCACAACGCCAAGGTATGGTTGTTTGTATTTTTTGTGCAGCCACAGGTAACAAAGCATTTTGCCGCGATAGCAATAAACCGGCATGCCATATTTCCAGGTTTCGGTTATTTTGCTGTCGAAGGAAAGTATGATATTGCGCAAAGCCAGCAAACAACTTTTTGAGGGCTCCCCCTGCTGCAGGAAAAAGTTATCGGCTGGCTTTAGCATTGATAAATATAATTTTTTTGCGGCTGTACCGGTAAAAACAAACAGCAGTGGTGACCGGTGAAGTTGCCGTGTCAGTAATACACTATTGCTTTACCAGTTTCAATTCTTTAATAATATTTGCTGCACCGCCCAGTTTGTCTATACACCACAATACATAACGA
>Ga0207680_10000395_pt1 | contig 20737 bp, 15 predicted proteins | sample KBSS23metaG_FD_184321 | JGI IMG/M metagenome (GOLD analysis project Ga0207680, IMG submission 184321) | Switchgrass rhizosphere microbial communities from Kellogg Biological Station, Michigan, USA - KBS S2-3 metaG (SPAdes) (version 2) | ecosystem: Host-associated > Plants > Roots > Rhizosphere...
ACGCCAGCATCCCGTTCAACTTGTCCAACCCCGGCGCACGTAGTCTCGGCATGGGCGGTGCGTTCATCGGGCTGGCCGATGATGCTACCGCGGCCTACACCAACCCGGCCGGACTGACCCAGCTCGTCACGCCGGAAATCTCCGCCGAGGGCCGGCATACCGACTACAGCATTCCGCACGTCAGCGGCGGCAGTGCGGCGCTGGATCCGTTCAATGGCTCCGGCCTGCAGACCACCGATGCGGACAGTTCGCGCACGAACCTGTCGTTCATTGCGTTCGTGTATCCGCACGAGCGTTGGTCGTTCGCCGCCTACCGCAACGAACTCGTGAGCTATCGCGGCAGTTTCGCCACGACCGGCGACGGCATCGGCCTCGGCACGCTGTACACGACGTTCCCGGTGTCTGCGGACGCCGACCTGAAGATCATCGATTACGGTTTTTCCGCCGCGTTCAAGGCGGGCGATGCCGTCTCGCTCGGCGCCGGCTTGTCGTACTACGATTTCGATATCCGCACGCTGATGACGCGCGTCGCCTTCGCCGGTGCGTTCACCGGCGTGGCGGCAGGCACGCCAGTCAACTCGCAGGCGCAAAGTGGCAGCGACAACGATGTCGGCGTCAATCTCGGCGCCCGCTTCGTACTCGGCGAGCACTGGAGCGCCGGACTCACCTATCGCCGCGGCCCGAAATTCAACTACCACGCAACCAACACGATTCTGATCGACAACGACGGCAATCCGATCAGCGAGGTCGTGGTCGACCTGAAAAACGTCAGCTTCAAGGTGCCGGACGAATTCGGCGCGGGCCTGAGCTGGCATCCGACCGATGCGCTAGTCATCAACTTCGATGCCGACTACATCCAGTATTCGCAGCTTACCCACGGCATCCAGTCGCTGTTCGGCAATGATGCGACGACCGTGTCGCAGCTGACGATTCCGAATGGCGCCGAGGTGCATCTCGGCGGCGAGTATACGTTTACCCAGATGGCGCATCCCTTCTCGCTGCGTGCCGGCATCTGGCACGACCCGCGCCACTCGATCCAGTTCAAGGGTGACCCGGGCACGGATCTCGGTTCGGACGCACTTGCTGCGGTGTTCCACGGCGGCCAGGGCTCGCAGAACCACGTTGCGGTCGGAGCCGGTTTCGCGTTCGCCAAGTTCCAGATCGATGCGGCTGCGGATTTCGCCGACCAGACCGACATTTTTTCGATCTCGGGTGTCTATCACTTCTGACGCCAGCGCTCGCGTAGACGAAAAACGCCTCCCTTGCGGAGGCGTTTTTTTATGTCCAGGGATGGACGGTACGCCGAAAATGCAGGAGCAATTTTCGGCGATGTCCAGGGATGGACGGTACGCCGAAAATGCAGGAGCACTCCGGCGATGGTCATGGATGGCGGGTACGCCGAAAATGCAGGAGCAATTTTTGGCGTTGGAATCATCGAATTACTAGCGACTCGCGTTGTAAAACTCCCTGAATGCCGGCGAGAACAGCGTCGCGTCGGGCGTCAGCTTTGCGTCGAGTGCACGCGCGGCAGCAGCGTCGGCTTTGGCGCTTGCCAACAACGCATCATCGGCGGCGATGCGCGCCTGCGTGTACTTGGCCGCGGCACGCACGAGGTATGCGTGCAGGCGCGCGCGCGAATCGGTGTAGGCGTCCGGGTTGATGCGCGCGACTTCCGTATAGCGGCCGCCGAGATACTGATCGAACGCCTGCACGAGCGCGTCGGGCGGTGCGGCTTTTTCCGCGACCGGCGGTTTTTCCACTGGCTTCGGTGGCGGCGGTGGCGGTGGTGTGACCGGCTTCTGCGGCGTGGTGATCGCGACTTCCTTCGGCGGCGGCGGTTTCACTTCCGCGGGCGGTTTCTCCGGCGGCGCTGGTTTGGGAGGTTCGACCTTCGCGACATTCTTGGCCCCGCCACATGCCGCACCGGCACGCTGTTCTTCGCCGGCGATGTCCGGCAGCTGCGCGATGATCTGCTTGTTCTCGCTGGAATCCCATTGCGCGTGGAGCGTCGCGCAATCGCCCTGCTTGAGCGCGATCAGGCCCAGATAATGCTGCGGCAGGTACGGCGCGAACACCTGGCCGTACAGGCGCGCGCGCACCGCCGGCTCGGCATGCGCGTCAAGCGCGTCGCGGATCAGCTTCTGCGCCTCCTCGTAGTTGCCGGCCTCGTACGATTTCACGCCATGCGCGTAGTCGTCCTTGTAGTCGGCATGCGCTGCGGCGCCAGCCGCCACTGCGGCTAGGCCAAGCAGAAAACGCAGGGAAGACTTACCAGCCCGCACGCGTAAAGTACTCCTGCGTCGAAACCGTGAACGTCGCATTCGCGGCACCGCGCTTCTGCGCGATGACGGTAGCTATGACTTGCACGGGCTTGCGCGCCTGCGGGTGTGCGAATGTCACCTTGTAGCTGCCCGCCGGCAACTTCAGCGTGATGGGCGTCGTCGCATCGTCAGGCAATTTCACCGGCTGACGGCTGGCGTCGAGCACCGACTCGACCTTGCCCCAGGGGTACGCGTTCAGCACGAGTTCGCCGCGCTCGGCTTCCAGGCGCGCGGTTTCCGCTTGCGCAACCGTGGCGCGCGCGGCCGGCACTTCGGCAATCAATTTGCCATACGTTGCATCACTCGCCAGCGTTTTGCCCTGATCCTTCAGCAGCGCGGCGAGCGCGTCAAAATCGGCCACGCTGTTTGCCGCGCGCAGGGCGCCGCCGAAGGCCTCGATCAGACGCGCGCGCAAACCCGGCGCGTCCTTGTTCGACGCATCGGCAGCGAGCAAGGCGGCGAAATCCTGCATCGAAGCCCGCAACTGCTCAACGCCCGGCGAACCTGCCAGCGTCTTTTCGATGCGCTCACGTGCGGCCTGCGCCAGCGCCGCGGTTTTTTCCGCGCCTAGTTGCTCCTGCAGTTTGGCCGCCAGCCCTGCCAACGCGGCGTCCTGGGCAAATACGGTCCGCGTAGCGTTCACCATCGCGATCGCGGCGCCGACATCGGTGCGCGCACGTGCCGTCGCGGCATCAACGACACGTTTGGGCAATTCGGCAAGCAGTTGCTTCGCATCGGCGTTGTTCGGATCGAGCGCAAGCACGGCTTGCAGCGCCGCATTCGCGTCGTTGATGGCCGGCGGCACGAAGCGCTGTTCGGCGATGGCCTGACGCGCGGCGCTGAGGGTCTGCGCGATTTTCGCAGCGCGCTCGCCGAGGCGGCCTTCGATCTGCTGTTTCAGCGTTTGTGCATCGGCCAGATTCGGTGCCACCTGCAACGCGAGTCCGGCGCGTTCAAGCGCGCGCGCGGCGTGGCCGGATTTGTCCAACGTGCGCGCATCGGCGAGCAGCGCCTTGGCCAGCGCATCGGCAAACTGTGTCGCGCGCGCATCGGTGCCGGCCACGCTGGACAACTCGCCGAGCGTTTCGTAAGCGTTGTCGCCACCGGGCTCGGCCAGGTGCGTTGCCTTGAGCTGGGCATTGCCGCGAGCGAGCAGATCGGTGATGGTTTTTTCGGCCTGCTGCGTTTTCAACGCGGCATCGGCCGCGCTGCGCAACGTAGCAAACGCTGGCTGCGTGCCGAGATAGGCCTGCAGCTTGAGCAATTGCTCGAGCGCGCCAGCGGCGTCGCCGGACGCCAGCGCCTTGCGTGGCGGGTCGAGCTGCCCGGCGACGATCGCTTCGAGGCGCTTGCGCACGTCCGCGTCATTCGGCGCCAATGTCTGCGCCTGCACGAGCAGAGGATAGGCCGCGTTCTCGCCGAAGATACGCCCCACTGCCTGCGCCGCTTCGGCGTGTTCCACCAGCGCATGGATCTTCGCCTTGAGCCCTTCCACCTTTTTCGCTTCGGCGATCTGCGTCGCCAGCGTGCGCAGGCCCGGGTCGTCGACCATCAGCAACGCCTGATTGTCGAGATCAGCCGCTGTATCGAGTTTGCCGGCCGCCAGCGCCTGCTGCGCCTGCTCGCCGAGTGACTTCGCGATCTGCGCGAGCAATGTCTGCGCCTGGGTGTTTTCGCCATCCTTCTGCAGCACTTTCTGCAGGTATGCATAGGCGCTGTCGTCGGCCGGAGTGACCAGCTGGTTTGCTTCGATGCGCTGCTGCGCGCGATCGAGCCAGAAGCCGACCAGTTCCCGCTCGTCCTTGCTCAAGCCGCCGTGGCCGCGCACGAACAGCCAGCCGCCGATCGCGAGCAGCAGCACCCCGAGCCCGACCGTGATCCACGTCCACGGCACCGCGCGCGGTGGTGGCAGCGGATGCGGCGGAAACGAAATCGGCCGCGGACCGGACGCCGACAGATTGCTGAGCAGGGAATCGCGCAGACGCTCTGCGGTCGGCGAACTGGTGGCAAAACCCAGCGCGCGCAACTGTTCGGACGAAGTCTGGTTCGGGTCGATATGCAGGCGCGTCAGCAACGTGTCGCTGTGTACCAGGCGCGATTTCAGGTCGTCCGTGAATTCCTTGAGCGTGGAGTAACGCTGATCGCGCTCTTTCGCGATCATCCGGTCGAGCACCGGCTGGAACGACTGGAATTCGGCCGGCAACGGCGGCGGCGGCTGGGTCAAGTGCGCCATCAGCACCGCGATCGGCGTATCGCCGCGGAACGGCGCCACGCCCGCGAGCAGTTCGTAGAACAGAATGCCCAGACTGTACAGATCGGCGCGGCCGTCGACCGGATTGCCGTTGATCTGCTCCGGACTCATGTAGGTCGGCGTGCCGACGAGCATGCCGGTCTGGGTCAGGCGTGTGGCGGTGCCATCCTGATAACGGGCGATGCCGAAATCGGTCAGCACCGGTGTGGCGGCATCGCGGAACATGATGTTCGCGGGTTTCAGGTCGCGATGCACGACGCTGTGCGCATGCGCGAAGTCGAGCGCGGCGCCGATCTGCACGACGACCGAAACCGCCTCGGCGAGCGACAAGCCGGTCTTCATGCGGTCGGCGAGCGTGCCGCTGTCGAGATACTCCATGCTGATGTACGACATGTCCTCGTTGCTGACGATGTCGTACACGGCCACGATATTGCGGTGCGGCAGCTTGGCCATCATGCGGCCTTCGAGCAGGAACCGCTTTTCCGCCTGCACCGCTTCATCCGAAGCGCTGTCGCCGATGCGGCGCATTACCTTGATCGCGACTTTGCGATCCAGCGAGCGCTGCAGCGCGAGATAGACAGTAGACATCCCGCCCGAACCCAGCGGGCGCAGGATTTCGTAACCAGTGATCTGCAGTGAAGCGTTAGCCATGCGTGGATGCAACCCCGTGCACGATCATAGCATCGCCCCGCCATGGCGAGATGAATCTCGCCAGCCGGCTACTCGCGTGGCAGCGGCAGACTCAGACCGACAGTCAGGCCGCCGCCCTCACGATTCGCAATCGCGATGCGGCCGCCATGCGCCTCGGCGATTTCGCGCGCGAGCGCCAGTCCCAACCCGGTGCCGCTGCGCTTCGTGGAATAGAACGGCAGCAGCGCGTTGGCGAGCACCGTGTCGCTCATGCCCTGGCCGCGGTCGCGTATTTCGATGCGCAGCTCGTCGCCGCGTTCGACGAGCGCGAGTTCGATCGCATCCGGCGCACTGCCCGATTCGTGCGCGTTCTTGAGCAGATTGATCAGTGCCTGTTCGAGTTGGCCGCGATCGAACCAGCCGTCGTGTTGCGGCAGTGGCGTGACGAAGCGGAACGCGTAATGGCGTTGCAATTGTTCGACAAACTCCGCCCAGGCGATGCGTCCGGGTCGCGGTTGCGGCAGGCGCGCGAACTCGGCGTAGCCGTGGATGAATCCGTGCAGGTGGCGCGCGCGCTCCTCGATCGTGTCGAACACCGGCGTCAGCCGGGCCGGATCGCGCAACGCCGCGAGTTCGCGCCCGGAATGCGCGAGCGAGGAAATCGGTGCGAGCGAGTTGTTGAGCTCGTGGCTGATGACGCGAATCACTTTCTTCCAGGTCTGCACTTCCTGGCGGCTCAATTCACGCGTCAGGCGCTTGATCAGCAGCAGGCGATGCTCGCGGCCTTGCAGCCGGAAGCTCTTTTGCGAGAGGTGGAACGTTTCTTCTTCGCGCTCGATGGTCACGCTGAACAAACTGTCCTCGTGTCGCCCCAACGCTTGTTGCAGTGGCTCCGGACATTCCGCGGCGATAGCCGTGAAATGCAATCCATTCAGCGCCTGGCCGCCGTTGAGCAACGCGCGCGCGGCCAGATTCGCATAGACGACGTGGCCGCCGGGTTCGAGCAATACCAGCGCCGTCGGCGAATTCTGCACCATCGTGTCGAGCAGCAATTCGCGCTGGAACAGGTGCTGGCGTTCCGCGCGCAGCACGCGCCCCAGCTCGTTGTGCGCGCGCACGAGGTCGCCGAATTCGTCGCGCCGGTCATCGACCAGCGACACCGAGAAATCTCCGTCGCGGAAACTGACGACGCTGCCGGCCAGCGCGCGCAGCAGGCTTGCCATCGGCGCGGTCACGCTGCGCGCGACGACGAGCGCAAACGGGACCAGGATCAACGGCGCCACGGCCGCCGCAATCCACGGCGACCACAGCCAATGCACTAGCGCAACGACGACCAAAATGCCGCACAGCATCACCGCGCACAGCAGCAACGCGAGTTTGCCTTCGAGGGAGGTCAGGCGCATGGGTTCCAATACCGTTCCGTTCGCGCTGAGCGTAGCTTGCGCAGCAAGCGAAGTCGAAGTGCCCGCAATGACCCTTCGACTTCGGCGCTTTGCGCCTACGCTCAGGGAGAATGGACATCAAAAGTGCTGGGTCAGCTGGCAGTTACTTTGCGCGCACCGTCGCCATCCGCGGTCCCGATGCCGTACTTCTCCATACGCCGGTACAACGCCTGTCGCGACAGGCCCAGATCCGCGGCGGCCTGGCTGATCACGCCGCGGGCGCGGGCGAGCGCCGCCTCGATCGCCGCGCGATCCGGTTCGTCGGCCGGCGGGCGCGGCGGCGGCGCGCGCGCGATCAGGCCCAGATCGGCGCTCTGCACCACGCCGTCGCGACACAACAGGCGCGCACGCTGCATCGCATTTTTCAGTTCGCGCACATTGCCGGGCCAGGTATGCGCGAGCAGCGTCGCACGCGCGTCTTCGCTCAAGATCGCCGCGCTGCCGAGAAAATGTTCGGCCAGCGGCGCGATATCGTCGGCGCGCGCAGCGAGCGGCGGCAGCGCGAGTTCGATCACGTTGAGCCGGTAGTAAAGGTCTTCGCGAAAGGTGCCGGCACGGATCATCGCCGGCAGGTCCGCATTTGTCGCGCTGAGCACGCGCACTTTCACCGTGCGCGTCTTGTTCGATCCGAGCCGCTCGAACTGACCGGTCTCGAGCACGCGCAGCAATTTCATCTGCCCAGACGGCGGCAGATTGCCGATCTCGTCGAGCAACAGCGTGCCGCCATCGGCCGCTTCGAAACGGCCTTCGCGCGCCTTGTTTGCGCCGGTGAATGCCCCCGCTTCGGCGCCGAACAATTCGGCTTCGATCAAATCCGCCGGCAACGCGCCGCAGTTGACGATGACGAACGGTCCGTTCTTGACCGCCGAATTCGCATGCACGATTTCGGCGATGCGCTCCTTGCCCGCACCGTTCGGTCCGCTAATCAGCACCGCCGCGTCGGCGCGCGCGACTTGGGCTGCGAGTTCGACGAGTCGCTGCATCGCGCCGGAAGCAAACACGATTCCGCGCAAATCGAAACGCTGCTGCAACGCGCTGCGCTGCGCGCGACGTTCGCCGTGCAGGCGCGAGACTTCGCGCGTGCTTTCGGAAAGTTCCAACAGGTTTTCCACCGTCGCCAGCAGTTTGCGATCGTCCCACGGCTTGGCGAGGTAATCGGCTGCGCCGGCCTTGACCAGCTCGATCGCGGTTTCCAGATGCGTCCACGCCGTCAGCAGGATCACCGGCAGATCCGGCTGCTGCTCGCGGATCGCACGAAACAGCGCGATGCCCTCCTCGCCCGACGTCGTATCGGCGCGGAAATTCATATCCTGCACGACGAGGTCCACGCGTTCGCGCGCGAGGAGTCCAAGCCCCTCTTCCGGCGTGGCGGCGCGCAACGTGCGGATCTCGCGCAGGCTGAACAGCACCTCGAGCGCCGTGATGACGGCCGGGTTGTCGTCGATGATCAGAACCGTGTGCATCGACGTAGTTTGACGGATTCGGCGGCGCATCGGCAGCTTGGATGCTGCCGGGCGCGTTTTGGTTGCCTACAACTCGGGGTCCGGGTACGGGATTCGGGCGATGTACACATCCGAATCCCAGTCGGTCTACTTGGCCGCCACCTTCTTGGCCTTCACCGTCTCGATCCACCCGTTCACCCGCGCGTCGAGCACATCCAGCGGCAGCGCGCCGCCGTCGAGGATCTCGTCGTGGAAATCGCGGATGCTGAATTTGTCGCCCAATTCCTTCTTGGCGCGTTCGCGCAGTTCGAGGATTTTGAGCTGGCCGAGCTTGTAGGCGAGCGCCTGGCCCGGATAGGCGATGTAGCGGTCGGTTTCGGATTGGATCGAGGGCTCGTCCTGCGAGGAATGCTCGTGGAAGAAATCCACCATCTGCTGACGCGTCCAGTGTTTGTAGTGCACGCCGGTGTCGAGCACCAGGCGGTCGGCGCGCAGCAGTTCATCGGAGAGATGGCCGAAGTAGCTCAGCGGATCCTGATAGAAACCGACTTCCTTGCCGAGACGCTCCGAATACAGGGCCCAGCCTTCGATGTAGGCGGTGTAGCCGGCCTGCTGGCGGAACGGCGGCAAATCCGGCAGCGTCTGCGCGATCGCGATCTGCATGTGATGACCGGGCACGCCTTCGTGGTATGCCGTCGTTTCGACGTTCAACGTCAGGCGGTTCGCGAAGTCGCCCGTGTTGACGTAGACCCGGCCCGGGCGCTTGCCGTCGGGTGTGCCCTGGTTGTAGGCGGCACCGCTGGCTTCCTTCTCGCGATATTCCTCGACCGGCACCACTTCGACATTCGTCTTCGGCAGCAGGCCGAACAGTTCCGGCAGCTTCGGTTGCATCTGCGCGATGTATTTCTTGTACAGGTCCAGAATCTGCTCGCGCGAGGTCGCGTGCACTTTCGGATCGGTCTTGATCGCCGCGCGCATGGCCGCGAGATCCTTGTAGCCGAGCTGCTTGGCGATTTCGCTCTGCGCGGTCTCGATGCGCTTGACCTCGGCTAACCCAAGTTCATGAATTTCCGCCGGCGACTTGTTCGTCGTGGTCTGCTGCTCGACCGCGAACTGGTACAGCGCATTGCCATTCGGCAGCGCCCACAGGCCCGGTTCGGTGCGGCCTTTTGGCGCGTAATCCTTGGCGACGAAATCGGCGAGCTTGGCGTAGGCCGGACGCACCTTGTTGTCGACCGCCGCGACGATCGCGTCGTGCAGGCGCTTGCGATCAGCTTCCGGCACGCCGTCCGGGAATTTCGCCGCCGGCTGGCCGAACACGCTGGCTTCGCCGGCCGGCTCAGCAATAGCTTGGCATTGCTTGACGACTTTCTCGAGCAGGAAGCGCGGCGGCAGCAGTTTGTCCTTCTCGCCCTGTTTGAGCACGTCGGTCAGCTTGTCGAACAGGTCGGGCACCTGATTGATGCGCGCGATGTAATCCTCGTAATGCTTGGTGCTGTCGAACGGCATCGCCGAAACGAATTGCGCAAGCAGCAGATGCACGCCGTTGAACTGGTCCAGCGGCATTTCATACAACTTCAGGTCGGTGGCGCGGATGTTGTCGCCGAGCTGACGCACCATCAGCTGCTGATTCAGCCGATCCTGTTCACTGAATCCGGCCGTATCGATCGCCTTGAAGCGCGCCAGGAATGCGGCGTTGTCCTTTTTCTGCTGCTGCACGTGGGCGATCGTCGGATCGGTCCACTTGTCGTTGTAGCGGTAGTCGCCGAGGATCGTCGCGAACTCCGGCGATTCCTTGAGATTCCATTGCCACTGTTCGGCGAGCAGGTCGTTGAGCGCTTTCACGCGCGTGGCGACGTCGGTGGCCGGCGCAGCAGATGCCAACGTGCCGAACGCGCAGCCGATGGCCAGCGCCATCGCTTGAATCGTCATGCGAGTCATGGGAATTCCTTGCGGGAGAAAAAAGACTGCGCGCAGTGTCCGCGCGTAGTCCTCCGTCAGGTAGTGCAGGAAGTCACCAGGCCGATAGTCACAGGCTATAGGGACGTCTGCAGAAGCTTCGCGAGCGCAGCAGCTTATTCAGGTGTCCCGGTCAATTTGTGGTCGAAACTCACCACTCGCGCGAGCTTCCACTGCCCGTCATCGTTCTTCCAGATGTGCAGAAATTGCGCGGATTCGGTCATGCGCTCTGGCTTGCCGTCCTCGAGCGCGTAAAAATCGTGGCGGCCCGTTTCCACGGCGCCGTAATTGTTGAGCGGATATACGGCGAGCGTGCCGGGCACGAGTTGGCGACGCGCGCGGAAATCCACGCCTTGCTTGATGCGCTCGCAATGTTTGCCGACGTCTTCGACGAAATGCGCGCCGGAGGTTTCGTTGAGCCCGTCCTTGTCGTGATAGAACTCGAAATTCTCCGCGACCAGCTGCTTCAGGGCCGCGACATCACAGGTATTGAACACCGCGTCGAACACCGCTGCGTCTTTGGCGGCGATCGCGTTGAACAACTCCTGCGTCACCGCCGGACCGGCGCGCAGGTTCACGGGCGCGCTGGCATGGGTCTTTTCATCGGCATTCACTGAACCCGCCGAGGCGCAATAGAAAATGACCGCGAGCAGGGCCAGCAGAACAATTGTGCGGATCATGAATTTCTCCTATGCGATTTTCAAACGCTGCGCGTCGCCACCGCCGGCGGCACGCGCGCCGCGCGTGTCGCCGGGCCGAGCACCGCGATCTGGCCGAGCACCCACAGACAGACGAAACCGATGGGTACGTAATGCCACGGCAGCAGCTTCGCTTCCTGTTCGTGCGCCATCAGCCACAGACTGAAGGCATACGTCAGCACGGCGCCGAGCAATAGTCCGCCGGTCGTGATCAGGAAATTTTCGGTGAGGAAATAGCGCAGGATCGACGCACGCGTCGCGCCGAGCGCGCGACGCGTGCCGATCTGCTTCGTGCGCTGCGTGACCCAGAAGCTGGCCATGCCGACGATGCCGAGTGCGGTGATCGTGAGCAGGCAGAAGATCACCGTGCTCAGGATGATCATCATCGCGCGATCGTTCGCGTAGCACTCGGCGCGGATCTGCGCCACGCTCTTGAGGCTACGTATGATGCGGCCGTGATTGCTGTCGATGAGCTTGGCCTCGACCGTCTTCATCATCTCGTCGCGGCGGCCGGATTCGGCGCGGATCAGGTAGCCGGTGTGGTTGCCGTAGGCGGTCATCTGCGGCACGAGCACCGAGTTCTCGACGACGCTGCGGTCGCCGTTGTAGCTGAAGCCTTCCGGCCACGGCACGATCAGGCGATCGATGATGCCGATGATCGTCTGTGGCGCTCCTTCCGCATTGATGTAGAACGATTTGCCCACTGCGTCCTGACCGGGGTACAGCTTGTCGGCGAGCGCCTTGGTGACGATCACGCCCGGCGGCCAGTCGACAGCACCGCGATCGCGCACGGTGATTTCCTCGGGCTTGAAATTGCGTCCGGCAATCAGTTTCGTGCCATACGCATCGATGCCGTGGTCGTCCACGAAGTACATCGTCGTGACCGTGGTCGGTACCTTCTGCCCGGCCTGCAGGTTGGCGCCCTCGCTCCAGCCGCCGTTGGACATCGGCAATGAGTTCATCGGCGTTGCATCGCGCACGCCGGGCAGGCTGCGGATCAACGCGAGGTCTTCGACGAAGGTATTCTTCGTGCTGAAACCTTCGCCAAAGCCGTTGCTGCCGACGATGAACGTATCGGTTTCGTTCATGCCGCTCGGCCGGTTCATCGTCTCGATGCGCTGATTGATGATGAAGAGCGCGTTGCAGACGATCGCCAGCGTCAACGCGATCTGCACGCCGATCAGGATCAGCGCGACCTTGCTGCGCATCAGGGCGGAAATGATGGGGCGGATTTCCATGGTGCAGCTCCTAAATGTTTGGCGCAGTACGCGCCAACCGCGAGGCTCTTGCGAGCGCTAGCACGTAGCGCGGCTTTGCTGCGCTCGTGCGCGCGAAAGTCGAACATGGATGTTTGATCTTTCGCACAGTTACTGCGTTTTCAGTTGCGTGGCGGGTGCGATCTGGCACGCGCGCCAGGTCGGATACAAGCCGGCGAGCACCGCCGCGAGCGTTGACAGCACGACCGTGGCCGCGACCATTGCCCAGTCCAGGTGCGCGACGTTCGCGTAATCCTTGTACAAGGCACGCACGAGCACGAGTCCGCCGAACGTCAACAGCAGGCCGAATGCGCCACCGCTGATGCCGATCACGCCGGATTCGATGATGTGCTGCGCGAACAGCTGCGGTTTGCTCGCTCCGAGCGCGCGGCGCAGGCCGATCTCACCCGACTTACGCGTGAACTTTGCCAGCAGCAGGCCGATCGTGTTGATCAGGCACACGGCAAGGAACGCGAACGACAGTCCGACCTGCACCTGCACGTCCTTCGGTACGACTTTCTGGTTCTGCAGCCACTCGTTGACGTCGAGCAGGCGATTGTTGAGTGGTCGCGGGAAACGCCCGAGCTTCTTCTGCTCGTTGACGTAGTTGTCGAGGAAAACCTTGTAGTCGGCAGCCTTCGCCGGCGAGTCGAGCTGCACCCAGAACTGCTGCCAGATGCACTCCGAAGCAAGATAGCCATCCCAACCCGGCGCCGTATTGTTCCAACAGCTGTTGTTGCCGGAAGCCTGCATCTTCAGCTCGATCATCGTCGTGTACGGCACGAAGAATTCTTCCGCCTCGGCGAGCGCCCCGTTGGTCAGGTCGTAGAACTTGATGCGCGGCTTCCATTCGGCGAGCACGCCGACGACGGTGTAGTCGACACCGTTCATGCGCACGCTCTTGCCGACGCTGTTCTGGCCGCCGAACAATTTCTCGTTCGTGTCGCGGGTCAACACCACGACGCGCCCGTGCTGGGCGTCCTGCGCATGATCCCAGCCGCCGCCGAATGCGAACGGCGGCTCGAACATCGCGAAGAAATCACCATAGGTGGCGCGGCCGAGCGAAAGGAATGGCTTGACCTCGGGATTCTCGGGCTGGATCGGCAACGCGACTTTGAACATCGCGGCCTGACGATCGGCCTTGCCGGCTTCCATCAACGCCTGCGCATCCTTGTAGCTGACCTGATCCGGCGGATTGCCTTCCTGATCGTAAGGCTGGTTCGGATCCCAGTTGTCGAGCTGCACGTAATGCAGGCGATCGCTCTTCCATGGAATAGGGTCGCTGCCCATGATGTGCATCAGCGTCAGCGACGTCATGCTTGCGGCAATGCCGAGCGCGATGCCGAGCACCATCAGCGCCGTGAGCACGGGGTTGCGCTTGAGGCTGCGCAGGCCGAGTTGGAAATAATAGGAGAACATGGCGTCAAACCACGGCCAGTTCGGCATTCGCGCCGTGCGCGGGAGTGCGCAGGCGCGGCTCTTCGTCGAACTCCGTTACCTGGCCGTCCATCACGTGCACGTTGCGGTGCGCGCGCGCGGCGAGTTCCGGGTCGTGCGTGACCATGACGATCGTCGTGCCGTTGCGATTGATCTCCTCGAGCAGCTCGAGCACGCCGCGCGCCATCAACGAGTCGAGGTTGCCGGTCGGCTCGTCGGCCAGCAGCAGGCGCGGCGAACCGGCCAGCGCACGCGCGATCGCGACGCGCTGCTGCTGGCCGCCGGACAGCTCCGACGGATAATGTTTCATGCGCGAAGCCAGGCCGACGCGGCTCAGCGATTCTTCGATGCGCTTCTTGCGCTCGGCCGCACCGAAGCCGCGATAGCGCAGCGGCACGTCGACGTTGTCGAACAGATTGAGGTCCGGAATCAGGTTGAAGCCCTGGAAGATGAAGCCGATCTTTTCGTTGCGCAGGCGCGAACGCGCATCGTCGTTCATGCCGTGCACGTTGACGCCGTCGAGCAGGAACTCACCATGCGTGAATTCCTCGAGCAGGCCGGCGATGTTGAGGAACGTGGTCTTGCCCGACCCGGACGGCCCGGTCACCGCGACGAACTCGCCTTCGCGCACGTGGATGGAGAAGTCGCGCAGGGCGTGCGTCTCGACCATGTGGGTGCGGTATACTTTGGAAAGATGCGACATTTTCAGCATGGCGGCCTCGCGTTGGAATCTGGATGTTGGATGCGGAATCGCGACTTGGGGTTGCTAATCAGTTCAGAAAAATTTTCGGCGCGCCGTTGAACGCGTCGGTGCCGGAAATGACGATACGGTCGCCCTCCTTGACGCCGGACACGATCTCCACCGCGTTCAGACTGGTCGCACCAACCTGGATCGGCGTGCGCTCGGCCATGCCGTTGCGCACGAGATAGGCGACACGACCGGCGCCGGCATCGACGAACGAGCCGCGCTCGACCAGCAACACGTTCGGACGGGAGTCGATGAGGATGCGCGTGGTCAGGCGCTGGCTCTGGCGCAGCCCGGCGGGCTTGTCGTCGCCGAAGCGCACGCGCGCGACGACTTGGCCGTCGACAACTTGCGGCGACACGCCCGCCAGCGCCCCGGTATACTTTTGCCCGCCGTCGAGGATCTCGGCCGGCATGCCGATCGCCAGATCGTGCGCGAACACCTCCGGCACCTGCAGCTCGACTTCCAGCGAAGACAGATCGACGACGCTGAGCAGCCCGCTGTTCGCGGCGACATTCGCTTTCTGCTGCACGAGCAACTGCCCGACCTGGCCGGCGAAAGGCGCGCGCACTTTCAGCAATTCGACTTGGCGCGACAAGTCGGTGACCAGCAGCTTCTGCCGCGACAAAGCCAGGCGCTTGGTCTTCAGTTCGAACGCGAGCGCTTCGCCTTGCAGATGCGCGTCCTGTTCGGCATGGCTGACATCGAGCTCGGCCTTGGCCAGCGCGTCCTTCGAACGCAGCACGTTGATCTCGGGAATGGCGCCGGCCTTGTAGCCGCGTTCGTTGCGCTCCACCTCGCGCGCCGCGGTCTGGCGATCGATCATGGCCTGATCGAATACCTTCTTCGCTGTCAGCTGCTTCTGGCGATTGTCGATATCGGTGCGCTCGACTTCGATACCCAAGCTGTCGAGCGTCGACTGTTCCTGAGCGAGCTTGTTCTTCAGTTCCGGACTGTCGACTTCGGCGAGCACCTGATCCTTCTCGACCTTGTCGCCGGCCTGCACCGCCAGCGTGACGGTACCGGCGACGGTCGTGTACAGGGTCGGGCTCGCCGCGGCGACGACCTTCCCCTGTGCGGATACGTCGCGCGTCAGCGTGCCGCGTTTCACTTCGGCAATGCGCAGGCTGTCGCTGCGCACCGATACGCCCGCGGACAGCAAACGCGCCACCGTCGGCGCAACAAAAAACAACGCGGCGAGCACAGCGGCTGCACTCGCGCCGAGCAGGATCCAGCGTCGGCGCGGTGCGACGGCTTCGAGGCGGCGATCGGTGGCGGAGGTGTCGCGGATCATGCTGTCTTCGAACGATTGCGTGGTTGGAAGCGCTAGAGCAACGCCTGTGCCAACGAAGCCGCGCGGACCAACCTGCTGAATTCGCGAGAAAAAAACTATTCGTGTCCGCCGCCTGCGGGGTGTCCGGACACTGCGGCGGACACGCGCGCGGACACGCGAAGTTTTCGCTTGCGACCATTCGCGCCTACGGTGCATCTTTAGCAGCGTGACGACGTCTTCCTTTCAGATCGATATGCCGCAGGCTCTGCTCGTGCGCGCCTGTGCGGGCGAACTCGATGCGTTCGAGCAGATCTACCGGCGTTTCGAGCGACCGGTGTACACACTCGCGCTGCGCCTGCTCGGCGAACCGGAGGCCGCGCGCGACACACTGCACGACGCGATGCTCAAGGTGTTTCAGCGCATCAATACGTTTCGTGGCGAATCGCCGTTCTGGGGCTGGCTGCGCCAGATCGCGCTGAACGAGGCGCTGATGCGACTGCGTCGGCATGATCGCGCCGAAACGACTGACGAGTTCGATGCTTTCGTGGACGATGCGCCCGGGCCGTCGGTGCACGCCGATGCGAGCACGCTCGAACGCGCGCTCGCACGCCTGCCCGCACAGACGCGCAGCGTGCTGTGGCTGTATCACGTCGAAGGCTATTCGCATCCGGAGATCGCCGCGCTCGTCGGCAAGACCGTCAGTTTCTCCAAGTCGCAGGTCGCCCGCGGTACGCAGCGCCTGCGCGAATTTCTGGAACCCTCTGCAGGACCCGTGTCATGTCTGATCGCAACCGCGAACTGAATCTCGCCGACGCCTTGCGCGCGCTGCCGCTGCAGGCGCCGGAACAAAGCGCCTGGCCGGGGCTGGCGAAGAAACTGCAGCGGGATTCGCGATTGGAGATGCGGAACTCGCTGACGCGAACCGAGAGAGTGCGGCGTTTTGCCATTCCCGCAGCGCTGGCCGCTGCGCTGGCCGGAGTCTTCGTCCTCTCGTATCAGGCGCGCCACCTGTCGACGACACCGGCGAATCCCGAATCCGCAATCCCGCGTCCCGGCGCTGCGACCGTTGCCGCCACTGCCGCATCTTCCAATACGAATAGTGCAAAAGTGAGCAATGTCCACAATGCAGCCACGGACGATGCGCGGCTGGCGACGTTGCAGCAGCGCTCGCAGGATCTGGAACGCTGGCTGCGCGCCACCGGTGAAGCGGCGATGCCGCTGCAGGGCCAGGATCTGGTCGCCGCAACCGAGATCGAGAACCTGATCGGCCTCGTCGACGTGGAACTGGCGGCGCCGCAGGAAGTACGCGATGCCGGCCTGTGGCAACAGCGTGTCGCCCTGCTCGAGGACTTGTCCGCGTTGCGCTATTCGAACTACCAACTTGCCGCTGGCGGCGGCCGCGTGCTGGCCGCCAGCCTGACCAATTGAGGACCCACCATGCAATTGCATAAATATCCACTGCTTGCTGCGCTCGCGTTGCCCGGCCTGGGCATCGCCGCCGACGCGCCGCCACCGCGCGATCCGGCCAATGCCGATCTCGCCCAGGAGCGCCGCGATCTGGCGCAGATGCGCGAGGAGATGCGCGAGATGTCGCGCAAGATGGCCGAGCTGCAAGGCAAGATGGGCGAAGTCGGACCGCGCACCTACGCCTACCGTTATCTTGGCAATCCCGACAGTGGCATGGTCGGCATTGTGTTCGGCGAAGACAAGCAAGGCTTACGCGTGAAAGGCGTGACGCCAGGCGGCCCGGCGGAGAAAGCCGGTATCCGCCATGACGATGTCATCACCGCGGTCGACGGCAAGACGCTTGCCGGCGACGAAGATGCCGACGAGCATCTGCACGACCTGAAGATCGGCCAGAAGCTCAAGCTCACGCTGCTGCGCGACGGCAAGAAGAGCGACATCAGCGTCACCGCCGAGCGCCGCGAGCCGTTCAATTTCGGTTTCGCATTCGGTGACGACGGCGACGCGATGTATGGGCCCGGCCACACGCAGCCGCTACCGCCGGATTTCGACAAGCGCATCCGCGAGCGGGTGGACACGGCAATGCGTCGCGCCGATGTCGCCCAGCTGGCCGGCGAACATGCGCGGCATGCGCTGGAACATCTGAACTTTTCTTCACCCTGGTGGGGGCTGAACGTCGCCAGCCTGAACCCCGATCTCGGCAGCTATTTCGGCGCCAGCAAAGGTGTGCTCGTGCTGTCCGCCGACGAAGAAGGTTTCAAGGACCTGAAGTCCGGCGACGTATTGCAGGAAGTGGCCGGTCAAAAAGTCGAACGGCCCGAGGACGCGCTGCGACTCATGCGCGAACAGCGCAGCGGCAGTGAGATGAAAGTGCAGGTGCTGCGCCAGCACAAGCCGCTGACGCTGAGCCTGAAAGTGCCCGAGTACAAAGGTATATTTATTCCACCGCCGCCGGCACCACCGGCACCACCGGCACCTCCCGCTCCACCCGCAGCCCCTGTTGCTCCGGCTCCGCCAGCGCCACCCGCACCACCAACTCCGCCGCTGCCGCCGCAGGATCGCAATGAGGCCTGAGGTTCCCGGCTTCGAGTAGATTAGACTCGCCGCATCGTTCGCAGGATTTCTGGCCGATGCGGCAACGTCAATGGATCGCGCTCGCGGCTTTCGCCGTCTTGGTGCTAGCAGTCGGATATTTTCTCGATCATCGCGCGCAATCAAGCGCACCGCCAGTGATCACGCCTGTCGATGCCATGATGGTAGACACGGCGCACTCCAACGCAAGGTCACTTACCCCGTCGCGTAGTCTCGCTCCTGCGGCGCACCTCAGTTCGCCATTACCGCCGCCAAAAGCGCCGTTGCTGTCGGTATTCAACGAGTTGAGAACTCGCGTCGACGCGGGCGACGGCGCGGCTGCCACGCGTCTGTTTCACGATCTCAAAATCTGCCGTGAGTTGCGCTTCGCCCAAGATGTCGGCCCCACACTGCTGACAGGTGCTCTCAATGAACCCACAAGAGGCAAATCGCCGGAGGAGTTGAATCAGCAATATGAGTCACTCGACCGAACGCAGAAGATGATGGACTTCGTCCACGACAACGCCGCGATGTGCGCGGGAATTGATCTGGACCAGTTCGATGCGACGGTTCCCGCGATGCTCGTTGCGGCACGCAGCGGCGATCTGCTGGCGCTGGACTGCTATCTCGGCATGGAGATATCAGCGGTTCCCGGCCGCCTCCTCGATCATCCCGAGTGGTTGACCCAGTACAAGCAAAATGCGCTGGCACTGGCGCAATCGGGACTGGAGCTTGGCGACTGGCGCGTCGTCAAGCTGTTGGAATTCGCCTATTCGGCAGGTTCCGCCGGAACCCTTCTGGGCTATGTGACGGGCCAGCATCCCGACCCCGAACAAGCGTACCGCTATCAAAAACTGGAACGCCTGGGTGCTACCGGCGACTTCGCCGTGCAGTTGGGCATGATGTTTCCAATCGCCGCGCCAAACGCGTCACTGAGCAAGGAGCAGGTCGCCGCAGCAGACGCTTGGGCGCAGGACGTCTACACACGCTACTTCCACGGCACGAGTTCGAACGAGCTTGAAAAATGGGAAAGCAGCTGCCCCGACGTGCCGTTTTATTGACGTGCAAACATTCCTGATCTCCACCCTGAGCGTCGCCGTCGCCGAACTCGGCGACAAGACGCAGTTGCTCGCGCTCGTGCTCGCTGCGAAATACCGCAAGCCGTGGACGATTTGTCTCGGCATTCTGCTTGCGACCGTGCTCAATCACTCGCTCGCCGGCGCGTTCGGCGCCGTTGTTGCGCAGTGGCTGTCGCCGCAGGTGCTGCGCGTCATCGTCGCCGTGAGTTTCATCGCGATCGCCGCCTGGACGTTGATCCCGGACAAAGTCGATGCGGACGACTCCGCACGAACTGGTACACACAGCGTGCTGGTCGCGACGGTCGTCAGCTTCTTCCTCGCCGAAATCGGCGACAAGACGCAGATCGCCACAGCGGTCATCGCCGCCGAATACCAGCCGTTGTGGCAGGTCGTCGCGGGCACCACCTGCGGCATGCTCCTCGCCGACGTGCCGGCGGTATGGCTCGGTGCGCGCTTCGCGCAGCGCCTGCCGCTGCAAGGCACTCGCCTGGTCGCAGCACTGTTGTTCGCAGCCTTGGGTTTGTGGATATTGCTCGGCTAGGGCACGGTCGCGAATTTCTCGCCCTGCGCGGCGATGACCCTATTGCGGCCGGCGTCCTTGGCGCGATACAGCGCCTGATCGCTGAGGCGCAGGCACTCGTCGAGTGTGCCACTCGCAGAAAGTTCCGCCACACCGGCGCTGATCGTGACGCGCAAGCCGCGTCCATCCGCATTCAAGCTCTCGATGCTGCGGCGGATATGGTCGGCCTGCCGACAGGCATCCGGCAGGCGCGTGCCCGGCAGCAGAATCAGGAATTCCTCGCCGCCCCAGCGCGCGACGTGATGCTGCAGCGAATCGCCGGTCAGTTCGCGCAGCCGCTCGGCCACGGCAATCAGCACGCGATCGCCGACATCATGGCCATGCTGGTCGTTTATGCGCTTGAAATAGTCTATGTCGGCGACGATCAGGCACAGCGAGGCATCGCCCGGTTTGCGCTGCGCCGCGGCCTGGCCGAGCATCTCCATCATCGCGCGGCGATTGAGCAAGCCGGTGAGCACGTCTGTCATCGCCGCTTCCGCGAGCAGCGCCTGCACATGGGTGCGCTGTTCCAATTCGCCGCGTAGCTGCGCCGTGGCTTTTTCCAGTTCGGCGGTGCGTTTGCGCACGTTCGCCTCGAGCTGCGCGTTGGCCTGGCGCACGGCGGTGGCGGCGCTTTCGCGTTCCTGCGCCGAGTCACGCAAACGCGCGGCCATGTGATCGAACTCTTTCGCCAGATCATCCAATTCGTCCTGCGCGCCCACGGGCCGTGGCGGCAGCGGCTGTCCGGCGGCGAGCATGCGGCAGCGGAAGGCAAGATCGGTGATGCGCGCGAGGATGCGGTTCGCCAGCGCCCGGCTCAGCACCAGCGCGGCGAGCGCGCAGAGCAGGAACGCGAGCAGCGCGCCGATGCGTAACGCATACAGATTCTCCCCCACCGCGCCGCGGCGTCCAACCACGGCCACCGCGTAGCCGGCGGTGCCATGCACCGGTGCGCGCACTTCGAGTTCACCTTCGGTGGCCGCGACATCGCCATCGGAACTGGCAAGCTCGGTATCGCCATGCAGTACGGCGACGCGCGCCATGCCGGCATTGCCGATCGCTGCACCCTGCAAACGCGTTACCAGCGCGCGGCGTGCCGACGCGTCGCGC
>Ga0207680_10000402_pt1 | contig 20674 bp, 17 predicted proteins | sample KBSS23metaG_FD_184321 | JGI IMG/M metagenome (GOLD analysis project Ga0207680, IMG submission 184321) | Switchgrass rhizosphere microbial communities from Kellogg Biological Station, Michigan, USA - KBS S2-3 metaG (SPAdes) (version 2) | ecosystem: Host-associated > Plants > Roots > Rhizosphere...
TACCCCAGGCGCTTCAAGGCGAGCGGCACGGTCTGGTTGACGATCTTGATCGTCCCGCCGCCCACGAGCTTCTTGTACTTGACGAGCGCGAGGTCCGGCTCGACGCCGGTCGTGTCGCAGTCCATCATGAAGCCGATCGTGCCGGTCGGCGCGAGCACCGTGACCTGGCCGTTCTTGTAGCCGTGCTCCTTGCCGCTCTCGAGCGCCGCGTCCCACACCGCCTTCTGCGCCTTGTGGAGCTCCGCCGGCACGCCCTTCGCGGGCACGTCGTACGCCGCGTCGCGGTGCATGCCGATGACCTCGAGGAACGCGTCGCGGTTGGGCGGATAGCCGGCGAACGGTTCGAGCTCGGCGGAGACCTTCGAGGACTGGAGGTACGCCTCGCCGCACATCAGAGAAGTGATCGCGGCGGCGTAGGCGCGCCCCTCGTCCGAGTCGTACGGAATGCCGGCCGCCATCAGGAGCGCCCCGAGGTTCGCGTAGCCGAGGCCGAGCGGGCGGAACTTGTAGGAGTTCTGCGCGATCGCCGGCGTCGGATAGGAGCAGTTGTCGACGAGCATCTCCTGCGCGGTGATGACGACGTCGGCGGCGTGCTTGAACGTCTGCACGTCGAAGGAGCCGTCCTCGGCGTTGAAGAACTTCATGAGGTTCAGCGACGCGAGGTTGCACGCGGAGTCGTCGACGAACATGTACTCGCTGCACGGGTTCGACGCGTTGATGCGGTGCGTCGCCTTGACCGGGTTCCAGCGGTTGATCGTCGAGTCGTACTGCATGCCCGGATCGCCGCACACCCACGCGGAGTCGGCGATGTCGGCCATGAGCTGGCGCGCCTTGTACGTCTTGTACGGCTGGCCCGTCAGGACTTCCTTCGTCGTCCAGTCGGCGTCCTTCTCGACCGCCTCCATGAACTCGTCGGTGACGCGGACGGAGTGGTTGGCGTTCTGGTAGAAGATCGACGCGTACGCCTCGCCGTTGAAGCTGCCGTCGTAGCCGGCGTCGATCAGCGCCCAGGCCTTCTTCTCCTCGTTTGCCTTCGAGGTGATGAACTCCTCGATGTCCGGATGGTCGATGTTCAGGATGACCATCTTCGCCGCGCGGCGCGTCTTGCCGCCCGACTTGATCGCGCCCGCGAACGAGTCGAAGCCCTTCATGAACGAGAGCGGACCGGAGGCGGTGCCGCCGGCCGAGAGGCTCTCGTGCGAGCCGCGGATGGAAGAGAGGTTGCTGCCCGTGCCGGAGCCGTACTTGAACAGCATGCCCTCGGTCTTCGCGAGGTCGAGGATGGAGCCCATCGAGTCGCCGCACGAGTTGATGAAGCAGGCCGAGCCTTGCGGCTTCGGCTCGATGCCGACGTTGAACCACACGGGAGAGTTGAAGGAGGCGACCTGGTTGACGAGGATCGCCGCGAGCTCGTCGTGGAACGCGTCGCGGTCCGCGGCGGTGCGGAAGTAGCCGCCCTTCTCGCCGTAGCCGGTGATCGTGCCGGCCACGCGCTCGATCAACTGCCGGACGGAGCTCTCACGCTCGGGGGTCCCGATGCGCCCGTGGAAATACTTCTGGACGACGATGTTCGTCGCGGTCTGCGACCAGCTCTTCGGAACCTCGACGTTCTTCTGCTCGAAGATCGTCTCGCCCTTCTCCGACAGGATCGCGGCCGTGCGAAGCTCCCACTCGATCGCGTCGTACGGAGAGACCGACGGGTCCGAATAGACGCGTGTGAAGGTCAGGCCCTTCAGGCTTCCCTGGGGGGTCTGCCGAACCGACTCGCGCCGCTCCTGGCCAACCGTGACTCCGGGCCTCTCCGCCCCCTTTTCCGTGGAACTCATCCCTTTTCCTCCTCCTTCCTCTTCGAATCAAAAGCGCTCAAAACGCGAAATGCTCCGCCGCTTGCTACCCCTGGGTTCCCACCACCTGGTCACTATTAGTAGTGCGGAAAAACCGCCAGTGTTGCCCTTGAGGGTAAGACCCGCAGGAATTGCGAGTCAAGCAAAAACACAAGATGTAGTGGTTTCTGTGCATCCGGTCGCAGGGAATAGTGGCACGGCGCTTGCTGTTACCTGTGGCGAGATGAGGACACTGCAAGCCGGAGCAGCCAAAAAGGACGTCGTGTGAAAAGCACATTGTTTGAAGGGATTGCAGGGACATCAATCGGCCGAGCGGCCCGGGAAGATGGTTTCATGAGCGCGAAAAAGGCCGGGAAATCGACATCTTCGCTGGGCGCGAACCCGGCTGCGAAGGTCGCCGTTCGCACCGTTTTCGAGGTCGGAACCGGACCCGCGCGGCTGGCGATCGGGCAGTTCAACCGCCCGCTCTTGACCGAGGAGATCGCGAGCCTGAAGCGCGCCTACGACCGCGCGAGGCTGCCCGAGGTCGACGACTTCGAGGTCACTCCGAAGCAGGTCTCGTTTCTCTCGCCGGCGCCGAAGGTGGCCGCGACGTGGAGCTCGATCGATTCGCTCCTCGCAAACCCCTCACTCCGCAAGGCTTCCTGACGTAAGCAGGACGTCTTGGAAGCAGCGGGTTGCATCGCCTTTCATAAGCGGACCATAATCCTTCCTGGGAGGAGACCCTAGTAATGTCTTCCACGATCGAATCGTCCACCCCCGTCCCCATCACTCCGGCGGATTCGCCGCTGCTGACGCTGACGGATAAGGCTGTTGAGAAGGTCAAGTACTTCGCCGGCTCCATGCCGGACTCGGAGGGCAAGCCGCTCCGCATCTTCGTCCAGGGCGGCGGCTGCTCGGGTTTCCAGTACGGCTTCACGTTCGACGAGAAGAAGGAAGGCGACGCGGTCATGCACGCCGGCGGCATCGAGGTCGTCGTGGATCCGCAGAGCGCGCAGTACCTCAAGAACTGCACCGTCGACTACGTCGAGGACTTCCGCGGCGCCGGGTTCTCGGTAACCAACCCGAACTCCACCGGCGGCTGCGGGTGCGGGAAGAGCTTCCAGGCGTAAGAGGAAACAACGCGAGATCGGGAAGGGCGGCCGCGAGGCCGCCCTTCGTGTTTGTGGGCGGAGGAGTGGACGCGGCGGCGATGTTCCCTTCCGCCGTCGTCCGGAGCCTCTGGCCGTCGTTCTGAGAGCGGGCGCAATCGAGCGGTCTGCGTTCACGCCAGGGATCCTTCGCTTCGCTCAGGATGACGGGGCCTCGGAGCGGTGAGCCGTTCCTGACGATCTCGGAGCGAATTCGCCGTCATCCTGAGGAGCAGAGCGACGAAGGATCTCTTGATTCTCGCGACCACTGCTCACTCAGGTCTGTCCAATCGGGATTGATCGCTTCGATCAAAGCGATCTTCCTTCTTCGAACCCAGCCCTTGATTTGCTTCTCGCGAGTTATCGCCGCGATCGCATCCTCCGTGACTTCGTAATAGACGAGACGCTTGCAGTTATACCGGTCGGCGAAGCCCTTTGTGGTCCCGGTACGGTGCTCGAAGAGACGCTTCGCCAAATCGTTCGTGACGCCGGTGTAGAGGACTCGACTGGCGCTCGCAAGGATGTAGATCCAGAATTGCCGCATAACCTAAGTTGTCGCGAGTCGATCGAGGGGTCCTTCGCTTCGCTCAGGATGACGCTCGAGCGAGGCGATCGAGGGATCCTTCGCTTCGCTCAGGATGACGCTGGAGCGCTCAGGATGACGCTCGAGGAGGACGGCTGAGGATGCGCCTCGAGACCCAATGAGAAACGGGATCCCGGACTCTACTCAGTGGGGTCGGCCGTAGAGCCCGGGATCCCCGTGACTTCGCCCTCCGAAACAAAGGGGCGGGGTCTCCCCCGCCCCTGCTCGCAACTAGAACCGCACCACCGCGCTGAACTGATACGCGCGCGGGGCCTGCAGCGCGCCGCGGCTCGCCGGCAGGCCGTAGGTGTCGCCCGGGGTCGTGACGATCTGGTTCGCGTCCACGACCGCCTGCTGGTTGGTGATGTTGAAGATGTCCGCCTTCACCGCGATCTCGACCGGCTGCAGGACCTTGAAGGCCGCCTCGAGCGAGAAGTTGAGCTGGTACCAGTCCTTCAGGCGCGAGGAGCCCTGCGGCGTGTCGTAGTAGGTGTCCGTGTCGCCGTTGATCTGGAGCAGCCGCGTCTGCTGATACGTGAGTCCCTCGTTCCAGGTGAACGACGGCGCGGCCGTCAGGGTCATGAAGGAGAACGGATACGTGTACGCCGCGAAGAGCTTGGCCGTCTGGGTCAGGTCCCACGGCAGGTAGCCGCCGCGGTTGTGGCCCAGGATCTCCGGGCACGGGCCCGAGACCTCCGGCTGGTTGCCCGCCGCCGGGACGGTGCAGGTGTCGTTCGGGTAATCGAGCAGCTGCGACGTGAACGCGGTCAGCGCGTACGAGCGGTCCGCGTTGCCCTTCGCGCTCGACAGCGTCCAGCTCGCGAGCGCCTGGAAGTGATTCGAGAAGCGCCGCTCGAAGGTGATCTCCATCGCCTTGTACTGCCGGTTGATCACGCTGCTGTCGAAGTTGATCGGCGTGAGGATTTTGTTGCCGTTCTCGTCGAGCACCTTGACGTCGTCGATGATGTTGTTCCACTTGCGGTAGATGCCTCGGACCCCCACGGCCATCGAGGTGCCGAGGGCCTGCTGGACCGCGACGTTGTACTCGTCCACGTATCCCGCCTTGAGGTTCGGGTTGACCGGCTGATTGAAGGTGCGGATCGGATAGGCGAACTCGAACGCGTCGCCGTTCCACGCGAAGACGTCGGCCTGCCCCTCCTGCGGGTTGCCGGCGAAGATCGAGTCCACCAGGGACTGCGCGATGAATTCGTAGTAGCGCCCGTATCCCGCGGAGACCAGGGTCCGCCCGCCGCCCGTCACGTCCCAGGACATGGAGAGGCGCGGCGCGATCGAGTGGGTGTCGATGGCCTTGATGCCGATGTCGCTGTCGGCGCTCTGGATGTCGGCGCGCAGGCCGAGGTTGAACGACAGCCGCTCGCCCAGGTCGAAGCGATCGAGCGCGTAGACGCCCCAGATCGTTCCGGTCGAGATCGACGCCACGGGCGGGAGGAAGTCGTAGCGCAGGTCGCCGACCTGCAGGAGCGGCTGGCGGGTCACCGGGTCGTAGTCGCTCACGATGAAGAGCTGATTGCTCGGGGTCGTGTAGTCGTTGACCGACTTGATGTCCTGGTAGTCGACGCCGACCTTGAAGTTGTGCGAGTGGCCGGCGATGGACGTGAAGTAGTTGACGGCCGCGTTCGCCTGGTTGCGCGGCCGGTCGACGGTGCCGACGAACGGGCCGCCGTTGTACGTCAGGCCGTCGGACAGGTTGATGTAGGGCGGGCCGTCGCCGAGGTGGTTGGTGACCTCGAGGCCGCCGCGCTGCTGCGCGTAGGTGCCCTCGACCGAGACGTTGCTGCCGAAGACGCCGGAGTAGCGCGCCTGCCAGATGCACGCCCACGGGCACTGGTCGGACTGGTTCTGGTCGGTCAGCGACTGGAGATCCGCCGCGCCGTTCCAGTAGTCGCGGACGTCGCCGGTGAACGGGTCGGCCTGAGCGGAGAAGGTCAGCGCGTGCGACTGCGTGACCTGCGCGGAGATCTTGCCCTGCCAGGCCTCGTAGAGGCGGTTGCGCGAGTAGCTGATGCCCGTTCCCTCCGGATGAAGGGGCGAGGTCTGCGTCTGCTGCTCGGGCGTCGTCTGCGGGTTGCGCTCGAAGGCGCCGAAGAACCAGATGTGGTCCTTCCACACCGGGCCGCCCAGCGTGAACAGGTAGTCGTAGATGTTCTCGTCGAACTTGTTGCGCTCGAACGGATTTCCCGAGATCGGATTGATGCCCTTGTTGTCGGCGTTCCAGTTGTCGTTCGTCACGAGCACGCGGCCCGTGCCGTGGAAGATGTTCGTGCCGGACTTGGTGATGACGTTGAAGACGCCGCCCTGGACGCGGCCGTACTCGGCGGAGATGCCGCTGTTGGAGACGACGACCTCCTGGATCGTGTCGAAGTTGTTGTTCGCGCCGAAGGTGCCCGTCGTCGGGTCGGTCGTGTCGACGCCGTCGAAGAGAAACAGGTTGGCGGAATCCGGCGCGCCGCGCGCGTTGGGGTTGCCGTCGCCGTCGATGTCGTCGGTGCCGGGCGCCATCGTCAGCACGTTCTGGTAACCGCGGACGACCGGCAGCTTGTCGGTCAGCTCCGCGCGCACGGTCGTGGTGTCGGTCGTGTTGGTCCGGTCGATCAACGGCGTCGTGCCGAGGACCTCCACGGACTCGCGCGTCGTCGCGAGCTTGAGGTTGATCGCGACGTCGGTCGTGCGCTCCGCCTGGATGACGTCGCCGTCGGAGACGAACGTCTCGAAGCCCTGGATCACGGCCTTCGTGGTGTAGCGGCCGGGCGGCAGCAGCGCCACGGTGAACGCGCCGGCGGAGTCCGTCGTCGCGGTCCGGGTGAAGCCCTTCTCGATGCTCCGGACCTCGATCGTCACGCCGGGCAGCGCGGCGCCCGACTCGTCCTTGACCTTGCCGGCGAGCGTGCCGAAGAGCGATCCGTCCGCGACGAGCGGACAGACGCCGGCGAGGATGAAGGCGAAGGCGAGAGCGGGAAGCAAAGCGAATCGATGGAATCTGGTCATGAGCTCCTGGCTCCTCTCCGCGGAATCGCTTCGCAATTCGGCGATCCGCGCAGAGGCGCAAGAGCAACTCCGCTGCCACGCGCTTGCTCGAAATCGCGTCTGACGAAGCGGGAAGTTCGGAGGACGACGCGCGCGGAAGGAGTGACGAAAGTTTCCCGAGAAGTTTCCGAATTCGGTCGCTTGGAGAGTCGATCAAGAAAGCGGACGAGTCTTCTCGACCGTACCGTCATCCCGAGGGGCGAAGGATCCCGTCATGAGACGCATCCCCGGCGGGAACGCGCGGGATCCTTTCTCGCTCGCTGCGCTTCGCTCCTCAGGATGACGGGTTAGAGGCCTTCCTCTGGCCCGGCGTATGCAATAGAAAAGTCGGAGGTGATGTTGTGAGGAGAGGCGCGACACGCTCCAGTGCGGGCGCGCGCCTCTCTCGCGAAACGATGAGAAGACGTTACGACCAACGCGAGATGGCCTGGGACTCCGCGCGAATCCGGCGCCAGCGGGAATACGGCTGGTTCCGCGGACACGAGGCCGAGATGATCGAGCAGGCCCGGGAGGCTCGCCGCGCGGAGCGCCAGCGGCTCGAAAACGAGGAAACCGAGCGGCTGCGCACCCTTCACTGGAAGAAGTGCCCCAACTGCGGCCACGACATGGCGGACCAGGAGATCGAAGGCGTCCACACCGACCGATGCTCGTTCTGTCAGGGAATCTTCTTCCGGCGCGGCGAGCTCGAAATCCTGCTGCTTCGCCACGACGAGGATAAGCGTGGCTTCTTCCGGAACCTCCTCGGCTTTCACCGGGACTCGGGTCCGGAAGCGGTCCCGACGGAAACGACGAAACGGTCGTCCTGACCCGGCGCGAAGCGCGGTCATGCCGGAGGGAGGCGTGTCGGGAGCCAGGGCTCGCTTCGCTTGCCTGTCATCCCGAGCGCAGCGAGGGATCCCGTGACTGAACGCGCCGGCGGCTGTTGCGCGCGGGATGCCTCGTGACTCCCCGCTGTCATCCTGAGCGCAGCGAAGGATCCTTTGACTGAACGCGTCGGCGGCTACTGCGCACGGGATCCCTCCTTCGTCGCTTCGCTCCTCAGGACCGCTCGCTTCGCTCCGCTCCTCGGGATGACGGCTCAATCCCCACTGAACGCGTCGGTCCCCGCCGCGCACCGGATCCGCTCCCCGCTGTCATCCCGAGCGCAGCGAGGGATCCCCTGACTGAACGCCGTGACGGCGACAAGTCAAGGCATTCCGGCTGCCGGACGAGCACGCGGCATCGCCGGAAAACAGCGGCCCCGTCCCGCCGTCAACCTCCCTTTCGTGCAGCGCCCGCGGGCCTCCGAACCCTTCACGTCCGTCTGCGATCCGTGAAATAGAATACCGGCCAACTCGGGGTGGGGAGGCCGCGGCAGATCCATGCAGATCTTCCATCGCAGCACGAATACGATCTCGCGCGTCTCCGTGTTCGGTGGCGTCCTCTTCCTCGGCCTCATGCTCTGGCTCTTCTACGACCTCGAGGCCTCGCCCTACACGACCCAGCAGAACGTGGCCCGCGACCAGCCGGTCCAGTTCTCGCACGCGCACCACGCCGGCGCGATCGGGATCGACTGCCGCTACTGCCACACCTCCGTCGAGAAGGCCGCCTTCGCGGGCATCCCGCCCACCAAGACGTGCATGAACTGCCACTCGCAGATCTGGGCCCAGAGCCCGTACCTCGAGCCGGTCCGCGAGAGCTTCCGGACGAACCAGTCGATCGAGTGGACGCGCGTCCACGACCTGCCGGACTTCGTCTACTTCAACCACTCGATTCACGTGAACAAGGGCATCGGCTGCGAGACCTGCCACGGGCGCGTCGACCAGATGCCGCTCGTCCGGCAGGCGGCGCGGCTCCAGATGGCGTGGTGCCTCGAGTGCCATCGCCACCCGGAGAGGTTCATCCGTCCCCGGGAGGAAGTCTTCACGATGGGCTACGTCCCGGCCGCCGACCAGGCGGTGCTCGGGCCGCAGCTGGTCCGGAAGTACGAGCTGAGGAGCCGGGCGGTGCTCGAGAGCTGCTCGACGTGTCACCGGTGAAAAACATCTTGAAATTCGCATCCTGGACTTTGAGATGAGCACGAACCCTCGATTGCTGCCGACGCTCTCGGCGAACGCCGGGCCGGTGCTCGACCTCGAGGCCCTCCGGCGGCGCCTCGAGACCGAGCGCGGGCACGGCTACTGGCGAAGCCTCGAGGAGCTCGCGCGCACTCCGGAGTTCGAGGCGATGCTGCGGCGCGACGAGAACGCCGTCGCCGCGGAGGGCTTCGACCGGCGCGACCTGATCAAGTTCATGGGCGTGTCGCTCGCGCTCGCGGGGCTGACCGCGTGCACGCGCCAGCCCACCGAGAAGATCGTCCCCTACGTGCGCCAGCCCGAGGAGGTCGTGCCGGGCGGCCGGCCGCTCTTCTTCGCGACGGCGATGACCGTGTCCGGTTACGCGACCGGGCTCCTCGTCGAGAGCCACTCCGGGCGTCCGACAAAGATCGAGGGCAACGCGCTCCATCCCGCGAGCCTCGGCGCAGCCGACCTCTTCTCCCAGGCGTCGATCTACACGCTCTACGACCCGGACCGCTCGCAGACTCTCGAGCACCTCGACGAGATCCGCCCCTGGGCGGCGTTCCTCGCGGCGGCGCGACGGACGGCGGACGAGGAGCGCAAGAACGGCGGCGCGGGGGTGCGCATCCTGACCGAGACCGTCTCCTCTCCCACGCTCGCGCTCCAGCTCCGCAGCCTCCTCGGCGCACTGCCGGGCGCGCGGTGGATCCAGTGGGAGCCGGCGGGGGCCGACAACGTCCGCGACGGCGCGCGCACGGCGTTCGGCGAGGATGCGGACGTCGTGACGGACCTCGGCGGCGCCGACGTGATCCTCTCGCTCGGCGCCGACTTCCTGGCGTGCGGCCCGGCCCACCTGGCGATGACGCGCCAGTTCGCGCGGCGACGGCGGCCCGAGAACGGCGAGATGAACCGGCTCTACGTCGTCGAGACCGCGTCGACGGTGACCGGCGCGAATGCCGACCACCGCCTGCCCGTGCCGGCCCGCGAGGTCGAGCGCGTCACGCGGGCGATCGCCTCGGCCGTGGGGGTCGCCGGCGCGGCGGGGTCCGGATCCGCGGCTTCCGGGTCCAACGCCTTCGTCGCGGCCGTCGCGGCCGACCTCAAGGCGCACGCCGGCAGGAGCGCGGTCCTCGTGGGCCCCGAGCAGCCGGCCGCGCTGCACGCGCTGGGCCACGCGATGAACCACGCGCTCGGCAACTTCGGCAAGACCGTGCGCGCGATCGAGCCGGTCGCGGACCGCCCGTCGAACCAGCTCGAGGCCCTGAAGGAGCTCTGCGCCGACATGGCCGGCGGACGCGTCTCGACGATCGTGATCCTCGGCGGGAACCCCGTCTTCAGCGCGCCGGCGGACCTCGAGTTCGGCGCGGCGCTCGCGAAGGTCCCCAACCGGGTCCACCTCTCGCTCTACAAGGACGAGACGTCGGCCGCCTGCCAGTGGCACATCCCCGAGACCCACTACCTCGAGTCGTGGAGCGACGCGCGCGCGTTCGACGGCACGGCGTCGATCGTGCAGCCGCTGATCTCCCCGCTTTACGACGGGCGCTCGGCGCACGAGGTCGTCGCGGCGCTCGCGGGGCTGCCGCAGTCCTCCGGCTACGACATCGTGCGGGCGTACTGGCGCGGACGCATGGGCCGCGACTTCGAGGCCTCCTGGCGGCGCGCGCTCCACGACGGCGTCGTCGCCAACACCGCGTCGCCCGAGAAGAGGGTCTCGATCGTCCAGGTCCGGCAGGCGGCGGCCTCGAGCGCGGCGGCGGCCGCGCCCTCCGCCGACGCCCTCGAGCTCGTCTTCCGGACCGATCCGAAGGTCTACGACGGCCGCTTCGCCAACAACGGCTGGCTCCAGGAGCTGCCGGATCCGATCACGCGCACGACCTGGGACAACGCGGTCCTCTTCTCGCTCGCCACCGCGCAGCGGCTGGGCCTCCAGAAGGAGGACGTGGTCACGCTCACCGTCGGACGGCGTTCCCTCGACGCCGCCGCGTGGGTCGAACCGGGGCTTCCCGACGGCACGGCGGTCCTGCGGCTCGGCTACGGGCGCCGCCGCGGCGGCCGCGTCGCCTCGGGAGTGGGCTTCGACGCCTACGGCCTGCGAACCTCCGACGCGCTTTGGGCCGCGGAGGGGCTGACCGTCCGGAAGACCGGGAAGTCCCATCCGATCGCGTGCACGCAGATGCACCAGAACATGGAGGGGCGCGACATCGTCCGCGCCGAGTCGCTCGAGGACTTCGAGAAGGCGAAGACGAAGGAGGCGGAGGGCGGCCACGGCGGGAAGGAGGCGCCGATCGGCTCGCTGTACGCGCCGCACCCGTCCGACACCTACGCGTGGGCGATGGCGATCGACCTGTCCGCCTGCGTGGGCTGCAACGCCTGCGTCGTCGCGTGCCAGTCGGAGAACAACATCCCCATCGTCGGCAAGGACCAGGTCCGGCGCGGGCGCGAGATGCACTGGCTCCGCATCGACCACTATTACGGCGGCTTGCCGCAGAACCCTCGGCACTTCTTCCAGCCCGTCCCCTGCATGCACTGCGAGGACGCGCCCTGCGAGCTCGTGTGCCCCGTCGGCGCCACGGTCCACAGCGCCGAGGGGCTCAACGACATGGTCTACAACCGCTGCGTCGGCACTCGGTACTGCTCGAACAACTGCCCCTACAAGGTGCGGCGCTTCAACTTCTACCACTTCTCGACGGACTTCCGCCCGCCGAGCATGCGGATGCTGGCCAACCCCGACGTGACCGTCCGGTGGCGCGGCGTCATGGAGAAGTGCACGTACTGCGTCCAGCGCATCAACGAGACGAAGATCGACTCGGAGCTCGCGGGCCGCCGCGTGCGCGACGGCGAGATCACGCCGGCCTGTGCGCAGACGTGCCCTGCGGAGGCGATCGTCTTCGGGGACCTGCAGGACAAGGAGAGCCGGGTCGCGAAGCTGCGCGAGAGCGGGCGGGGCTATTCGCTCCTGGCGGATCTCGGGACCCGCCCGCGCACGACCTACCTCGGCGCGATCCGCAATCCCAACCCGGCTCTCGGGGAGCCCGTCACCACGAGCTTCCCGCCCACGATGCTCGACGTCGAGACGGGGCAGAAATGAGCCGCCTGCCGCCGATCGACGATCCGCGCAGCACCGAGATCCTGGAGCCCGGGCACACGTTCGCCTCGGTCACCGACAAGATCTCCGCGATCGTCCTCGCGAAGCGCACGCCGCGCTTCTGGTGGGTCGGCTTCCTGTTCGCGTTCTCCGTCACGCTGTGGCTCTTCGCGGCGATCGGCTACCTGCTGCTGAAGGGCATCGGGATCTGGGGCGTGGACGTCCCGATCGGGTGGGGATTCGCGATCGTCAACTTCGTCTGGTGGATCGGCATCGGGCACGCCGGCACGCTGATCTCCGCGATCTTGCTCCTGCTGCACCAGGAGTGGCGCACGTCGATCAACCGCTTCGCGGAGGCGATGACGCTCTTCGCGGTCGCGCAGGCCGGGCTCTTCCCGCTCCTCCACCTCGGGCGCCCCTGGCTCGCCTACTGGCTCATCCCGTACCCGAACACCATGGCGCTGTGGCCGCAGTTCCGCAGCCCGCTCGTGTGGGACGTCTTCGCCGTCTCGACCTACGCGACGGTGTCGCTGCTGTTCTGGTACGTGGGCCTCATCCCCGACCTCGCGACGCTGCGCGACCGCGCGAAGCGGAAGTTCTTCCAGATCCTCTACGGCATGGGCGCGCTCGGCTGGCGGGGCTCCGCGGCGCACTGGCACCGCTACGAGGTCGCCTACCTGCTGCTCGCCGGTCTCGCGACGCCGCTCGTCGTCTCGGTCCACACCGTGGTCAGCTTCGACTTCACGATCGGGATCATCCCCGGCTGGCACGCCACGATCTTCCCGCCCTACTTCGTCGCGGGCGCGATCTTCGACGGCTTCGCGATGGTCCTGACGCTCGCGATCCCGCTGCGCGCCGTCTACGGGCTCGAGGGATTCATCACCCTCCGGCATCTCCAGAACATGGCGAAAATCATGCTCGCGACGGGCCTCATCGTGGCCTACGGCTACATGATCGAGGCGTTCATGGGCTGGTACAGCGGGAACGTCTTCGAGAAGTACACCGTCTGGAACCGCATCACGGGCCCGTATCGCCACTACTACTGGGCGCTCATCGCGTGCAACATCCTCACGCCGCAGCTTTTGTGGTTCAAGCGCATTCGCTCGACGCCATGGATCCTGTGGTGCATCGCGATGGTCGTCAACGCGGGCATGTGGCTCGAGCGCTTCGTCATCGTCGTGACGAGCCTCCACCGCGACTTCCTGCCCTCGTCGTGGGGCATGTACGCGGGAACGTTCTGGGATTGGTCGACCTTCATCGGCACGATCGGATTCTTCATCGCGCTGATCTTCCTCTTCATCCGCTTCCTGCCGATGATCTCGATCTTCGAAATGCGCACGCTGGTCCCCGAGGCGGACGTCCACGGCGAGCCGCAGCCCGATCCGGGGCGCATCGAGGGCGAGGTATGAGCGGAGCGGCGAAGGCCAACGAGGCGATGCCGAACGAGCGCGGCCCGAAGCTCTACGGGCTCATCGCGGAGTTCGACAGCCCCGGCGACCTGCTGGAGGCGGCGAGCCGGACGAAGGCGGAGGGCTACCGCGACGTCGACACGTTCAGCCCGTTCCCGATCCACGGCATGGACAAGGCGCTCGGCCTGCGGCGGACGAAGCTCCCGCTCATCGTCCTCGTCGGCGGCCTCACGGGCCTCGGAACCGCCCTGCTCATGCAGTGGTTCTCGGCTGCCGTCCACTACCCCGTGAACGTGGGCGGCCGTCCGTTCGCGAGCTGGCCGATGTTCATCCCCATCACGTTCGAGCTGACGATCCTCTTCGCCTCGTTCGCCGCGGTCCTCGGCATGATCGGCCTGAACGGCCTCCCCATGCCGTACCACCCGGTGTTCAACGCGCCCCGCTTCGCGCTCGCGTCGCGCGACCGCTTCTTCCTGTGCATCGAGGCGCGAGACCCGAAGTTCGACCGCGAGAGCTGCCGCCGCTTCCTCGAGACGCTCGGAGCGCACGACATCGCGGAGGTGGAGGAGTGACGCGCGCCCGCCTCGTCCTCCTCGCTCTGCTGCTGCTCACGCCTCTCGGCTGCCGCCAGGAGATGTACGACCAGCCCAAGTACAAGGACCTGCGGCGCAGCAACTTCTTCGACGACCGCCGCCAGGTCCGGCCCCTGCCGGACGGCACCGTGGCGCGCGGTTTCCTGCGGGAGGACTCGCGGATGTTTGCCGGGCGCGATCCCGGCGGCGCGCTCGTGACGGCGTTCCCCATGAGCGTGGACCGTCCCCTGCTCGAGCGCGGCCGCCAGCGCTACGACATCTTCTGCTCGCCGTGCCACGACCGCACCGGCACCGGCGACGGCATGGTCGTGCGCCGCGGCTACCGTCCGCCGCCTTCGTTCCACATCCCGCGCCTGCGCGACGCGCCGGTCGGGCACCTCTACGACGTCATCAGCAACGGGTTCGGCGCGATGCCGGACTACTCCACCCAGATCGAAGTCCCCGACCGCTGGGCGATCGTGGCGTACGTGCGCGCGCTCCAGCTCTCGGAGAACGCGCCGATCGACAGCCTGCCGGCAGAGGAGCGGGCGCGGCTCGAGGGCCAGCCGGCCGCCGTCCAGACGCCGCGGCCGACGCCGGCGCCGGCGCCGTTCCCGATCTCGGGGCGGGCGGGGGAATCGCGATGAGCGAGTCGCCGTACGGCGCCTCCGCCTCGGCGGACCTGACGGCCGCGGTCTCCCGCGTCCGCGGGCGCGCGCTCATCGCGGGGATCGCCGGGTGCGCCGTCTGCGTGGCCGGCGCGTTTATGCAGCCGGTCCAGTTCTACCGCTCGTACCTGTTCGCCTGCGTGTTCTGGGCCGGGATCGCGCTCGGCTCGCTCGCCGTGCTCATGCTGCGCTATCTGACCGGCGGCGCGTGGGGCGTCCCGATCCGCCGCCCGCTCGAGGCGGCCACGCGGACCCTGCCGCTCGCCGTCCTCTTCTTCCTCCCGCTGCTCGCGGGGCTCAGGGCGCTCTATCCGTGGGCCCGTCCGGAGGAGGTCGCGGCGGATCCGATCCTGCGGCACAAGGCGCTCTACCTCAACATCGGCTTCTTCACGGGCCGCGCCGTCTTCTATGCCGCGGTGTGGCTCCTGCTCGCGTACTTCCTCAACCGCTGGTCGCAGGAGGAGGACCGCACCGCGGACCCCGCGATCCTGCGCAGGCTCCAGCTGGTCTCTGGCGCCGGCCTCCTGACGTACGGGCTGACGATCACGTTCTGGTCGGTCGACTGGCTCATGTCGCTCGAGCCGCACTGGTACTCGACGATGTACGGCGTCCTGCTCATGGCGGGACAGGCGCTCTCGGGGCTCGCGTTCGTCACGGCGGTCACGATCCTCCTCTCTCGCTACGAGCCGCTCTCGAGGGTCATGAGCCCCGAGCACCTCCACGACCTCGGCAAGCTCCTGTTCGCCTTCATCATGTTCTGGGCCTACGTCTCGTTCTCGCAATACCTGATCATCTGGGCCGGCAACCTGCCCGAGGAGATCCCCTGGTACCTCGAACGCCTGCACGGCGGGTGGGGCTGGTTCGGCGTCGCGCTCGTTCTGCTCCATTTCGCTCTGCCGTTCCTGCTCCTGCTCCCGGCCGACGCGAACCGCAACCCCCGGCTCCTCACCAGCGTCGCGCTCTTCGTCGTCGCGATGCGCGCGGTCGACCTCTTCTGGCTCGTCCGCCCGGTCTTCTCGCCGGGCCGCCTCGAGATCTACTGGCTGGACTTCGCCGCCTTCATCGGGCTCGGCGGCGTGTGGCTCTGGTTCTTTCTGTGGCAGCTGCTGCGGCGTCCGCTGGTCCCCCGCTACGACCCGGACCTCGCCGGAGCGATCGAACATGCCGCCCACTGAGCCCGAGCCGATCGCCCACGCCGGGATCGCCCGCGAGGAGCGGGACGTCGAAACCTCGGCCGTCGCCTGGTTTGGCGTGTGGCTCGGCGTCGGATGCGTGATCGCGGCGCTCGCCGTCTGGGGAGTCTTCCGGTTCTTCGCGGCGCAGGAAAACGCCGAGCAGCCGGTCCTGTCCCAGCACCTCGAGGCGAGCCTGAGGCGGACGCCGGTTGCGCCGCGGCTCGAGCCGCTGCCGCTCGAGCCGCGCATCGCGCTGCGCGCGGCCGAGGACGAACAGCTCTCGACGTACGGATGGGTCGACCGCAAGGCGGGCGTCGCCCGGATCCCGATCGACCGCGCGATAGAGCTCGTCGTCGAGCACGGCGTCCCCGGGGGGATGCCGCTGCCGGAGCCGGCGCCGGAGCCCGTGACGGGCGAGGCGGCCCGGCCATGAAGAGGCTCGCCGCAGCCGCAGCCGCGGCCGTCCTCCTCTTGCTGCCGCGTCCGGCATCCGCTCAGGCGCCGATCGACAACCCCGCCCGCGACTCGCGGCCGGCGATCCTGCAGAAGGTGGGCATCGCACAGCGGCTCGGCGCGAGCCTGCCGCTCGACGCCATCTTCAAGGACGAGTACGGGCGACCCGTCCGGCTGGGCCAGTACTTCGGGACGCGGCCGGTGATCCTGGTCCTCGCCTACTACAACTGCCCGATGCTCTGCACCGAGGTGCTGAACGGGCTGCTCGGCTCGCTGAAGACGCTTTCCTTCGACGTCGGCAAGGAGTTCCAGGTCGTGACCGTCAGCTTCGATCCGGCCGAGCGCCCCAGCGACGCCGCCGCGAAGAAGAAGGCGTACCTCGACGCCTACGGCCGCTCCGGCGCCGGCGAGGGCTGGCACTTTTTGACCGGGCCCCTCGCCTCGATCGAGCGCGTCACGGAGGCCGTCGGGTTCCGCTACGCGCGCGACGAGCGGACCGGACAATTCGCGCACGCGGCGGCGATCTATGTCGCGACTGCGGACGGCCGGCTCTCGCGCTACTTCTACGGCATCGACTACGCGCCGCGGGACCTGCGGCTGGGCCTCATCGAGGCCTCCGACCGCAGGATCGGCACGCCCGTCGACGCGCTCCTGCTGTACTGCTACCACTACGACCCGACGGCCGGCCGCTACGGGGCCGTCGTCGTGAACATGCTGCGCGTGGGCGGCTCCGTGGCGGTGCTGATCCTCGGCGGCCTCGTCTTCGGGATGCTGCGGCGCGAGCGGCGGCGCGAGGCCGAGGCCGGGCGCGCGCTGCGCGAGGCCGGCGGGGGGGCGAGGAACTCGTGAGAGGCGACTTCCCGCTCTTCCCCGACAGCGCCTCGACGATCGCGTCGCAGGTCGACCACCTCTACTTCTACCTGCTCGCCGTCAGCGCGTTTTTCTCGGTCCTGATCGCGGTGCTCGTGGTCGTCTTCGCGATCAAGTTCCGCCGGCGCTCCGAGGCCGATCTGCCGCCGACGATCCACGGCAGCCTGCTCCTCGAGATCACGTGGAGCGCGATCCCGCTCGGCATCGCGCTGTCGTTCTTCGTCTGGGGCGCGAAGATCTACTTCCGCATGAACCGGCCGCCGGACGACGCGCTGCAGGTCTACGTCGTCGCGAAGCAGTGGATGTGGAAGCTCCAGCACGCCGACGGGACCCGCGAGATCAACGAGCTCCACGTCCCGCTGGGGCGGGCGATCGAGCTCAAGATGACCTCCGAGGACGTGATCCACAGCTTCTTCGTGCCCGCCTTCCGGATCAAGAAGGACGTCGTTCCCGGCCGCTACTCGACCGCGTGGTTCCAGGCGACGAAGGCCGGCCGCTACCACCTCTTCTGCTCGCAGTACTGCGGGACCAACCACGCGAAGATGGTCGGCTGGGTGGACGTGATGGAGCCGATCGACTACCAGAACTGGCTCGCCGGCGGAGGCGGGTCCGGCTCGCTCGCGGCCGCCGGCGCAGCGCTCTTCCAGCAGCACGCGTGCAACAGCTGCCACCGGCCCGACTCGCAGGCGCGCGGGCCGAACCTCGAGGGCCTGTTCGGCAGGACGATCACGCTGTCGAACGGACGCACGATCGTGGCCGACGAGAGCTACATCCGCGAGTCGATCCTGAATCCGACGGCGAAGCTCGTCGAGGGGTTCCAGCCGATCATGCCGACGTACCAGGGGCTCATCAACGAGGAGGGCGTGCTCGAGCTGATCGCCTACATCCGCTCCCTGCAGCATCCCAACTCCTCGTCCGGCACCCGGATGCTGCCGCCGACGAACCGCATGCCCGCCCCGAACCGCCCCGGCCAGGAGACGGGCGGAGCGCCCGGATCCAGGCCCGCTGACGAGGAAAGGAAGCCCTGACCATGTCCGCCGAAATGACCCCGCCCCTCGTCGACGCGCCTCCGCGCGAGTCCTTCCTGACCGCCGGCTACGGCGTGAAGAGCTGGCTGCTCACGCGCGACCACAAGCGGATCGCGCTCCTGTACCTCGCGTCGATCACCTTCTTCTTCTTCCTCGGCGGGCTCTTCGCGCTTCTCATCCGCCTCGAGCTCCTGACGCCCGAGGGCGACCTCGTCCAGCCCGAGACCTACAACAAGCTCTTCACGATGCACGGGATCGTCATGGTGTTCTTCTTCCTGATCCCGTCGATCCCGGCCGTGCTCGGCAACTTCTTCATTCCGATGATGATCGGGGCCAAGGACCTCGCGTTCCCGCGCCTCAATCTCCTCTCCTGGTACGTCTACATGATCGGCGGGCTCTTCACGCTCTGGGCCGTCGTACACGGCGGCGTCGACACCGGCTGGACGTTCTACGCGCCCTTCAGCACGGTCTCCTCGAGCTCGCACGTCCTGCCGGCAGCGATCGGGATCTTCATCACCGGCTTCTCGTCCATCCTGACGGGGCTCAACTTCATCGTGACGATTCACACGATGCGCGCCCCCGGGATGACTTGGTTCCGGCTGCCGCTGTTCGTGTGGTCGCACTACGCGACCAGCCTCATCATGGTGCTCGGGACGCCGGTCATCGCGGTCACGCTGCTCCTGGTCGCCCTCGAGCGGATCTTCCACCTCGGGTTCTTCGATCCGGCGCTCGGCGGCGACCCGGTGCTCTTCCAGCACCTCTTCTGGTTCTACTCGCACCCGGCGGTCTACATCATGGTCCTGCCGGCGATGGGCGTCGTGTCGGAGATCGTGCCGACGTTCGCGCGCAAGAGCGTCTTCGGCTACAGGTTCGTGGCGTACGCGTCGGTCGCGATCGCCGTCCTCGGCTTCCTCGTCTGGGGCCACCACATGTTCGTGTCCGGACAGTCGGTGTACGCGGGGCTGTTCTTCTCGCTGCTGTCCTTCTTCGTGGCGATCCCGTCGGCCGTCAAGGTCTTCAACTGGACGGCCACGATGTACAAGGGCTCGATCTCATGGCGGACGCCGATGCTCTACGCGATCGGGTTCATCGGGCTCTTCACGATCGGCGGCCTGACGGGCCTCTTCCTCGCGACGCTCGGCGTGGACGTGCACGTCCACGACACGTACTTCATCATCGCCCACTTCCATTACATCATGGTGGGCGGCGCCATCATGGGATACCTCGGCGGCATCCACTACTGGTGGCCGAAGATCTCCGGGAAGCTGTACTCGGAGGGACTCGCGAAGTTCGCAGCGTTCGTCGTCTTCGTGGGCTTCAACCTCACGTTCTTCCCTCAGTTCATCCTGGGATACCTGGGCATGCCGCGGCGCTATCACTCGTATCCTCCCGAGTTCCAGGTCCTCAACGTCATGTCGACTGCGGGCGCCTCCATCCTGGGGTTCGGCTACGTCCTGCCGCTCGCGTATCTCTTCTGGTCGATGCGCTACGGCCGCGACGCGTCCTCGAACCCGTGGGGCGCCACGGGCCTCGAGTGGCAGACGACCTCTCCGCCGCCCACCGAGAACTTCCCGGTCACCCCGGTCGTCGACTGGGAGCCCTACGAGTACCGTCCGAAGAAGGAGGTCGCCGCCGTTGGCTGAGCCGAGACCGCTCTCGCGGGAGGAATACGCCGCCTCGCGTCTGCAGCACCACTTCGTGTCGATGGAGCAGCAGCGCGACGCGTCCACGCTCGCGATGTGGGTCTTCCTCGTCACCGAGATCCTGTTCTTCGGCGGCTTCTTCCTGACCTACACCGTCTACCGTTGGCAGGACCCGGTCGGCTTCGCGCACGCGAGCCAGAACATGGACATCGTGCTCGGCACCGTCAACACGGCGGTCCTGATCATCAGCAGTCTCACGATGGCGATGGCCGTGCACAGCGCCGCGACCGGCAGGCGCAAGCCGCTGCTCGCGTACCTCTCGGCCACCATCCTCCTCGGGTTCGCGTTCCTGGGGATCAAGGCGGTCGAGTACACCGACCACATCCACCACCACCTCTTCCCCGGCCCGGGATTCCGGTTCCCCGGGCCCGACAAGCCCGCGGCGGAGATGTTCTTCTCGCTCTACTTCGGGATGACGGGACTCCACGCCCTGCACATGATCATCGGCATCGGAATCGTCGGCACGCTGCTCGTGATGGCGTACCGCGGACGGTTCACGCCCGAGTACCACAGCCCGATCGAGGTCTCGGGGCTCTACTGGCACTTCGTGGACATCGTGTGGATCTTCCTCTTCCCGCTGCTGTACCTGATCGGGAGGCACCTGAAATGAGCGACCCGGTCGGTCCGCATCCGGGCGGAGGCGACGCGGTCCGTCCCCACGCGATGACCGAGCACATCGTCTCGCCCAAGATCTACGTCGCCGTCTTCGCGATCCTGCTGCTCATGACGGGCACGACGACCGCGGTCTCGTTCGTCGACCTCGGACCGTGGAGCACGGTCGTGGCGCTCGGGATCGCCGCCTTCAAGGCGACCCTCGTCGTGCTCTTCTTCATGCACATCAAGTACAGCCGGCCGCTCATGCGGATCGTGATCTTCGGCGGACTCTTCTGGCTCGCGATCATGCTGCTCATCACGCTGTCGGACTTCATGACGCGCGGCTGGCTTCCCGTCTTCCAGCGATTCGAGCCCTAGCGCTCGTGCCGCCCCTGCGCTTCCCCGAAGGATTCCTCTGGGGCGCCGCCACGTCGGCGTACCAGGTCGAAGGCTCCCCGCTCGCGGACGGGGCCGGTCCC
>Ga0207680_10000405_pt1 | contig 20584 bp, 17 predicted proteins | sample KBSS23metaG_FD_184321 | JGI IMG/M metagenome (GOLD analysis project Ga0207680, IMG submission 184321) | Switchgrass rhizosphere microbial communities from Kellogg Biological Station, Michigan, USA - KBS S2-3 metaG (SPAdes) (version 2) | ecosystem: Host-associated > Plants > Roots > Rhizosphere...
GATAGCGATCTGAAGGAGTTCATGGTCGCGTTTATTCAGCGGCAGCTCGAATTGAACCGATGGAATATTTGGGGCGCGGGCTATGTGATCACGCAGGGGATGGGCGACGACAGCTTTCATTACTTCATTTCGTGGATCATCGGAAAGGGAAGGGCGTGCTATGAGGCGGCACTTCTCGATCCGGACACGTTGGGCGATTTTGTAAAAGTCGGTGAGGACGTGGACAACGAACTTCTGGAATACGTTGCGATCGAACTGCTCGACAAGCGCGGTCTTCCCGATCCGCGCGATTCGGTCGACGGCAGTCTCGATGAGAATGACCCGCAAGGGGAAGCGTTCGACGAAGACACCGTGAACGAAGACTTTCCGAAACTTGCCGCGAAGTTTGGTTAGTCGACACGGGTCGCCTGCTCAACGAGACGGGCTAGCTCTTCCTTCGTCAACGTCGCGCCCTCCTCGAACGCCGTGGCAAAAACTTCGCCACCAAGAGACAAACCGAGAGCCCGGTACTCCTCGAAAAGGGCTTCGTCGATCGGGTCCATTCGACTCTTGTTCCTCTTCCTTCGCCCCTCCGGGTAGCCCATGAGCAGTCCCGCTTCTCGGTAGCGGCCACGCTTGATGCAGATATATCCCAGACCAGCGATGGGGCCGTTAGCGGTTTCCAATCCCGTCGCGCCGTGAAGCGCATCGATGGATTGGCGGAAGTAATCCAAAGCGCGCTCAAGATCATTCAGTTGAATCGCCACGGATCCGATATTGAAGAGGACGAGCGAATCTGAGAAGGGATCGCGATGCGATAGGCGAAGGGCTTCTTCGTAATATTTTGTCGCCCCGGAAAGATCGCCATTGGCGCGACAAAGCTCACCCAAGTTGACGTTGGCCGCGCCCTGAAGCGCTGTCATGCCATTTTTGGTGGCTAATTCCAGTGCTTCAAGGAAATACTCGCGCGCGACCTTGTGGTTTCCAACATACAACTGCTGGACGCCGCTGCCCAGAATCACGTAGAAGCGCAAGATCGGAATGGTATCCGGCAACTCTTTGATCTGCTGCCGAGCGATCGCAAACAGCTCTTCCGCTTCTTCGAAAAAACCCTGTCGCAACTTCGTCCGAGCAAGTTGAATTCTCGCAGAGATATGATCCGCGTCAGCGATGTCAGGCGCGGCGGCCATCGCACTTTCGAGGAGATCCCGCGCCTCTAGTCGGTGCTCTCTTACCCATGACAGCCCGGTACACACAATGAGGTGCAGGCATCCTTCGGGATCATTCGAGAGCGACCATTCGGCGGCAAGGCGCAGATTATCAATCTCCTGAATAAACATCGCATGGGCTTTGGCATCTTCGAATAGGCGATTCAATTCGAGCATGCGCTCGCCGTAAGACAGGAAATAGCTGAAGTGTCTTCGTCTCGCGATTTGGTCATCTTCCGAGAGATGTTCCGCCGTGTAGACGCGCATGGATTCCAACATGTGGTGGCGACCTGTCGCCGGATCGCACACGACCAAAGATCTCTCGACCAAGTTGGCGAGCAGATCGGGGATTTCGACAGGCAGAATGTCAGCCCTCACTCTCCACGTCCCTGTTCCCCAAGCACGTTAAGAACGTCTGTCGAAAGTGACTGCAAAATTTGGTTCGACAGATCAGTTGCCTGGGCAAGCGAGAACTCGATGCTTTCACGCATAGCCGATTCATATTCGGCCCAGTTCTCTCGCACTTTGCCGATCATCATCTCCGTTACCACCACGTCACTGGGATCTGGGCCGGTGCCCCGGCGTTTTCCAACTTCTTGGCCATGTCGGATCAAGCTCAGGCCGGACCCGTAGTCTCTAAGGATGATCGCAACGAAACCAGCGGCGAGAAACAGGTTAATTTTCACTATCGTCACGGCTTCGTCGAACTTTAAAGAAATCCGGATGACTTCCTTTAATTGCAGAACCGCTCGCTGCCATTGCTCGCGAAGCAACGCTGTTGAGCCCAAGTTAAAGTGCACCGTTGATAATAAGAAATCATTGTCCGTCAGCGTTCTTGCTCGCTCGTAATAGGAATCGGCAAGATCGAGGTTCTCCAGGCGCCGACAAAGCTCTCCTGTATGAATAAGAACGATGGCTTCGTGTGAAGTCAGGCGGTGTTCGCGAACGATCGGGAGCATACGCTCTGCAATTGCATAAGCCTCCTCAGTTCGATCCTGATAGTCAAGCATCATCGTTTCACGGAGAAGGACATGCAGCATGCCGCGCGGGTCCCCTCCATTTCTCGAAAAGTACCCCTTAGCAAGTGCCAAGAACTTTTCTGCCTCTTCAAACGCGCCATGGCCCACCGTGTCCGAAACCATCATCAGATGGATCCATGCCCTACATTCAGGCATATCGGTAGTCGGCAATTGGAGGCTCATCTCCAAAAATTCACGGGCCTCCCAGTGGTTGAAGCTTCCCCAGGCTCCGCCAAGGTTTGACACCAGCACGAGAACCTCAGAGCTCTGTTGTGGCCGGCCGAACCCCCACTGCATGGCCGTCCTAAAATTGTCCGCATCACTAAAGCACATCGACAACGCCTTGTCATCCCAATCCTTAATCAATTCGCCGATCTGATCGGATCTTGCTAAGAAATAGGAAAAATGTTTCTGGCGCAAGGAGTCCATGTCCTCGCCAAGCTGCTCCGTCGCAAAGGCTCGCAATGTTTCGCTCAACCGATAGCGCCCCGAGCGTTCATCGAACGCGACCAAAGATCTCTCGACCAAGTTGGCCAGCAGATCGGGGATATCGAGAGGATCGAGAGTAGAGGACATCAGCTCTTTGTGACCTCCTCGACTAACTTACGAACTTCCTCAATCGTCATGCTGGCACCCTCGACCTCGCACGAGGCAAAGGTTCCTCCTCCTATCTCACGCCCTTGCGAGACGATCCAGTCAACATCCTGTTGGTCGCTGTGTTCGAATCGAATGGGAGATTTTTCCGAAAGCTTCAGACCGAAACCGCAGATCCTGCCCGCCGATGCGGTGTCGCCGCGAATGAGAAGGACGTAGGAGATTCCCATCATCGAACTGACGAGCACAGGGATGTGGCCAAGTTGATCGGCGATGGTGAATGCCTCCCTCAGATATTGAACACTTTCTTCTGTGCGGCCGAGGCGACAAAGCGTAAGTCCCAAGTTGGACGCTTCATTCTTGCGATCCACTCCTTTGATCTTGGGAAGAACTTCAGAAAAACACTTTTCTGCCGTCTCCCAGTCTTCAATATCCCGAGAAATTTCTCCGAGCCCATTCAAGGCCATCCACATCCCTTGCCCATCTTTCCTCGCTTTGGCGACGAGTTCAAGGGCAAAGTCGCGAGCGGCGAGGAGGTTGCCTGAAACGGCCAACAGCCATAGACGGAGGGACGAGATGTTGGCATGAATTTCCCGACTATCCAACGTGCTGGCAATCGCTTCACCGCGTTCAACTGTCAGCGCCGCGTCTTCAAACAATCCAAGCCGGAGTTCGAGAAGTCCTTGCTGAAATTCGGCGCGGGCAATAAGTTTCGGTTCGGCGTTCACTGCTCGTTCTCTCGAATTGCGGATCCAGATTCGTCCTTCATCATGGAAGGCGGTGCTCCAAATCGAACTTAAGCCAAGCGCGAGTCGAAGGGTCTCCTCCTCCAAGCCCGATGTTCGCGATCCCCATTCCAAGCTCGCGCGCGCATTATCCAAATCTAAAAGAAATTGTCCGACCTTCTCTTGATTCTCGCGAAGGGTTTGCGCGTTGCTCAGGAAGTAATCGAAGTGCTTTCGATGCGCGATGTTTGATTCGCCCTCTTCCAGCGCGACGACCGCATACGAACGCATCGACTCCGACATCTGATAACGCCCCGTCTCTTGATCGAAAGACACCATGGACCGCTCGACCAAGTTGGCGAGCAGATCGGGGATATCGAGCGGGTCGAGCAGATTCAATGTGCTACCACCTGGAATCCAAAGTAGCGGGAGCCCCAGGTCGGATCGTCGACCTCAAAGGGGCCGTCGTAAGGGAGATCGAGTATATGCTCTGGAATATAGACGAGACCGCAGGATTCGATCGCCAAAATGATCTTGTCGCGTAACTCGGGAAGCATGTAGTCCTCGCTGCACAGGACTGCGAAATCGCCCCAGATGCTGAGCAGGATGGTGGCGCGCGCGTGTTCGTCACCGCTGCCAATCGGGAGTTTGCTGTGTTGCTTGATCGGTCGCGCGAGCGTGTTCAAAGGCAAACGAATTTCGGCATAGAAATGGAAGTCTTGCCAATGGTCGTCTCCCTCGCATCCAGGGCCGACAATCCCATGAATTGCTTCGCGTAGTGCTTCGTATTTATCGACCGTATTGGAATCCCAAATCCTCCGCGGCGGAATATCAGCCGCCCGCAGCAATGCAATGTATTCGTCGTTAGTCATTATCGAGGGCATGGTTTGTTTTTGGGTGACTAGCGGTTTGATTGAACCATCCACGCGATGAGGACTTGCACGATTGCGATGACGAAGCTCCACGTGCCCCACGTGTACGCCTTGTCGGCCGAGTCTTGCGCGTTGCCGTAGTCTTTCTGTTTGATGAAACCTTCCGCCTGGATGGAGTAGGCGATGGCGATCACTCCCAGAGGCGCGCAACCGCCGCAAAGCCCGGCGAAGAAAGATCGAGTGAGGTTCGTGCCGATGTGTGCGGGCGGGTTTTGAAGTTCTAAGAAGGGTTTCTCTGGAGGGTTGGGTTCTTGCTCTGCTACCTCTCCGATGTTGATGAGATCGCGGACCCGAACTTCCATCCCGGACTCTTGATGGGTCAGGAAGTCGTCCGGCCCGAGCCGGTTCTCGCCATACCAGCGTAGTACGTCGGCGATGTTCGCCTCGTAGGTCTTTCCATTTTCCGCGCGGTACAGGTATCTGGCTTCGCTCATTTCGACTCGGTGGACTTTAGATGATACGGGATTCCTGGTATTGAGAGCGGGTTTCACGCAAAGCCGCAAAGATCTCGCAAAGGCGCAAAGGGCGTGTGATCGGATTTCACGCCCTTCGTAATTCAGGGCAGGCACCGCCGCGGAGTCTCCGCAGAGCCGCAGAGTATTCATCCCGAGAGATCGGGGTGAACTCCATCGCAGAGCTGACCGGAAGTGGGCGGCGCAATTCATTCCATTCCCTCGATGACTAAGAGCATGTTTTCTTGGTTGCGGAGGGGTGGGCGGAAGGAAAGACATTCCGCTACGAAGTCATCGATCTCGTTGCGCTGGACGGAATCTGGGAGGATGTGGATGGCGTTTGGCTCGGCGGGTGGCGTGTATTTGAAGTCGTTTAGCCATCGAGTGAATTTTTCTTCGGTGGATTCGGCGTTTCGCTTCTCTCGGAGGGGGCGGTCGAGGGTGGCGATGAGGTTGTTGAGGAGTTGTTTTTTGATTTTAGTGTGAGGTGGATACATAAAATTCCTTTTTCGGTATTGGGTATTCGGTCTTGGGTATTGGGTCCGGACATCCTGTATCAAGTCTTCCGTGTGCGCCCCCATCCCCGCTGCGCGGTACTTCCCCTGAACGGGGGAAGATCTTAGCGATGGGCGGCCGGGGATTTCGATTCCGTCGTTCGCGATTCGGTCGAGGAATTCGAAGTCTTGTGGTCGTAGCGAATTCTTGTCGGCGCGTTTTGCGATGCGGTCGAGATAGTTGAGGTTGCCGGCGAGGCGGGTGAAGTTGCGCGTGCATTCGAGTTGCGCGTGTCGCTTGTCTCGGTGCGCTTGGCACGCGGCTCGGACCCGGGCGAGGTCGTATGGTTTGACGTATTCGCGTTTGATCTTTCCGCGTTCTTTCCATGTGCGGGAGTAGTAGGGTCCGAGTTTCTTGCCGCGATAGTTAACGTAGGTGGCGACGATCCATCCTGGGAGGGGTCTCACAGTGCTGAGGGCTGGGGGCTGAGAAAGAGACATGGTTTTTCGTGATCAGTTATCGGTTATCAGTGACGTGTCGGAGGGGTGAGAAGCAGATCGTGAAATTAAAATTCAGAACCTGCAGATCACCCACCCCTCCCTCCCTTCCCGATACGACCCCTGCGGGTCTATCCGGGATTTCGTCCTTCAACAAGGGAGGGCGGAGATGCAGAATGAATTCTGCGTTCCTATTGCATCCGCTTGAGGGTGAGGAGGACTCGTTCTCGCCACGGTCCGTATGAAGGGTGGTCGATGAAGAATTGCGCGGTGATTTCGGCGATGGCGTTGAACCAGTGTTGGCATTCGATGAAGATGGTTTCGGGCTGTTCGCCCATTCCCCATTTGCCGAGGATGTCGTGCGCTCGGATGCTGGTGGCGGGGGTTGCTTGCTCCGCTTCTCCGGTGGCGATGGAGATGATGTGGGGCATGGACGCCTTGAATCCGATTCGCGACATGGCGCGGATGTTTGAAGAAGTGTATCGGTCGACGGGCATTTGAGCGTCGAGTTTGGCTTTCGCTTCTGCTTTTTCGAGGTCTTCTTTGTTTTTCATAGATCGTTGCGGAGACGTGTTTTGGCGGTCTGGCTGAATAGTAGGCAAATGTCTCCTATTATTGAATTATGGGTCAGTTTGAGGCTGTTAATAGTAGACTATTGTGCGGTAGTAGCAGCAATTCTCGGGCGCGCAGTTCATCCACCGAGAGACTTGTACAGAATTTCGCAAGATCCTGGCTCAGCGAGAGTTCGTTGCGCGCAAAACCATCAAAGTGCCTGACACGGGGAAACTCGGTTGAGAGCTGTCTCCAGCCAGTAACCTTTGCCGTATACTTTCCTCTTACAGATGTCCTTAATGTCCTCACAGATCCATGGCTAGGTCGGTAATCCGTTGGGCTGGCAGCAAGAGGCTCCTTTTGCCAGAGTTGCGCCGTCGGGCGCCAACAGCCTTTGGCTCATATCTTGAGCCTTTTGCAGGATCTTGCTGCCTCTTCTTCGACCTAGAGCCGAAAAAGGCGATATTGGGCGACCGAAACCCAGATTTGATCGCCGCGCTAGCTCTCGTCAAGGACGATCCGGATTTTGTTTTTAGGGCACTATCGCGGCGTGAGATATCGAGTGATCGATATTACGAAGTTCGCGAAAAGTTCAACAATATGCGTCCTGGTAAGAACCGGTCGCTGACATTTCTATATCTTAATCGATACTGTTTCAATGGCGTGTACCGCACCAATAAGAGCGGACAGTTTAATGTTCCTTTCGGATCAAGGACTGGTGCGCCGCCAACGATAGAGAACTACAAGAACTGCTCACGTTTGCTTGGTTCCGCGCGACTGATTTCAGGCGACTATTTATCAACTTTGAAACATGCAAAGTGCGGAGATTTTGTATATATCGATCCACCATATCTCACAAGCACCCACAGGTATAGCGGTGAATACGGTTATGGAGCATTTTCATACAGGGATGAAGATGCGTTAGTGGAAGAAATTAGACGGTTAGATCGACTTGGAGCGAATGTCTTGGTCTCATATATGCCCGAAAATTCGGTCAAATCAGCATTGGGCAAGGGTTGGCGATCAGAAGTGATATCTGTACGACGTCAAATTGCTGGTGCGATGCCGGCGAGGGGCCATTGCAGCGAGATGTTGATGTGGAATTTTCGGGAGATGCGTTGAGCGACGTATTGAGAATTGCCGTCTTGAGCGATCTCCATGCTGTGGAGGTAAGTGCTGTTGATGACCTCGCAGGTTCGTTTGTTTCGACGAGCGCGTCGGAAAAACTTGTCGAGCAGCATCCAATCATGGCATTGCTTGAGTTGATAGGCAATCCGGACGACCGGCTTACTGCCGATGTCGTTTTGTGCCCAGGAGATATGACGCAATATTCGGAGCCCACCCCTCTCAAGTATGTTTGGCAAAAGCTTCAGGAGGTCGCAGCGAAACTTGGCGCTAAACCCGTTGTAGCGACTGTGGGAAATCACGATGTGGTTTCGAGGGGATTCAAGCTTGAAAAGTTTGACGCGCTTAAGGGGCTTGTGCCGAACTTCCCTATAAGTGACCGCGATAGCCCCGGCTTTTGGGCTGACTATTTTACAATTTTGGACGGTGACAACTACAGAATCGTCGTGTTGAATTCTTCGGCCTACCACGGTCTCGAGTCGGACGATGATGGCGAGAGAAAAAAGGAATACGAGCGGGGGCGAATTGAGCCAGCGACCCTTAGCGCCCTCGCAGCGAAGCTGGCGGGCCCAATTCCATTAATAAATATATTGATGTGCCACCATCATCCACTAAAGCACAGCGAACACGAGTTAGGCGAATACGACGAAATTGTTGGCGGGCAGCGACTTCTGGAGCTCCTCGGAACCGGTAAGTTTGGCCGATGGCTCGTTATTCATGGTCACAAGCATCACCCCAAGATTCAGACGGCGGCGGGCGGAAGTCTTGCGCCGGTCGTGTTTTCGGCCGGCAGTTTTAGTAAGAAGCTTTATCCAACCCTAGCGTCGCATTGTCGAAATCAGTTTTATATCCTAGAAATAGTTCCAGCCGACTCTGATCTTCCTTCTGTGAAAGGGACATTCAGGGCATGGACTTGGCACCATGGCACGGGTTGGGCCCCGTCGGTCGGAAATGATGGCCTCCCATCTTCTGGTGGATTCGGTACGAATATTGATCTTGGCAATGTCCTCAGTTTGGTAGCAGCGCACACAACGAAGGGGTCAGCAGAGTGGAAAGCCATTGTAGCCGCAACCCCTTCCTTGCGGTTTGTATCTCCCGGCGACATTCACTTAATCCGAGATTATTTAAAGACTCGTGCAATGAAACTGGAGTTTGACGACGGGATCCCCGTGAGGGTGGTTAAGACCAAATGATTGCGAACACGATAGAGTTCGAAGCTTCAACTCGAGGCTCCAACGCCAGATATAAGACGTTCCAACAGGTAGCCGCTGGATTCGAGCCCCCAGACGAATTTAAGGATGCTCTCACCCATGCGCACACCATAGTTGTAGGACCGCGAGGGAGCGGAAAGACAACCTTGCTAAAGATGCTTCATCCAGCAGCCTTAACTTACTGGAGAGATGCGAAAGCTGACGAGTTTCGTCGGCTGATTTCCTTTAGCGGAGTCTATGTTCCAACAGACCGGCTGTGGCGTACGCAGCTCGACGAGTTGGGTGGTGAAAAACTCGATGATCTCACCCTCGGGCTACTGACCCGCGCGGTGACCAACTCACAGATTCTGGGTGCACTAATACAAACGATGTTCTTCCGCACAAAAGTTGAGGGAGCGTTTAACGCAATACATTTGAGCGGCGAAGCCGAACAGCAGTTTGTATTGAGATTTGCCAGATTGTGGGAGTTGGAGATCGATTCTCCATCTTTGCTTGACCTAATGTCCGCGCTGCAAGACCGTGTAGCCCAGTTGTACGTTTTTGCGAGTCGCGAGGTGTTACGCTCGGAGACCGGGCGTAAGGCAAGATTGGCAGAGAATCCTGATCTGCATGTTGACTTTGTATCAGGTGTGTCCGCGGCGATTGCCACTTTTAACAACCTTGTGGGGCAACCAGACCATAAGTGGGCTTTCCTTTTCGACGAACTTGAATTGGCGCCCGATTGGCTTACGCAACTATTATTTGGGCTCTTACGAAGCACGGACCAATCTATCTATTGGAAATTATCAACGAGCCCTGTTTCGCCAACCATAAATCCATTCCTGGATCCATATTCAGCGACGGAGGGAAATGATTACAACGTAATTCGACTTTGGCATGCTCGCAAGGAGGAAAGTCTTCCTTTTACTCAGAGGCTTTTGGAGCGGCTACTCAAAGAAAATGGTATTGACACGAGACAGGGGCTTGATGTAATCCTTCCGGCGGATCCTCGTCCCGCGGAGAGTCGGCAAAAGGACAAGCCATATGCGATTGGAGGAAGGCACCACAAAACCCTCGTTGAACTCCAACGCGTTGACACTGAATTTGCAGATTTTCTCGTAGGGCGGCGAATTGATGTAAATCGAATTGAGGGCTTAGATGAGAAGAAGAAGGCAGAGGTCAGAAAGTTTATGCCAATCGCTGAGGCCCGGCTTTGGCGATTTAAGATGACGGGTGCGGGGAAGCTCCACAAGCGAAGTGCGAAACGAAAGTTCGTGCCGGTGGGACATGAAGCCCTATGCGCTTTGGTAGAAGGCAATCCACGCCTGCTTACGCAGATTGTGTCTGGCCTGATGGCAAGTGGAGAGCACCCTGGAAGGTTTAGGGCGCATGTCCAAAGAAAGGAAATATCGCTGGCAATTGCGCGATATATGAAGTTCCTCGAGACGGTACCACTACGCGGGGAGGTGGCGCTAACTCCCAAAGCCAGCGCTGAAGGTTTGGTTCGAGTAATTGGGGAATACTTTGAGAGAACGCTATACGACCGCGATCGGTTCAGTCCGGAACCTCATCTGAGTTTTCGAGTAGATCCGGAGAGCGATGACGAGATGCTCAACGCTCTCTCTGTGGTCCTAAATGCTGGAGCGATTATTCTCGATACAACGGGAGGGGCTGGTGCAACTATAGATAGTGTGGCCCGGCAGCGCTGCCGCTTGTGTTACCTGTTACATGCTCATTTTGGATTGCCTTTTGTTCTCGGAGAAGAGGTATCTCTGACGGCAATCTTTGAGAGTACACGCAAGAGCCGTATGCGAGAAGCTGGACTGCAGCTGAGGTTTCCAGAATGAAATTACACGTCCGGAAGTGGAGCGAAACCAGTGAGACATATGACGTTGTATTGGGAGCAGTTGGCTTTGAGTCTCGGGGTCCTCATGCATTTGAGAAGCTGAAGCCGGAAGGCGGTAAGAAGATCGCTCCAGCGTTTCCGGATCGACAATTGATGTCTTTCCCCGACAATCTGGAAGCTTTTTCGAAGCTAGGATTTGAGACACCGGTGCTTTCTGACCAAGATTTTACAAAATACTGGAATGAATTATTGACACCGTTTGGGTTAGATCCAATAAAGATATTGGTGGACATATCCTGCCTCAATCGCTATAGGATGGCATCCATTGTGGAGGCGTGTTTTCTTGAGGGCCGCTCATGCTCTGTAGACTTTGTTTATTCCGTTGCTAAACCAGGAAAGAGCGAGAACCATGGTCCAATTGATAGGATCGGTCCCGTATTATCGAGTTTTGCCGGTTGGTCCGTTCAGCCACAGTTGCCCGCCGCCGCAATTTTTGGAGTTGGCTACGAACAAGAAAAGGCTATTGGCTGCTTGGAAAACTTGGAACCCCAAATATGTTGGGCTTTTCGGACGCAGGACGATGGAGGCGGGAACTACGACATTGTAACAAGGGCAAACGAGCTTTTGTGGCAAAGCGTCCCGCCGCAACGAGTCGTTGAGTATAGCCTGCGCAATGTTCTGGATACGTTTATCACACTTGAAGCTGTCGCATATGGAGCTATGTTGAGTTATCGGCCGGTCTTGATACCGTTCGGTCCGAAAATATTTTTTGTCTCTTGTTTGCTTGTGGCCGTCCTGCACCACCCTATGATCCCAGTGTGGAGAGCAGTCCTTGTGGAAGCAGAGCCCATGCAAGATCGGGTTGCGACTGGCGAAATACTGGGAATTCACGCTGATAACTTACTGTTTGGGGTCGGCGGATTGCGGCCAGATATTGATAGTCTTCATATGCTGTAGCGACGGGCCGTACTTGAGTTGGATCGGCTCTGAATGTTCGGAATTCGCTGGCTCTGTCGACTGATATTTCGGCCGGTCGACTTTGCATCACCAGTGTTACAAGTAATTGTCGTCGGGTCAGGTTCTTCGACCCTTCGTTGTTCAGGGCAAGCTCGTCGACAAGCTACCTCTCCGCCAGGGCACGGACCAGGCGGAATGATAAACGCGCATTCACGTTCCGGGGCTTCGAATTGAGTCTGGCCGGTACAATTTGATGCCGCTCCAACTTAGCCTAGGTTAGGGCAGGCAAGCCTCCTCTATGGACCAGTCCCACATTCGCAATTTCTGCATCATCGCGCATATCGATCATGGAAAGTCCACCCTCGCGGACCGGTTGATCGAGCGGTGCGGTGCTATCCGGGGGACGGCTCAGGAGCAGATGCTCGACCAGATGGACATCGAGCGCGAGCGCGGCATCACCATCAAAATGGCTTCGGTCCGGCTCAACTATCGGGCGCGCGACGGAAAGGATTACGAGCTCAATCTCATCGACACGCCCGGCCACGTGGACTTCACCTATGAAGTGTCGCGCGCGTTGGCGGCGTGCGAGGGTGCGCTGCTCGTGGTCGATGCGAGTCAAGGCGTTGAGGCGCAGACCATCGCAAACGCGGGCATGGCGATGAATCAGAACCTCGAGATCGTGCCCGTCATCAACAAGATCGATCTGCCGCACGCCGATGTGGAGCGCGCGAAGGAAGAGATCGAACATGCGGTGGCGATCGATGCGAGCGATGCGATTCCGTGTTCGGCGAAAGCGGGCATCGGCATCGAAGAAATTTTAGAGGCGATCGTGCAGCGAATTCCCGCGCCGAAGGGCGATCCAAACGGTCCGTTGCGCGCGCTGATTTACGATTCGCACTTCGACACGTATCAGGGCGCGGTCGCGTACATCCGGGTGAAAGATGGATCGGTGAAGAAGGGCGATCGGATCAAGATGATGTCGCACGGCGGTTCGTTCGATGTCGATTCGACGGGCGTGTTCACTCCTTCGCTGGTGGTCAATGAAGGATTGGGAACGGGCGAGGTCGGATTCCTTACCGCGGCGATGAAGAGCATCGGCGATGCGCGCGTGGGCGACACGATCACGTTGTCCGGGCATCACGCATCGCATAAGGCGTTGCCGGGATATCGCGAAGCGCTTCCGATGGTGTACTGCGGATTGTTTCCGAGCGATGGGGAAGAGTACGAAGACCTGCGCGATGCGATTGCGAAATTGAAATTGAACGATGCGGCGTTGAGCTATGCGCCGGAGACTTCGGCGGCGTTAGGATTTGGATTCCGTTGCGGATTTCTTGGACTGCTGCACATGGAGATCGCGCGGGAGCGATTGGAGCGCGAGTTCGGGCTCGATCTGATTTTGACGGCGCCCTCGGTGGATTACATCGTGACGAAGACGGACGGGACGACTTCGCACCTTTCGAACCCGGCAGAGTATCCGGAATCGCATTACATTCAGGAGACGCAGGAGCCGATGGTGCAGGCGACGATCATGGTGCCGACGGAATATATCGGCGCGGTGATGACGCTTTGCCAAGAACGGCGCGGCACGTATTTGAAGACGGATTATCCTTCACCGCTGCGGGTGATCTTGTATTACTCGTTGCCGTTGAATGAGATTTTGTTGGACTTCTTCGACAAGTTGAAATCGTCGACGCGCGGTTATGCGTCGCTGGATTATGAAATGACGGGCTTCCAGCCATCGGATCTGGTGAAGGTCGATATTTTGTTGAACGGCGACCCGGTCGACGCGCTGTCGTTCATCGTGCATCGGACGTTTTCGTATTATCGCGGTAAGGCGATGGTGGAGCAGTTGCGGAAGGTCGTTCCTCGTCAGCAGTTCGAGGTGCGTGTGCAGGCGGCGATCGGGGCGAAGATCATCGCGGCGGATTCGATCAAGCCGTTCAGGAAGAACGTCATCGCGAAGTGCTATGGCGGCGACATCACGCGAAAGCGAAAGTTGTTGGAGAAACAGAAGGAAGGTAAGAAGCGGATGAAGCAGATCGGTTCGATCGAGCTTCCGCAGGAAGCGTTCCTTAGTGTGTTGAAGGTTGGGAACGATTAGGTTGCTGGGTTTTCGGTTGCTGGGTTGCTGGGTTGGGATTTGGGATTTGGGATTTGGGATTTGAGATTTCACGCAGAGGCGCGGAGATTACGCAGAGATCCGGAGGCAGGATGAATCCCGCGTTCCTTCATGCGACCGCCGCGGCGAGTTCCTTGTTTGAGCGGTGCTCCATCTGGGTGACGCAGGCGGCGATGGTGATGTCGCCGGTGACGTTGAGGACGGTGCGGCTCATGTCGAGCAGTCGATCGATTCCGTAGACGAGGCCGATGCCTTCCACCGGGATTTTCATCGAGACGAGGATGGTCGCGATGAATGGCCACGCACCGCCAGGGACGCCGGCGGTTCCGATGCCCGCGACGATCGCCATTCCCATCACTTGGATCTGCTGCATGAGGGAGAGCTCGACGCCGAAGAGTTGGGCGAGGAAGAGAATCGTGATGCCTTCGAACAGCGCGGTGCCGTTCTGGTTGGCGGTTGCGCCGACGGTGAGGACAAACGAGCTGATGTCGCGCGGGAGACCGACTTCTTCTTGCGCGACTTCGAGCGCGACGGGAAGAGTCGCGTTGCTCGAGCTGGTCGCGAATGCGGTGAGCATGACGGTGCGAATTTGTCGGAAGAATTCGAGCGGGTTGCGCTTCGCGATGAGTTTGAGAACGATCGAGTAGACGCCGAAGAGATGGATCGCGAGCGCGACAAGAACGACGGCGGCATAGATGGCAACGGCTTTCAAAAGATCGATTCCGAATTGCGATGTCATGCCGAAGATGAGAAGGAACACGCCGAAGGGCGCGAGCTTCATCGCCCAGTCGATGATCTTTAAACTTGCGGCGAAGATGCCTTCGAAGAAATTGATGACGGGCATCGCCTTCTCTTGTTCGATGGCGGAGAGCGCGAGGCCTAACATGAGCGCGAAGAACATGAAGGGAAGGAGTCCATCGCGCGCGGTTTCTTTGATCGGGTTTTTTGGAATGAAACCGAGGAGTGGCGGATCTTCGGTGGTTGTCTTCGCGGTTTTGAGAAATTGTTCTTCTTTATCTTGCTTTCGATATCGCGCGATTAACTCCGGTCGTTTGTCGGCGCTGATCTGGTGGCCGGGTTTGACGATGTTGACGGCGGCGAGACCGATGACGACGGCGATTCCGCTGAGGAGGATCGTCATGGCGAGCGACTTCAACCCGACTTTGCCGAATCGCTTGGCTTGTCCGATTTCCGCGACGCCGAGGATGAGGGCGGAGAGGAGCAGCGGTATCACGATCATGAAGATCAGATACAGGAAGATGCTGCCGAGTGGTTGGACGTACCCGTCGATGAATTCTTTGAGGGCTTTGGGATCGATGGTCGGGTTTGTGCCCGTGGTCATTGATTGGGTGGTGAGCCCGACGATCGCGCCGAGAATCAGGCCGATGAATATCTTGGTGTGCAAGGGCATGCTTCGGCGGGTCGTCTGCATGCCGCTTAGTTTCGCATAGATTGTTCGGCTGGATTACCAGCCGAAGGTGGGGACGTTGCCGATTGCGGCTTTGTCGAGCTTCGCTTGCCAGGTGGTGCCGGCGCCGGTGTAGGTGACTCGTACCTGCACTTGACCGTTGGTGGGCTTGACGAATCGCGAGAAGGCTCCGGGCGCTTTCACGTAATAGAGCTTGTCGGTGGTTGTGATCGATTGCGTGTCGGCGGAGACCCAGGTGCTGGTGGTGAAGTCCCAGAATTCGACTTTCTGGGTGATGCCCGTCGTTGTGGCGGATGACTCGAGCCACACCCAGAGTTGGGCTTGGCCGGTGAGAGGGAAGGAGCGCGTGATGGTGTAGCGCACGGTTGGGGTTGGGCTTCCGGCGGTGGGCGCGCCGATCAGATATTTGTTATCGCTGTAGAAGGTTTCGGTGCGCGTGCCAGAGACGGTCGTGCCGAGGTCTTGAGCGAGGGTTGAGAACGTGTGCAGTTGTGGTTGTTGTCGGATGATCGCCATTCCGCTGTCGGAAGCGCTGTCGCTGACGTATCCGACGTAGAGCGTTCCGTCCGCGCCGATCGACATGGTGCCGCGACCGTAGGCGCTGTCGGGCATGTGGACTTTCCAAATTTCTTGTCCGGCGGCGCTTACGGAGGCGAGATCGCCGACGCGATTGTAAATATAAAGGCGGCCGTCTTTGCCGACGATCGGTGCGTTGGTGATGGATTGAGTGTTCAGCAGGTAGTCCCAATTCTTCACGCCGTCACCGTGGCGGAATGAATAGAGTCGACCATCGTTCGCGACGAAATAAACATTCGCACCGCCGGAGCTGAATGCGGGTGCGTAGTGAATTTCTCCGAGGAGTGGCTTGCTGTAGAGGGTCTTGCCGGTAGCGGCTTCGAGTTTATAGAACGTTCCGGATTGGGTGCCAACGAATAACGCGCCGAAGGGAGACACGCCTGGTGCGGCGACCATGCTGCCGAGATCTTTAGTCCAGGCGACGGCGCCATCGGAATAATTGAGTGCCGTCATGGAGTTGCCATTGGAGACGAAGACTTTGGTGTCGTCGCGGCTGAACACGATTGTGCCGTGGGCATTTCCGAGACCTGGATGTGACCATGCGACGGTGCCGTTGGGATGTAGTCGATACACGGTGCCGTTCGTGGAGGGCATGACGACATCGCCGTCCGGGCCGATGGTGGGCGATGCGGCGTGGAAATCATCGACGGGTGCTGCGTTGGTGTCGAAGAACCAGTCGTAATCCATCGTGCCTGGATTGAGGGCGAAGAGTCGGCCTGGAGGATTGCCTCCACTGTAGGTGTGGACATAGACCTCGCCGTTTGGTCCGACGGCGGGTGAGCATTGGACGAAATTGGATGCTTGGAAGAAGTCGTAGATTGCCCCGGTGGTCGGATTGAATTTATAGACCTTATTGTTGATCCAGTCGCCGTAATAGCCGACGCTGCTGCTGACGATTGCGGGTCCGTGGCTCACAAGTCCGGTCGTGCTGAGTCGGGTGAGCACCCAAGGGGAGGTCAGGCTGAGCGAGCTGGGTCCGATCGTGGCGGCACCGCTTCCCCAGCGGTCGTGGCGCTCCATGGGCCATGGCATTTGAGCGAGGGACAGTGCGGACATGGAAAGAGCGGCAGCGACGTAAATGGAGCGTTTCATGGGGAATCTAGGTTAGATTGACGCGGTTGGACCCTGGAAGGTTACTTGGGGCGGCGATTTTGCCCGAGAATCTGGAGAGTTGCAGTAACGAACCGGCCTTGTGAACTCGTCAAATATTTCGATTGCGTTAGGAGATTGGGATGATTTTGTCTGCGGCTCTTGTTTTGCTGGGTGCGAGGAGTTCGCTGTCGTTCACCGCGACGAAGATCGGGACGTTTCACATTGTGTATTGGGAGCCGTACATCAATCAGGATGGGGCGGTGGCGCTGAACGATGGTGACGGTCTCAATACGGACATGCGTGCTTTCTATTGGAAAGACGGTCAGTTGACGCAGATCACGGTGCCGGATTCGATGATGACTCTAGCCAAAGGCGTCACTGTGCGCGGCATTGCCGAAGACGGCACCGTGCTTGCCTGCTCCAACGAGCCGGGTTTCGAAACGGGATTCTTGTGGACCAAAGACGGAGGGATCATCAAGCATCTTCCGGCAGACTTCCGGCCTGAAGCGATGAATCCCTCAACGAAGGATATGGTTGGGACGGGAGTGGAGGACGGTCATTGGGTTCAAGGAAGGATGCACTCGGATGTTTTTTCGCCGATCTTTGAGGTGGATCAACCCGATGGCATGACGGCGATGAATGGGAGTGGCGTGGCGGTCGGAAATCCTGCGACGGGCGATGGTGTCAATCAGCACCCCATACGTCTTGGAACGGACGGAACGCAAGAAGCTTTTGCATCTGCGTTCAGGGAGCCCGGCCATCAGGAAATGATTGGGGCCGTGCGTGCAATCAATAGCGCGGGATGGGCAGTCGGCGGGATCGGTTATGTTGGGACGACGCCCCGAGAAGCTGTGACAGAGGCTGGCGCGATCTGGTCACCATCGAATCAGTTGACGCGGGTGCCAGGAATGGTGACATTCCACGGTATCAACGACGCTGGATATGTGGTGGGGACGCAGAAGACGGTGCGTGGAAAGAAGGCGGTTATTTATACGTCGGTGGATGGCGTTCAGGATTTGAATTCGTTGATACCAGGTGCAGGATTCGACTTGGCGGAGGCGAAAGCGATCAACAATCATAACGAGATCGTTTGTGTCGACAGTTCTGGTTACAACGTGTATTTGCTCAAGCCGAGCTCATAGGAGATTGGGATGATTTTGTCTGCTGCTCTTGTTCTACTTGGGGCCCGCGCCACAACGGGATACACGGTTACCGACCTCGGTCACTTCGCGGTTTACTACGGCCAGGGCCTCAGCATTAATTCTCACGACGACGTTGCGATGATGACCACGGTGCCGATCTATGGGCCGAACCCCCAAGATGTGGATATGGATATCGACACCTACGTGTGGAGCAATGGTGTGACAACCCATGTCGAGAATCCGGCTTCGCCTGGAGACAGGGTGTGCCCCACGTTTTTGAAAGATGACGGTTCACTGCAGGGTGCGATCATGGGTGCCGATGGGGCTCCAACGAGTATGTTCACATGGTCAAAGACGGATGGATTCGCCATACAACCGGGCGCTGGGCAGCCAGCTATGTTAGCAAGACTTACGGATAGGGAGACTTATCTTTTGGAGGCTGGAGTTGACTCAACTCACACGCAACTGCGAGTCCAACACGATTCCAATGTCCTTTCACAAACCGAGGTTGGCGAATTCTTCCAACCGATGGCGATCAATCAAAACGGGGTGATCGTCGGTGATGATTCTCCGGACGGCGGTGATTTCCATGCAGTTCGAATTGATCCCGGCCAAGGTGCGGTTCCGCTCGCGATGCCGTCGAACCCTTTGTCGAGGCAGGCGACATCAACCGGCTACGATATCAATGATGCGGGATATGTTGCGGGTAGCGCATGGCTCGGAAGCTACCCGTCCGCTCACATTCCGGAGATCAAGATGGGTGCGATCTGGGCACCGGACGGAACCCTCACGTCGGTGTCCGATCCGAACGGGCTTTTCTTCTTCAAGATCAACAATCACAATCAAGCGGTTGGTTGGAAGGGGATGCATCGCGCTTCTTGTGCGGTTGTTTACGATTCGGTGAATGGTTTGCGGGATTTGAATACGCTGGTGCCTGCGGGAACTCCAAACCTTATCAGCGCGAGTGCAATCAACGACAAAGGATCGATCGTCTGTGTGTCGGCGGACAACGACGTGTTTCTTCTGAAGCCGATAGGAGATTGAAATGATATTGTCTGCTGCTCTTGTTCTGCTTGGTGCCCACGCCACCTCGGGCTATGCGGTTACAGACCTGGGGCACTACTTCGTGCATGCCGGCACTGGGATCAGCATTAATTCTCGCGACGAGGTCGCGCTCACGACGATCTTGGTGAACAACGAAGATAAAGATGAAGAAATCGACACCTACGTTTGGAGCAAGGGGACGACGACCCACATAGAAATTCCGAACGCACCAAGTGCCAAGATGTGGTTCACGGATATTAGGGATGATGGTTCGCTTAGGGGCCAGGTTCTCGATAGGGACATGTCCGTAGTCAACGGCTTTACTTGGACGAAGTCAAGCGGCGTAACGCTAACTCCTGCTCTGGATGGAAGCCAAGAGGCGGCAAGCCTCGTAGTCAAAGACACGTTTCTTGTTGAAGAGGGAATCGACTCGACCCACAGGTTGCTCAAGACGGTGCACCATTCCGACGTTCTTGCCCAGGTTGAGGCTGGCGACTTTTTTCAGGCCCATGCAATTAACGAGGCTGGTGCGATCACTGGATCTGCGCCTGACGCGGGACAAGACGATCATGCCATCCGAGTAGATCCCGGTCAAGACGTGACTTGGCTCGCAATGCCGCCGAACCCTCTGTCGAGACAGGTGTCATCGAACGGATTGGCCATTAACGATGCGGGCTATGTTGCGGGATGCGCAATGCTCGGCTTTGTCTCTCCGACGACACCAGAAGGCAAAATGGGTGCGATTTGGGCGCCGGATGGATCCTTGACGACAGTGTCCGACCCGACCGGCCTGGTTTTCTTAAGGATCAACAATCACAATCAGGCGATCGGGTGGAAGGGAGATAGTCATCCTTCTTGTGCGGTCGTTTACGATTCGGTGAACGGCTTGCGCGACTTGAACACGTTGGTGCCGGCCGGAACGCCGAAATTGCTTAGCGCAGCAGCGATCAACGATAATGGATCGATCGTCTGCGTGTCATCCGGCGACGAAGTGTTTCTGCTCAAACCGAACTCATAGGAGATATTGAAATGATATTGTCTGCTGCTCTTGTTCTACTTGGCGGTCATGCGACTTCCGGCTACACGGTTACAGACCTAGGCCATATCGGGGTGTTCTACAGCCAAGGCATCAGTATTAACTCTCACGACGACGTTGCGATGCTGACGATAGAGCCGATTTATGGACCAAGCCCCCAAAGCGTTGACACCGACATAGACACATATGTTTGGAGCAATGGGACGACGACTCATATAGAAATTCCGGGCGCACCAAATGCCAAGGTGCAATTCACAGAACTTAAGGAGGATGGTTCGCTTATGGGGCAGGTTCTCGACAATGAAATGTCCCCGGTCAACGGTTTTACGTGGACTAAGACCGACGGCGTCGCGCTCACTCCTGCTCCGGATGGAGGCCAAGAGGGTGCAGCAATCGTGGCTAAAGATACGTTCCTTGTGCAAGATGGGATCGACTCCACTCACACATTGCTCAAGACCGTGCACCATTCCGACGTTCTTAACCAGGTGCAGGTTGGTGAATTTTTTCAGCCCACGGCAATCAATGAAGCAGGTGTGATCATCGGAGTGGATTCTGCTGATGGCGGAGATTATCAC
>Ga0207680_10000406_pt1 | contig 20582 bp, 19 predicted proteins | sample KBSS23metaG_FD_184321 | JGI IMG/M metagenome (GOLD analysis project Ga0207680, IMG submission 184321) | Switchgrass rhizosphere microbial communities from Kellogg Biological Station, Michigan, USA - KBS S2-3 metaG (SPAdes) (version 2) | ecosystem: Host-associated > Plants > Roots > Rhizosphere...
CGTCGTGCACGTCACCGTCACGTTCGTCACGTTCGCCGTGATGCTGGCGCTGCTGCCGTTCGTCACCGCGCAGGTCTGGCCGGTCGGCTGCGTGCTCACCGTCACGTTCCAGCCATCACCGGACGTCAATCCCGTGGGGAATGTGAATGTGCCATTGCCCAGATTCGACAGCGTCTGCGTTCCCGCCGTCGTCGTGTCCGTCAAGAGCAGGCTCACCTTGTTCGCGCCCGTCAAGCCGCTCACGCCTGCGCCCGCTGCCGTGCCCGCCACCGTATAGGTCACCGCGCCGCAAGTCGGGAACTTGAACGAGGCAATCCAAGTGGTCCAGTTGTAGGCGTGGTTCGCCTTGAAGTATTCGTCGGTGTACCAGAACGTGCAATCGTCGACGGGATCTACCGTCATCGCGCTGTAGTCACCCCAGCGCGTGTACGCGCCGTTCTGCGAGCCTGCGCCGGCGACCAGAGATGCTTCCGTCTGCATGGTGTTTACCGCATCGGTTGCCAGGCGGCCGGTATAGCGGATCGACGGATAGACAGTGTTGGCGCTGCTCGACACGCTGTAACCGAGCGCCATGTTGCCCTGCTGGTCCATGGCGATAGAACCCATCCAGCGGTAGCTGCTGTCCGGAGCGAAGGTCGATTGCTGGAAGACGACGGGCGTCGAACCTGGACTGCGGATTTCGTACCAGCGCGTACCGGTCGAAGTTCCGGCGGTCACCGAATGACTGGCGACCAGTGCTTCATAGGAACCGAAGTTGCGATAGGAGAGGCGGAACATCATGCGATCCGCCAGCGAGTCCAGCTTGACGCTCGTTCCCGGCTGGGTCACACAGTTGCTGCCGCCACAGGCTTGTGCGAATGAGGCAACCGTGATGCTGGTCGGGCTGTTGATCCCGGGGGTGATGGTCGAATTCGCCGGTGTCGTCCAGTCGACGTGGAACTTCCACAGCGCCAGCGACGTGGTCGTCTTGAGTCCCAGCAGGTAATTCGGCGAATTGGCCGGCGGCTGGGTCGATCCGTCGAGGTCGGCAGGCAACACGCCGCCGAAACTGGTGCTGGTCTGGAAACACTGCTGGGTCGCCGCCGCACCGGTGAGCATCTTGGCGCGGTCGTAGGCACACAGGTTCGCGCCGAGAAAGGCGTTGGTGGTGCCGTTGAACATGTTGAACGTGACGTAGTAGCCGTCGGGCCACACACCCATCTTCGGATAATCCGGAAAGTTGGTGTACGAGAACGAATAGCGATACCAGGCACCGGTGGCGTCGCTGGTCTGCGATACCGCCACGCATTCCAGGTACGGCGTCGTGCTCACCGAAAACTGCGAGACGACCCAGCGGTTGGCAATGTGATCGAAAACGACGACCGCGTCGCCGTCGTTGTTGGCCTGGCAGCCGCCGCCGAAACCGGACCAGAGCGTGTTGGTTGGCACCGGGCCGTAGCTGACATTCCCTGTCGCTTTGTCGAACACCGCCAAGCTGCTATTGACTACTTGCACGAACTGCGTGGTACCAACCGCGCCGACCGTGTCGGGCGGAATGCTCGTGATGGTGAAGGTCCCGTTCGGGCCGGTAAAGCCGTTGCCGAGACCGTCGCGGCCGGCGTACTGGATGACCGGGGCGAAGATCGAGGAGCTCGCGCTACGTTGCAGCACGGGGTCGGGCAGGTCCTGCCGGCCCGGCCGCAGCGGCAGCTCGCCTTCGAAGTGTGTTTGAAAGGCGTGGCGGTTCGGCGGCACAGGCGCGTCACGCAGTGATGGCAGCGTGTCGAAATGATCGGCGGGAGTAGTCGTCGAATGTTCGTGATTCTGCGCAACTGCACTCAGCGGCGCGAGCAGCACAACCAGCAGCGACAAAAGTGCCGCAATGAATCCCCGACCCGACACGCGCGTGCCGAGCCCAAAATACGACTTGAGCATGAAAACTCCCGGAATTTACGAACCCGCCCTGTGCGGGGAACTGTGCCCGCAACGTGATCGGGCCCTATTGGTCGCGGGACTATACGGAGGTCGCGCAGAGGAGGCAATCTTCCAACTGAAGATGTACGGACAAATTCGTGCGGTCTATTCGCACGGCACTGCCCGCCAACCCGTCGCTGCGCACGCTGGGACGCGCGCGCAGCGATTGCGGCAGATTACTACGGGCGACAGCCCTCGAAGCCATCGGCAAACACAAAGGCGTTCGTCGAATCGTTAACGCTGAACGCCGTACTCAGTGCGCTCAAACTAGCCGCTGCGTCGTTCGCGGTGACTTGCAGCGAACCCAACGTGTAGAGCCGCTGTGTGCCGCCGGTCAGCGTCGCCGTGCCGCCGGACAATGCCACCGACCCGATCGCGTAGCCACCACAGGACGGCAGACTGAAGTCGATCTGATCCGTGTCGCTTGTATAGACGTTGCCGTAGGTGTCCTGCTTGGTCACGGCGATCGTGTACAGCGCATCGCCACGCGTCACGTCCGACGTCGTGTCGGTCGTGAACACCAGACTTGGCGCGGCAGGACTGATCACGAACGCATTGCTGTTCGCGCTCAGCGCACCATCCGCCGCGTGCAACGTGTAGGTGCCGGCGACGGTGAGCACGGCATCGCTGAATGTCGCGTTGCCGCCGGCATCCGTGGTCTGCGGACTCGTCACTGTCAGCGTGCCTGGACCGCTGGTGACCGCCAGGCTGACGCTCGCGCCGGCAACCGGATTACTCCCGCCATCGGTGACGGAGACCACGATGCCGGCAGCTGCTGTGCCCGGATTCGCTGTGCCGGCACTGGTGTCGACCGGCTGCTGCGTGAATGCAACGGTTGTCGCCGGGCCGGCTACGATGTTGAACGGGTTGCTCGTCAGCGGCGTAATGGCAGTAGTCGTGTCACTGGCCTGCAGCGTGTAGCTGCCAACGACGTTGATCGAGACGCTGAAACTCGCGTTGCCGCCGCTGTTCGTCGTCGCCGTCGTCGTGCCGATCAAGGCGCCCGGACCACTGGCCACCGCCAAGGAGATGCTGTCGCCAGCGACTGGCCGGTTGCTCGCGTCGACCACGTGCACGGTGAATGCGATCGGAGTGCCGGCGCCGATATTCGCGCCGTTCGCCGGCTGCGCGATGAAGCTCATCGTTGCGGCCGGGCCGGAGACGTTGCAGCCCGGGAACATGAACGAGCCGATGCGCGTATTCCATTTGCTGCCGGTGGCGTCCGGGCCGATGTATTCATTCGTGTACCAGAACGTGCAGTCGTCGACCGGGTCGATCGTCATTGCGCTGTAATCGCCCCAGCGATTGATGCCGGTCTGCGCTGCGGTACCGGCGATCAGCGTCGCCTCGCTTTGCAGCGTGTTCAGCGCATCGCCGGCGAGACGGCCGGTGTAGGCGATCGACGGGAACATCGAGGCACTGGAGACGCTGTAGCCGAGGGCGATGTCGCCGAGGCGATCCATCGCGATGGAACCCATCCAGCGGTAGTTCGTGTCGGGCGCAAACGTGGATTGCTGGAAAACCACCGGCGTGGCGCCGGGGCTGCGGATCTCGTACCAGCGCACGCCGGTATACGGGTTCTTGTTCGGACCGACCTTGACCGCGTGATTGACTACCAGCGCTTCGTGATCGCCAAAATTGCGATAGGCGAGGCGGAACATCAGGCGGTCGCCTAGCGAATCCAGATTTTGACCCGTGCCCGGCTGCGGAATGCAGGCGCCGCCCTTGCACCCCGGGTTGAATGCGGCGACCGGAATGCTGGTCGGTCCGGTCAGCGTGGTATTGGCCGGCGTCGACCAGTCGACATGGAATTTCCACAGGTTCAGCGCATTGGTGCCGAAGTTGACCATGTAGTTCGGCGATCCGGCCGGCGGCGGTGTCGAGCCGTCGAGATCGGAAGGCAGGACGCCGCCGAAACTGGTCGACAGCTGGAAGCACTGCTGCGTCGCCGGCTGGCCCGCGAGCATCGCCGCACGGTTGTACGCGCACAACTGCGAGCCCGCGAAGGCATTGCCGTTGAACATGTTGAACGTCGTGTAGTAGCCGTCTGGCCACACGCCCATCTTCGGGTAATCCGGAAACACGCTGCCGTAGCTGAACGCATAACGATTCCACGCGCCCGTCGCATCATTGGTCTGCGACACGGCCACGCATTCGTAATACGGCGTGCTCGCTACGGAAAATTGCGACGCGACCCAACGATCGGCTGCCTTGTCGTAGACCACCACCGGATCGCCGTCATTGTTGGCCTCGCACGGCCCGCCGAAACCGCTCCAGAAGATATTCGCCGGTACCGGGCCATAGATGACGTTCTTGGTCGCCTTGTCGAACACGGCGATACCGTCGTTGACGTCCTGCAGGAATTGCGTCGAGCCGATCGCACCCACGGTATCGGGTGGATGCCAGCGCACGGTGAACGAGCCTTGCGGACCGGTGAATCCGAAACCGAGGCCGGCGCCATCGCTGATCGGAGACGGCGCCTGCCGCGTCGGCGCGGCTGGATTTTGTACCGCAGCGTCCGTCTGCTCGGCCGGAAAATACGGCAGCGGCAGTTCGTGTTCGCGACGGTAATGGAAATGCAGGTAAGCGTCCGGGTCCGGCACCACGTCGCGCAGCGATGGCAGCGTGTCGTGCTGGACCGCGGGCGACACCAGCGCATGCGCGTGTTCCTGCGCGGATAGAGGCAGCATGAACAGGCCGGCGCAAACGGCAGAAAGGTAGGACAAACGCTTCATCAGAACCTCGGCTGAGAGTGGCGAACGCGCAGCCCGCGCCGCGCCAAGCGCGCGAGGATAGTGGCTGCGCCGGGCCGCGACAAGCTCAACCAGCCGAGGCGATTCCCTCAGGCTTTGCGTCGCAAGCAGACCGCGCGGAACGCCTCGCCCATTTGCCCGGGCAAGGTCAGGCGCTTGATCTCCTGCGCGAGCCGATAGCGCGCGCTTTCGTTAGTGGCGTGAGCATGCGCATTGGCGAAAACTTCATCGAGGCCGTGCTCGATGAGGAATCGCGATTGCGCGACATTGGCCACGCAATCGAAGCCTGCATTCGCAGCGGCTTCGATCAGCGCATCGAAATCGACCCACGCCGTGATGTCCTGCAGACCGGGCAGAATCAGCGGATCGTCGTGCGCGCGGTGGCGATAATGACAGCGCAGCGTGCCTTCACGCCGCGCCGGTGCGTAGTAGCTCGCGCGCTTGTAGCCGTAGTCGACGAACCACGCTGCACCCGCCTGCAACGTGCGCGTGACTTCGGCAAACCATGGCCGCAGTTGCATGCAGATTTCCGACGCATACGGACGCGGCAACTCACGCAGCTGCGCACCGAGCGCACGCTTTAGCGCGTCGGCGAGCGCCGCGTCGGCTGGAATTTCGCGCCAAACAAAGCGACCGTTTTCGTCCACGGCGACGGCGCGCGCAAACCCGCCGTCGTCGCGCAATGTGAACAGGCGCACTGGCAGCGCATCGATGACTTCGTTGGCGACGAGCACGCCCTGCCACGCCCGGGACGGTGGCGCATCGAGCCATTCCGCCAAATTGTGCAAATGTGGACAACGCTGCAGAAGCGTTGCGCGCTGGCGCTCACGCAGGTCCGCGCTGCGCTCGAGCAGGCGATAATGCGCGGGCAGCGCGCCGAGCCGTTCCAGTTCGAGCAGCAGTTCAGCGGCCAGCACGCCGCTGCCGGGACCGAGCTCCAGCACATCGCCAGCTGTTTCGCGCAACGTCGGCGCCAGCGCGCGCGCGAGGCAGCGCGCGAACACCCAGCCGAGTTCCGGTGCGGTGACGAAATCGCCGGTCGCACCGAACTTGATCGCGCCGGCACTGTAGTAGCCCAATCCTGGGGCATACAGGGCGAGTTCCATGTAACGCTCGAAATCCAGCGCGCCACCCGCCTCGGCAATTTCCGCGCGGATCAATGCCGCCAGACGCTCACTGTGCGCGCGCTCGTCGAGAGTGGGCTCGGGCAATTCAACGCGCACGCTGGCATTCCACGAAAAAATGGAGTGCAATCCTCGCATGAATGCAAGCAACGAGCAGCGTCCCGTCGTCCTGATCACCGGCGCCGCCAAGCGCGTCGGCGCCGAGATCGCGCGCACACTGCATGCCGCCGGCTACGATCTCGCCCTGCACTACCGCCGTTCGCGCACCGAGATGGACGCGCTGTACGCGGAGCTCGAAGCCGCGCGCGCCGGCAGCACCTGCGCGATCGCTGGCGAGCTGGCCGAGGTCGAACGCCTGCCCGACATTGTCGAGCAATGCGTCGCCCGCTTCGGCCGCCTCGATGCGTTGATCAACAATGCATCGGCGTTCTATCCGACGCCGCTCGGTACAGCGTCGCCGGCGCAATGGGACGAACTGTTCGCAAGCAACGCGCGCGCGCCGTTTTTCCTTGCCCAAGCCGCGGCGCCGCACCTGAAAAGTACACAAGGCTGCATTGTGAACATGGTGGATATCTATGCCGAACGGCCCTTGCCCCGGCATCCGCTGTATTCGATGGCCAAGGCCGCGCTGGCGATGATGACGCAGGCACTGGCGCAAGAGCTCGGCCCGCAGGTGCGGGTGAACGGCATTGCACCCGGCGCGGTGCTCTGGCCCGAATCCGGCAAGGCGTATGCGGATCAGCAGGAACTGGTCGCGCGCACGCCGCTGCAGCGCGCAGGCACGCCGCAGGATGTCGCGACGGCCGTCCTGTTCCTCGTCCGCGATGCGAAATTCACGACCGGACAGATCCTGCGCGTGGATGGCGGGCGCGCGCTAGTGATCTAGATCTGGTACGCGCTCGGAATGATCTTTTTCGGCCGGGAATTCCTTCCACAGCTGGCCGATCGTTTTGCCGAGCACGGGGTGCACAGCGTCCGCGGCGATCTCCGCGAGCGGCTTGAGCACGAACGCATGTTTGAGTTCCGTACGCGGCACCTCGAGATTGCCCGGGCCTTTCAGCACCCGGTCGCCGAACAGCACGATGTCCACATCGAGCGTACGACTGGAAAAGCGCGGCACATCGCGGCGGCGGCCCTGCCGGTCCTCCAGCGCATGCAGCCAGTCGTTGAGCAGACCGGCGCTGAGGTCGGTATCGATGCCGACCGCGAGATTGAGAAAATCCGGACCGTCGAAGCCGACCGCGGGAAAGCGGTACACCGGCGAGACGACGAGTTCACCGAACCGGGCACGCAATTCCCGGAGCGCGGCGCGCAGGTGTGTGTCCGGCTCGAGATTGGAACCGAGGCTCAGCCAGACGCGCGTCATGCGACGGGTTTCGTGCCACGCTCGATGATTACGCCGACTGCCTTCGAACCGGTAACCGCACCGGGTTTCGACAGCTTCAGACGCAACCAGCTCACGCCGAATTCGTGCTGCACGACTTCCGCGCAGCGCTCAGCGAGAGTTTCCACGAGTTCAAAATGGGCGCTTTCCACAAAGGCGATCAAGCGTTTGCTCACCGCCTTGTAATCAAGCGTGTCCTCGATGCGGTCGCTCGCCGCCGGCTTGCGATTGTCGAACGCCATTTCCAGATCGAACGCGACGACCTGCTTGATCTTGCGTTCCCAGTCGTAGATGCCGATCACCGTTTCGATGCGCAGGTCTTCTATGAAAACGCAATCCATGGACACTCGCATACCGGGTTTTCAAGGCCGCTCAAGGTAGCGCATGCGGCGGCGCTTGGCGAGGCTCCAAGGCGAGGAATACCTTGTGTATGATGGCCACGAACTACGGGGATTCCGCTACGGGCATCGGCAACGCGTTACGGCGCGCCGGACCGCTTCGCATTCGATATCAACTCAGGAACATCAAAATCATATGAAGCATTCAGTCACCCGCTTCCTTTTCGCCGCCAGTGCACTGCTGCTTTCTGCCTGCTCGCTGACCGCGCCCAAATACACGTTCTCGCCCGATCAGGTGCAGGTGCTGCGTGCTGCCGCGCTCGCACCCGCGAAAGTCGGTGCGGTTTCTGCGCAGGGCGCCGACGCGCACAATGATTCGATCACGCTGCGGGGCACGGGGATGCATTCGCCATACGGTAGTTATGCGCAGTATCTGCAGGAAGCGCTGACCCAGGATTTGCGTGAGGCGCGCCTGCTCGACGCGCAGTCGTCGATCGAGATCTCCGCGCTGCTGCTCAAGAACGACATCGATGCAAAGGGCTTCGTGACCGCTTCGGCGAACATCGAGGCGCGCTTCACCGTGAAACACGCCGCCCAGGTCGCGTACGAGAAGAACAAGTCCGCGAGCATCGAATGGGGCTCGAACTTCATCGGCGCCGTCGCCATTCCGCGTGCCCAGGAGCACTACCCCGCGCTCGTTGCGGCCCTGCTCAAGGAGCTTTACGCCGATCCCGAATTCCTGAGGGCGCTGCACCCATGACCCGTTTCTCCTGGTTGCACGGTGCTTCCCTCGCCGCAGTCCTCGCGCTTTGCGGCGGCTGCGCGCACACCATCGTGATCGGCCCCGACATGAATCGGCTGCCGGTGGAGACACCGCCGACTTCCAGCGGCGCAGCCGGCTACTACATCAGTCCCGAGAATCGTGACCGCGCGGTGACCAGCGGTGGCGGCGGCGGCGATTCGGTGAAGTACACACCGTACAAGGATCTGGAAGCGGCGCTCTTCCGCGTGCTGTCGAATCACTTCGCCCAGGTTTATTCGCTCAAGTCGCCGCAAGACCGCGCGTTCATGCAGGAAAAAAACCTGCGCTTCGTGTTCACGCCGCAGTATTCGACAACATCCTCGTCGAGCAGCCTGTTCACCTGGCCGCCCACGGAATTCACGTTGACGATCCATATCGAGGCCGTGGATCAGGAAAACAAATCCGTGTGGCAGGCCGAAGTCAGCGGCAGCGGCCAAGCTGCGTTTTCGGAATTCAAGCGCGATTTCGGTCTCGCGGCGGAGCGCGCATCGGAGGATGCGTTTCGCAAGCTGGGGGCAAAACTGGCGGAATTCCCTGCCCAGAAATAGATGCTTATATCGCTGCGAGATCCTGCAGGTCCCAGCGCGGCTGCACCTTGATCGCCGCATCATCGTGCAGTCCTGCCTGCAGGCGCAGCGCCCCGGCCAAGGCAATCATCGCGCCGTTGTCGGTGCAGAATTCCAGGCGCGGGAAATACACGCGGAAACCGTCGCGCTGCGCGGCTTGCGCCAGTTGCGCGCGCAGCTTGCGGTTGGCGCCGACGCCGCCGGCGACTACAAGACGCGTCGCGTCGGTCGCCTCAAGTGCACGTCGGCATTTGATCAGCAGCGTGTCGATGATCGCGTCTTCGAACGCACGCGCGACGTCGGCCTTCGCCGTCGGATCGGTCGCATGTTGCTGGTAGGCGAGCAGCACCTGCGTCTTGAGTCCGGAGAAACTGAAATCCAGTCCCGGCCGATCGGTCATCGGCCGCGAGAACTTGAAGCGGCCCGGCGTGCCGGATTCGGCCAGTTTCGCCAGCGCCGGTCCGCCCGGATACGGCAGACCCATGAGTTTCGCGGTCTTGTCGAACGCCTCGCCGGCGGCGTCGTCCAGGGTGTCGCCGAGCAGACGATAGCGGCCGATGCCGGCGACTTCGATCAACATGGAATGTCCGCCCGACACGAGCAGCGCCACGAACGGCGGTTCGGGTGGATCGGCTTCGAGCAGCGGCGCGAGCAGGTGGCCCTCCATGTGATGTACACCAATGGCCGGCACTTCGAGCGCCCAGGCCAGAGAACGCGCGCACGCGGCACCGACCAGCAAGGCGCCGACTAGACCCGGACCCGCCGTGTAGGCCACCCCCTGTAGATCATGCGTGCCCAGCCCGGCCTGCGCCAACGTCGCGCGGATCAGCGGCAGCAGCTTGCGCACGTGATCGCGGCTGGCCAGCTCCGGCACCACCCCGCCGTACTCGTTGTGCATCGCAATCTGGCTGTACAAGGCATGGGCTAGAAGGCCGCGAGCGGGGTCGAAAACCGCCACCCCGGTTTCGTCGCACGAGGTTTCTATGCCCAGAACGGGCCCCGGTTTTGCAATTTGTTCATTTGGCACGGTAAAATATGCGGCTCACCCGGACCGAATCGGGTCCAAGTTTACTGGAGTACCCATGCCCAACGTCAAAGTTCGCGAGAACGAACCTTTCGAGTTCGCCTTGCGCCGCTTCAAGCGCACCTGCGAAAAGGCCGGGGTGCTGGCCGAAACGCGCAAGCGCGAGTTTTACGAGAAACCGACGCAGGAACGCAAGCGCAAGGCTGCCGCCGCGGTGAAACGCCATCTGCGCCGCGTTTCGCGCGATGTGACGAAGCGCCAGCGTCTGTACTGAGCTTAGGCGTTCACGCGGTTCCAAGGGCCGACGTTGCGTGAGCGACGCCGGCCTTTTGCATTTGCGCTAGCGGAGACTGCCATGAGCCTGAAGAATCAACTCACCGAAGACATGAAAGCGGCGATGAAAAGCGGTGACAAGGAACGTCTCGGCGTGATCCGTCTCGTCAACGCCGCGATCAAGCAGCGCGAAGTGGATGAACGCATCCAGCTCGACGACACGCAAGTACTCGGCGTGCTGGAAAAGATGCTCAAGCAGCGCCGCGATTCGATCCAGCAATTCGAGGCCGCAGCCCGCCAGGATCTCGCCGACAAGGAAAAGTTCGAGGTCGGCGTGATCCAGCACTATCTGCCGGCACAGCTTTCCGCCGCCGAAGTCGACGCGATCATCGCCGCGGCGATCGTGGAAGCCGGCGCGCAAGGCCCCAAGGACATGGGCAAGGTGATGGGTCTGGTCAAGCCGAAGGTCGCCGGACGTACCGATATGGGCAAGCTGTCGGAGTTGGTGAAGGCCAAACTGGCGCCGCCGGGCTGATTGCACACTTGATGCGCGCAGACGAAGCCGGGTTCGCCCGGCTTCGTCGTTTGTGACTATCCCGAACGCGCGCCCATGTTCGTTTCGAGCGCCCGCAAGCATTTACTTCAGGACTTGAGCATCGCTGAACTGGGTCTCGTCATGAAGCGCTCCGTTACCTTCCCGCTCGTTGCGTTGCTGCTGGCGCCGCTGGCCGACGCCGAGGTTCATTACTACCTCGTCGATTCCGTCGCCACCCAATCGACGAACGCCGATCTGCGCGCCGAAGCGCGCGAGCTGGAAAAAATCTATGCCGATATGGAACGCGTATCCGGCGTCGAGGCGAAGCTGGTGTGGTCGACGAATCCCGACATCAATGCGTTTGCGACCGAAATGGGAGCCGACAAGATCGTGATCGTGCAGGAGGGCCTGCTCGAAACGATGCAAGGCGACCGCGACGCCGTGGCGGCGGTGCTCGGCCACGAACTGGGTCACCACAAGGCGGATCACATCCGCGCCGGCAAGCGCAAGCGGGAAACCGCACACGTGCTCGGCACGATCCTCGGCGCGGTGGTCGGCGCGAAGATCGGCCATGGCGGCGGCGCCGCGGCCGGTGCCGTGCTCGGCAATGCGGGCGGCGGCCTGGTCGCATTGAAATTCAACCGCGATCAGGAAATGGAAGCCGATCGTCTCAGTGTCGGCTGGATGATCGCAGCCGGCTACAACCCGCAGGGCATGCTGCGCCTCCAGCATCGGCTCGGGGAACTGGAAGGCAGCCATAAGAGTGCGGCGATTTTCAGCACGCATCCGAACAGCGAAAAGCGTTACAAGGCAGCCGAGCAGCAGATCGCCAAGCTGGCTCCGCCACCGGAACTACTGGCCCACGCCGCCGCGCCGCTGGTCGGCGACAAAGCACGCATCGCCGCGACCGCGGAAATCTGGAGCGGCGCGGATGAGCGCATCGCCCAGGCCTTGAACGCGGGGGCCGGCGAGGTTGCGGCCGAGGCCTTGGCTCCGGTCGACAAGGTCGGCTTCAACACGTACGCCACGCTGCAGAACCAGCTGCAATTTGCCGGCGCCAAAGGCGAATCGCGTCTGCTCGCCAAAAATCATCTCAGCGAAGCGCAAATGACGCGGATCAACGCCACGTTTTCCATGCGCATGACCGACAACCCGGCGCTGCATCAGCGCTACTACGTGGAATACTGGCGCGCCAGCCAGGGCAAATTCGCCGGCCACGGACGCGATCTTGCGGATTCCTACGAACACCAACAGGCACTCAAGCTGGAACCGCCTTATGCGCTCGACACCGCGGCCGTACTGCACAGCAGACTCGGCCGGCTCGCGGGCCTGGACGGCAAACCGCTCGACGTCGAGCAGGCAGCTATCGCCAACGCGGCGCAGAGCACGATACTCAAGCCCTACGATCTGACTTACTACGATTTCTTGATCGCCGACAATTGGTGGATGCGCAAAGCCGCGCTCGCCTTGCTCGCGGGCGACGACAGCGTGTTGCGCAGGCTCGAGGGGATAGATACACAGCGCGCAGCCGCGGCAACGGACGACGCGGATGACGATGATGATGCGGCCGCTGAAGCTGCCGCGAACGTACAGGTCGGTAACGACGTGCAGGTCGGCAAGAACGTACATCTCGGCAGCCATGAGGCCAAGCCCACCGGCAAACATTGAGCAGCGGCACAAGCATTCCGCTCATGGCATGCTAATGGGATGGCTGGACGCATCCCGGAAAAGTTCATTGATGACCTGCTCGCGCGCGTCGACATCGTCGACGTGATCGAGCAGCGCGTGCCGCTGAAAAAGGCGGGCCGCGACTGGACAGCGCGCTGTCCATTCCACGACGAGCGCTCGCCATCGTTCACGGTGAGCCCGGCCAAGCAGTTCTATCATTGCTTCGGCTGCGGTGCGCACGGCAGTGCGATCAAGTTCCTGATGGACTACGACCGCATGGAGTTCGTCGATGCGGTCGAGGAACTCAGCAGCCGCGTCGGCCTCAAGGTGCCATACGAAGGCGGCGCCAAGCGCGCACCTAGCGAGGACTCCGCAGATCTGTACACCGTGCTCGACGCCGCGGCGAAGTTCTATCAGCGCGAACTGGCGAGCAGCGACAAGGCGCGCGCGTATTTCGAGTCGCGCGGACTCGACGCCGCCACGCTCGAACGTTTCGGTCTCGGCTTCGCACCGGATCAGTGGGACGCGCTCAAGAACGCGCTCGGCACGTCACCGCAGCGCGTCGCGCTGCTCGAAAAAGCCGGTTTGCTGAAGACCGGCGAGCGCGGCGGCAAATATGAGTACTTTCGTAACCGCGTGATGTTCCCGATCGCCGACCGCCGCGGCCGCACGATTGCATTCGGCGGGCGCATCCTGGAAAAAACCGAGGAGTCCGGGCCGAAATACCTCAATTCGCCGGAGACCAGCCTGTTTCACAAGGGCCAGCAGTTATTCGCGCTGTGGCAGGTGCGCCAGACGCACAGCACGATTCCACGACTGCTCGTGGTGGAAGGCTACATGGACGTGATCGCGCTGTTCCAGCACGGTGTGACGCAAGCGGTGGCGACGCTCGGCACGGCGACCACGCGCGACCACGCCGAGCTGCTGTTCCGCAATTGTGCAGATGTGTACTTTTGCTTCGACGGCGACCGCGCCGGCCGCGCCGCCGCCTGGCGCGCAGTCGAGTCGGTGTTGCCGCGCATGCGCGATGGCCGTCAGGCCTTGTTTCTGTTCCTGCCGGAAGGCGAAGACCCCGACTCGCTGGTGCGCAAGGAAGGCGCGGCGGGCCTGGAGCAGCGGCTGCAAGCCGCAATGCCGCTGAGCGAATTCTTTTTCCAGAACCTGGGCGTCGACGTCAATCTCGCCAGCATCGACGGCAAGGCGCGGCTGGCTGAACGCGCGCGGCCGTTGCTCACGCAGATTCCGGACGGCGCATTCCGCGACCTCATGCTCGGCGAGCTCGATCGGCTCACCAGCGTGCGCCTGCGCATGAATGCGCCCGCGCCCGAGCGGCCGCGCCGGCCCGTGCGACCGCAGGAGCGCACGCTCGTGCGCAGCGCGGTCGCGCTGCTCGTGCAGAATCCCGGTTTCGCCGGCGCGATCGAACCGCCGCATTTGTTCTCGATATTGCGCCAGCCCGGCATCCCGCTGCTGGTCGAACTGATCGCGTTGTGCCGCGAGCGACCGGAAATCTCCACTGCCGGCATTCTCGAAGCATTCGCCGAACGCGAGGAACTGCGCTCGCTGCAGAAGCTCGCGGTCATGGAATTTCCCGGCGCCGAGGAAGAATGGAAAGCCGAGTTCCTCGACGCGCTGGGGCAACTCGATCGCCAGACCCGCCAGCAGCGCCTCGATGAATTGCAGGCCAGGCTCGCCGAGCTGGCGGAATCCGAGAAGCAGGAACTTCGGCACTTGCTCACCGAGAAAAACCGCCGCTAGGCTCGGCACATTATCGCGGAGATATTCATGCACGCCTTCTTGTTCAGCACCCTGTTGCTCGGCGCTGCCGCCAGCGCCGCGCCGGTGGAGCGCGTCGAATCCGGCAACCGCATCAGCGAGAATATCCCGGCGATTCCGGCGGAATTGCTGGATCAGCTCAATCGCTACCAGAACACGCGCGCCGCCGCGTTCGCCGGCTGGACCAAAGAGGGTTGCGTGCTCATCGCCACGCGTTTTGCCGAAACCGCGCAGGCGCACCGCGTGTGCGCGCCGTTGGGCATGCGCGAGCAGCTCACGTTCTACCCGGAACCGGTGAGTAATTTGGCGGCGGCGCCGGCGCAATCGCCGCGCAACGGCTTCGTCTTCGGCAAGGATGTCGGCGGCAACGAATTCTCGCAGTTGTACTGGTTCGATTTCGACTCACGCGCGGTGACGCTACTGACTGACGGCAAGCGAAGTCAGAACCACACGCCATTGTTTTCGCACGACGGCAAGCAACTGGCCTGGAGCAGCACCGCGCGCAACGGCACCGATACGGACGTCTGGTTGATGGACATGAGCACGCATAAAACCAAGCCGCTGGTGAGCGCAGGCGGCAGCTGGAGCGCGCAGGATTTCTCCGACGACGGCAAGCGCCTGCTGGTGACGAAGTATGTTTCCGCCGCCGAGTCGTATCCGGGCGAAGTGGATATCGGCAGCGGCGAGCTGCGCATGTTCCCGGTCGACGGCGGCAAAGCGTCATTCGGCGATTTCAAATTCGCACCCGGCACCGGCCGCGCGGCGTATTTCGTTTCCAACGAACCGATCAACGGCAAGGCGCAGGAATTCCACACGCTGCGCTATCACGATCCGGCCAGCGGCAAGCTGCAGATCCTGAGCGCGGACATTCCATGGGACGTCGATCAGGCGCGCATCGCCGACGACGGCAAACACCTGGGTTTCACGACGAACGAGGACGGCATCGCGCGCCTGCATGTTTTGACGCTGCCCGATCAGCGCGCGCTCAAGCTGCCCGAGCTGCCGGTCGGCGAAATCGGCGGTTTTGATTTTGCCCCCGACGGCAAGCGTCTCGCGATCACGCTGAATACGTCGACCTCGCCTAGCGACGTTTACGTGATCGACCTGGATGCGGCGACGCTGACGCGCTGGACACGCAGCGAAATCGGCGGACTCGATGCCAACCAGTTCGTTGCGCCGACGCTGATCCATTACCCGACGTTCGACACTGTCGCCGGCAAGCGCCGCATGATTCCGGCGTTCTATTACCGCCCGGCAAATGGCGGCTCCGGCAAAAAGCTGCCGGTGATCATCTCGATCCACGGCGGGCCCGAAGGACAGTCCTTGCCGACGTTCAGCGCGACGACGCAATTCCTCGTCGACGAACTCGGCGCGGCGGTGCTGGTGCCGAACGTGCGCGGCTCCAGCGGTTACGGCAAGACCTACCTGAGTCTGGACAACGCCGCGAAGCGCGAGGATTCAGTCAAGGATATCGGCGCGCTGCTCGACTGGATTGTCCAGCAACCGGAACTGGATGCCGACCGCGTCGGCGTGATCGGCGGCAGCTACGGTGGCTACATGGTGCTGGCGTCACTGATGCACTACAGCGATCGCATCCGCGCCGGCGTCGATCTCGTCGGTATCTCCAACTTCGCCACGTTCTTGAACAATACCGAGAGCTACCGGCGCGATCTGCGCCGCGCCGAATATGGCGACGAACGCGACCCGGCGATGAAAGCCGTGTTCGCGCGCATCGCGCCGGCCAATCATGCCGAACGCATCAAGGCACGGCTATTCGTCGCCCAGGGCAAGAACGATCCGCGCGTGCCGTACACCGAAGCCGAGCAGATCGTCAAAGCCGTGCGCGCGAACGGCCAGCCGGCGTGGTACCTGCTGTTCAACGATGAAGGCCACGGTTTCCGCAAAAAATCCAACAACGATTACTTCAACGCAGCGACGATGCTGTTCTGGAAGCAGTACCTGCTCGATTAGAAACACTGAATAAGCTGCTGCGCTCGGCATCTTGCGCGAATCCGGTGCTCGGAATCCTCATGTACTCTGCACGTACACTCCGGTTCCTGTGCTCCGTGTTCGCGCAACCTGCTTTCGCTCGCGACGCTTCTTCAGTGTTTCTTGGCGACTATAAGACGGCGGCGACGTCCTTTTCGATTTTTTCCGGCGTATCCGTCGGCGCATAGCGGGCGACGACTTTGCCGTTCTTGTCGACAAGAAACTTGGTGAAGTTCCATTTGATCGACTCGCTGCCGAGCAGGCCCTTCGCTTCCTTCTTGAGGTATTTGTACAGTGGATGCGTGTTCGCGCCGTTGACGTCGACTTTTGCGAACAGGGGAAACTTCACGTCGTAGTTCAACGCGCAGAAGTTCTTGATCTCGGCCTCATCGCCCGGTTCCTGGTGGCCGAACTGATCGCAGGGAAAGCCGAGCACGACGAGTCCCTTGTCCTTGAGTTTTTCGTACAACGCTTCGAGTCCCTTGTACTGCGGCGTGAACCCGCATTTGCTCGCGACGTTGACGACCAGCATCGCCTTGCCCTTGTAAGCGTCGAGCTTCTGCTCGTGGCCGTCGATGTCCTTGGCAGAGAAATCGTAGACTTGGCTCATGGCCGGCTCCTTCAACTTATGCGTTGCAACGGTAGCATGTTTTGCCGCAGCAGCGGCGCGTCGACATAATGATCGACCAGCATGAACGCGAACAACGCCATCAGATAAATGATCGAGTAATTGAACACGCGCATCGCGAAGCGCTCATTCGGCGGATTGAGCAAGGCGATCGCGTAATACAGGAAACCCGCGCCGAGCACGAGCGCGCCGCCGAGATAGAACAGGCCGCTCATGCCGGTCAGGTAGGGCAGCACGGTTGCGATGACGAGCAGCACGGTGTAGAGCAGCACATGCCAGCGCGTGTATTCCACGCCATGCGTCACCGGCAGCATCGGCACCTGCGCGCGCGAATAATCGTCGCGGCGGAAGATCGCCAGCGCCCAGAAATGCGGCGGCGTCCAGACGAAAATGATCAGCACCAGCAGCAGTGCGTACGGATGCACGTGGTTCGTCACCGCGGCCCAGCCGAGCAGCGGCGGCGCGGCGCCGGCGACGCCACCGATCACGATGTTCTGCGGCGTAGCGCGCTTGAGCCACGCGGTGTAGACGATCGCGTAGCCGATCATCGAGGCAAACGTGAGCGCAGCGGTCAGCGCATTGACGAATGCGATCAGGATCGCCATCGACAGCGCACCGAGCGCCACCGCGAACGCGAGCACCTGCGCCGGCGCGAGGGCGCCGGTGGCCAATGGCCGATGCGCCGTGCGCAACATGACGCGGTCGATACGCTGGTCGATCAGATGATTGACGGCTGCCGCCGACGCGGCCGCGAGCCAGATGCCGATGAAGCCCGCAAGCGATTCGCGCAACGGCGGCGCTCCCGGCACGGCCAGGAACATGCCGATGATTGCCGTGAACACGATCAGCGCGACGACGCGCGGCTTGGTGAGTTCGAGATATTGATAGGCAATCGAAGGCATGAGCGTTTAGGCTGAAACCGAGGTGCGTAGGGTGGGCTTCAACCTACCGTATTGGCAAGCGGCGATTGAGTCCGCAAGCGCACGAGCAGCGCCAGCAGGGCGAATAACAGCAGCGCCGCGCCCGCGTTGTGCGCAGCCGCCACGGGCAGCGGCAACCCGAACACGACATTGCTGATGCCGAGCGCGATTTGCGCGAGCAGCGCAATGCCGAGCGCGACGCCCGCGCCGCGCAGCGCCGGCGTACGCAGCGCGCGCAGGCTCGTGGCGCCGACCTGGCCGAACACGAGCAGCGCACCGATACGATGCGCGAGCTGGATCGCCGTGCGCGCGGGCCCGTCGAGCACACCGCCTTCGTAGTCGACGCCGACCTGCCGCCAGAGCACGAACGCCTGGCTGAAATCCGTCGTCGGCCACCATTGGCCGAGGCACTTGGGGAAATCGATGCCGCAGCTCAGCGCGGCGTAGTTCGCGCTGGTCCAGCCGCCGAGCGCGACTTGCACGGCGACGAGGCCGATGCCGGCGATGGCCATGCGCCGCAACCTGGCAAGCTCAGACGTACCGAGCGGCATGAGCGTGAGACGCAGTGCAGTGTAGGCGAGCAGCGCGAATAGTGTCATGCCGCCGAGCAGGTGTGCGGCAACGACTAGCGGCAGCAGTTTCAGTGTCACCGTCCACATCCCCAGCGCGGCCTGGAAGATGATGAACACTGCGGCGAAATACGGTACTCGCGCGAGCCTGCCCAACTCGCGGCGGCGCACGAAAGCAAACGCGGCCAGCGTAAACGTGACCAGACTCAAGCCGCCGACGAGCATGCGGTGCGCCTGCTCGCGCCAGGCCTTGTCGGCTTCGACCGGACGCTCCGGGAACGCCGCATTCGCCGCGGCGACTTCGTGCGTCTGCGTCGGCCAGCTGAGCTTGCCGTAGCAAGTCGGCCAGTCCGGACACGACAAACCGGCATTGGACAGGCGCACGAACGCGCCGAAGACGATGACGAGCAGCGCGAATGCGCTGGCGATCCAGGCCAGATTGCGCAAGCCTCTGGAAATATACTTTTCCACTAATGCAGAACCTTCTGGACATCGCTGCGCAGGCCTTGCGCCGAATAGCCCTGCGGGTAGTGCAGCATGAGCAAACCGTTGGGATCCACCAGCGCGAGCGCAAGATCGTCGTCGGCGCCCGCGCGATACGCGGCGAAACTGCCAGCGGCGTCTTCCCCGGCCAGCAGTGGCGCGCGCGCAGCGACGTAGTCCGGCGTCAACGCCGGACCAAGATAGACCAGGCGCAAGCGTTCGGCATTGCGGCCGAGCGTCAAGCGCATGCGCAAGGCCTCGTCGAGACGCGTCTGGCATTGCGCGGCGCAATGCGCGCCGGGCAACGCGAGCAAGGTCCAATGCCATTGCGGATCGCGCCACACGAGCTTGTTGCCGCTGGCGAGCGTCACCGCGGCCGCGCTGACATCGCGCTGCGGCTCGATCAACGTGCCGCTATTGCGCATGTGCTGCGGGTGCCAGCCGGCGCGATTCATCAGGTAGGCCACCAGAAGCGGCGCGGCGAAGATCAACAGCAGCGCGATCAGCGCCAGGCGATTGCGATTTTGTTTGTTCATTGCTTTTCCTGCCGACGCCAATGCACCGCGACGAATGCCGCGAGTGCTGCGAGCGCGAACGTGAACCATTGCAGTGCATACGCACGGTGACGCATGGGCGGCATCACGTTCGGCGTCCACTCGCGCACGAAGCCGCTGTTCGCGTCGGCGTCCAGCAACAGCATGCGCGGCAGCAACGGTTTGCGCAGATCATCCGCGATTTCATCCGGGTCGATGCGCAAGCTGAGCTTCGGCCAGGCGTTTTGCGTGGCCAAGGCGTTGCCGCCGACGCGCAAGCCGCTGCCCGGAAACGGCGCATAAATGCCGGTCAACTGCACTTCGCCGCCCGGCAATGGCGGTAGTGCTGGCGTCGTCCCCGGCGCGTGGTTCCATGCGGTCCAGCCGCGATCCACCAGCAACAAGCGCTCCTCCCCTGCTACGGCAAACACCGCGATCGCGTGCACCCCGAGATGGCCGTCGTGCATCTGCTCGTCCCGCAGGTAACCGCGGTCGCTCACATAACGGCCGCTGATGCGCACGTGCGGATAATGCTGCGCATCGCTGTTGTCGCGTGCGTTGGCAAAATCCTGCGGTGCCGCGTTCGCGGCCGCCGCGAACGCGGTGAGCAACTGCTCCTTCTGCCGCGCGCGCTCGAGCTGCCACATGCCGAGCCCGGAAAAAGCCGCGATTCCGATCAGCAGCAGCGCCCAGGCGAACGCGCTTGGATTGCTCCAGCGCCGCATAGTCAGCGGCCGCTGGCGCTATACTCGCGCCGACCCGGTGCGGATATTTCAAGCCTCGTGACTACCCTGATCATCATCGCGTTTCTGGTCGTGATCCTCTACAACCTCGGCGCGGGGCTGTATTACATGATGACCGACAAGGGTCAGACGAATCGCACGGTACGCGCGCTGACCTGGCGCATCGGCCTGTCGGTGCTGCTGATCCTGCTCGTGATCGCCGGCATCGCCACCGGAATCATCAAGCCGCATGGGCTCAATCGTTAGGCTGTGAAGCGGTCGGGCGCGATGCATCGCGCCCTGCAATCACAACACGTACACGAACATGAACAGCCCGAGCCACACCACGTCCACGAAGTGCCAATACCAGGCCACCGCCTCGAAGGCGAAGTGGTGATCCTTGGTGAAGTGGCCTTTCAGGCAGCGCAACCAGATGATCGTGAGCATGATCGCGCCGAGCGTCACGTGCATGCCGTGGAAGCCGGTGAGCATGAAGAACGTCGAACCGTAGATGCCTGAGCCCAGCGTCAGGTTCATCTTGG
>Ga0207680_10000407_pt1 | contig 20574 bp, 20 predicted proteins | sample KBSS23metaG_FD_184321 | JGI IMG/M metagenome (GOLD analysis project Ga0207680, IMG submission 184321) | Switchgrass rhizosphere microbial communities from Kellogg Biological Station, Michigan, USA - KBS S2-3 metaG (SPAdes) (version 2) | ecosystem: Host-associated > Plants > Roots > Rhizosphere...
CGCCCATCGCAAATGCCGGAACCGGCGCGACTCCGAAGCCCAGGGCCTTGGCCGAGCCGTAGGTCGCGTAAGCCGCGAGACCCGCCGCGTCGAACCAGTCGATCGCCGTGCGGCTGAGTCGCCCGGGCTTCGCAATCCAGACGGCGAGCGCGGCCACGATGCAGATCACGAGGGTTGCGTTGGTTCGCACCCAGAAGACCGGCGCACCGATCAGCAGGTCGCGCAGGGTCCCGCCGCCGACGCCGGTCACCGCCGCGAAGAAGACGAAGGTGACGAAGTCGAGCCGCTTCTCGGCCGCGAGCAAGGCGCCGGAGATCGCGAACACCGCGATTCCGAACAGGTCGAGCAGCACCAGCGCATCGGAAAAGTGCGTAACGAGCGGCTGCTCCACCTAGCGGTGCATGTCCTTCTGCGCTTGCTGGAACCAGCCGCGCTCGGCCACCCCCTGTACGTGCCGGGCGGCCGGCGCCGGCTTCGGCGCAGGTTGATTGCCGGGAAAGGCGACGAAGATGATCGCGACGGCGAGGACCGCGAGGAGGGCCAGAATCGCCACGAAAGGCACGGTCGACAGCCATGCGTGCGGCGACACCGGCTGGGTTCGCGGGCGGTCCTCTCGCGCGCGGCGGTAGCTGCGCTTGCGGGCGAGGGCCCCGAGGTAGGCGTCGGGGCTCGTCCAGCCGTCGCCGGACGATGGACGCGCGATCTTTTCTTCGCCCTTCACGCCTCGCTAGGTGCGCCTCGCGAAGCCGCTTTGCAATGCAGTCCGGCGTCTCAGGCCTTCGGCGCGACCTTCAAATCGGCCAGCGTCTTCGAGCCGCAGGTGACCGTCACCGATTCGATCGCAGAGCTGTTGGGGATGGTCGCGCTGACGTCCCACCAATTGTCGGGCGCTGCGTAGCTGGTGTTGTTGGTGATCGTCGGGGCGATCGAGGCCGTGGCGCCGTTGATCTCGGGCGGGCCGAGCAGCGCCTTGTAGCGCGAGTCGGAACGGTAGGCCTTGCCCTTGACGACGATGTTGCCGTCCTTGTCGCGGGAGGCTGCCCAGGCCTTGGTCTCGCTGTCCTTGAAGAAGCAGTGCGCAGGCCTCTTCTTCGGCTGCGCGGCATTGGCGGCCGCCTGGTTGGCCGCCTCATCGGACTGGCCGCAGCCGGCCAGCAGCGACGCGGCGCCAGCAATCAGCAATATTCGCATCGATCACCCCTCCTGCCTCGCATCAAGGCAGAAGGCGAAAGCAGTGGCAAGCCCGCGCTAGCCGATCGGCTGGCCGCCTTCCTCCTGCTCGAACAGGTCGGCGACGACGTCGGCACGAGCGGTCAGGCGCACCTTGTCCCCCTCGACCTCAGCGACGAGGCCGCGCGGGATGAAATGGTGGTGGTCCTCATGCGCGACGCCGCTGTCCGCGCGGACCAGCTTGATTCGGTTGTCTTCAACCTTGTCGACGGTGCCGAGATGGACGCCGTCGGCGCCGATCACTTCCATATGCTCGCGGATGTCCTCGAAGCCGCTCATGACCTTCTCCTCGCTGGGGTGAGGGGGTTGAACGCGTCACTCGCAGCGCCGGTTCAGCGCCGCCTGCGCCAACTACGCCTGTTTGGCGCACGAGTCATCGCCAACCACGGGTTGTGAGGCGGAAAACCACCGCCTAAGCCTGAGGCATGCTCGACGTCCGAACCACCACCATCGAGGGCAGCGAGGCCGCGCCCGACGCCCCGCCCGCCACCCATGTCGCGATCCGCCGCGAGGATTATCGCCCGCCCGACTGGCTGGTGCCCGAGATCGGCCTCAGGTTCACGCTCGGGATCGAGAAGACGCGGGTGCAGGCGAAGATGATCGTCGAGCGGAACCCCGCCGCGAGCCCCGGGACCAGCCTCCTCCGCCTCAACGGCGACGGGATCAGCCCCGCCGGCGTGTGGGTCGACGGCGAGCGGACCGACAGCTGGAGGATGGAGGGGCCCGACCTGCTGATCGAGCTCCGGGGCCAGCGCCACGAGATCGGCATCGACACCGAGATCAGCCCGGCAGCGAACACCAAGCTGATGGGCCTCTACGCCTCGGAGGGAATGCTGTGCACGCAGTGCGAGGCGGAAGGCTTCCGCCGCATCACCTTCTTCCCCGACCGGCCCGACGTGCTCTCGAAATATCGCGTGCGCATGGAGGGCGACGCCAAGCTCTTTCCGGTCCTGCTATCGAACGGCAACCGCATCGCCCATGGCGAGGGGGAGGGCGGGACCCACTGGGCCGAATGGGAGGACCCGTTCCCCAAGCCAAGCTATCTGTTCGCGCTCGTCGCCGGCGACCTCAAGGCCAACCGCGACAGCTTCACCACGATGAGCGGCCGCAAGGTCGATCTCTACATCTGGGTGCGCGAGGCGGATCTGCCGAAGACCCAGCATGCCATGGACAGCCTGAAGCTGGCGATGGCCTGGGACGAGAAGGTCTACGGCCGCGAATATGACCTCGACCTGTTCAACATCGTCGCGGTCAGCGACTTCAACATGGGGGCGATGGAGAACAAGAGCCTCAACATCTTCAACTCGGCCTATGTGCTGGCCGACCAGGAGACCGCGACCGACGCCGACTTCGACAATATCGCGCGGGTCGTCGCGCACGAATATTTTCACAACTGGTCGGGCGACCGGGTCACCTGCCGCGACTGGTTCCAGCTGAGCCTCAAGGAAGGCTTCACGGTCTTCCGCGACCAGAGCTTCTCGGCCGACATCGGCAGCCCGGCGGTCAAGCGGATCGAGGACGTGCGCGTGCTCCGCGCCGTGCAATTCCCCGAGGACCAGGGCCCCTTGGCCCACGCTGTCCGGCCGGACAGCTACATCGAGATCGGCAATTTCTACACGGCAACCGTCTACAACAAGGGCGCCGAGCTGATCCGCATGTTCCACACGGTGTTGGGCGCGGAGAAGTTCCGCAAAGGGACCGACCTTTATTTCGAGCGGCACGACGGCGAGGCCGCGACCTGCGACGATTTCGTCAAGGCCCTGGAGGACGGCAGCGGCGAGGACCTGAGCGCCTTCAAGATCTGGTACAGCCAAGCGGGCACGCCGAAGGTCTCGGCGCGAGTCGATTATGACGCGGCGGCAAAGGCAGCGACGCTTCACCTCGAGCAGCATGAGGACCCGACGCCGGGGCAACCCAATAAGCAGCCGATGCCGATCCCGCTAAAGACCGCGCTGATCGGGGAGCAGAGCGGCGCGGAGGTTTCCCCTGAGCGGCTGATCATCCTCGACCAGCCGCGCCAGAGCGTGGCGTTCGACAATGTCAGCGAGCCCCCGCTGTTGTCGATCAACCGGGAATTTTCCGCTCCGGTCGTGCTGACCGCCGAGCGCAAGGCCGGCGAGCTCGAGCGGCTCGCGCAGGCCGACACCGACCCGTTCGCGCGCTACGAGGCGATCCAGGAGTTGTTGATGGGCGCGCTCACGGCCGGGGCGCGGGGTGAGCCGGTCGACGCGGGCCCCGTGATCCGCGCGGTCGAAGCGACGCTCAAGTCCAATGCGCTCGATCCGGCGTTCAAGGCCGAGGCGATCCTGGTTCCGAGCGAGACCTTGATCGCCGAGCGGATGGCGATGGTCGATCCCGACGCGATCCACGCATCGCGCGAGGCATTGCGGGCATCGATCGGAACGGCACTGTCGGGCGAGCTGCTCGCCGCCCATCGCAGCGACGGGGTCTCAGGGGACGACTTGTCCCCGCGCGCCAAGGGCATCCGCCGTTTGCGCACCGTGTCGCTCGGCCTGCTCGCCGGAAGGGACGAGGCGGAGGCCGCGCGCCTGGCGAAGGCGCAGTTCGACCGCGCCGACAACATGACCGACCGTCAGGGCGCGCTCGGCATACTGGTGTCGACCCGCGCACCCGAGCGCCAGACGGCACTCGATGCGTTCTACGAGCGTTTCCGCGACGATCCGCTGGTGCTCGACAAATGGTTCGCGCTGCAGGCCGCGGCGCAGCGGCCGGACACGGTCGACCAGGTGCTGAAGCTGGCAAAGCATCCCGACTTCACCATGACCAACCCCAACCGGCTGCGGTCGCTCGCGGGGACGTTCGGCGGCAATCACTGGGCGTTCAACTCGGCCGACGGGCGCGGCTACCAGTTCCTTGCGGACATGATCATCGCCGCCGACCGGATCAACCCGCAGGTCGCGGCGCGGATGGTCCCGCCGTTCGGCCGCTGGCGGCGGTTCGAGCCGAATCGCTCAGCTATGATGAAGGCCGCGCTGGAGCGGATCGTCGCCGCGCCCGGTCTGTCGAAGGACGTGTTCGAGCAGGCGAGCAAGAGCCTCGCCTAGTCACCGAGGGCTATCTACGAACGCTCACGACGATTGACGCGGCGGTCAGGGAGGTTCCTGCACGGCTCAAAGCTTCATCAAGCTGCGGCTGCGCACTGGCCCATCCTGAGGTCACGCAATCCCTGTCGGGTTGGCCGAGCACGGAATAATAATCGTCGTGCTCGTCGCACATGTCATCGATCATGTAGCGCACGCGCTTTACGAGCTTGTCCCGGCCGCGCCCTTCCGCGAGGTTCAGGTCGTCGTAATGGACGGTCCGATGGACTTCGGTAAGGCGCTCACCCTGCACGATAACGGACGGCGGCTGAGCAGGCGCGGCGCCTGCGAGTCCAACGGCTCCGATTGCGCCCGTTAGCGAGAGAAAGGTTGCGCGCGTAGGGACGAATGAATGCGACATGATGCCTCCTTGCGAATTATCGCTGAGGCGGGATTCTGGGCGCCGCCGCTCCGGCTGGCACTTCGCTTTCGCTGAGCTTCAGTTGGGGTTTGTCAGACGTGCCGTTTTTCGGTGAAGCGACATCGAGAAGCAGGTGAGTGACCCACCTTAGGACGGACGAGTGGCGGCCTAGGCGCCCGAGCTCCCGATCCACTTCGCGACGTCCTGCGCCACCTGGTTCGCGGCCTGGTTAAGCGCCGGGCCGACGCTCGCAGCAGTTCCGTCGGCAGGCACGGTGGCGGTGAAGCGGCGAGTCTCGACGCGCGCTCCGCCGGCGGCCGACAGCGAGCCGTCGTAGGTCACCACGACCTGGCCGGTCGAGGCGTCATAGCCGAACCGCTGCAGCTCGCCCGCGACCGTCAGGCCGGGGTCGAGCGTGGTCTGCGACGGCCCGAGCACGACGCGGTTGGTCGTCCGGCGGACGGTCTCTTCGAGCAGCCCCTGAAACAGCTTGGCGGGCGTGTCGACGAGCTGGAGATTGGTGACATATTGAATGTCCGTCGGCGTGACCTGCACGGGAACGCGCACGGTCCCGAGCTCGCGCTGGACAGAGGGGGTGATGACCGTCACCGCCTGGCCCGCCGCCGCGGTGCGCGCCATGCTGGTCGGCTCGGCGACCGCTGGCGTTAGCGTGACCAACGTCACCGGCAGCTTGGACCCGCCGCCGAGCAGTCCGCCGAGCGAGCAGGCGCCAAGCGCCAGGCTCAGCGCGAGCGGGGCCGCAATCCGATACAAGCGCCTCATTTGCGTTTCCCTGGTTTGTAGTCGGGCAGCTTCTCGGGACCGAGCGCCCCGCCGATCCCCTGCTGGTTGACCCGGTTCGAGACCTGCTCAAGCGCCTGCGACAGCTCGCGGAGGTCATGCACCAGCTTGTTGGCCTCGGGCAGGGTCGACTTGGTGAAGTTCTGCACGCCCGGCCGCGCGTCGTTCAGCATCGCGTTCAGATTGTCCGCGGCCTGCCTGGCCGAGACGATCGCCTTGTTGAGGTTCTCGACCGCCGGGCGGCCCTGCTCATTGACCAGGCGGTTGGTGTTGTCGGTGAGCGCGGCGACGTTGTTCGCCGCGAGGCCGGCATTGTGCGAGGCGATCTTGATCTCGGCGATGGTCGCCCCGAGCTCCGGCGAGTGGGCGCGCAGCTGTTGCGTCGTAACGTCGATATTCTCGAGGATGTCGGAGATCGAGTTCTGGTTCTTGTCGCTCAGGAGCTCGGTCAGCCGCTCGGTCAGGCGCTGGATCCGGTCGATCAGCTCGGGCGCGCTGTTGAGCAGGGCGCTGATGCCGCCCGAGGTCGCCGGGATGACCGGGCAGCCTTGCGGGCCGACCTGCTCGATCGGAGGATGGCCGCGCTCCGCGCCCGTCAGCTGGATTTCGGAGACGCCGGTGAAGCCGACGCCGTGGATCTGCGCGCTGGTACCCTGGAGCACCGGAGTCTGGTCATCGACATCGACCCGCACCCACACGAACTCCGGCCGGTTCGGAAGGAGCGAGATCTTGGTCACCTGGCCGACGGGCACGCCAGAGAAGCTGACGTTCGAGCCCTTGTTGAGGCCGCCGACGCCCTGCGCGAAATAAATGTCGTAGCACTTGGTCGCCTTGTTCGAGAGGCCGGCGAGCCAGACGATGAACAGCAAGGTCGCGGCAAGCAGCGCCACGGTCACCGCGCCGACCATCACATAGTTCGATCGGGTCTCCACTAGGCGGTTGCCCCCTCGTAGCTGGCCGCAGCGGCTCGGCCGCGCGGCCCGTTAAAATACTCTTGTATCCAAGGATGGTCTAAAGCCAATAGTTCCGGGATCGTTCCGACGCCGATCACCTTCTTGTCCGCAAGCACCGCGATGCGGTCGCAGACCGCGTGGAGCGTGTCGAGGTCGTGCGTGATCAAAAAAACCGTCAGCCCGAGCCGCTCCTTCAAACCGCGGACGAGCTGGTCGAACGCGGCTGCCGCGATCGGGTCGAGGCCCGAAGTCGGCTCGTCGAGAAACAGAAGTTCGGGGTCGAGAGCGAGCGCTCGCGCGAGTCCCGCGCGCTTGACCATGCCGCCCGACAGCTCCGACGGATATTTGGGCCCGGCATCGGGCGGGAGGCCGCCCATCGCAATCTTGTAGGACGCGATCTCGTCCAGCAGCGGCGGCTTGATGAACGGAAAATATTCGCGGATCGGGACCTCGACATTTTCGGCGACGGTCAGCGTCGAGAACAGGGCGCCGTTCTGGAACAGGATGCCCCAACGACGGCGGATGTTCTTGGCCTCGTCCTCCGTCCGTCCGACCATGTTCTCGCCGAGCACCTCGATCTCACCCTCGTCGGGCGTCTGCAGGCCGATGATCGAGCGCAGCAGCACCGACTTTCCGGTGCCCGAGCCGCCAACGACGCCGAGGATCTCGCCGCGGCAGACGGCAAGGTCGAGATCCTCGTGCACGACCTGCTCGCCGAAGCTGTTCTTCAGCCCGTGAACGGTGATGACCGGCGTGCAGCCGGGAGGGACTTCGCCCGGGGGAATCATCGCGGGATCATATCCAGCCGATGTTGGAGAAGAAGACCGCGAACACCGCGTCGAGCACGATCACGAGGAAGATCGACTGGACGACGGCGGTGGTGGTGCGCGAGCCGACCTCCTCACTGTTGCCCTGGACGAGCATGCCCTGGAAACAGCCCGCCAGCGCGATGATGAAGCCGAACACCGGCGCCTTGATGAGGCCGACCCACAGGTCAGTCATCGGGATCACCTCCTGCAGCCGCTGGATATAGGTCAACGGCGGGATGCCGAGCGACAGCCAGACGAAGATGCCGCCGCCGATCAACGCCAGGAGCATCGACCAGAAGGCCAGCAGCGGCATCATCATCACCGCGGCGATGATGCGCGGGATCACCAGCGCCTCGACCGGGGAGACGCCGATGGTTCGCATCGCGTCGATCTCCTCGGTGATCTTCATCGTGCCGATCTGCGCGGCGAAGGCGGAGCCGGAGCGGCCGGCAACCATGATCGCGGTCATCAGCGTGCCGAGCTCCCGCACCGTGATGCGTCCGATGAGGTTGATGGTGTAAACCTCCGCCCCGAACTGGGCGAGCTGCACCGAACCCTGCTGTGCGATGACGACGCCGATGAGGAAACTCATCAGGCCGATGATGCCGAGCGCGCGCACGCCAACGACGTCGAAGCGCTGCACCACCGCATTCACCCGAAAGCGCTTGGGCCGGCGGATGACATTGCCGAAACCGATCAGGGTCGCCCCGAAGAAGCCCAGCAGGCCGACGAGCGTCGCGCCCGTGTCGGCAATCCATTGCCCGAGCTCGCGCAGCACCGAGACCAAGTCGTGCGGCTCGTCGGGGACGACGCGGGTCGGAACGTCGAACTCACCGACCTGCTTCAGGAGGCCGACCTCGTCGCGGCTCGCGCCGATCACCTTGGCCCCGCGGTCGCGAACGGTGCGGTAGACGATCCACGCGCCGACCGTGTCCATGCGGTTGATGTCGCTGAGATCGATCGTCAGGGGGTCGGGCAGGGCGTCGATTTCGCGCTGGGTCGTCGCGGCACGCGCGATATTGACGGTGCCGGCGACCCGGTAGACCGAGCCGCGGCCGTCTGCGCTGTCCTGGTCCGTGACCTCGGCCATAAGGGCGGGAGTAGTGCGCGAAATGGCCGCCATGGGCAAGTCGGCGGCCCTGCGGCCTTTTCCGCTCGCGAGGCGGCCTCTATGCCCGAACCTGATGGCGGGTGCGGAAACCTCAGGCGGGTTCGGGCCGAAAGCCTATGACGAGGCGTACCCGGCCGTCGCCGACGCGCTGACTTTGCGGCTGCTGCGAAAGCCGGCCCAATTCGTGACGCAGCGGGCGGTGCATGCGGGAACCCCCGCGTGGGTTCTGATCGCCGGCGAAGCGTTGCTGGCGCTGCTGGTGTTCGCGCTCTTCTGGAAGGGCCGTTACTGGCCCGGACTGCTGGTTGCGGTCGCCGTGATGATCGCCGATGTCACCGCTTTCATGCTCGCGCGCCTCAGCCATGCTCCCCGGGGAGCCAACCGATCGCGGCTTGCACTCGAAATCGTCGAGCCGCTGCTCTGGTGGTGGGCCTGGGAGCATGGCCTCACCGCATACGGCAAGCCGCTCGAGCCGATCTACGCGACGATGGTACTTTGGGTGGTGGTCGGCGGGACGATCGCGATCCGTGCGGTCGAGGCGCTGGCGCAGCTGCGCTTCAACGGAATGGAGCTCCACGCGTGGCAGCCGCTCGACACCCGGTTCAGGCTGGTCAGCGCGTCGCGCAACACGAACCTCGTCATCCTCGCCGCGGCCTTGCTGTTCGGCCGGCCCGAAAGCGGCCTGGTGTTGGTTGCATGGTGGACCCTGATCAGCCTGATCTTTCACTCGGTGCGGCTCGCGCAGCTGACCGAGCGGCAGGCGCGGCGCGTCAAGATCGGCTCGTGGCTCGACCAATGAGCGACCTCGCCGTTTACGACATGGACCGGACGGTCACGAAAAGGTCCACCTACGTGCCCTTTCTGCTGCATTGCGCGATGGGCCGCGCGCCCTGGCGGCTGTTGCTGCTGCCACTCGTCGCGCTGTCGGTCGCCGCATATTATGCGAGGCTGATCGACCGGGCGAAACTCAAGGAGATCTGCCATCACCTGCTGATCGGCCACAGGGTTCACTTGAGCGAGCTCAAGCCGCTCGTGCACAGCTTCGCCGCCAGGCAGGTCGCGACGAACATCCGTCCCGGCGCGCGCAAGGCGATCGAGCGCGACAAGGAGGAGGGGCGGCGGCTCGTGCTCGCGACCGCGTCCTATCGGCTGTACGTCGACGCGATCGCCGAACGGCTGGGATTCGATGACGTGATCGGCACAGGATCGGTGATCGGCCTCGACGAACGGGTCCACGCCAAGATTGGCGGCGAAAATGCCTATGGCGAAGCCAAGATGCGGATGATCGCCGACTGGGTCGAGAAGTCCGGCCTCAAGGGCGTCCACGGGCATGTCCGCTTCTATTCCGACCACGTGTCGGACCGGCCTGCGTTCGAATGGGCCGACGAGCCTGTCGCCGTGAACCCGCATGACCGGCTGTGGCGGCTCGCGGAGGAGCGCGGCTGGGCGATCGAGGATTGGGGCTGACACCCCGCGGCTAACGGCCCGGCGTCAGGTGAAACCTACCGCCGGGCCGAAGCTCGCTCCCCGATGCGACACGGTTCGCGAGCTTCTTTGGAACGTCAGGCGATCTGCATGAGCGCAGGATTGCGCCGCCGCCGCCGGCGCATGACGACGCCGATCCCGGCGAAGCCGAGAAGCATCGTCGCCCAGCTTGCCGGCTCAGGCACCGCAGCCAGGTTCATCGAGATCTGCTTCAGCTCAAAGATCGATGCGCCGCTGGAGAAAATCTGGATCGCGTCGAAATAGCCGCCGGTCACGTCGACCAGGTAATTGGTGTTGCCTTTGTTGTCCGTGGTGAAGGTGGTGCCCGCGTTCACGAATCCCGCGCCGCCCTGGAGCAGGTAGTAAATATCGAAGGTTCCTTCACCGGTCAGCTGGAGCGCGAACTTCATGTCCGTGAACAGCGAATCGGGATTGATGATCACCGCGTAGAGGTTGTTCGTGCCGTCGGCGGGGCCGTCGGAGACAAAGGCGAAGCCACCGCCGGGCGTGATGTCGAGATCACCAGCCACTGAGCTGCCCAGCGTCGTCGCCGCAGCCTCGTTGGTCAGAAGCGTGTTGCCGCCGGTGAACTTCACGTCCGCGCTGGCGCCGGCAGCTGCGGTCGAGCCGTAGACCTGGATCTTGTCATTGTCGCTGTTGGTCGAGCTCTCGTCGATCTTGGTTGAAAGCGGCGTGCCCGTCGTCACGTCGGTGACGGTGACCACTTGAGCGAGCGATGGCGTGGCGAAAGCCAGCATCGTGGCCGCGAGGAGCGCAGTACGGAAGGTGTTCATGAAAACCCCTGTCATGGAGGTACGACTTGTGAACACCGCGGTGACCTTGCGACCCTGTCACAGTGAGCACACCGCGACTCACATGGGTTAATAAAGTGATCGGGCGGGCCAAGGCCCATCGGGGTCGTTGCTTAGAGATGGGGTAAGGATACCCCGGGACGAACTAGGCGCGGCCCTTATCGAAGAACTTGCTGATGCCCTCCTCGGCGTCGCTGGCGAGCATATTCTGAACCATGGCGCGTGAGGCGCTGTCATAGGCGTCCGAGAGGCTCAGGCCGGCCTGCTCGCGGACCGCCTTCTTGCCGAGCCTGACGGCGAACGGCGATTTGGCGGCGATCGTCGTCGCGAGGCCATTGACGGTGTCCGTCAGCGCCTCGGCAGGGACGACGCGGTTGACGAGCCCGAACTCGAGCGCGGTCGCGGAGCCGATCATCTCGCCGGTCAGGAGCATCTCCATCGCGCGTTTGCGAGTCACGTTGCGGGTGAGCGCGACGGACGGCGTCGCGCAGAACAGGCCGACGTCGATGCCGTTGACGCCGAAACGCGACCGGTCGGAAGCTACGGCGAGGTCGCATGAGGCGACCAGCTGGCAGCCCGCCGCGGTCGCGATGCCGTCGACTTCGGCGATCACGGGATTCGGGTGATTCACGATCGACTGCATCAGCCGCGAGCAGATCGCGAAGGTACGCTCGAAGAAAGCTTCGCCGCGATCCTCGTCGCCGCGGTGAGACGTCATTTCCTTGAGGTCGTGGCCGGCCGAAAACAGCTTGCCTGCCGCGGCAATGGCGATGACGCGGACCCGGTCATCGTCGCGGGCGGCGTCGAGGTCGGCCTGGAGCCGCTCCATCAGCGCGACGGAAAGCGCGTTCGCGGGCGGGTTGCTCAGCGTCAGCCGAAGGATGGGGCCTTGATGTTCCGCGACGACCGACATCGCAGGGAAATTAGACCGCGTTCAGCGCATTCGCAAAATCGGCGATCAGGTCGTCGGGGTCCTCGACGCCGATCGAAATCCTGACGAGGTTGTCAGTAATGTCGAGCTGGCGCTTGCGCTCTTCCGGGACCGACAGGTGGGTCATCGCGGCCGGTGCGCTGGCGAGGGTTTCCGTTCCGCCCAGGCTCACTGCGAGATGCGCGATCGAGAGGTTATCGAGGAAGGCGAAAGCCTCCTTCTCGCCACCCTTCAGGTAAAGCGAGAAGGTTGAGCCGGCGCCCGTGCAGTGACGCTTGTAGATGTCGGCCTGCCTCGACCCTTCCTCGAGGAAGCCGAGGTAGCCGACCTTCTCGACTTTGGGATGGTCGCGCAGGAAGGCGCAGACCTTCTCGGCATTCTCGCCGGCGCGGTTCATCCTGAGCTCGAGGGTTTCGAGACTGCGCAGCAGCATCCAGGCTGTGTTCGGGTCGCAAATCCCGCCCATGACGTTGCGCATCAGGCGCGCCTTGTCGATGACCGAGCGCTTGCCGACCAGCGCACCCGCGACGAGGTCGCTGTGCCCGCCGGCATATTTGGTCAGGCTGTAGACGCTGAGGTCGGCGCCCTGCTGCAGCGGCTTCGCCCACAGCGGACCGAGGAACGTATTGTCGATCGCGATCGGCGGAAGCTCCTCGTAATCGCCGAACGCGGCCCCGCGCGCGGCGTGCACTGCCTCGACATCGACCAGCGCATTCGTCGGGTTTGCCGGGCTTTCGAGATAGATCAGCGCGACGCGGCCCTTCGCCTTGGCCCGGGCCATGACGTCGTCCAGCTCGGCGCGGTCCGCACCGGCGGGGAAGTCGACGTAGTGGACGCCGAACTGCGGCAGGATCTTGTTGATGATCGTTTCCGACGCCGCATAGAGCGGGCCGGAGTGAACGACGACGTCGCCCGGCCGGACATGCGACAGCAAGAGGATCGCGATCGCGGTCATCCCGCTGGAAAACGTGAGCGCGTCCTCGGCGTCCTCCCAGATCTGCAGCCGGTCCTCCAGGATCTCCTGGTTGGGCCCGTTGAACCGCGAATAGACGAGGCCCTCGGCCGTCCCGCCGCCGGGCAGCTTTCCGGTGATCCCCTCGAAGAAGCGCTTACCGTCCTCGGCCTTCTCGAACACGAAGGTCGAGGTGAGGAAGATCGGAGCCTTGAGGGAGCCTTCGGAGAGCGACGGATCGAAGCCGTAGCCCATCATCAGCGTAGACGGTTTCAGGTGGTGATTGCCGATCGTCGTCGGCGTCTGGCGCGGCGGCCGGCGGGTCGAAGGCATGGGATCGTACTCGTCGGCCAAAATTGTCACTCCGTGCTTTGCCGCCGGGCCATAGACCCAAGTCCAAGCGCGCGCCAATCAGAGCAAACAGCCGCTCGATAAGGCGGCCTTGTCAGCCGGGGATGGCGATCGCGCTCAGCTGGCGGCCGTAATCGGCCTCTCCGCGGTGCGTCGACCGGCGGAAGCTGAAGAAACGGCCGGCATCGGCATAGGTGTCGAGATTCAAGGCCTCGACCTCCTCGATCCCGGCGGCGATCAGCCGATGCACGACATAGCCTTCCAGGTCGAAGTGGAGCTTGCCGGCGGGGCCGCTGACGAAGAAGCGGCCATTGTCGGCATCGGCGTCGACGAACCGCGCGCGGAATGCTCCGTCGACCTCATATGACGGCTGCGCGATGCACGGGCCCACGGCAGCGTGGATGTGCTCGCGCCGAGCGCCCAGCTGCTCCATCGCTTCGATCGTTGCGTCGGTGACGCCCGCAAGGGCGCCTCGCCAGCCGGCATGGGCGGCGCCGACGACGACCGCTTCATGGTCGGCGAACAGCACCGGCGCGCAATCGGCGGTCAGGATCCCGAGCAGCAGGTTGGGCGTATCGGTGACCATGGCGTCGGCCCGCGGCCGTTCGTCCTGCGGCCAAGGTGCGCTGGCAAGGACGGCCTCCGCGGAATGGACCTGGTGGACGGTCGCGAGCCCGGCGTCGGGTAGCAGGGCAGCGATGGCCAAGCGGCGGTTGCCGGCGATCGCCTCCCGGTCGTCGTTGCTGCCATAGCCGACATTGAGCCCGGCGCACTCGCCGACCGACATTCCGCCGCGGCGACCGAGGAAGCCGTGGGGGAACTGCCCAAGGCTGACCGCGCGGACGACCTCGACGCTCATGCATGCGCCTGCATGATCACGTGGCGAAGGATCAGGTCCTCGTCCGCATGGCTCCCGACCATGAAGTCATATTTGCCCACCACCTCGAAGCCATAGCGCTCGTAGAAGCGGCGGGCGCGGTGATTGTCGACGAACACCGAAAGGATGAGCTCCTGCGCTCCGCGCGCAGCTGCCTCTCTGAGCGCCCAACGCATCAACTCGTCGGCGATGCCCCGCCCGTGGGCACTGTGCTTGAGATACAGGCGTCGAAGCTCGAGCGCGGGCGCTTGCGTGTCGTACGGCAGCTTTTTTGGCGCCAGCTCGACGAAGCCGAGGATCTCGTCCGAATCCTCGGCCACCCGGATCGCGATCTCGGGGTCGGAGAGATTCGCGGCCCACTTCTCCGGCGAGTTGCCTTCGAGGAATTTCTGGAGGTCGGTGGGGCGGTACAAATGGCCGAACGTCTCGATGAAGCTCTCGGCGAACAGCTCCCGAAGCGCCGGGCCGTCGGCCGCCACCGCGTCGCGATAGGCGATCGTCATGCGAAGCCCGCCGGCGCCGGCCATTGCGGCGCATGCAGCGCGAGCACCTTGAATAGCTGCCCCATCTCCGCGAGCGAGGTGAGACGGCCCAAAGCGGCCTCAATGTCATCCGCACGCTCAGGGTTTGCGCGAGACAGCGCCTGCGCCCGTGCTTCGATTCCGAGCCGCACCAGCCACTCGCCCTGAGTGAGGAGCGGAGTCACGGCGGCGCCCGCTGCGCGCGCGATCGAGGCGACGGCTTCGAAGTCGACGTGGGCGGTCAGATCTTGCTCCCCGGGATTCGCCAGAACCGGCGCGTAGCCGTGGCCGCGCACCGCCTGCAAGGTCTCCCCGGGGGCGCTCGCCCTGTGTCCATAGTCGATGACGATCGCCACGCCGCCCTTGGCCGCGAGGCAAGTGGCAATCGACCGCACGGCTTCGTCCCGCGCGGGCGAGGTCTCGACGATGACCCCGTCGCGGTCGAACGCGAGGCCTCCCGCGGCGATCGTCACTCGGCGCTCGATCTCGTCGACGTGCTGGCGGATCGGAAGCGCATCGAGGAATTCGTTCGCGACAAGGAGCAGCGGCCGCGCCGGCAGGTCGTCGATTCGTTCGTGCCAGTGCGCGTCTGGCACTGCCTGCGCCTGGGCGTCGCGAAGGACCGGGCTGGCCTCGACCAGGTGCCTCTCGCCGCGAAACCCGGCGGCGCGCAGCATCCGCAGCGCATCGGTCGCGAGCGTTCCGCGGCCCGGACCGAGCTCAGCGTAGATCGCATCGCCCGGCGCTCCTGCGCGCTTCCAGCAATCGGCCAACGCGGCGCCGATCATCTCGCCGAACATCTGGCTGATTTCCGGCGCTGTCGTGAAATCGCCGCGCGCGCCGAGCGGATCGCGGGTCGCGTAATAATAAGCGTTGCAAGCTTCCATATAGGCTTCGACGCTGATCGGGCCTTCCGCGCGAATCCGGTCGCGGAGCGCTCGCTCGAGCGGGGTCACGAGACGCTGGCGGTGCCTGCAGTTGCTTCGACGCGCACGCGCCGCCTGGCAGCGGTCAGCATGAGGTACAGGCCGCCGAGGATCATCGGCAGCGAAAGCCACTGGCCCATGTGCAGGCCGACCTTCTCGAACATCGTCCCGTGGAACTGGGCGTCCGGCTCGCGGATGAACTCGATGGCGAAGCGGAAGCAGCCGTAGAAGAAGATAAAGGCGCCGACGAGCTTGCCCGGCTCGTAACGCGCCTTGGTCCGCCAGAACATGAAGGCGAGGATGGCGAACAGCACGACACCTTCGAGGAGCGCTTCGTAAAGCTGGCTCGGGTGGCGCGGCGGCCCGAGCACGCGCTGGCCGAGCGCGTCATATTCTTGGAAGCGGACCGCCCAGGCGACCGTCGTCTGCGCGCCCCACAGTTCCTGGTTGATGAAGTTGGCGATGCGGCCGAAGAACAGCCCGAACGGCACGCAGCAGGCGACATAATCGTGGATGCGCAGCCAATTCAGCTTCTGCTTGCGGGCGAAATAGAAGATTCCGAGCGACGTGCCGACGACGCCGCCGTGGAAGGACATGCCGCCGTCCCACAGCTTCAGGATCTCGATCGGGTGCGTCAGATACTCGCCGAGATTGTAGAACAGGACGTAACCCAGCCGGCCGCCGAAGATCACGCCGAGCGCAGCGTAGAAGACGAGGTCGTCCGCGTGGCGGCGGGCCATCGGCGCGCCCGGCTGCTTCAGCAGCTTCAGCATGTACCAATAGCCGATGAAGATGCCCGCGAGGTACGCGAGGCTGTACCAGCGAAGGTCGAAGGGGCCGATGTGGAGCGCGACCGGCGAAAGGCCGAGGTCGGTGAACTTCGTATAACCCGCGTACTGATCGACGGCTTGCAAGGGCTTCCCCATCAATGTTGACCGCCTCATAAGGCGGGCAGGGTGAAACGCAAACGAGGGCGCGGGCCGAATGCAGAGTGAGCTCGACCGGCGATTTGATGAGGAGCTGGCGCGGGTCGTGGGGCCTGGCGGGCGGCTGGTCATCGGCCGCGACGAGCTCGGCCGGGGGATCGTTACCAATTTCCCGGCGACGCTGCCGGAGTTCTTCAAGACCTTTTGCTCTCTCAACGGGACGAACGAGGCGGTGGTCGCCGGCGACGAGCGGCTGACCTTTGCCGACCTCGACCGGATCTCCGATCGCCTGGCGCCGGGCCTTGTCGCGCGCGGCGTCGCCAAGGGCGACCGCATCGGCATCGCCATGCGCAACTGCCCGGCGTGGATCGTCAGCTACATGGCGATCATCAAGGCCGGCGGAGTCGCGACCTTGCTGAATGGCTGGTGGGAAAGCCACGAGATGGAACATGCCATCCGGCTGACCGAGCCCAGGCTGATCATCGCCGACGGGCCGCGAGCGAAGCGCATCGCGGCAAGGTGCAGCGACTATGAGATCGTCGGCCTGGAGATCGAGCTCTCGGTCGAGCAGGCGATCGCGCCGCTGCTCGAAGGCGTCCGCGGCGACGAGCCGCTGCCCAAGCTCGCGCCGGAGGACGATGCGACCATCCTGTTCACATCGGGCTCGACCGGAGACGCGAAAGGCGCGCTGTCGACCCACCGGGCGGTGACCACCGGCGTCTATGCCTATTCGACCGGCCTGATCGTGCTGCTCGGCATCCTGACCGCGGACGGCGACGCGCCGGCGGGGCCGCCGCGCACCCTGCTCAGCGTGCCGTTGTTCCACGTCACCGGCGAGGTCCCGGTGATGCTCAACAGCTTCGTGATCGGCCGGTGCATGGTGATCATGCCCAAGTGGGACGCGAGCGAGGCGCTGCGCCTGATCGAGAAGGAAAAGGTGACCTATTTCGTCGGCGTCCCGACCATGAGCCTCGAGCTCATGAATCATCCCGAGCGCCACAAGTACGACCTGTCGTCGCTGAAGGACATTACGGCCGGCGGGGCGCCGCGCCCGGTCAGCCATGTCGAGCGCCTGAAGCAGGAGTTTCCGACCGCCCAGCCGGCGCTGGGCTATGGCCTCACCGAAACCAACGCGACCGGCTGCGCAAACTTCTGGTCGAGCTACGCCGCAAAGCCGGCTTCGACCGGGCGTGCGCAGAAGCCGCTGGTTGAGGTCTCGATCCTGGGCCCGGGCGACCGTGAGCTCGAGGGGGGCGAGGTTGGCGAGATCGGCATCCGGACGGCGGCCAACATCAAGGGCTATTTCCGCAACCCCGAAGCGACCGAGGCGACGCTCAGCCCCGATGGCTGGGTGCGGACCGGGGACATCGGCTATCTGGACGAGGACGGCTATCTGTTCATCGTCGACCGTAAGAAGGAGATCATCATCCGCGGGGGAGAGAACATCTCGGCCGCCGAGGTGGAGGCCGAATGTTATGCCTGCCCCGCGGTTGACGAGGCGGCGGTGTTTGGTGCGCCGGACGAGCGGCTCGGTGAGGTGCCCATTGCGGTGATCCACGCGAAGTCGGCACTGACCGAGGGTGAACTCCGCCAGTTCCTCGATGGCAGGATCGCCAGGTTCAAGATCCCCGAGCGAATCATCTTTTCCGAGGAGCCTTTGCCGCGCCTGGGTACGGGGAAGATCGACCGGCGGGCGCTCAAGGCTCAATTCGCGCATTGAAGATCGACCGCCGCAGCCTGCTGATCGGCGGCGGTGCGGGCGTCGGTCTGATCGTCGCCGTCGCGCTGTGGCCGCGGCACTGGTCGAGCGAGCTCGTGGCGGGAAAGGGCGAGCAGACGTTCGGCTCGTTCATCAAGATCGCGCGCGACGGGAAGGTTACCGTCGCGGTTCCGCAGGTCGAAACCGGGCAAGGGACCTGGACGGCGCTGGCTCAAATCGTCGCCGACGAGCTCGGCGCGGCGTGGGAAACGGTTGCGATTGAGCCGGCGCCGCTTGTCAGAGCCTACGCCAATCCGCTGGCCGAGGAAGAGGGCTGGCCGACGGGCATCAGGATCACGGCGAACTCGACCTCGGTGCGCGCGTTCGAGCAGCCGCTGCGCGAGGCCGCTGCGATGGCGCGCGCGATGCTGGTCGGTGCAGCCGCGGATCGCTGGAACGTCGACCCCTCGACTTGCGATACTGCGGACGGGTTCGTCATCAACGGCGTGCGCACCTTCACGTTTGGCGAATTGGCCGAGGAGGCATCAGGGCGCTCCCCGCCTGCGAACCCCTCGCTGCGAACGGGCGGGAAATCGCGGCTGATCGGCCAGCCGCTGCAACGGCTGGACGGACCGGCCAAAGCAGAAGGGAGCTGGCGCTACGCGGCCGACGTCCGGCTGCCAGGCATGATGTTCGCAGCGGCGCGCATGTCTCCGCCGGGCGGGCGCCTGCGAAGCTTCTCGCGGGAAACGATCGCCGCAGTCCCGGGTGTCCGCCACCTGAGTGCGCGTGACAATTCGTTCGCCGTCGTCGCCGATAGCTGGTGGGCCGCCGAGCGCGCATTGCATGCCGCGAACCCGGTGTTCTCGGGCGAGAAGCAGAATCCCGATCCACGCTCGCTGTTCGACGCGGCGCTGGCGAGCGGCGAGGCGGATGAGCTGTTCAGCCGCGGCGACTATGCTGCTGCGGTCCGGGGTTCGCGGCCGCTGACCGCCACCTACTATGTCGCGCCGTCGCAGCATCTCGGGCTCGAGCCGCTGTCGGCGACGGCACGCGTGGTCGGCGACGATGTCGAGGTGTGGGCGGGAACGCTGGCGCCGGACGCAGCCTACGACCGCGCGAGAAGGAATGGCGGCACGCGCGACGCCACCTTCTATCCGATGCCTGCCGGCGAGCCTGCGGGACGCGCACTCGAACCCGACGCGATTCCCCTCGCTATCGAGCTTGCGCGTGCGATGGGCCGACCGGTCCAGCTCAGCCTGTCGCAGTCGGCAAGCCAGAACCACGATCACCCCTCGGGGGGCGCGCTCGCGCAAATGACGGCGTTGCCCGGCGCCGGCGGGATCACGGCGGCGTGGAAGATGCGGGCCGCAACCGCCGGCGGGTTCGGCGCGGCGCTGGCTGCGCTCACCAATGCGAAGGCTCCGACCAGGCTTGGTCAGCCTGACCTGGCCGGGTCGGTGCCCCCATACGGCATGCCCCATGTCACCATCGAGGCAGTGACGGTGCCGGTGCCTTACGAGGCCGGTTACATGCGCGGCTCGCCGCAGCGTGAGTTCGCGTTCTTCACCGAAAGCTTCATCGACGAGCTGGCGCATGCCACGGGGACGGAGCCGCTGGCGTTCCGGATGTCGATGCTCGGCGGCAACGGACGGCTTGCGCGATGCCTGCAGGCGGCCGCCCGGCTTGCGAGCTGGGACGGTGGCGGACCGGGAAGCACGATGGGCCTGGCCGGCGCGACGGCCTTTGGGTCGCACATCGGCCTCGTCGCCAGCGCGAGCATCGGCGACGATCAAAGGGTCAAGGTCCATCGCCTGTTCGCGGCGGTCGATTGCGGACGCGTGATCAACCGCGGACTGGTCGAGCAGCAGATTGCGGCGGGGCTAATCTGGGGACTGGCCCAAGCAAGCGTCGCTGCGCCCGAATGGGTCGCGGGAATGCCGCGGGCGCGGCCGATTGGCGGTATTGCATTGCCCCGCCTCGGCGATGCACCTGAGGTGGTGGTCGAGGTCATCTCCAGCAGCGAAGCGCCAGGCGGCATCAGCGGGCTCGGCTGCGTGCCCGTTGCGCCGGCGGTCGCCAACGCGATCCATGCCGGATCGGGCAGGCGATTGCGTTCACTGCCCTTCGATTTGGCGGCGGCATGACGCCCGCCGACCACCCGGAGATCGCCTCGGCCAAGGTCGGCGTGCTGCTGATCAATCTCGGCACGCCCGACGCGCCGGAAGAGCAAGCGGTGCGGCGCTACCTAGCGGAGTTCCTCAGCGACCGGCGCGTCGTCGAAATCCACCCGATAGCGTGGAAGCCCATCCTCCACGGGTTCATCCTCCGCACGAGGCCGAGAAGGTCCGCCGAGGCCTACAACCAGGTGTGGACCAACGAGGGCTCGCCGCTGCGGGCGATCGCGCACCGCCAGGCCGAAGCGCTGCGGCGCAGGCTGCCGGACATCAGCGTCCATTATGCGATGCGCTATGGCCACCCTGGCATCGCCGCCGCGCTGGAGGCGATGGTCCGCGAAGGCTGCACGCGCATCCTGACCGCGCCGCTCTATCCGCAATATTGCGCGGCAACGACCGCGACCGCCAATGACGCCGTGTTCGGCGCGCTGGCGCGGATGCGATGGCAGCCCTCGCTCCGGACGCTGCCGCCTTATTATGACGATCCCGCCCATATCGAAGCGTTGCGGGTCCATATCGCGGCGCAGCTCGGGGCGCTGGACTTCGACCCC
>Ga0207680_10000415_pt1 | contig 20318 bp, 13 predicted proteins | sample KBSS23metaG_FD_184321 | JGI IMG/M metagenome (GOLD analysis project Ga0207680, IMG submission 184321) | Switchgrass rhizosphere microbial communities from Kellogg Biological Station, Michigan, USA - KBS S2-3 metaG (SPAdes) (version 2) | ecosystem: Host-associated > Plants > Roots > Rhizosphere...
GTCGAGCCTACAGCTTTGGTCGCGTTGCAAGAAGAGGCGTAGCCTCGGTAGATATTGTAACAACGGATTTTAATCCGTTGTATATAGACGATAAAAGGAAATAAAGAACCGTAGGTTCGGTGCATATGAATCCGACGATACAAAATGGGCCGAGCCTATGGCTCTTGTTGCTGCGTTGACGGTGGCGCACTGGGTTGAAACCGGGTGTTACAAAGTGAGTCGAGCCTACAGCTTTGGTCGCGTTGCAAGAAGAGGCGTAGCCTCGGTAGATATTGTAACAACGGATTTTAATCCGTTGTATATAGACGATAAAAGGAAATAAAGAACCGTAGGTTCGGTGCATATAAATCCGACGATACAAAATGGGCCGAGCCTATGGCTCTTGTTGCTGCGTTGACGGTGGCGCACCGGGTTGAAACCCGGTGTTACAAAGTGGGTCGAGCCTACGGCTCTGGTCGCGTTGCAAGAAGAGGCGTAGCCTCGGTTAGTATTGTAACAACGGATTTTAATCCGTTGTATATAGACGATAAAAGGAAATAAAGAACCGTAGGTTCGGTGCATACGTTGGAATAATTTACCTGCTTAATTTTGGAGAACCGTATCAGTGGGAAGCAGTCGTTACAAAATCAACAGTAAATAACGCGTTTGAATTACAAATGACGAAGACCGACGAAGAGTGGATGGAAACCAAAATAGGGTTCATATTATCGCATAAGGATAATAGTACAAAGGTTTCGTTTTACCACACAGGTTGGCGCAACATGAGTGAAAATTTTATGGTCTCAAATTACTGTTGGGCTATGTATTTAAGAATACTCAAACGCTGTATTGAACACGGAGAACAGGTTCCTTATCAAAAAAGATTATCCGTTTAATATTACAAAGCGATTTATGACAACTAAACGTATTATTCGTAGAGCCTTTTAGCTGACGAATGGAGATTCGAAAAATTTCCCAACTGACTCATTTGCAGGTTTTTGCGTTTCCGATGTAAGATAAGCTGCAGTCTTCTTTATACAGGCATGTGAATACAGGCCCCTGTAAAACAACAGGCGGTTACTGGCAATCCAATTTAATAAGATGGTAAGATAGCTTAGTAATAGGTTAACGAAGCCGTATTAAAACTTAAAGGATTATATTTATTTGTGTTTCAAAATCCTGCAGCCGGTGGCAGGTGTAAAACCTGTAAGGTTTGCCGGGCAGCTCTGGCGGCGCTGCACCTTACAGATTTCAAATAGGTTTCAATGGCCAGAAAATTCAGTCATGCAAAAAGTACAAAAAAATAAAAGCAATTAATTAATCTTACTGATGAAAAGAGGAATTGCCTTTTATATTTTTTTTGTGGTATCTTATTTTTCGAGCGGACAGGCAAATGCGCCTGATCTAAAACTATGGTATAATCAGCCAGCCAGTGCATGGGAAGAGGCCATGCCACTGGGTAATGCAAAAACGGGTGCCATGGTTTTTGGCGGAGTTGCAAGTGAACGATTTCAGCTGAATGACAATACACTCTGGTCGGGTTATCCCAACCCCGGCAACAATCCCAACGGACCGGTGTTTCTGCCAAAACTGCGGCAGGAAATTTTTGCGGGTGACTACGACAGTGCTACCAGTTTGTATAAAAAGATGCAGGGTCCTTATTCGGCCCGGTACCTTCCTTTGGCCGATCTGTGGCTGACAAATTCAACACAGGATTCTACCACATCGTTTTATTACCGTGGCCTGGATCTGAATACGGCCATTGCTACCGTAAAGTATACCATCAACGGAGTAACCTACCAACGTGAAACATTTATCAGCCACCCGGACAAAATAATGATAGTGCGTATAACGGCCGATAGAAAGGGGGCTGTTAATTTTACGGCTGCTGTTACCAGCAAGTTAAAATACCAATGCAATGCTTCCTCATCGGGCACAGAAGGCATTTTATTATTAAGAGGAAAGGCACCCAAATTTGTAGCCAATAGAGACTATGAACCAAAACAGGTGGAGTACGATGACTGGAAGGGGGAGGGAATGAACTTCGAAGTGCGTGTAAAAATTGTTGCCGGCAATGGCTCCGTAAAAAAATCGGGCAATGAAATAAATGTATCAGGAGCGGATGCTGTTACCATTTACCTGTCTGAAGCCACCAGCTTTAATGGCTTTGACAAATCACCCGGACTGAATGGAAAAGATCCTTCATTGGAAGTAACCGCAAATTTGGAAAAAGCAAGCGCCAAATCTTTTGTTCAGTTAAAGAAAGACCATATTGCAGACTATCAATCTTTATTTAAACGGGTGCAGTTATCTCTTGGCGGCGATGCGGAACTGCTTAAACAACCCACTGATACCCGGTTAAAAAATTTTGCGGTGCAATATGATCCACAGCTGGTTGTTTTGTACTACCAGTTTGGAAGATACCTTATGATTGCGGCATCAAGACCGGGATCGTTGCCCACCAATTTACAGGGCATCTGGAATGAAGCTGTACAACCACCCTGGGGCAGTAACTATACTACCAACATTAATACAGAAATGAATTACTGGCCGGCGGAAAATACAAACTTGTCTGAATGCCACCTGCCACTATTTAATTTTATGAAATCGCTGTCCGCAAATGGTGCGGTAACGGCCAAAACGAATTATAATATCCGGGAAGGATGGGTAGCCCATCATAATTCAGACGTCTGGGCAAAGACTTCACCACCGGGCGGACTGGGATGGGATGATCCAAAAGCAATGCCCCGCTGGTCGGCCTGGCCCATGGCGGGTGCATGGTTTAGCACGCATTTGTGGGAGCATTATTTATTTACCGGTGATAAAAAATTTCTTGCCGTTGAAGCATATCCCTTAATGAAAGGCGCTGCTCAATTTATGCTTCACTGGTTGGTTACAGATCCAAAAACAGGATGGCTGGTTACCAACCCATCTACTTCGCCCGAAAATACGGTTAAGATTAACAAGAAGGAATACCAGCTAACAATGGCATCAACCATGGATATGTCTATCATCCGTGAGCTTTTTACCGAAGTCATTAAGGCAACACAGCTATTGAAAATTGATGAGGGATTCCGCCAGCAGCTCATCAATGCAAAAGAAAAATTATACCCTTTTCATATTGGGCAGAACGGGCAGTTGCAGGAATGGTTTGATGATTGGGACGACCCCAACGATAAACACCGGCACATCTCACATTTATTTGGCTTGTTTCCCGGCAATGAAATCAGCATCAATAATACCCCGGCACTGGCAGCGGCGGCCAAAGAATCATTGATAGAAAGGGGCGACCTTAGTACAGGATGGTCTATGGCATGGAAAATAAACTGGTGGGCAAGGCTGCACGATGGTGAACATGCGCATTCGATTTTAAGGAAGGCATTTACCTATATAGACCCAAAAGAAAAAAGAGAAACAATGGGTGGTGGCGGCACTTATCCCAACTTATTCGATGCTCATCCTCCTTTCCAGATAGATGGAAACTTTGGCGCCACTGCCGGAATTACCGAAATGCTGTTGCAAAGTCATGATGGCGCGTTGTCGCTATTGCCTGCCTTACCAGCAGAATGGAAGAGTGGTTATATAAAAGGTATTAAAGCAAGGGGAAATTTTACGGTAGATATTGAATGGAAAGATGGAAAATTAACCAGGTCGGAAATATATGCCGGTACCGGTGGCAACTGTCGCCTGCGCACTGCACAACCGGTAAAAGTGATGGAAGTAAAATCAACAGTCGCAGCGGGGGAAAATTCCAATCCGTTGTACACCATTTATGGCAAGCCGCCATATGAAAAAAATGCGAAGGCGATAACCGTTGAACTAAATCACTCAAAAGAATACACCATTGATTTTAATACCGTAAAAGGTAAAACGTACACCATTGTACCGATGTAATTGTTTAATATGAAATTGCCGGGAGGAATAGTCTTAACTTGTTTTTTTGCTGCGTTTGCTTTCCTGCCCGCAGGTGGGCAGGATATCTATGCAGGACGATACAAGGCTGTTCTTACTTCAGCGCCCAGAATGGTACCTACGCCCAAAACACCAGATGGTGCGCTTGCGGGTAACGGTGATATTGGTCTTACATTGGGCGGCACACCCGATAAGCTGACTTTTTACATTGGAAAAAATGATTTCTGGAGAGCTTATCCTGTATATCCCGGCGGAGGTATTGCCCATCCGGGGGGACTAACCATTTTTATCAATGATCTAAAAGGCGCTTCCTATTATGCAGAAGAGGTGCTGGACAAAGCCGTTATCAAAGGGAAGTTTAACAAGGACAAATTGCAGGTTACACTGAATGCATGGGTGGCAGCAACCCGTAATATGGTCGTTGCCGAATTTACCGCCAGTCAGTCCTGCGAAATAAAATTAAACCTGTGGTCGCGGCAGGGAAACACCTCTGTTAATGATTCCGGTTCACACAATGATATTTATTGGGTAACCCGTTCATTTGAAAATACGCCATTGCTGGAATGGCCCTGTCGTATTGCAATGGCCATGAAAATTATTGGTGGTACAATATCGACTGATCGATCAATTAAACTTTTGCGCAACCAAAAAATAACGGTTGTTTTAATGGTATACACCAGCTTTGATAAAAAGAACTGGAAGGAAGCGGCCATTGATGAAGCAGCAGTGTTAACAAATGATACCATTGAAAAAGCCCGTTTGGAACATGAAAATTGGTGGAGACAATTCTGGTCACGATCAAATGTGCAGATTGGCGATCCCTTTCTTGAAAAATACTATTATGCTTCGCAATATCTTTTTGCTTCTGCTACAAGGGCAGGCAAGTTTGCTCCGGGTCTCTGGGGTTCATTTGTTACCCGCGATTCAACAGCCTGGGGCGGCGATTACCATTTGAACTATAATTACCAGGCGCCTTACTGGGCATCGTATTCATCCAACCATATTGACCTTGCAGATAATTTTGATCAACCCCTTCTTGACTACATGGAGAAAGGGAAGCAGCATGCCAGGAGCCTGCTGGCCATTAAAGGGATTTATTATCCTGTTGGTATAGGACCCCATGCTTTGGTCACCACCCGCTGGCCCTTAACGCCCGACGAAATGGAAGCGCGGTATGCAACCCGTGAAAACACCATTGACAGTGGCTATAAATTTTTAGGTCAGAAAATAAATGCAGTGTTTAGCGTGGGCAATATGCTGATGCGGTTTTACAGTACCTATGACGAGTACTATCTCCGTAAAGTATATCCCTATATGCTTGAATGCGCCAACTTCTGGGAAGAATACCTGAAGTTTGAAGATGGGCGTTATGTTATTTATATGGATCATTTTAATGAAATAATGCCCAACCTGCGTAATAAAGGCGTATGGAGAGACAAGCTGGGCGATTTTAATTCAACGCTTTCGCTGGGGCTGGTTAAAATGTTATTCAAAGGGATGATTGATGCAGCCGGTTTCCTGAAAATGGATACAAACCGGGTTGAAAAATGGCAGCATATTGTTACACACCTTAGCAAATTCCCGGTTGCAGCATTAAACGGAAGACTTAGTTTGAAAAATATGGAGCGGGGTCCGCAAAACACTGAGCCACTTCCTGTGGGATTGAACCGGGTTGCCATTCACGGGCTTATACTTCCCGGCGGAGTAGCAGGCCCTAAAACTGATTCCGGTTTCAATAAAATATTATTGGGCGATGTACAGCATTGGAAAAATAAGATAAAAAATGACGGTGAGTGGGGCAATACGCTGGGCAATGGAATTGAAACCAGTTTTCCCGGAGCGGTAAGGGTTGGATATGATGCTGATTCCATCATTAAATATCTCACGGCCCGCCTGAAGGTAGAGCCGCTTCCTAATCTTTATATTGTGCAATCCGGAGGCGGAATTGAAACATTGGCCGCCGTGCCGCTTACTATTAATGAAATGCTGCTGCAAAGTTATGAAGGGGTTATCAGGATATTCCCTGATTGGAACCATAACCGGGATGCTGCTTTTACTGCGTTAAGAGCGTATGGTGCTTTTGTTATCAGCAGCAGTATAAAAAAAGGAACAATTGAATACGTAAAATTGCTGAGTGAAAAGGGACGGCTTTGTATCATGGAAAATCCATGGCCGGGTAGAAAAGTGCAGCTCGTCAGGGATGATAAAAAAGCTGAGACAGCCGAAGGAGATACGTTCCGTTTTCAAACCAAAGAAAATGAGACGATAGAATTGTCGGTTATATAGGCATGGAGAATCAATGTCATTTAGCTAGGATCTTTATGTTCCGTAGGAATCCCGCATGAGCGGGAGGGGTAGAAAGAAGTTAACGCGAAATGGCGTGCCGTAGGCACGCTTCGTGCAAATCCGGACAAAAGCGCCAATCCCTGGTAGACATGTTAAGAATTCTCTTAACCGGAAAACATTCATTGAGGAATGATTACTGTAATCAAGAAATAATTTAATGAACGATGAAAAATTGTAAAACCATATACTTTCTTTTATTCCTGGTTATCTCTCTTGCTGCGGATGCACAGCCATTGAACTGGACAGAAGTCGCTCCCGGTGTCTGGAAAGCCATTACCGGAAAGCCGGAAGCCTTTGATCTGTTAAAAGCTTCGGGCTCCGTTCCCAATACAGAAGCGTTGGCAAAGATGGTTGCTGTTGGTTTCCCTTTATCAAAGGAGGATATAGCTGGCGTTATCACAGACGGAAAAACTTACCTGCGTTTTCCTTTGGATACCGTTGAGCAGTTGTACGGGTTTGGTTTAAATTTTCAGACGGTACACCAGCGGGGCAAAATACTGCAATTGCATATGGATCATTATGGAGGAAAAGATAACGGCCGCACACATGCGCCCGTACCATTTTATGTTTCTTCCAAAGGGTATGGTGTTTTTATTAATGCGGCAAGATATATCAATGTCTATGCAGGTTCGGGAGTAAGAAAAGACAGCCGGCATCCGCCGCAGGAAAAAGATCGCAACACCGACAAAAGCTGGAGTGCAAGGCCTTATTCCGATGCGGTAGAAATGGTGGTACCTGCTGCCGGCGTTGAAGTATTCGTTTTTGCCGGTCCCACTGCACTTGATGCCATTCGCCGGTACAATTTATTTAATGGCGGCGGTGTATTGCCGCCCAGGTGGGGATTGGGCTTTACGCAACGCGTAAAAACATTGTTTACAGCAGACAGCGTAAAAAAAGAAGCAGATACTTTTCGTGAAAAAGGCTATCCCCTCGATTTTATAGGATTGGAACCTGGCTGGCAAAGCAAGTCCTATCCCGGTACATTTGAGTGGGACAAGACACGCTATCCCGATCCTGCGGCATTTGTAAAGGAAATGATGAACAAGAACATAAGGCTGAACCTTTGGATCAATCCGTATATATCAAAGAACGCTTCTTTTTACACAGCCATTACACCCTATACCAGTTCTCATACAGTGTGGACAGGCGAGGTGCCCGATTTAACCATTCCTGAAGCACGGAAAATATTTTTCGGCCAGCTGCAAAAAGACCAGGTAGACATTGGCGTTAGCGGGTATAAGATTGACGAGGTTGACGGGTACGATTATTATTTATGGCCTGATGCGGCCACTTTTCCATCGGGTATAAGCGGTGAACAAATGCGGCAGACATTTGGCGTACTGGCCATGCGTTACAGCGCTGAGCTGTACCACCAGAAAAATCAGCGTACCTACGGGCTGGTGCGGGCATCCAATGCCGGCGCCAATTCTTTTCCTTATGTAATCTATAATGATTATTACAACCATGAAGATTTTATTACTGCACTCATCAACAGCGGTTATGCGGGGGTGTTATGGACGCCGGAAGCAAGGGCTTCAAAAACGGCCGAAGAATGGATAAGACGTTTTCAAACCGTTATTTTTTCGCCCATGGCAATGATCAATGCATGGTCAAGCGGCACCAAGCCCTGGTCTTATCCTTCGGTAGCCGAACAGATAAAGCAACTGGCCCTGTTGCGTATGCAAATGATGCCCTACTGGTATACGGCATTTGCAAAATATCATTTTGAAGGCACACCTGTGTTCAGGGGTATGAGCCTGGAAGAAGGTTTTACGCAAGACCTGAAGAAGGAAGCAGGAAATGCCAGCCTGGAAGAAAACCCTTACGCGGAAGCAACCGGCAAAGAAATAAAAGATGAGTATATGGCCGGTGAATATTTACTGGTAGCGCCTTTGTTTACCGGGCAAACAACACGTAAGGTGATTTTGCCAAAAGGTAAATGGTATGATTTCTATACCGGTGCCTATGCGGGCGACGGAGAAATTATTTCCGTTACACCCGGATTGGATAAAATTCCGGTTTATGTAAAAAACGGGGGCATTATTCCTATGATGCCACCGCTGCTGCATGCGCCAAAAGCAGGTGAAAAGGTGGATCTTGAAATCAGGTATTATGGCGATAGACCCGGCAGTTGTGTATTGTATGATGATGACGGGGAAACCTTCAATTACGAAAAAGGCGATTATAGCTGGCGCGAAATAAAAGTAGAAAAAGATAAAAAACAGCAATGGAAGGGAACCCTCTCAGCGCCGGTGAAAGATAAACCCAATACGATTGGCAATGTGACCTGGAAGTTTATGACGAAATCTTCATAAAGCGATGAATACAACCATATACAATATGCATACTCCTGTTTTTGGAAAGATGGGCACTTGGCTTGTCTCTTTGGCTTTAATTATTGGCTTTGGGATGTCAGTTGCAGCGCAGACAAAGGGAGACGAAGACAAGGAAATGTTTAATAAGGCAAAGCAGCGCGACCAGCAGGCAATTGACGATGCATTGAATGGCTGGTGGACAGCTTCTATGAAGACACATGATAAGCGCATTCAATGGTGGCGGGAAGCAAAGTTTGGTATGTTCATTCATTTTGGAATTTATTCATTACCCGGTGGAGAATGGAAAGGACATAAAGTAGATGGTTATGCAGAACATTTAATGCGAAAAGAAAAAATTTTTCGTAAAGACTACCTTGCAATTGCCCACCAGTTCAATCCGGTAAAATTTAATGCGGATGAATGGATCCGTCACGCAAAGAATGCAGGGATGAAGTATTTTATCATTACTTCCAAACATCATGATGGTTTTGCCATGTTTGATTCAAAAGTGTCGGATTTTAATATTATGCAGCAAACACCTTTCAGGCGCGACCCGATGGCAGAACTGGCGGCGGCAGCAAAAAAGCAGGGCATTAAATTCGGGTTTTATTACTCACATGCTTTTGACTGGGAAGATCCGGATGCGCCCGGCAATGACTGGGAATATAAAAATCCCGGAGGAGACAGTGCCCTGTATGGCGGCATTAACTGGTTTAATCTTCATCCCGAATTATTGCCAAAGGCGGTGAAGTATGTAAATGAAAAAGCTATTCCGCAGATAATTGAACTGTTAAAGAAATACCACCCTGATATTTTATGGTTTGATACACCTTCCAAACTTCCGTTATCAGAAAATATACGCATTATGAAAGCTATCCGTGCTGTTGATTCAAATGTGGTAATCAACGGACGGCTGGCACGAACAGCCGCTATTAGTTTTGGCGATTATAAAAATACAGCCGACAGACCTGCGGAATTTTATCCCGTCACCGGCGATTGGGAAGCCATACCTACTACCAATGAAAGCTATGGCTATCATAAGTTTGACAGCAGTCATAAACCGGTAAGTCATTTTATTCGGCTATTGGCCAGTGCAGCGTCCAGGGGTGGCAACCTGTTGATGAATATAGGCCCGAAAGGCGATGGCGAATTTGATAAGAAAGATGTTCATATCCTGGATGGTATTGGAAACTGGCTCCGAAATAACGGGGAAAGTATTTATGGAACAAAGGCCGGCCCGCTGCCATTGCAAAACTGGGGAGTGTCTACGATGAAAGGGAATAAACTTTACCTGCATGTATTTAATTACCCGGCGGATGGAAAATTATATGCAGGCGGATTACTAAGTGCATTTTCGAATGTCTATTTACTGGCAGGCTCAAAAAAACAATTAACCGCGAAAAGACTAAATGAAAAGGATATCGTAATTAACCTTCCAAAGAAGGCGCCGGATACAGTTAACACTGTTATTATAATAGAATTAAAAAACAAAGCGGCAACAGATGCTGTCAGGTTTATTGCCCCCAATATTCCTGTAACCCGGCTGCTGGCTTTTGATGCAGTACAGCATGGGGACGGGCTAAGTTTTGGCGATGGAAAAACAAATAAGTTTTATGTAGACGGGTGGAAGTCAATGCAGCAGTCCCTTTCCTGGACGATACGGTTGTTGAAAGAAGGCCGTTACCATGTTGTTATTAAATACCTGGCGGGTGATAACAGTGGCGGAGGTTTTAATTGCTAGTGGACAATGGGCAGGAATTTAATTACACAGTAGACACCAATGCGAACAATGCGCTGATTACAAAAAAGCTTGCAGAGATTGCCATCGGCAGCGGTATACACGAAATTGAAATAAAACCTACAGGTATAACAAAACAGGAGCTAATGAAGCTGCTGGAAATACAATTAATTCTTTCAGATAAACAAACGGCAAATGAAACGGCAAATAATCAGTAAACTGGTAATATTGTTTGGCTGGGTAGTAACCGCCAATGCACAAAACAATACGATAGGCACTGTCTTCAGCGATGCAGAAAAACAAACCAATACCATGCTGCAGGAGATACCGAAAGCAAGGAATGGCAATGCCGACCTGGTATCGCCACGTACTTTAGACAAAGGCGAATTAAAAATGGTGGCGTCTAAAGACTGGACCAGTGGATTTTTCCCCGGGCAGCTTTGGTTTTTATATGAATATACCGGAAAACCAGTATGGAGGCAACAGGCAGAAAGTTTTACGGCCAATATCGAAACAGAAAAAACGAATGCAGGATCGCACGATATGGGTTTTAAAGTGTACTGCAGTTTTGGCACGGGTTACCGCTTAACAAAAAACACCCGTTACCGGGATATCATTATTGATGCTGCCAAAACCTTGTCTCTAAGATTTAACCCTGTTATTGGATGCATCCGTTCGTGGGATCACCATAAAGAGCGGTGGGGCTTCCCGGTGATTATTGATAACATGATGAACCTGGAGTTATTATTTGCCGCAACGCAGCTTAGCGGCGATTCTTCATTTTATAAGATAGCCGTCAGTCATGCTAACACCACCATGAAAAATCATTTTCGGGCCGATTATAGTTCTTACCACGTAGTAGATTATGATACCGTATCCGGAAGGGTGGTGAAAAAAGAAACCTACCAGGGATATGCCGATGAATCGGCCTGGGCAAGGGGACAGGCCTGGGGATTGTATGGATATACCATGTGTTACCGGTTTACTAAAAACAAAAAATACCTGGAACAGGCAGAAAAGATTGCTGCCTTTATACTCAATCATCGCAACCTGCCGGCAGATTTGGTTCCCTACTGGGATTTTAACGCACCCAATATACCAAATGAAGAAAGGGATGCGTCGGCGGCCGCAGTACTTGCTTCGGGATTGTATGAGTTAAGTACTTACAGCAAAAATGGAAAGTTGTATAAAGAAAAGGGTGACAGGATTGTTGCATCGCTGACAAATAGTTATCGCTCGCCCGTTGGAGAAAACAAAGGGTTTATCTTATTGCACAGCACCGGCTCCAAACCAGCTAAAAGTGAAGTAGATGTTCCTTTAAACTATGCGGATTATTATTACCTGGAAGCATTGTTGAGAAGCAAAAAGCTGAAGGAAAAGAAAAAATTAATTTAAAACAGCAAACAATAAATCATGCAAAAATACCTGGTAGCTTTTTTATTCCTTAGTGGCATTGCTGCGGGAAAACTTTCGGCCGGCACTATTACCGTATCATCTGTTGCTGCACTTCAAAATGCCATCAACGAAGCAAAGCCGGGCGATATTGTTTTGCTTAAGAGCGGTGTATACACCACTACTGCTGATATTTTGATTAATAATGCAGGAACCAAATTACAACCCATCACCATTGCAGCAGCAAATGCAGGCGGCGCGGAAATAACCGGGTCCGGTGGTTTTAGCCTGGTTAGCCCGGCGGCTTATATCGTTATCAGTGGTTTTAAGTTCACACATGCAGCTTCCAAAGCCAGGTCTGGTGCCGGCACCAGTTTTTGTGAGTGGACACATAATATTTTTGAAACACCGGGCACCGGAGAATATCTTACCATCGCCGGCAGCGATCACCAGGTTGACTATAATACTTTTCAGAACAAAGATTCGCTGGGAAGGTTTATTGCTGTAAGAGGCAGCGGTAGCCAGATTGCTGAAAGATTATGGATACACCATAATTATTTTAAGACCCAAAAGAACCAGGGAAACCGCAATGGGGCAGAAGCGTTACAATTCGGCCTAAGTGGATTTAGCCTTTCTTCAAGTAACAGCATTGTAGAGCACAACCTGTTTGAAGATTGTGCGGGCGAAAATGAATTGATTTCCGTGAAAGCATCCAGGGTAACCCTCCGGTATAATACCATCCGCAATTGCCCGGCACAATTTACTTTGCGTCATGGCAACTTCAACCAGGTATATGGCAATTATTTTATCAATACACCCGGCCTGCGCATTTTTGGAGACGATCATGTCATCTACAGCAATCATTTCGAAAACTGCAGTCTTGCCATCAATGTTGGAAATGGCGGGGCTGAAGTGGCGGATGGCGCTCCACTGACCGAACACGATCGCCCCGACAGGGTATTGATAGCATTTAATACCATGGTTAATAATAAAACCAACATAACGCAGACCGCAAGACCCAATGGACTGGGTTCAACCTTTATCACTATCGCCAATAATATTATCCAGGGGGGTGGACCAGCTGCATCTATCGTAGGGCCGTTTGTAAATCCTGTATGGGAAGGAAATATTATTTTCAACACCAACGGAGCAGGAGACATGCCGCCAGGAAGTTTCAAAATCATTGACCCAAAACTGGCAAGCGATGCCGCGGGTGAATTCCATCTTCAAAAAGGAAGTCCGGCTATTGATGCGGCTGCAGGAAACTATGTGGCTGTTACAACAGATATGGATGGACAACCGAGGAAAATGCCATTGGATGTGGGTGCCGATGAAACCTCCGGCGCTGCCATCACTGCCCGGATATTAAACCCCGCTGATGTGGGCGTTAGCGCCGGGCTGAACAAAAAATAAAAACTAAACCCGCGAGGTTTCACGCAAAGACGCAAAGGAGCAAAGGAGCAAAGAGGCAAAAGAGTAAAGGAGCAAAGAAGCAAAGGAGCAAAGAAAACGACACCAGATTTGGCCCTGGTCTCTTTAACCTCCTTCTCTCTTAACACTCTTAGCCCCCAGCCTCCTTTTCTCTTTAGCCCTCTTAGCCGAATGCCAAAATAATTGAATAAAAAGTGATTTAACGTTAGGGGATCAATCATAATAATTGTTTAGTTGCATTCCCTGACGGACCTGTGTTTTATAATAATTAATGATATAGTGCATGCATATGAAAAAGCTATTTCTGGTAACCGCATTTAGTGCTTATTCGCTTCTCTTATTAAAAGGCCAGACCGGTACAAATACCGATCGCATGGAATGGTGGCGGGAGGCCCGTTTCGGTATGTTCATACACTGGGGCGTATACGCTGTACCGGCCGGAACCTACAAAGGCCAAAAGATCAACCGTATTGGCGAATGGATAATGAACCGCGGAAAAATTCCCGTGGCCGAATACCAGGCCTTTGCCCAACAATTTAACCCGGTAAAATACGATCCGGATGCCTGGGTAAAAATGGCAAAAGATGCCGGCATGAAATACATTGTTATCACGGCCAAGCACCATGACGGTTTTGCATTGTTTAAATCCAATGCCAGCAAATGGAATATGGCAGATGCTACGCCCTATGGAAAAGATCTATTAAAACCATTGGCAGAGGCCTGCCGCAAAAACGGCATCAAGCTGGGGTTTTATTACTCGCAGGCACAAGACTGGAACAACCCGGGCGGCGCCGCATCGCGCAAGGTAACCAGCGAAGGATGGGCCAATCCTGACTCAACTACCATTGACGCCTATACGCAGGCGCATGAAGGACATTGGGACCCGGCACAGACCACCAAAACCATGAGCCAGTACATTGATGAGGTAGCTGTTCCGCAAATAAAAGAATTATTGACCGGCTATGGCGATGTGGCTGTACTGTGGTGGGACACTCCAACCGGTATGACGGATGCCTATGCAGAAAAAATAAATGCCCTTTTAAAATTGCAGCCCAATATCATTACCAATGATCGGTTGAAAAGACCCAATTTCCCGGGCGATTACAAAACACCTGAACAGCGAATCCCTAACCTGAATGAACTGGATGGAAAAGACTGGGAGACCTGTATGACGATGAATGAAACCTGGGGCTATAAAAGTTATGCCGATAAATGGAAGAGTACAGAAACATTAATCCGTAACCTGGTAGACATTGCTTCCAAAGGCGGTAACTATTTATTGAATGTTGGGCCGAAAGCAGACGGAACTTTTCCGCAGGAGAGTATTGACCTGTTAAAAGGCATGGGTAAGTGGATGAAAATAAATGGAGAAGCCGTTTATAATACAAAGGCCAGCCCGTTTGGATTATTTGCCTGGGGACGTTGTACAAAAAAAGAACTGGCAGGTAACAGTATACTTTATTTTTCTGTATTTGACTGGCCCGCAGATGGAAAACTGACCATACCGGGGTTGAAAAATGAAATTATATCCGCAAAACTACTTGCTGGTAATACGGTATTGAAAACAGCTGCCACAGCGGAGGGGGTTACAATTAACATACCTGAAAAATCATCGGACCCCATTGCCACTGTAATAAAAGTAGAAGTAAAGGGAAAAGTTGAAAACATATCGGTTAAGTCAAAAGACAAAATGAAGGCCGGTGAACTTGATTGACAATATTTACTCTTTCATCTTCCTGTAATATGCTCAGAAAATTCAGTGTTTCCATTATGCTGCTTGCCGCCAACTTTGCTTCGCGGGCTGCGGATATTGATATTACCAAAACAGGGGCGGTGGGAGATGGCAGAACATTGAATACGCTATTTATACAAAAGGCTATTGATGAATGCAATAAGAGTGGTGGCGGCAGGGTTATTTTCCCGGCAGGAAAATATTTATCGGGTACCATTGTTTTAAAGGACAATGTCATACTTCAACTGGATAAAAATGCCTTATTGCTCGGCAGCACCCATGTAGAAGATTATCAAAATCTTGATCCCTTCACAGACGGGCTGGGTATAGATGTAGGATGGGCACTGGTAGTGGCGGTGGATGCAAAAAATATAGGTATTGAAGGCGAGGGTGCTATTGATGGGCAAGGTGCCGCACTGAAAGCACAGCAAATTATAACAGACACAAGACCGGAAGGACAAAGATGGGGACGCCGTCCTTTTTTGTTGAGGGTGGTAAGATGCGAAGGGATAAATATAAAAGGCGTTTCGTTGTTTTATTCGGCGGCGTGGACATCGCATTATTTTCAGTGTAAAAAGCTGCAAATAGAAAAAGTAAAGATTGTTAGTGTGGGTGTAGCCCATAACGATGGCATGGATATAGATGGATGCCGGAACGTTCGCATTAAAGATTGTGATGTACAGAGCGGCGATGATGCTTTGTGTTTTAAAACAACTTCCAGCAAAATGAGCTGTAAGGATATCGTTGTAAGCGGTATGCGGCTAAAAAGCAACCAGGCAGCCATTAAAATGGGAACTGAATCGATGGCCGCTTTTGAAGAAATTAAGATTTCAGATTGTTATATTTATGATACAAAGAACGGGGGCATTAAGCTGCTGACCGTAGATGGCGCCCATTTGCGCAATATAGAAATATCCGGTATTACCATGTCTGAAGTAAGAACGCCTATGCTTTTCAGGCTGGGGTCGAGGCTGAGTGTTTTCAGGAAAGGGCAGGACGTGCAACAGGCAACAGGCGTATTTGAAAATGTTGTCATTAAAAATGTGAAGGCAAAAGCGGCCGATAGTGCACAATTAAAACCTGCCTCGGGCATTTTGATTACGGGTGTTCCGGGTCATTATATTACCAATCTTACCCTTGAAAATATTGACATTGAGCTGTTGGGTACAGGCACCGCCGAAAATGCGGAGCAGGTGGTACCGGAGGCCATTGACCAGTACCCCGAAGTAAAAACATTTGGCCCCACCATTCCGGCTTATGGCGTATGGGCAAGGCATGTAAAGAGGTTGAAATTAATAAATGTAAGGGTGCATATTCAGCAGCATGATTTGCGGCCGGCTTTTATTTGCGATGATGGGAAGGATATTGAAATTTCAAACACTGAAATAGCAGCAAGCCCCGGTGCAGCGTCTGTTATCCGCCTGGAGGATGTAGAAGGCGCCACAATAGTTAACATGGGTGTAAAAGGAGAAGCAGGTGCATTTGTAAGCGTAAAAGGCCCAAACAGCAAGGCTATTCAGTTGGCAAATAATAAAATACCTGCCGGCACAAAAGCATTTGAATTACGGGCAGGTGTGCAACCGGGAACAGTCCAGCTTAAATGAGCAGTCGGTTCATCCATTTTGTTTATGAATATTTTTTTTCAATTCCATTATTTACCAAAGGAATACATGGCATCCGCAGTAAGCTGGTAATGCCGTTAAGTTTCTGCCATATTATTTTAAAAGTTAGTTGTATGAAAAATTTCTTCTCCCGGTTTCTTCTTTTACTTATTGCCGGTTTTTTGCTCGTACCCGGTAATTCAGCCGCCCAGAAAAAGGAAAGTGTGTCTTTCAAAAACTGGCCTGCGGGTTCTTCCCCGGCAGCGGTAGGCAAGCGGATAGCAGATCATTTTATTGTTACGCCACATACCAATTTTGGAAGACCTGAGCCGCCTAAAGTTATTACCTACCCGGAAACCTGTACCTGGTATGGTGCATTAACCTTTGCCCGGGAAACAGGCGACAAAAAATTAGCCGGGCAACTGGCAGAACGGTTTGACCCTTTATTTGGGAAACAGGATACACTTATACCCATTCCTGATCATGTAGATTATTCCGTTTTTGGTGCTGTGCCGTTTGAATTGTACATGCAGACAAAACAGCAGAAATACCTTGACCTGGGAAAACGTTTTGCAGATAAGCAGTGGGCACAACCAGAGGGAAAAAGGGTAACCGCCGATTCTCACCGCTTTTATGACAAGGGGTTTACCTGGCAAACGCGTTTATGGATCGACGATATGTTTATGATTACGGCAGTGCAGGCACAGGCCTACCGTGCCACCGGCGACCATACCTATATTGACAGGGCTGCCAGGGAAATGGTATTCTATCTCGATTCACTGCAGATGCCCAACGGCCTTTTTTACCATGCGCCCGATGTGCCATTTTTCTGGGGCAGGGGAGATGGCTGGATGGCGGTTGGAATGAGCGAGTTGCTTCGCTCTTTGCCAAAAGACAATCCCGACCGTCCGCGTATTATGGAGGGCTATAAAAAAATGATGGGTACCTTGTTAAAATACCAGGCAGCAGATGGTATGTGGCGGCAATTGATTGACGATTCGGCGTCCTGGAAAGAAACTTCCTGCACCGGTATGTTTACCTTTGCATTTATTACCGGGGTTAAACAAGGGTGGCTGGACGATGCTACTTATGGTCCCGCTGCACGCAAGGCCTGGCTATCGCTTATTAAATACATCAATGACAATAACGATATTACGGATGTTTGCGAAGGAACAAATAAAAAGAATGACAGGCAGTATTACCTGGACCGCAAACGCAATACGGGCGATTTGCACGGCCAGGCGCCTTTGTTATGGTGTGCAACGGCCTTATTGAGAAAATAACCGGTAAACTTTCATTTATGAAACAGTATAAGCATTGTATTATAATTGGCTGGTTGGGGGTTTTTTCTTTCTGCCATTTGCAGGCGCAACCGTTCAACTCATTATTCAATGGAAAGAACCTCAATGGCTGGTATTCTTTTATAAAAAACAAGGGGAAAAATAATGATTCAAACCAGGTATTTTCTGTAAGCAACGGCTTGCTGCATATTACCGGGCAGGATTTTGGATATATTGTTACAGAGAAGTCCTTCACAGATTTTCACCTGGTGGTTGAATTTAAATGGGGAGAGAAAAAATATCCGCCGCGTGAAAATGTGGTAAGGGACAATGGCATTTGTTATTATGTAGTGCCGGAAGACAGGGTGTGGCCAAGATCAATTGAATGCCAGATACAGGAGGGCGATTGTGGCGACTTCTGGCTGATTGATAGTGTGACAGCAGTAATAGACGGTGTACAGGCCGGGCCCACTAAAAATACAAGGGTAATAAAGAAAAAAGATAATGAAAAGCCAACCGGCGAATGGAATCGTCTTGAGATTATTGCACGCAAAGGCAAGTGCACCCATATTGTAAATGGTGTAATTGTAAATGAAGGAGAAAACGCCAGTCTCCGGTCGGGACGAATACTTATACAATCAGAAGGCGCCGAGATCTGGTACCGGAAAATTGAAATTCAGGAACGCTGAAAGAAAATCTGCTTCTTTGTATGCGCAAGCACATATAAAAAATAGCTGCTGCTAAAATTGCTGAATGTTTTGCTAATTCACCAATATTTTTCTCCGCCAAAGAGTCTTTACTTGTGCAGGTAAATTAACCGGGTTATATCATGTTGTTAATGATTGCCAAACAATCTATGCTGGTTGTATGAAAAATGCTGTATGCTTTTACCACACTATTATTTATTGGTCATTTTCGCCGGGCACTGATACTTCATTTTTTTTGGCTGCCGTTACCAATTTGCTAAAACCATCCCTCTGTAATGATATTGCAAGGCCGGCGCGATATGTGTCTGAAAAAAAAACTTTCAGCGCCGCCCGTAAAATATTCCCGATTCTTTTCAAGACTTGTTCCAGAATCAATTTTGCAAAACAAAAACTGTTATTATGAGATATCCTGTTTTTTTTCAGATGCTGTTGATAAAGCATTGTAAAATGAAGGGTGAAATAAAGGGTATTTGCGTCCTGTTTTCTTCCCTGCTGCTGTTTTCGGTTGTCACTCATGCACAATCCCTGGTGAGCGTAAAGGGCACTGTTTCACGCCAGAATGGCGAACCCCTTTCGGGTGTATCGGTAATGGTAAAAGCCGGCGAAAAAGGCGTTACCACCCAGGCGGATGGTTCGTTCCATGTGGATGTGCCTGTTAATACCACGCTGGTGGTATCGTATATTGGGTTTATTCAAAAAGAGGTAAAAGTCGGCGCTACTGCTCCGTCAAACCTTACCATTCAATTGGTAGAAAATAAAAACGAGCTTGACCAGGTAGTGGTAGTAGGATATGGCACGCGGAAAAAAAGTGATGTCACGGGAGCCATTACCTCTATCAGTGCACAATCTATACAGGATGTGCCTGTGGCAAATTTAAGCCAGGCGCTGCAGGGACAGGGTGCCGGTATTGATGTACAGAAAAACGGAGGTAACAGTAAACCCGGCCAGGCGCCCAGCATTGTAATAAGAGGCACCCGTTCGGTAAGGGCAGGAAATGCTCCCCTGTTTATTATTGATGGAATTCCTTTCGATGGAAACATCAATGATATTAACCAGGATGATGTGGCTTCAGTGGAAGTATTAAAAGACGCTTCCTCTACTGCCATATATGGCTCAAGGGGTGCCAACGGAGTAATACTGGTTACCACCAAAAGAGGTAAATCAACAGGAGGTAAGCCCAACATTTCCTATAGTGGCTATACCGGTTTCGTGAAGAATTTTGGCGAATACCCAATGATGAACGGGCCACAATATCTTGAACTGAAAAAATGGGCTAACTATCTCGGTAAACCGGGTACCTACACAGGAATTGATGATCCAAAAATAATTACTGATGCTTTTTCGCCCGAGGAAAGACAGGGCATTGCCATAGGACGGAGTACCGACTGGCAGAAGCTTGTATACAAAACCGGTCTTACTACCAATCACCAGATTGGGATAACAGGTGGCAATGAAAACACGCAATATGCCATGTCTGGTGGATATTATAATGAGACCGGTGTATATTTCGGTCAGGGCTTTGAGCGGTATTCGTTAAAGATTAGCCTGGATCAAAAACTGGGAAAAATTTTCCGGGTGGGCGTTAGTTCACTGAATAGCTTTACCTATACCAAAGGAGAGAACCAAAACCCGATGGGCCAGGCATTGCGGGCAAGTCCGCTGGCTTCTCCCTACGATTCTACCGGGGCACTGATTAATTATTTTGTACCCGGCAGCGCCAACCAGGTCTGGAATCCTTTGGCCAACTTTTTACCCGGTGCGGTAGTAGAAAACCGGAAAAGGCTTGGCACTTTTACCACCTTGTACCTGGAAGCAAATTTGCCGGCTGGCTTTAAGTATAAATTCAATGCGGGCACTGAGTTAAGGTCTGATGTGTATGGTAATT
>Ga0207680_10000426_pt1 | contig 19992 bp, 13 predicted proteins | sample KBSS23metaG_FD_184321 | JGI IMG/M metagenome (GOLD analysis project Ga0207680, IMG submission 184321) | Switchgrass rhizosphere microbial communities from Kellogg Biological Station, Michigan, USA - KBS S2-3 metaG (SPAdes) (version 2) | ecosystem: Host-associated > Plants > Roots > Rhizosphere...
CCACTGCTCGAGCACGCCGACGCGCTGATCCGGCAGGCCGGGCTGGACCGATCGCCATTGCGTGCGCGCTGGCTGGTGATCAAGTCCGACACGCTGTCGGATGACAAGAAACGCCAGGGCGACCGCGAGCAGCTGTTGTTGCGTGCCGTTGATTTATACGAGCGAACCAACCCGGGCGAGATCGAGTACGTCAATGCCCTGATCTACCTGGGGGTCATCTATGGCAGCGACCGTGGAGACAGCGCGCGCGGCCGCGAATTCCATCTACGTGCCAAGGCGGCATTGCCGCTGCTGCCCGAGCGTGACGATTCGGAAGCCGCGATCATCGAATTGAACCTTGCGCTCGCCGCCGCCAATCTGGGTGACGCTGCCGGCGCGGATGCGAGCTACGAGCGCGCGGCGAAACTCTATATGCAGACCTACGGCGAACGCGACCATTGGTATTGGGTGACGCTGTCGCAATGGGCCCGCACGGTCAATCGCTTCGGCGATCGCGAACGCGCGGAGCGGATTTTCGCGCGTATGGAATCCGTTCTGCCCGCCAATCCTGAGAAGGAAGAGGTTTATTTTGTCGGCAGGGCCAAGGAAGACCATGGCGGCAGTTTGGTCCGTCAGGGGCGCGGCGCGGACGCGATCCCGTTGCTCGAGGCCGCGCAACGGTCGTTTGCCGGCAACCCGGTCGACCTCGCACGGGTGCGCCAATCGCTCGGCAATGCCTATGAGCTGGTCGGTCGCCACGAGGATGCGCGCCAAGTGCTCAAGCAGGCGCTGGATGGACAGCTCGAACTCGCCGCCAGTAACGGTTCCTTCGACAACGCCCGACTGTTGAGCGCACGCGAACGTTGGGGAGTTTTTTTGCTCGATCACGGCGAACCTGCGGACGCCGAAAAACAATTTCGAGAGGTCATCGCTCAGGATCATGATCGGAACCTGCTGGCGGTGGCTTCGGCGCACAGCGATCTGGCGCAACTGGCGCTTGCGCGCACCGATGCGGGCACGGCACTGCGCGAAAGTACCGAGGCTTTGCGCATCGTGGGCCAGGCGAGCGACCGGCGCGATTCACATGCGCAAGCCCGTCTGTGGCGCATCCACGCCCAAGTGCTCGCCCGTTCGGGTGATTTCGCCGCCGCACGCGACTATGCACAACGTGCGCTCGATGCATTCCGGCGCGATGACGACCCGGCGAGTGCGGAAATCAGCAAGTCCGCGACTGTGCACGCCGAAATCGACCGGCAAGCAAAGCAATAGTACGGACGCACTCTTCGGAACGAACGGGTTTCGGCTAGCTCAGCTTCTTCCTGCTAACTCGCGATGCAGCCACGCGCGCGCCAGGGTCCAGTCGCGGCGCACGCTGCGTTCGGAAATACCGAGTGCGCGCGCGGTTTCGCCATCGTCGTAGCCGGCAAAATAGCGGCACTCGACGACTTGTGCCAGGCGCAGCGACTGTTTCGCTAGATGGCCCAATACCTCGTTCAGCGCGAGGACCGATGCATCATCCGTATCGGCGGCGACATCCAGTGCAGACGTCAGCGGCAATGCCTGTTCACCTCCGTTACGCTTGGCGGCCTGACGCGCAGCGGCGTGGTTGACCAGCGCGTGGCGCATCGCCAGTGCCGCGGCACTCAGGAAATGCGCGTCGGTGCTCCAGCTCTGACCGCGACGCAACTTCAAATATGCCTCGTTGACTAGTGCGGTCGTCTGCAGTGTGACACCGCCACGGACGCGGCTGCGCTCGCGCCGTGCCAGACGCCTCAGGTCGTCGTAGAACAGCGGAAAAAGCCGGTCCGCGAGTGTGCGCGCATCTGCGGACAATGCATTCCAGTCCTCGATGAAGACGGTCGCGGATTCTTCCATGTCACCGCTCGATTGATCGACCACCGCCATCCGCTTTCCTCGATCAGGGCGCTCCGCCCAGCGCACCCATGAACTGCCTGTAATAACGCAACTCCGCAATGGAATCGCGCACGTCGGAAAGCGCAGTGTGTGCGGATTCCTTGGCGAAGCCTTTCGTCGTTTCCGGCGCCCAACGCCGCGCCAGTTCCTTGATCGTGGAAACGTCGAGATTGCGGTAATGGAAGAAGCGCTCGAGCCGCGGCATCAAACGGTACAGGAAACGGCGGTCCTGGCAGATCGAGTTGCCGCACATCGGCGATTTGCGCGCCGGCACCCAGCGCGTGAGGAAATCCACAGTCAGTGCCTCGGCTACGGCCAAGTCCGTGGTCGAGCCGACAACGCGTTGCCACAGCCCCGACTTGCGGTGCTGAGTGCGATTCCAGTCGTCCATGCCCTCCAGCCGGGCGAGCTCATGTCGAATCGCGAATTCAGGCCCTTCTGCCAAGATATTCAATGATTTATCCGTGACAACCGTGGCGATTTCGAGGATGGAATCCTGGTCCGGATCCAGGCCGGTCATCTCCAGGTCGATCCAGATCAGATTGTCGTCGTGCGGCAGCGGCTGGCTCATGCCGGCAACATAACATCCGACCCGCCCGCCTGCCCAGCGTGACCGGTTTGCACCGGGGTTACCGGCTGATTACACTCAAACGCTTGTATGGCGCTTCCGGGGGGAGGCGTAACTTCCGTGTCCGACCGCATCCTGTTGCTCGAATCTTCGGCAACGCGCCGCCGCGCGATGCACACGTTGCTGGCTGCCCGCGGTTTCATCGTCGACGATCTTCCCGGTTACGCCCAGGCCCTGCCGTTGCTGCAGAGTCTCGGCCGCTCGACGTCGGAGTTCCGCGGCATCGTCATCGGCTGGCCGGAGCACAGCGAAGCGCAGACCGAAGCCGTTTTCGCCATGCTGCGTCAGGACGAATACGAACACATCGCCGTGCTGCTGCTCGCCGACACCAACGACGGTGCTGCGGTGAACTGGATGATGCGCCGCGCGAATACCGCGCTGCTGCTGTGGAGCGACTACAGCGAATGCGCGGACGCGATGACCAAGCTGCTCAATCCACCCTCGCCGGCATTGCCGGACCTGAACAGCGGTGGGCAGTCGCATCTGCGCGTGCTGTTCGTCGACGATTCGGCGACCGTGCGCGTCGCCTTTCGTCGCCTCCTGATGAAGCACGGCTATCTGGTGGAAACGGCGAACGACGTCGAGGACGGCTGGCGCAAGGCGCAGGCGACGCAGTTTGACCTGGCCATCATCGATTACTTCATGCCCGGCGATCCGGGCACATTCCTCGTGCGCCGCATGAAGAACGATGCGCGTACGAGCAGCGTACTGTCGGCGATCATCACCGGCACGTATTCCGATCGGGTGATCAACGAAGCGCTCGCCGCCGGCGCACTGGAATGTCTGTTCAAGAGCGAAGCGCGCGAACTGTTCCTCGCGCGCCTGGGTTCGCTCGCGCGCGCGGTGCAGGATCGCAAATCGGTCGACGCCGAGCGGCGCCGGCTGCAAAGTATACTTTCCTCGGTCGGCGACGGCGTGTACGGTGTCGATGGCCGCGGCACCATCCAGTTCGTCAATCCGGCTGCGCTCGACATGCTCGGCTACGACGACGCTCGCGAACTGATCGGCGCAGGTGCGTTCGAGCGCTTCCATCACAGCTATGAAGACGGCACGGCGGTGCCAGCCAATGCCTGCTTCTTGTCGCAGTGTTATGCCCAGGGCAGCCAGGTACCGGGTTGGCAGACCGTGTTCTGGAGCAAGGCGCGGCGGCCGGTACCGGTGGAATGCACGGTTTATCCGATGCAGGTCGAAGGCCGACGCGAAGGTTCCGTCGTCGCGTTCCGCGACATCTCGGCGCGGCGCATGCTGGAAGAAGAGCTGCGCTGGCAGGCCAGCCACGATGCTTTGACCAAACTGCACAATCGCGCCTGGTTCGAGACACAGCTGGAACAGGAAATCGCGCGCCTGAAGCGCACCGAACAGGTGTCCTTGCTCCTGTTCATGGACTTGGACCGCTTCAAGTACATCAACGACACCGCCGGTCACACTGCCGGCGACCAGTTGCTCGTGGAGATCAGCCGGCGTCTGTCGTCGCGCTTGCGCGCGAGCGATCACATCGCCCGCATGGGTGGCGACGAGTACGCGGTGATCCTGCGCAACGTCAATAAGGCCGACATCGCACAAGTTGCTGACGAATTCCGCAAATCGCTAGGCGCGCTGCCGTTCGCATACGGCGGCAAGAGCTATCGCGTGGGTACGTCGATCGGCGTGGCGCGGCTGGACCAGAACACGCCGTCGCGGAGCGAGGCAATGGCGGCCGCTGACATCGCTCTGCATGTGGCCAAGGCGAACGGACGCAATCAGATCCACATCTTCAGCGCCGATAGCGACGAACGCGCGGTGATGGATATGGAACTGGGTTGGTCGGCGCGCCTGGAGACAGCCCTGAAAAACAATGGGTTCGTCCTGTGCTACCAGCCGATCCTGCCCCTGGCACAAATCGAATGCGATCGCCTGCCCGAACAACCCGGCGCGCTGTGGACGCGGTATCTGCGCCAGCAAGGTTCCACACAACGTCTGTTCTACGAAATCCTGATCCGCCTGCGCGCGCCCGACGGCAGTCTGGTCTCGCCGAATGCATTCCTGCCGGCGGCCGAGCGCTTCAGCCTGATCGGCGATATCGATCGCTGGGTAATCCGCCAGGCTTTCCAGAGCTTGCGTGACCAGAACCGTAGCGAGCCGCCGATGGGGCTGGCAATCAATCTTTCAGCGCAGTCGCTCGCGCAGGGCGATATCGGCGCGTATATCACCGATCGCCTCGTCGAATTCGATATCGATCCGCGCGCGGTGATTTTCGAGATCACCGAGACCGGTGCGCTCAATCACGTGGAAGACGTGCGCAAGCTGATCGGCGAGCTCAAGCCGTTCGGCTGCCGATTCGGGCTCGACGATTTCGGCATCGGCTTCTCCTCGTTCGCGCACCTGAAGCATCTTGACGTCGATTTCCTCAAGATCGACGGCTCGTTCGTGCGTGAACTGCTCAACGACCCGGTCGACCTCGCCGTGATCAGCGCGATCACGAACATCGCGCATTCGATCGGCAAGATCACGATCGCCGAGCAAGTCGATCGGCCCGAGATCTTGCGTGCGCTGCACCAGTGTGGTGTCGATCAGGCTCAGGGTTTCTACATTGCGCGGCCGCAAACCAGCCTGCGCGCGGCGAATGGCCAGCTGGAAGTGGTCGCCGGTGGCGACACCGAGAAGCGCGCGGAAGGGTGAGGCCGAGCGCTGTCGAATTTTCCGTTCTCAGCCGGTGAGATTTGGTCCGCGTAGTATCATCGACGCGATGCCTGCACCCGCACCCAACTCGTTCTACTGGCACGACTACGAAACCTTCGGCACGGATTCCAAGCGCGACCGCCCTTCTCAATTCGCCGGTTTACGCACGACGCTGGACCTGGAACCGCTGGCCGAACCGCTGACGGTTTTCTGCAAGCCGGCGCCGGATGTGCTGCCGAACCCGGAAGCCTGCCTGCTCACTGGCATCACGCCGCAGCAGGCGCAGCGCGATGGCGTAATCGAAGCCGAATTCGCCGCGCGCATCCACGACGAACTCGCCGCGCCCGGCACCTGCGGCGTCGGCTATAACTCGATCCGCTTCGACGACGAGTTCACGCGCAACCTGTTCTATCGCAACTTCTACGAGCCGTACACGCGCGAATGGGACAACGAAAATTCGCGCTGGGACATCATCGATCTGGCGCGCCTGGCTTATGCGTTGCGCCCGCACGGCGTCGAATGGCCAATGCGCGAGGACAACAAACCGAGCTTCCGTCTCGGCGACCTCACCACGGCAAATCATCTCACGCACGCGCAGGCGCATGATGCGCTCTCCGACGTGCACGCCACGCTCGCACTGGCGCGTCTGCTCAAGCGTGCGCAGCCGCGGCTGTGGCACTTCTACTTCGCGCTGCGGCGCAAGCGGCAGGCATTCTCGTTCCTCGATTACGTGCATCGCACGCCCGTGCTGCACGTGTCGTCGCGCTATCCGGCCGAGCGCGGCAATCTCGCGATCGTCGTACCGCTGGCAGCGCATCCGGATCAGCACAACAGTGTGATCGTTTACGACCTCGACGCCGATCCGACGCCGCTGCTCGAGCTCGATGCCGAGGCGATCGCCGATCGCGTGTTCACGCCGAAAGCCGATCTGCCCGAAGGCTGCGAGCGCATCCCGCTCAAGGCCGTGCACGCCAACAAATCGCCGGCGCTCGCGCCGCTGTCGGCGCTGCAAGGTGCGGACACGCAACGTATCAAGCTCGACGTCGCGCGTTGCGAGAAGCATCTGGACATGCTGCGCAATGCGGCGGATCTCGGCGAAAAGGTACGCCGCGTGTTCGCGAGCACGCGCGACGAAGCGGCCATCGATCCGGAATTGGCGATCTACCGCGGTTTCGTCGAACACGCGGATAAGCGCCTGCTGCGCGAAGTGCGGGGTACTCCACCGGCGGAGCTTGGCAAACGCGAGTTTGGTTTCCGCGACACGCGCTATCCCGAGCTGCTGTTCCGCTACCGCGCGCGCAACTGGCCCGAGACGCTCAGCACCGCCGAACATCAGCGCTGGCAGGAATTCCGGCATCAACGCTTGCACGCGCCCGGCGCGCTCACGGCGCTGACGCTCGACGCGTACTTCCTGCAAATCTCGGCCTTGCGCAGTCAGCCAAGCGCAAAACAGTCGTTGCTCGACCAACTCGAGGCCTGGGGTCACAATCTCGCTGCCGAAACCGCAACCGACCATGTCCAAGACCTACTTCTCCAAGGCGACCTTCACCTTCCTGCGCGCGCTCGCGCGTAACAACAATCGCGCGTGGTTCAAGGCGCATGCGCAAGCCTACGAACGCGACGTGCGCGATCCGTTCCTCGCGTTGATTGCGGATCTGCAGGCTCCGCTTGCGAAAATCAGCCCGCATCTGCGCGCCGACCCGCGCAAGAGCGGCGGTTCGCTGTTCCGCATCCATCGCGACACGCGCTTCGCCAACGACAAGACGCCTTATAAAACCTGGGCCGGCGCGCGGTTTTTCCACGCGCGGCGCCGCGAGATCGAGTCGCCTTCGTTTTATCTGCATATCCAGCCTGGCGACTGTTTCGCGGGCGGCGGTATCTGGCACCCGGAACCCGCCACGCTCAAGCGCATTCGCGATTTCCTCGTCGACAATCCGGCAACGTGGAAACGCGCGACGCAGAGCAAGGAATTTCGCGGACGCTTCGAGTTCTGGGGCGAAACGCTGACCCGTCCGCCGCGCGGCTTCGACCCACAACACGAACTGATCGGGGATTTGAAACGCAAGAATTTCGCCGCTGGCGAAGCGCTCAGCGATGCCATTGCCCTTTCCGGCGAACTGTTGCCGCGCATTGTCGGCACGTTCAAGCAACTGGCGCCGATGATCGACTATCTGTGTGCGTCTCTCGAGCTGGAGTTCTAAGAAATTCCGCGTGACATGATTCATCATCGCCGCGAGCAGGCTCTGACGGTCGGTTGATGCAACCTGCGCGCGCCGGTACGGCGCGCGTGTCACGCCTGCGCGAACGCGAACACCAACACGTCGCGGATATCGTCGGTTCCGCTCATCGCCATCAGCAAGCGTTCGATGCCGAGCGCCACGCCGGCGCAGTCCGGCATTCCCTGCGCCAACGCCGCCAGCAGGTTCTCGTCGATCGGCAATTCGCGCAGCCCGCGTTCGCGCCGCCGCACATTGTCGCGCAGGAAACGTTCACGCTGCTCGGTCGCATCAGTCAACTCGTGATAGCCATTCGCCAGCTCCTGCGCGCCGACGTACAACTCGAAGCGCTCCGCCAGCGGCGGATTCTCCTCTCGAATCTTCGCCAAAGCGCATTGCGAGGCGGGATAGTCGTAGATCACGGTGATGCGATCCGGCGGAAAATCCGGCTGCACGCGATGTGTCAGCAGCAGGTCGAGCCAGTCGTCGCGCGATAAACCCGAAGCCTCGATGTGCACATCGCCGAGCGCCGCGCGCAGTTGCCCGATGTCGGCCGTCAGCGCATCGATTTGGAGCGTGGCGAAAAACAGATCGCGGTAAGTGGATTTGTACACTTTGACCGTCTTGCCGGCCAGCCCGAGCGCAGCGGCGACCAGTTCGGTCGTTTCTTCTATCAGTCGGCGATGATCCCAGCCGACGCGATACCATTCCAGCATCGTGAACTCGGGGTTGTGGCGGCGTCCGGCCTCGCCGTTGCGGAACACGCGGCCGAGTTCGTAGCAATCGCCGATGCCTGCCGCGAGCAAGCGCTTTTGCGCGAATTCGGAAGACGTGCGCAGCCAACGTTCGCGCGAGCCCGCATCGGCATGTCCGGAAAAAAGCGCCGAAAAACTTGCGATATTCGGGTCGGTATTTGCCGCTGCTGACAGCATCGGCGTTTCGACTTCGAGCACGTTGCGTTCGGCGAAGAATTTGCGGATCAGCGCATACAGGCGTCCGCGCAGCAGTGCCGCATTGCGCAAGCGCTCAATTTCCATGATCGCGCAGGAATTTCAGCAATCGCGCCTCATCCCAGATGTCCACGCCCAACTCCTGGGCCTTATCGAGCTTGGAGCCCGCCTCGCTGCCGGCGACGATGAAGCTCGTCTTTTTCGAAACGCTGCCGGATACTTTTGCGCCTAGCGCTTCGAGTTTTTCTTTCGCTTCGTCGCGCGTCAGCGCTGCCAATGTGCCGGTCAGCACGAGGATCTTGCCGCTAAGCGGGCCTTCGCTCCTGCGCTGCGGTGCCGATTCTTTCCATTCGACACCGGCCGCGCGCAACTGGGCGATCGCCTTGCGATTGTGCGGCTCGGCGAAAAACCTCGCGATGTGCGCGGCCATGATCGGGCCGACGTCCGGCACTTCGGTCAGGTCCGCTTCGTTCGCGTGCAGCAGCGGATCGAGCGCGCCGAAGTAGCGCGCGAGTGCCTTGGCCGTGGCTTCGCCGACATCGGGGATGCCGAGCGCATACAGAAAACGATCCAGCGTCGTCTGCTTGCTGTGTGCAATCGCAGCGATGAGGTTGTCAGCCCATTTGGTCGCGACCTTGCCGGCTTTCACGGTCCCCGGCGTAGTATCATCGCGCGCGTCCGCGCGACGTTTCATTTCCAGCAGGTCATCGAGCGTCAGTTTGTACAGATCCGCGACCGAATGGACGTAGTCGAAGTCGCAGAGTTGCTCGATATACCGTTCGCCGAGGCCATCGATGTCCATCGCCCGCCGCGCGGCGAAATGAAAGATCGCCTGCACGCGCTGCGCCGCGCAGGTAAGACCACCGGTGCAGCGCGCCACCGATTCGCCTTCTTCGCGCACGATCGCCGAGCCGCAGACCGGACAATGCGCCGGCATCTGCCACGGCCGGGTGCGCGACGGGCGTTTGTCGAGCACGACGCTGACGACTTCCGGAATCACGTCGCCGGCGCGGCGCACGATCACGGTGTCGCCGACGCGCACGTCCAGGCGCGCGACCTGATCGGTGTTGTGCAATGTCGCGTTCGTCACCGTCACGCCACCGACGAACACCGGCTTGAGCTTCGCTGCCGGCGTGGCCGCGCCGGTGCGCCCGATGTTGACGATGATGTCTTCAACGACCGTGGTCTGCTCCTGCGCCGGGAACTTATGGGCCACGGCCCAGCGCGGCGTGCGTCCGACGAAACCGAGCTCACGCTGCGCAGCCAGATCGTCGAGTTTGTAGACGACGCCGTCGATGTCGAACGGCAGTTTGTCGCGCTGTGCGCCGATGCGCTGGTAGTAAGCGAGGCAGCCGTCGGCACCCTCTGCGGTATCGACCAGATTGCTGACCGGGAGCCCCCACTCGCGCAGGCGGCGCATCAGCTCGGAATGTTTCTGCGGCAGCGCGGCGCCATCGACAACACCGACGGCATAGGCGTAGAACGCCAGCGGCCGCGACGCAGTGACGCGCGGATCGAGCTGTCGTAGCGAGCCGGCTGCGGCATTGCGCGGATTGATCAGCGGTTTGATCCGCCCTTCCGAGGCGCGCGCGGTTTCGTTGTATTTCTCGAAGCCGGCGCGCGGCATGTACACCTCGCCGCGCACTTCGAGCACGCGCGCGTAGCCCTTGCCGCGCAGACGCAGGGGTATACTTTTGATCGTGCGCAAATTCGCGGTGACGTCTTCACCGGTTTCACCGTCGCCGCGCGTGGCGCCACGCACGAATACGCCGTCTTCGTAGTGCAGGCTGATCGCGAGCCCGTCGAATTTCGGCTCGACCGAGAACTGCAGGTTTTCCCGGCCCAAGCGCTCGCGGATACGGCGCGCGAAATCATTCACTTCCTCATCGGTAAAGGCATTCGCCAGCGACAGCATCGGCAGCGCGTGGCGCACGCTGGCGAATTCGCGCGATGGTGCCGCACCCACGCGCTGAGTCGGCGAATCGGGCGTGCGCAACTGCGGATGCTCGGCCTCGAGCGCTTCCAGCTCGCGCATGAGCCCGTCGTACTCGGCATCCGGGATCGTAGGCGTATCGAGTACGTAATACCGGTGATTCGCATCGGCGATCTGCGCGCGCAGCGCCTCGGCCTTGTCCCTGGCAAGATTCGATTTCATGCACTGAAGTTTACCCGCACTGCGCCGCGGTTTCCTGCGTTATGCTTTGGGCGAAGACCGGGAGAATCCAAGATGGCGAAATCGAACTGGGCGGCATTTCCGCATGCGGACAAGGCCTTCGACTATGCCGGCGACAAGCTCGCCAAAGCCTGGCCCAAATTGCACGCCGGCGACCAGGAGCCATTTCCTGAGGAGAAATACCTCGCCAAACTGCTCAAGGCGAATCCGAAGTTCGGCAAGGATGCGGGCAAACTGGCGGCGCAACTGCAGGATGCCTGGCGCGCATTTCACCGCGGCGATTTTCATGAGGCTTATGAAAGCGGCGTCGGACTCAAGGCGCTAGGCGCGTCGGTCGCAGTGAAGGCCGGCGGCATCCATGCCACGTATCTGGTGAAGAGCGACAAGGAAAAAATCGCGCGTTATGAAGGCTTGGCCAAGCTCGCCGAGGAAGCAACGGCCGCGTTGCCGCAGGAAGCGAACAGTCATTACCGGCGCGCATTTGCACTAGGCCGCTACAGCCAGTGTCTCTCGATCACGCAGGCGCTAGCGCAAGGTATTGCCGGAAAGGTGAAGTCGTCTCTTGATGCCGCGCTCAAGCTGGCACCGAAACATGCCGAGGCGCACACGGCGCTGGGCCTGTATCACGCGGAGATCGTCGGCAAGGTCGGCGGCATGCTGGCGAAATTCACGTATGGCGCAAGCGCCGCCGAAGCCGACAAGCAGCTCAAGGAAGCGTTGAAACTCACGCCAGACTCGCCGATCGCCTGGATCGAATACGGCAACGCGCAACTGCTGCTGCGCGGCGAAAAAGGCGAAGACGACGCCGCCGAGGCATTCGCCAAAGCGGCAAAACTCAAGCCGCGCGACGCGATGGAAGCGCTCGATGCCGAATACGCTGCCGCACAGATCGAATAAAACGCAGTCGCTGCGCGGCTAGGGGCACATCTCGAAGTCGTCGAAGAACAGCGAATCGGCAAGCACCGGCAGATCCGCGCCGGCATCGTTGTTGCCATTCACCAGATCCGCTTCGGTTGCGCTCGCCGCTGCGCTCAAGGGAATCGGGTTTGCGCCGCTGTAAGCTCTCGGCACGCATATGCGGGTCAACACAGTCTGCGTAGCACCGGTCGCGATACTCGGGAAAGCACACGGAAATGACGTCGTGCAATCGCCGCTGTTGCCTGCGAATGTCACGCCGGCTGGCATCGGGCTGTCCAGCGCGACATCGGTGGCGCTGTCCGGGCCATTGTTCGTGACCGTGATCGTGTAGGTCGCGCGCGTACCGGGTTCGACTTGCGCAGGCGCCGTAATCGCCACGGCAATGTCGGCATTCGCAAAGCCCGGACTCGTCGGTAATGGCCAGGCCCAGGCGCCGCGCGAGCGCGTGAACGCAGCCAGCGTGCTGAAGCCGCGATCGATGCTCAGGCTCCATACCATCACATGCGGCAAGCCTTCGAAGCGCTGCCAAACCGGCGTCGCGGCGTTGATGTTGTCAGTGTAGTAGAGGCCCCAGTCCATGCCGACAAAGACCTGGCTCGGGATGTGCGGATTCACGATCACTGCGTTCGCCGGGATGTCCGGCAGGTTGCCGCTTTTGTCGACCCAGTCGTAGCTCGCACACTGTGCCGTGCAGGTGATCTGGAACACATGTCCCGGCGTAAGCACATGTCCTGGTGCCGCCAGCGAGTTCGCGGCAAAGCCGCCCACCGCCGCGTAGCCGAGCAGCGGATTTACCGGATCCGTCGCAACGTCCTGGATCGGCCGGTCCGGCAACACGGCATTGTTGCCGGTCACGTTGACCGCAGTGGCGGCGCCCGACACACCGAGCCCGAACACGTACTGCACGTTGCCGTCGTTGGTGGCGACCATCGCGATCGCAGGATCGCTGACGGAATAATGGATCTGGTTGATGTAAGAACGGTTGTCGCTGCCGACGATCAGGTTGTTTTTGGTCAAGTCACCGGTTTTTGCCGACCATGAACTGCTCGGCTTGCCGCCTTTCGTAGACTCCCACACCCGCTGCGTGCCGAGAATGATGTGCTGGCAACCGTTCGCGCTGGTACAGCCGCTGCCGGGTGCATCGAGCACGCCATAGCGGTACAGGTCGAACGGCGTGAAGAAACTCGCTCGGTCGCTGCCCCAGCCGCTACTGGAAATGGACTGCTGTATCCCGAAGGGTCCAGTCGTGCTGACGTAGAGGTCGGCGTAATAGATCGAGGTATACCAGTAGTTGCCCAGTACCGGCTCGATACGTGAAACGATGCCGTCGCCACCATTGGTCGAGATCCAGGTGCCCGCCGCCGGCGTGCCCGCGAACAGGATCGAAGCGCTGCCGTTGTCCTGAAATCCGGCAGTGGCGCCGGCCGTGGGCGACGTCGCAAAATTCGCCGTGATGTCGCCATGGTACATCTCGATCGTCGGCAGCGAATCGTTGAGTGCAGTCCAGTTCGCGGTCGTCGAATTGATCGCGGTCAGTGCATTGTCGATGTAGTAGATGCCGCCGTCGTTGCCATTCAGCAATTTATTCGCATCGCCGCCGACGATCGCGCGCGCATGGTTGTCCGGATGTACCGGCCCACCACTGTAGGCAGTGGTGAGGTTCGTGTATGACCCGCCGCCATCCATCGAGCGAAACAGATCGACCGTACTCACGAACAGCACATTCGGGTCAGTCGGCGAGACGGTCAGGCCGGCGTCGTACCACATCTGCGTGCCCGGATTTGCCGGTGCGCCGACCTGGGTCCAGGCGTCGCCGCCGTTCGTCGTTTTCCAGATCCCGAGTATGCCTTTGGTCGAGACATTCGCGAACATCGCGTATAGCGTCAGCGGATCGCTGGCCGCGACGGCGAGTTCCAGGCGTCCACGGCTGGTATTCGGCGTGCCATCGCCGGTGCCGGGCGGGAATCCGTTGGCGAGCCGAGCCCAATCGGCGACGGCCGGACAACCGCTGACCGGCATCGTTGTGCGATAAACGCCATTCGCGCCGTTATTGGCCAAATCCGGCTGCACGGGCGTCGCCGTGCCGCGCGTACCAACCCCGGCGTACACGTACGTCGTGCCGGTGCGATTGACTGCGAGCAAGCCGGTCGTGTCCTGGCGCTGCGCACCGGTACCGCCACTGTGAGCGTTCGTGTAGCACGGCCCGGACCAAGTGGAACCAGCGTCGTAGGAGAAATACACGCCAGTCTTGGTGCCCGCGATCACATTGCTCGAATTGTTCGGATCTACGACGACTTTGCCGATCGCCTGGTACTGCGGGAAACCGTCGGCGGACCCGGCATACATGGGATTGAACACATCCGTGCCGAGCAATGCCCAGGTTTCACCTTTGTCTGTGCTCTTGAGAACGCCGGCAGCGCCGAACGACATCGAGCCGTAGCGCAGGTCGCCGGTGCCGGCATAAAGCACGTTGTGGTTACCCGGGTCCATCGTGATGTCGCCGATCGCCATACTGGCGATCTGCGGAAAATCGGTTTTTATCGTCCACGTCGTCGCTGCCGAGCAGCAATTGGTCGTCTTCCAGACGCCGCCGCCATCGGAGCCGAGCCACGCGACGCTCGCGTCATCAGGATCACTGATGATCACATTCGTGCGTCCCGCGTTGTTACCGATGCCGTAGCCTTCGCCTGCCAGTGGCTTTGGTCCGAGCAGCGTGAACGCGTTTGGATCGAGCGCCATTGGCGCATCCGCCGTAGCACGATACGTTTTGCGGCCAGCCGGAATTGCAGCGGCTATTTTCCGTTCCTGCGCGGCCGCGTCGATCAGCCATGCCGGCTCGAAGCGCAGATGCTTGGCGTCTCCGGCGTACGCGTAATGCACGGCCCAGTAATCACCTTCCGACGGCGAACGGCCTTGCTCGCTTTCTGCGATTTGGCTCTGCCCGAATAGAGGCTGGCCGTGTTCTGCGGCCAGCCACAACGCGCCACCCGCAGCCAACATCATGCCGGCCAACGCCAGCCCGCTTTTCATTGCTTTCATTGGGAGTCCCGAAGATGCAAAGCGGGGCAATCTACGCGACCAAGCGCATCCTGTCACTTATCAGTTCCGCCGATCACCGGCTCGGGCCGGCAACGCATAATGCGCCAGCGTCGCCTCGGCATCGCCCGCCGCGATATCGCCGCTCCAGTCTTCCATCAGCGTGATCAGCGCTAGCTTCTCGAATTCGTACACGAAGCGCTGCACGATCGGTTCCGGGTCGGGCACGCGCTTGGCGTCGGCGATCAAGCCGAAATGCACGCGGCCATTGTAGGAAAGAATCGACAGGCCCATGCCGATCGTGCCGTTCTGCGGCACCCAGAACATCAGTTCCTTCACTTCGCATCCCGCGAGAAATAGCGGCATCTGCGGGCCGGGTACGTTCGTGGCGACGGTGGTCGCCTTGCGGCTGAACAAGTCCAATGCCATGCGCTGCAGCGCAATCGGCGCCATGCCGACGGCGGCGAGCAGGCCGAAGGTGAGCGCCGCCTGCCGCGAGCGTTTGAGTTCACGCATGCTCGCGGCAACGCGTTCGAGGCGCCGCAAGGGGTTGGCCTCACCAACCGGCAGATCGAGGAACACCAGGCCGAAATGGTTGCCGAGTTTCTTTGCATGCTCGAGCGGGCGCAGGGTCACCGGTACGGTCGCGCGGATCGTCAGGCCGTCGACGTCGTCACCTGCATCGCGCAGATGCGCGCGCAGCGCACCGGCCGCGCAGGCGAGCAGCAGGTCGTTCACGGTGCAGCGCAGGATCTTGCAAATCGCCTTGGCGTCGGCGAGCGACAACGGCTCAGCCCAGGCGCAGCGCTTGACCGTGCCGAGCGCACCTTTGAGCGCCGTCGGCGGATCGTCCGCGAGACGCAACGCGATCGCCAGTTCACGCGCGATCTCGGTGCCCTCCTTCGTAATTGCTGCGGCCAGGGCCGGATCCCGGATCAGCTCGCCGCCTTTGGCCAGCGCTTTCTCGCCGAGCTCGAGCGCTTTGGAAAAACCGGCGCGCGTGGGCGCAAGCAGACGCGATACCACGCCGCCCTGGTCGCGCTTGAGCCAGGCTTTTGCCAGCGGTGCCCGCGTCGCCGGTTTGGGCGCAGCGTCGGTGAGCGACAACATGACTTGCACGAGGGCAAGGCCATCGGCATAACAGTGGTGGATGCGCGAAAGCAGCACGCTGCCGCCGTCGTAGTTCTCGATCAGCTGAAACTGCCAGAGCGGCCGGGAGTGATCCAGTGCTGTGGAAGCAAGCTCGCTCGTGAATTTTTCCAGCGCGGCCTTGTCGCCTTTGCCGGGCAGCGCAGCGGGGCGCACATGCCAGTCCAGATCGAAATCGGCATCGGTTTCCCAGAACGCATTACTGCCTTCATCGACGGCTTTCTGGCGAAAGCGCGGAAACGCGAGAAATCGTTCGGCGATCACGCGTTTGAGCTTGCGCAGTTCCATGCGCTGGGTGAGAAACATCAGGCCCGTGATCATCATCAGATTGGTCGGGCTTTCCATGCGCAGCCAGGCCGTATCGACCTTCGCCATCGGCTCGCGCACATTGCTCGGTCGCCCGCTCATGTTGATGCTCCCCATTTCCAAAGTACGCGGAAAAATGTCCGACTGCGCCTGGCTTCGGCTGCGGCGCGATATTCGCCGCAACCCTGAACCCCTTGACTTAAGGGGCTGAGCAGCAACCGCCGCATTTTCCGAGCACGTGTTCAGATCACGTCTCGTGTAGCATCCGGGGATTGGCGCAAAAACGCAACGGGAGCACGCGTGCCTCACGGCAGCAATATTCTACTCAGCCTGTTCATCGTCTTCGTCGCCGCACAGATCGGCGCGGAGCTCGCGCAACGGCTGAAGCTGCCCGGGGTCGTCGGCGAGATCGCTGCCGGCTGTGTCGTCGGGCCGTCGCTGCTCGGCTGGGTGCAGCCGGCCGAAGCGCTCGACGTGCTCGCCGAAATTGGCGTCGTGCTGCTGCTTTTCTCGGTTGGCCTGGAAACACGGCTGGAGGAGATGAAACGCGTGGGCCGCAGCGCGTTCCTCGTCGGCGTGCTTGGCGTGATCATCCCGTTTGCGCTGGGCAGCCTGTGGGCACACGGCTCCGGGTTCGACTGGGCCAAGTCCGCGTTTGTCGCGGCCGCATTCGTCGCCACCTCTGCCGGCATCACCGCACGCGTACTGCAGGAACTCGGCGCGCTGCAACGTGAGGAAAGCCGCGTCATTCTCGGCGCCGCTGTTATCGACGATATCCTGGCGATGCTGCTGCTCGGGGTCGTCACGGCGCTGCAATCCGGCGCATCCGGCGCGTCCGTGAATTTCGGCCACCTGGGGGTGGTGCTGGTCGAAGCGGCCGGCTTCGTCGTTGTGATCGGCGTGCTCGGCCCTCGCGTCATGCGGCGCTCGTCCGCATGGCTGGAGGCGCCGATCAACCCGTTGTCGCCGCTCACGATCGTGCTCGCGCTGTGCCTCGGGCTCGCATTTGCGTCCACACAGTTCGGGCTCGCCGCGATCATCGGCGCGTTCCTTGCCGGCATGATCGCTTCGGAAACGCAGCAGCGCGAAACGTTGCAACGCCAGACCCAGCCTCTGCTCGCCCTGATGACGCCGTTCTTCTTCGTCGTCACCGGAACCAGGGTCGAGCTCGCGCAGCTCGCGAACGCGGATGCGCTGCTCGCGCTCGCGCTGGTCACGGCGATCGCGATCGTGTCCAAACTGGCCGGCGGCTTTCTCGGTGCGCTCCGTCTCGGTAACCGCGGCGCACTGATCGTCGGCGTGGGCATGATTCCGCGCGGCGAAGTCGGCGTGGTCGTGGCCAGTCTCGGCCTCGCTGCCGGCGTGTTTTCGCCACGCACCTATGCGCTGATCGTGGCCATGTCGCTGCTGACAGCAATGATCACGCCGCCGGTGCTCGCGGCGCTGCTACGGTCGGACCCCGTCAAGAAATAGTTGTCCGGACAACTGATGCTGCAGCGCAAAGTGACTTCGCTTCGCGCTCCGCTATCCTCCGCGCGCCCTATCCATCTCCGTCTCGCGAACTACTCGCACAGGTCACGCGAAACGGCAATACGGCATCGCAACAACAGGGGTTGTTGGAAAAAAACGTCTCATGGCTGCATGCACAAGCATGCACCAGGGGCGTGCTCATGCAGAAGGACCTCGTGACCGCAAGTCAGAAACACACCGTTCCTCATGGCTATGAGGACTTTCAATCACCTGGAAGCCGGCATGCTTCCCTTCGGGAGTCGACGTAAATGAATCGATTGAATTTGGCAGTCGCTGTGCTCGCAAGCGTTTGCGCCACAGCCGCTTTTGCGAACGAACATGGTCGGGCGGAAGTCTCCGGCGCGGTAAAGCAAGACACCCTGCATTCGCTGCGCGACGTGGTCGTGAATCCGGCGGATTTCAAGAAGATGCGCGAGCGTGCCGAACATGAGATTCCCCTGCCGCACGTACCCGACAACCAAGCCGATGGCGCCGTGCAAAACTTCGGTGCCGCATATGCGCCCACTTTTGGCAGCAGCGTTGACGGCGTCGGCAATGGTTTTTCCGGTCCCCAGGGCAGCTTCACCGTGCAGTACGCGCCACCCGATACGGTCGGTGCCGTCGGTGCGACGCAATACGTGCAGGTCGTCAACACCGGCATGGCCGTATTCGATAAGGCCACCAAGGCCGTCGTGTACGGACCGGTACCGACCAGCGCATTGTGGGCGGGCTTCGGCGGCGGCTGCGAGAGCAATAACGATGGCGACGCCACGGTCAATTACGACAAGGCCGCCGGCCGCTGGGTAATCGCGCAATTTTCCGTGAGCACGACGCCATACCTGCAATGCGTCGCCGTGTCGAAGACTTCCGACGCAACGGGCGCCTACAACCGCTACGCTTTCTCGTACGGCAATACGGCATTCCCGGATTATCCGAAGACTGGCGTATGGCCAGACGGCTACTACACCACGTTCAACATTTTCAACGGCAATTCCTTTGGCGGTGCCAAGCTGTGCGCGTACGACCGCACCGCCATGCTGGCCGGCAATCCGGCGACACAGCAGTGCTTCCAGTTGTCGACAAGTTACGGCGGCGTGCTACCGTCGGATCTCGACGGTTCCACCGCGCCGCCGGCCGGCTCGCCGAATTACATGGTGAACTTCGGCTCCAACTCGCTCAATCTGTGGAAGTTCCATGTCGATTGGGCGAATACGGCGAACACCACGTTGGCGGGTCCGACCAATATTCCGGTCGCCGCTTTCACGGCCGCATGCAGCGGTGGCACCTGCATTCCGCAGTCGGGAACGCGCAACCAGCTCGATTCGCTGGCTGATCGCCTGATGTTCCGTCTGGCCTACCGCAATTTCACCGGGCATGAATCGCTGGTAGTGAGCCAGTCGGTCAAGGTCGGCGCGACCCGCAAGGATGCGCACACCGGCGTGCGCTGGTATGAATTGCGCAGCCCGGGCACGACGCCGGTCGTTTATCAGCAGTCCTCGTTTTCACCGGACACGAACTACCGCTGGATGCCGTCGGTGGCGATGGACAAGCAGGGCAATATGGCACTCGGCTACAGCGTTTCGAGCGCGACGATGTTCCCGGCGGCCCGCTACACCGGCCGTCTGGCCGGCGACGCGCTGAATACGATGCAATCGGAAACCTCGATCGTCGAAGGCACCGGCGCACAGACCGGCACACTGCATCGCTGGGGCGACTACAGCGCTCTCACGGTCGATCCGGCCGACGATTGCACGTTCTGGTACACCACGGAATATCTCAAAGCCAATGGCACCTGGAACTGGAGCACACGCGTCGGCTCGTTCAAGTTTGCCGGTTGCCTGTAAGCCAGTAACAGCGTCACGTTTGATAAAAACGGCCCGCGCAAGCGGGCCGTTTCTTTGTTGAGAACCACTCGAACGATTCGCTAGCGCATTCCCGAATCGCACTCCAGTTCGACATCGGTGACCTTTCCATCGCGCACGACTGCCTCGACGGTACCGCAGCGCGGCAGTACGGCGGCGCCCACGTCCACTTCGAGCGAGTACTCACCCGCGGGCACGGCGGCGGAAAATCGCCCGTCCGCTGCGGTGACTACACGCGCCACGACGCGGTGATCCGCAGCAAGCACTTGCACGGCGGCGCCCGCCATCGGCGCGCGACCGGATTCGCCAATGCGCTGCGGTCCTGGATGCGCGGGAGTCCTATGCACGATGCCGCTCACGCCGGTCGTGATCGTCGCGGCCGACGCCTTCGCGCAGGCCAGCAGCAGGATTTTTGCAAGCGTGCTCATGATCAGCCTCCTTGGCCGCGATTTTTCCAGCATACACCCGCCCGCATCAGAGCAAACCGAAGCGCCGGATCATCCAGGCTTTCACGAACTGCGTCGTCGCAATATACGCAAGCACGATCAGCACGAGCACGACCCAGAAGATCCCGGGCAGCGGCACGAAGCCGAACCAGGCGCCGACCGGCAAAGCAGTGAGCCCGATGCCAACCAGGCAGATCACCACGCCAGAAACCGTCAGCGGCAGGCTCGCCCAGCTCTGCAGGAATGGA
>Ga0207680_10000430_pt1 | contig 19822 bp, 17 predicted proteins | sample KBSS23metaG_FD_184321 | JGI IMG/M metagenome (GOLD analysis project Ga0207680, IMG submission 184321) | Switchgrass rhizosphere microbial communities from Kellogg Biological Station, Michigan, USA - KBS S2-3 metaG (SPAdes) (version 2) | ecosystem: Host-associated > Plants > Roots > Rhizosphere...
AATGCGCCGAACGCGCCCGCCAACACCACGGCCGCGAACAGATGGCTGGCCAACAGCCGCTGTTTGATGCTCAGCACCATGCTCTGCTCGTCCCCGACCCCTTGAGTCTAGCAGCATGCCGCGCTTTGCCGTACGCTCGCCGCACCGGGCCATCTGATGCGGCCACTGGGGAAACGACGATGGGTGCATTTCTGGGTCAGGCCGCGTTCGGCCTGTTCGGGCTGGCTGTGCTGGTCGGCATCGGCTGGCTGTTTTCCGCGAACAAGCGCGCCGTCGACTGGAAACTGATCGGCACCGGCGTGCTGCTGCAGATCGCGCTCGCCACGGTCGTGCTGAAAGTGCCGTACGGCAGCGACGTGTTCAACGCAATTGCCAGCGGCTTCGTCAAGCTGCTCGGCTTCGTCAACGTCGGCTCGAATTTCATTTTCGGCAGCTTCATGGACACGAGCAAGTTCGGCTTCGTGATTGCTGTGCAGGTGCTGCCGACCATCATCTTCTTCGCCGCGCTGACCAGCGTGCTCTATCACCTGGGTGCGATGCAGAAAGTCGTGCGCGGCATGGCCTGGCTGATTACCAAGGCGATGAACGTGTCCGGCGCGGAAACTACCAGCGTGTGCGCGAGCGTGTTCATCGGCCAGACCGAGGCGCCGCTGACGATCAAGCCTTACATCGAGAAGATGACGCAATCGGAGCTGCTCACCGTGATGGTCGGCGGCATGGCGCACATCGCCGGCTCCGTGATGGCCGCCTACGTCGGCCTGCTCGGCGAAGGCGATCCGATCAAGCAGCAGTTCTTCGCCAAGCATTTGTTGACCGCGAGCATCATGGCGGCGCCGGCGACGCTGCTGATCTCCAAGTTGCTGATGCCGGAAACCGGCGAGCCGCTCACGCGCGGCACGATCAAGCTCGAAGTCGAGCGCACCACGACCAACATCATCGATGCCGCCGCGGCCGGCGCGGCGGATGGCTTGCGCCTGGCGCTCAATGTCGGTGCGATGCTGCTCGCGTTCATCGCCCTGATCGCGCTCGCGAACGCGCCATTGCAATGGTTCGGCGCGCACTTGTGGAGCGTGGATACGGATTCCTCGATCAACGCCTGGCTTGCTGCGCAGGCCGGCCATCCGGTCGAACTGTCGCTGCAGACGCTGCTCGGCTGGTTGCTGTCGCCGCTGGCCTGGCTGATCGGCGTGCCGTGGACCGATGCAACGATGGTCGGCAGTTTCATCGGCGAGAAAGTCGTGATCAACGAATTCGTGGCTTATGTGGACATGTCCAAGCACCTGAAGGAAATGCTGCCGCAGAGCCAGCTGATTGCGACCTATGCGCTGTGCGGCTTCGCGAACTTCTCCTCGATCGCGATCCAGATCGGCGGCATCGGCGGCATCGCGCCGACACGCCGCCACGACCTGGCGCGTTTTGGTTTGCGCGCCGTGCTCGGCGGTTCGCTGGCGACGTTCATGACCGCGACGATCGCGGGTGTGTTGAGCCAGTTTTGACGGTCTAGGCTCCACGTAGTCCTATATTCGGAGTTTTCCGCTGTTTCGGAGTGCGACAACTGGCTATTGGTAACTTGAAAACACCTTCTTGGCGGACTAAGGTGGCGCGAACGCCGGCCTTGCTGGATTTTCATGCGCAAGATGCTCAGAGATTGCATCGCGACTGCGTTGCTAGTGACCGGCACGGTCCATGCGCAGGATTATGCATTCCCCGTTCCGTTTCAGCACTTTAACGCGAGCTTTGCCCAAGTTACGTTGAATGTTGTGGGTACGGATCCGACGTACGGAATGTGGTTTTTCATATCTCAGACCGCTGTTGTGCCCACCCTTGCTCAAGCCGGCCCTACCGCTGCGGACTTCATGTATTACGTGCGCCCGAAGGCACTGACATCTGTCCGCTACGAATTTGAAGTCGATACAAGCGAACTCACCGGGGACACGGACAGCAGCCGTTCGGTCCAGCTATTCGCGGCAAGTTCACCAGTTGTCATCTCCTCATGGCCGCAATTGCTGACGATTGACATGATCGGTGGCACTCCGTATCCCAGTTTGCGTTTCCGCACACCACGCGGCGGCAACCAGCCAATCGAGCAAATCACGATTCCATTGACGGCATCGACGGCCACCCTGCGTGTCGAAATCAACGTCGGGAGCGGCACGGCTGGCAATGTGCGTTATTGGATCAACGCCGCTTATGTCGATCCACCCACAGGCATCCTCAACAATGCTGGCGCCGGCCTTGACAATGCAGCCTGGACCGGGGTTATTGCTGCTGCCGTCGGCATGAGTTCGATGACGGATGCGTTCCGCGCGAATGCCGGTGGCACGTTTGCCATCTACCACATTGCTTCAAGCGACGATCTGCTGTTCTGGGATGACTTCTCGTTTGGTTACCAATGACCGCATCTGACGACCGCATGTCTCTCCTTCCGTGGCTTGCTGTCGGCACAAGCTTGTGGCTGGTCACATTGACTTGTGCGCTCGCACAAACCTGCACCGCCCCGATCAATGTTTCGGGATCAGCGAATTTCACGGCAAGCACGTGCGCCGGCACCATCGATATGCCCTTCATCAATTCCGGCACGACATTCAATCGTGGACCAGACGTCGTCTATCAGTTTACGGTGCCAGCGAGTCCAAACTTGGGCTCGGTCACGTTGCAACCGGACCCGAATATCGATCTCGCGCTCTTTCTGTGCACAGGCAAATGCAGCACCTACGCCACCTGCTTCAATTGGGTCGATAACGGTCCCGGCAATGCTGACACCATGTCCATTCCATCAGGCTTCGATCTCTTCGTCGTCATCGCTCACCCATCTCCGGCCACTCCCCTCTGTGGCAATTTTTCCCTGCAGATCACCTACCCGTCGCCTTGATTATCTCGCGTGTGCCCTCCCAAGTGGTTGTCGTCGGCAGCTACGTGCAGGACCACGCCTGGTTCGTGGACCGATTCTCGCGCGTCGGCGAAACGCGGCGCGCACACGGCTTCAATACCGGACCGGGCGGCAAGGGTTTCAACCAGGCGATCGCGTGTCTGCGCCAGGGTGTTGCGACCGCATTCGTCGGTGCGATCGGCAACGATCACCTCGGTGCGACGGCACAGGAATTCGCCAGGGCCGAGGGTCTGCCCTGCCGCTGGCTGATTCGCGACGATCAACCGACCGCGGCGTCGAGCATCGTCGTGGATGCCAGCGGTGCGAATCAGATCGCGGTGAGCTTCGCCGCGAACGAACATCTGGATCCGGCGTTCGTGCGTATGCAGGCCGACCTTTTCGCCGGGGCCCGTGTGCTGTTGCTGCAATTGGAAAACAATCTGGACGCGATCGCCGCCGCACTCGATCTGGGCGAGCGCCACGGCTTGATCAGCGTGCTGAATCCCGCGCCGGTGCCACAAGACTTGAGCGCGCAGCTGCTGCGCCGCGCCGATCTCATTACGCCAAACGAGACCGAATTCGCCCTGTTGCTCGAACGCGTCGCCGGCGTAGCCGTAGACCCGGCCGCGCTCGCCGACCGCAGCGATGCGGAACTGCACGCGCTCGCACGCACGCTTGGCGTGGCGACGGTCGTCATCACGCTCGGCGCGCACGGTTGTTTCGTTGCGCATGGCGACGAGCGCCGCGGCGACAACGTTGCGTGCTATCGCCTGCCTGCGGAAAACGTACACGCCGTCGACACCACCGGTGCCGGCGACGCCTTCAGCGGCGCGCTGGTCGCTGCGCTGATCCGCTTTGCCGGACAACCGTTTCGCGCTGCCGCGATGCATGCCAACCGTGCCGCCGCCATGTCGACTGAAATCGTCGGCACTGCGCCGGCGATGACGACGTTCGACGCAGTGCGCGAGCGGTTTCGTAACTAGGGTTACGTTAAAATAGCCGGATATGCGCATCGGCCGTTACCTCATCGACCCGCCGCTTGGCCTCGCGCCGATGGCGGGCGTAACCGACAAACCGTTCCGCCTGCTGTGCAAGCGGCTCGGCGCCGGATTGGCAACGACGGAGATGACGACATCCGATCCGCGCCTGTGGAACACGCGCAAGTCGCTGCGGCGCATGGATCACGCCGGTGAACCCGACCCGATCAGCGTGCAGATTGCGGGCTACGACCCGGCCATGCTCGCTGACGCGGCGCGCTACAACGCCGATCAGGGCGCGCAGATCATCGATATCAATATGGGTTGTCCGGCGAAGAAGGTCTGCAACGTCTACGCCGGTTCAGCGCTGCTGCAAGACGAACCGCTTGTCGCCCGCATTCTCACCGCAGTGGTCGCGGCGGTCGATGTACCGGTGACGCTGAAGATCCGCACCGGCTGGAACCGCGAGAACAAGAACGGCGTTCATATCGCCAGAATTGCCGAGGATAGCGGTGTCGCCGCGCTCGCCGTGCACGGCCGCACCCGCGCGGACTTGTACGCAGGCGAAGCCGAATACGCGACGATCGCCGCGATCAAGCAGGTCGTCGCGATTCCGGTCTGGGCGAACGGTGACGTCGATACCCCACAGAAAGCCCGCGCCGTACTCGACTACACGCGGTGCGACGGCCTGCTGATCGGCCGCGCCGCGCAAGGCCGGCCCTGGATCTTCCGCGAGATCGCCCATTACCTCGCCACGGGCGAGCTGCTGCCCGCTCCGGATGCCGAGGAAGTCTGCGCGATTTTGTGCGGACATCTCGAGGCGCTGTACGCGTTCTACGGCGAGCAGCAAGGTGTGCGCATCGCGCGCAAGCATCTGGGCTGGTATGCGAAGGGCCGAGCGGGAAACGCCGCGTTTCGCGCCATCGTCAATCGCGCCGAGACCGCGCACGAACAATTGCGCCTGACGCGCGATTGCTTCGCCGCGCCGGCCGCCGAACTGGCGCTTGCAGCATAGACGTTTAGCCGTCCAAACAGTCAACACCTAAACTGGTTCCCGGCGGACCTGCGCGGAGGCTGCAAACTCGGGCCCGCCGGTGTATCATGCGCGACCCGTTTTTCAACCCCTTTTTCGAAATCCAAGGATCAGCATCATGAGCGGCTATCTCTTCACTTCCGAATCCGTGTCCGAAGGCCATCCGGACAAGGTTGCCGACCAGATTTCCGACGCCGTGCTCGATGCGATCCTGGCCCAGGACAAGCGCGCGCGCGTCGCCTGCGAAACCATGGTCAAGACCGGCGTCGCGATCGTTGCCGGCGAGGTGACGACCAGCGCCTGGATCGACCTTGAAGCGCTGACGCGCAAGGTCATCCTCGACATCGGCTACAACAGCTCCGAAGTCGGCTTCGACGGCGCCACCTGCGGCGTGTTGAACCTGATCGGCAAACAGTCGCCGGACATCAACCAGGGCGTGGATCGCAAGAATCCCGAGGAACAGGGTGCCGGCGACCAGGGCCTGATGTTCGGCTATGCCACCAACGAGACCAAGACCTTCATGCCGGCGGCGATCCATTTTTCGCATCGCCTGGTCGAGCAGCAGGCCAAGGTGCGCAAGGCCGGCAAGCTCAAGTGGTTGCGCCCGGATGCGAAATCGCAGGTCACCTTGCGCTACGAGAACGGCAAGGCGGTCGCGATCGACGCCGTCGTGCTGTCCACACAGCATGATCCGGACGTCAAGCAGAAACATCTGATCGAAGCCGTGCGCGCGGAAATCCTCACGCCGGTGCTGCCGGCAAAGTGGCTGCACAAGGGCACCAAGTTCCATATCAATCCGACCGGCAAGTTCGTGATCGGCGGGCCGGTGGGCGACTGCGGCCTGACCGGCCGCAAGATCATCGTCGACACCTACGGCGGCTGGGCCCGGCACGGTGGCGGCGCGTTCTCCGGAAAGGACCCGTCGAAGGTCGACCGCTCGGCCGCATACGCGGCGCGCTACGTGGCGAAGAACATCGTCGCCGCCGGCATCGCCGACCGCTGCGAGGTGCAGGTCAGCTACGCCATCGGCGTGGCCCACCCGACCTCGATCTCGGTCACGACCTTCGGCACCGGCAAGATCGACGACCACAAGATCGAAAAATTGATCCGCAAGCATTTCGACCTGCGCCCGTACGGCATCCTGCAGATGCTCGACCTCATCCATCCGATGTATCAGCAGACCGCCAGCTACGGCCATTTCGGCCGCGCCCCGCACGAAGTAAAAATGGACAACGGCAAAAAGTATACCGCGTTCAGCTGGGAAAAGACCGACAAGGCCGAAGCGCTGCGTGCGGATGCGAAGCTGAAGTGACGCTACTAGAAACAGTGCAAGCAAAACGGGCCGTGTTCGGCCCGTTTTCATTTCGGATTCGCGCCGCAGAGATCACTGCATGAACGCACTCCGCATCATCGTACTGATCACTTCCATTATGGTCGCGATGTCGGCGGACGCATGGGACGCAACCACTACGTTCACCTCGGGCATGCCCGCCGATTTCGCGCCCACTGCATTGTCCACACCGGATGCGCACGGATATTGGGCCGCCGGCACCGCGGGGAATTCGCCGGTACTGGTACGTTACGACACCGCGATGTCGGCGCAGTTTGTGCGCTACATGCAGGATCGGTTTCCGCCGAGCTACGTCGCGCTCAGCGCAGTACCGGACGGCGGCGTGATCGTCCATGAACAGGCTTATCCTGACTCGCCAAACTGCTCGTTACGTCGCTACGACGCGACCGGCAGCTTGCGCTGGACGCGTGATGTTCCACTTATCAGCGAAACACCCGACGCCTACTACGCCTACTGCGCACCGCTCGTCGTGGATGGAGCGGGCAGTGTCTGGCTTAGGACAGGCAATCTAAGCCACTTCGACGGGGGTGACCTGTCGTTCGAGGTGGGCCACATCCACCATCTCAGCAGCGATGGCGCGATGGACTCTACTCTATCGCTTGATGGTCTTTCCGCCTCGATCACACTCGTCGGCGACCCACTCGGTCCGAACGTGTATCTGATGGGGCGCCGAAATGACGCGACCGCGACCAGCGGTACAGTCCCCGTGATCGAAAAAATTTCCGGGAGCGGCGCGGTGTCATGGATGTTCACGCCGAGCGCTGCGGACTACATCGCAGTCAGCGTCGCACTGGACGGAAACCTGTATGCCTTTGGCGAGTCCAGCACAACCAGTTCACTGTATAGCGTGAACCTATCGCCGGGCGGACAATTGCTCTGGGAACACACGGACAACACGATAACGACCTACATCTTGGCGCTGGCTGCTGCGCCGGATGGCAGCGAATTCGTGCTGATTGGCCAAGGCGACAACATCGCATCCGCCACCATGAGACTCGTCAAGACCGGTGCGAGCGGCGCGGTTGCCTGGTCCACCTCGATAAACCCGCTGTGCGACGCGCCGTTCTCGTTTGCAATGCGCGCCGCAACGAATGGCGATGCAATTATTTCTGCCGTGTGCGCAGACAACGGCAGCACCTTCACGTCGAAGTTGTTGCGCTTCTCTGGCGCAGGCATACCCGTTTTTTCCAGCTCATCAGCCAACACAGCAACGTATCAACTCCAGGTGCTGGCGGATTCTTCCACCCTGGCGCTCGATACGCATGTAATGATGCTAGATGCCAATGGAAATGTTCTTATCCCCGGGGGAATCACTCTTGATCACCTCGCAGTGGACGGAAGTACCGCACCGCCGCTGGCGACAGAGCATGTTATCGGCGCGCTGGACAGCATCGGCGATGTTGCTTTCGGCAGCGACGGGTCGGCTTATTTGCTGGTTATCGATGCCGAACAAGAGCATTACGAATTCAGTCGCATCACTCCAGACGGACAAGTCAGGTGGCGCCAACAGCACGCCGGGCACTGGAACTCGGGCGGCGACGTGAGCGCAGAGGTCCACGTCGTGCTTGCCGGCGATGCCGCATGCATAGTTGGCGCGCTGGACGGCAGCGATATCGTGATCTGCCACAACGTAGAGAACGGCACGATCGAGGGTACGGCTTTGCTTGATGGCGACCCCCTATTCCCGCCGCACGCACGCGGGCTGGCTAGTGGTCAGCTTCTGGTGTCCTTTGGCGCGCATCTGGCCCTGATGGATACGCGCGGCGCAGTGCTGAAAGACACCGCGCCGACTGAACCGTACCTGCACGTCACCAGCAGCAACGCGAGTGGCCTGACTCTTACTGCGTCGAACGATGGCACATACGCAGAATATGCCGCAGACGGAACGCGCCGTTATTCGCATATCGCGAGCGGCCTCGGTGAAGTCACTCAGGCCTATCTCGCAGACGACGGCACCGGACTGCTGCTATCGACGATGGACTCTGCGCTGCAGCTCTCGCGTTTGAATACGTCCGGCACTATGCAATGGACGCGCGCAATCGGCGCGTCTCCGCCCACAGCGGATACTCCCTACAACTACGCCAGCACGATCGAGGTGCACGGCAACGACGCCTATATAGTGCTGGGTTTCAAAGGAGATCTGCCGATTTATTATCCTAGCACCCCGATCGACGATAAGCCGCATGATTTTCCGTATCTCGTCGAGAAGATATCGCTGGCCGACGGCAGCGTGACCTGGACTAAGACGATCGACGGCATCCTGTTCAATTTTCCGATTGCGCATCTGGACGCCAATACGCAACGGTTGGTTGCGGTATCCGGTTGGCCGAACAAGATCCACACGCAAGTGCTTGCACCCAGCGACGGGCAAGTACTGAACGATCGTTTTGAAGATTGCGATGCCGACAATTGCACGCTGTTCAACGCCAGCCTTAGCAGTGACGGTGCATTGCGCGCGATAGTCGATGCTTCTAGCGAAGGCACCGGCAGTTTTCAGCGCATCTTCACGCGCTACGCGCCCTTCGCACAGCGCACGCCCGTCCGGCTCGGCCAGCCAGGGCTCGACGGCGCCTGGTTCGCACCTTACGAATCGGGCCAAGGCTTTTCGCTCGACTACATCGCCAGCGGAGCCACAATCTTCATGCCGTGGTTTACCTACACGCAAATTGGCGGAAATGATCCGGTGGGTCTGGCCTGGTACACGCTGCAGGGGACCGTTGCACCGGGCGCCACAAGCGCTGACTTGGATATCGGTGCGACAGAACCTGGTAATTTCAATTCTGGTACCGTTGGCGTGCACGCTGTCGGCACGGCACACTTGAGCTTCTCAGATTGCAACTCCGGCAGCCTGTACTACCAGTTCAATGCCGATACGAATAATGGTGCCGGTGGATTGATTTCTCTGACGCGCCTTTCCCCCTCTACCGATCCCTGCACACTGGCGAATGGCAGCTCGATCCCAGCGCAAATCGCGAATGCGCCTGCACAAGGATTCGATGCACACCAGAGCGGCACTTGGTTCGATCCGAGCACGGCCGGTCAGGGATTGGAGATGAGCATCATTCCTCCAGGTAACGCCTTCAACGGGCTCGTGTTCGCTGCGTGGTTTACATTCGATCCGGCAAATCAGTCGGATGATCCCGCGCACCAGCACTGGTTCACGTTACAGGGGGATTTATCAACCGCGGCCAACGGCGCGGTGACGCTCCCTATTCTGCGCACAATCGGCGGCTCGTTCGACGAGACACCGACCGGCAATACAGTTGAAGTCGGTCATGCCACTCTCACGATGCAAGGCTGTGATCAGGCGCGCTTGGAGTATCAATTTGACGAATCCGACGTGGCACATGCCTTTGCGGGATTAAGCGGGACGACCAACCTCGTCAAGATCGACGGTTGCACGATGCCGTAGTCGGTGCGCGACCCGAAATGAAATCGGGCCGCTCAAAGCGGCCTGCTCCGCTCGCCCGGTTACAATTCACACCCATGCCCCTGATCCAACTCCAACGCGTCGACTACAGCGTCGGCGGTCCGCTGCTGCTCGAACACGTCGATCTGACGATCGAGCCGAACGAGCGCGTCTGCATCGTCGGGCGTAACGGCGAAGGCAAGTCGACGCTGTTGCGCCTGCTCGCCGGCGAGATCAAGGCGGACGACGGCGAGGTGCGCACGCAGAGCGGCGTGTGCATTGCGCGGCTCACGCAGGAGGTGCCGCAGGAAACAGCCGGCAGCGTGTTCGATGTAGTCGCTGCGGGCCTCGGCGAACTCGGTACGTTGCTGGCCGAATATCATCATTTGATCGCAACACACTCGACTGAGTCCGGCGACATGAGCGCGCTCGGCGCGGTGCAGACCAAGATCGAGGCGCAGCACGGCTGGGACCTGGACCGGCGCGTGCAGCAGGTGCTGACGCGTCTGGACCTTCCCGAAGATGTCGACTTCGCCGCGTTGTCCGGCGGCATGAAACGGCGCGTGCTCCTGGCTCAGGCGCTGGTACGCGCGCCGGATCTGCTATTGCTGGACGAGCCCACCAATCATCTGGATATCGCAGCGATCGCCTGGCTCGAGGAATTCCTGCGCAACTATTCGGCAAGCCTCGTCTTTGTCACGCACGATCGCAGTTTCCTGCGCGCGCTGGCTACGCGCATCATCGAGATCGACCGCGGCCAGGTCACGTCGTGGCCTGGCGACTACGAAAATTACCTGCGCCGCCGCGAAGAGCGCATGCATGCCGAGCGCCAGACCAACGCGTTGTTCGACAAGAAACTGGCGGCCGAAGAAGTGTGGATCCGCCAGGGCATCAAGGCGCGGCGTACGCGCAACGAAGGCCGCGTACGCGACTTGAAAGCGCTGCGCCGCGAGCGCGCCGCGCGCCGCGAATTGAGCGGCAACGCGAAGATGACGCTGGCCACGACGCAAACCTCCGGCAAGAAGGTCATCGAAGCCAAAAACGTGGATTTTGCGTTCGGCGACCAGGTCATGCTGCGCGATTTCTCCACGACTATCCTGCGCGGCGATCGCGTCGGCATCATCGGCCCGAACGGTTCGGGCAAGAGTACACTGCTGAAACTGCTGCTCGGCGACCTGGCGCCGCAGCGCGGAGAGATCGTGCTCGGCACCGGCTTGCAGGTCGCCTATTTCGATCAACACCGCATTGCGCTGCGCGAGGATTTGAATGCGCTCGACAATGTCGCCGGTGGCCGCGATTACATCGAGCTGGACGGCAGCCGCAAGCATGTACTCGGCTATCTGCAGGACTTCCTGTTTTCCCCCGACCGGGCGCGTGCGCCGATCACGCGCTTTTCCGGCGGCGAACGCAATCGCCTGTTGCTGGCAAAACTTTTCGCGCAACCGTCGAATCTGCTGGTCATGGACGAGCCGACCAATGACCTGGACGTGGAAACGCTGGAACTGCTCGAAGAATTGCTCGCCGCATATAAAGGCACCTTGCTGCTGGTCTCGCACGATCGCGAATTCATCGATAACGTCGTCACCAGTACCCTGGTGTTGGAAGGCGCTGGCCGCGTCGGCGAATATATCGGCGGCTATACGGATTGGGTGCGCCAGCGCCCGGCGCTGAAGGATGGCATGCGTCAGTGGGACGACGGCAACGCTGCGCTGAGCAGCGTACCGCAGCCGGTGCTGGTGGAAACGCCAGGTACAAGGCGCAAACTCAGCTACAAGGATGCGCGTGAACTGGAACTGCTGCCCGCGCGCATCGAATTGCTGGAAACGCAAATTGCGGCGCGCACGCAGGCCATGCACGATCCGGCGTTTTTCAAACAAGACGCTGCCGCGATTACAGCATCGAACCAGTCCCTCGCAGCGCTGCAAGCCGATCTCGACGCGGCGTACGCGCGCTGGCAGGAACTTGACGGGTGAGAGGGTGTTACGGGCGCCCGCGCAGCACCCGCGCCGGCAAATAAATGAGCGCATGCAGAAACGCGAACACGCCGCCGACCGCAATGCCGATGAGCCGGAACGGTAGCAGAATCAGCCACACCAGTGGATACAAGATCAACGCCAGCAAGGCCAGCGGCCAGCAGAACACCAGCAGCAACAGCCAGAGGATGAAGGTCAGCATCGCTAAGCTCCGAGTGGCGGATATCCGGCAGATGGGGACGTGAGTGCCCGCCGTCAAGATGCCGAGGTGGCGTAGGCGCCCGCGGTAGGATCGTCGTAGAGGAACGCGCGCAGTCCGCGCCGATCGAAGGGTTTCCACTGCCCTTCCGCATGCGCGAGGCGGTCGGCGATCGCCCAGAGCACGGCCGGGTTCGCGCCCATGCCGAAATGACTAGCGCCGACTTCGATGTTTTCCGACAGTTTCGTCTGCGGAATCAGGCTCGCCGGCCAAGCGACGATGCCATCCGACTTGCTCAGAATTGATGTCGATGGCACGGCGGGGTTTCGGCTCATCAATTTCTTCAGGCGCGGATCGTCCGCGCTCACGCCGCTGACGAATTCGAAAATGCGCCAGGCGTTCGTGGCCTTGCCTTCACCGTTCAACGGCGAGCCGAGCGAGATCACGCTGCGCACGCGCTTGGGCTCGTGCACGGCGAGCGCGCGCGCCATTGCGCCGCCAAGCGACCAGCCGACGATGCTGACTTTGCGCTGGTGCTCGCGTTCGATCTGATGCAGGCGCGCCACGAGCTTGCGCATGATGCCTGCGCGCGGCCCGTAGTTCAGCCCCAAATCCCAGCCGTAGGTCGCGTAGCCGCGACCTTCGATGAATTTGCGCAGCGGCAGCGTCGTCGTATCGCCGACCGCCAGCCCCGGCAGCACCAGTACCGGATGTCCGTCGCCCCGCGGCGCGAGGCTCAGCAACGGCCAGCTCGCCACACAAGCAGCCCACTCGATGAAGGCGCGGCCTTCGAGGGCAAGCAGGAACGGGGACGGGGCGCGGATAGCTGAAGCGGAACTCTGGTGCGGCTGCGGTTTTGTCGCTTTTTTCATCAGTTATGCTTCACGCCAACAGCAGTTCTCGACTCTGCCTTGCAGACTATATGCCATTTCGGTGCGACCGGCTGTGATTTTTCGCCCACCTGCGCGAATCACTGTTCCGACAGCACGCAAGGGCGTGTAGCAAGGGAATTTTTGCATGCAGCAAGATGTTATAGCGATGGATGCAGCTGAACGCGGACAGCAATTTCAGGAGTTGCTCGAGCGCCATCGCGGCATCGTTTTCAAAGTAGCGAATACGTACAGCCGCGATCCGCACGACCGTGCCGACCTGACGCAGGAAATCGCCACTCAGTTGTGGCGGGCGTTTGCCACTTACGACGGCCAGCGCCAGTTCTCGACCTGGATGTACCGGATCGCGCTGAACGTGGCGATCTCGTTCGTGCGCCGCAGCAGCCAGCATGAACGCCACACCGAGGCTTTGGACGAAGCACAGCACGACACCGTCGGCGCTAGCGGTGCAGAGCCCCAAATCGATGAGCAAGTGCGCCTGCTGCACCGTTGCATCGACGCACTCGATCCGCTCAATCGCGCTTTGCTGCTGTTGTATCTCGACGAGCGCAGTCAGCGCGACATCGCCGACATCCTCGGCATCAGCGAAACCAATGTGGCAACCAAGATCGGCCGCCTGAAACAGCGTCTGCGCAGTGAAATGGCCGACGCATGAACTCAACTCAAGGAATCCCTATGGAACTCGACGATCTGAAAACCGCATGGCAAACACTGGATCGGCGCCTGGCCGCACAGTCCGCACTCAACCTGCATATGCTCAAGGAAGGCAAGCTCGACAAGCTGCGCCGCGGTCTGCGGCCGTTGTTCTGGGGACAGGTCGCGCAGATTCTGTTCGGCGTGGCGCTGATCGTTTTCTCGGCATCGTTCTGGACGCAGTACATCGATGTGCCGCATCTGCTGATCGCCGGCGTGAGCATGCATATCTATGGCGTCGTGAGCGTAGTTTTCGCCGGCTTCACGCTCGGCATGATGAGCCGCATCGACTACGCGGCACCGGTACTGGCGATCCAAAAGCAGCTCGCCAAGCTGCGTCGTACCTACATCATCAATGGCATGTGCGCGGGTTTGCCGTGGTGGTGGTTGTGGATGACGCTACTGCAGATGATTTCCATGAGCGTCGTCGGCGCCGACCTGTATGCGAACTCGCCGGGATGGGTTTTAGGTTGCTACGGTGCCGGCGCGGTTGGCCTGCTCGCGACTTGGCGAGTGCACCGCTGGTCGCGGAGCCGGCCGCAGTTGGCACAAGGCGTCGACGATAGCGTGACCGGCAGCAGTCTGCGCAAAGCTCGGCGTTTTCTCGAAGAAATCGCGGAATTCGAGCGGGCTTGAGGGTATATATCCCTTCATCGCGAATAAGCGATATAATACGCGTCCCTCGCCTCCCGCCGAGGGGCGCTGCAGCGGAAATCCTCCGCGACGCTCGGCGGGAATCAGCACACGCAAGGGCGCCCTCCAACACAACGGAGCTACGCCAATGAACGCTGTTCTCAAATCCAACGACGATTTCAAGGTCGCCGACCTGTCGCTCGCCGACTGGGGCCGCAAGGAAATCGACATTGCCGAGCACGAAATGCCGGGCCTGATGTCGATCCGCAAGAAATACGCCGCGACCAAGCCGCTCAAGGGCGTGCGCGTCACCGGCTCGCTGCACATGACGATCCAGACCGCAGTGCTGATCGAGACGCTGAAGGATCTCGGCGCCTCGGTGCGCTGGGCTTCCTGCAATATTTTCTCGACCCAGGATCACGCCGCCGCGGCGATCGCCAAAACCGGCACGCCGGTGTTCGCCTGGAAAGGCGAAACGCTGGAAGAGTACTGGGACTGCACGCTCGACGCGGTGACCTTTCCCGGCAACAACGGCCCGGAACTCGTCGTCGACGACGGCGGCGACGTGACGCTGCTGATCCACAAGGGTTACGAACTCGAACAGGGCGACAAGTGGGTCGATTCGGCTTCGTCATCGCACGAAGAGCAAGTCATCAAGAACCTGCTCAAGCGCGTCGCCAAGGAACGCCCGGGCTTCTGGACCAACGTGGTCAAGAGCTGGCGCGGCGTGTCCGAGGAAACCACGACCGGCGTGCATCGTCTGTATCAGATGATGGAAGCTGGCAAGTTGCTGGTGCCGGCGATCAACGTCAACGACTCGGTCACCAAGTCGAAGTTCGATAACCTGTACGGTTGCCGCGAATCGCTGGCCGATGGCTTGAAGCGCGCGATGGACGTGATGCTCGCCGGCAAGGTCGCCTGCGTGTGCGGCTACGGCGACGTCGGCAAAGGTTCGGCGCACAGCTTGCGTGCTTACGGCGCGCGCGTCGTCGTGACCGAGATCGATCCGATCAATGCCCTGCAGGCAGCGATGGAAGGCTTCGAAGTCAATACGGTCGAATCCACGCTCGGCCGCGCCGACATCTACGTGACCACGACCGGCAACAAGGACGTGATCACGCTCGAGCACATGACCAAGATGAAGGACCAGGCCATCGTCTGCAACATTGGCCACTTCGACAACGAGATCCAGGTCGATGCACTGAAGACGCTCGCTGGCGTCAAGCACATCAACATCAAGCCGCAGGTGGACAAGTATACTTTCGCCAACGGCAATGCGATGTTCCTGCTCGCCGAAGGCCGCCTCGTGAATCTTGGCTGCGCCACCGGTCATCCGAGCTTCGTGATGTCCAACTCGTTCTCGAACCAGACGCTCGCGCAGATCGACCTGTGGGCGAACAAGGACAAGTACGAGAAGACCGTGTACCGCCTGCCGAAGAAGCTCGACGAGGAAGTCGCGCGCCTGCATCTGGAAAAAATCGGCGTGAAGCTGACCAAACTTACGGCCGAGCAGGCCGCGTATCTCGGCGTGGATGTGAACGGACCCTACAAGCCAGAACACTATCGCTACTAAAACCATGCGTATCCGCCCCAGGATTGCTCTCTTTGCGACGATAGTGGTGAGCGGATGCGCGTCGGTCGCACCGTTGAACGATGCGGAGCGCGCCGAGCTGGCCGCTCCGCCGTCGGCAATCACCGATCGCGTCGCCCTGCTGCTGCCCAAAGCCGTGGACTTCATCGAAGCGAGCGATCAGCAGATTCAAACGCAAGGACGCGCCTTGACCCCGGACGAGCAGGCGCTTGCACGCGCCGTCGGCGTAGCTCAGCCGGAACGCGTGCGCGTGCTGATTACCGATCCCTTCGTCGCTCCGCAGGATCCGCAATTCGCCATCGAGGCACGCAAGCTCGGTCTGGGGGCTAGCGCGGAAGGTGCCCGAACCACCGGGTATGCCATCCAGATCAAGCCGTCGTATGCCTCGGCGCGCTGGATATTGGCGCATGAGCTGACCCATGTCGGCCAATACGAGCGGCTCGGCACCATGCAATTCGCGCATGAATATCTAACTGAAGTGTTGCTGCTTGGTTACGCCCGCGCACCGCTCGAAACCGCGGCGCAGGCCAACGAACATCTCGGCAACACGCGGTCGCGCGAGTGAAGATCATGCATCAGGTACCGATTAGTTTCGAATTTTTTCCGCCGAAGACCGACGAGCAGAAAGCCACGCTCGAAGCGGCATTACCCAAGCTCAAGTCACTCAAACCCGAATACGTCAGTGTAACGTTCGGGGCCGGCGGTTCGACGCTGAGCTACACGCCGGAAACGGTGCGCCATCTGCGCGACGAACACGGCCTCGACGCGGCACCGCACCTGTCGTGCATGGGCGGCACGCGCGCGGAAATCGCGAAACTGCTCGAGCAATACAAGACCATGGGTTGCCGGCGTCTCGTCGCGTTGCGCGGCGATCTGCCGTCGGGCATGGCTGGCTACGGCGATTTCCGTTACGCGAGCGAGCTGGTCGAGTTCATTCGCAGGGAAGCCGACGGTTTCTTCCACATCGAAGTCGCATGCTATCCGGAAATGCACCCGCAAGCCGGCGACGCGCAGGCCGATCTCAAGCACTTCATCACCAAAGTGAACGCCGGCGCCGATGGCGCGATCACGCAGTATTTCTACAATCCGGACGCGTATTTCCGTTTTGTCGATGACGCCCGCCGGCACGGCGTGAGCGTGCCGATCGTGCCCGGCATCATGCCGATCTCGCAATATGCACAGTTGCGCCGTTTCTCGGATCTATGCGGCGCCGAGATTCCACGCTGGATCGCCAAGCGCCTCGAAGCGTATCGCGACGACATCGAGGCTATCCGCGAATTCGGCGCCGACGTCGTCGCCGATCTGTGCCGCAAGCTGATCGCCGGCGGCGCGCCATCGATTCATTTTTATACTTTGAATCGCGCCAAGGCGACTCTCGCGATCTGCGAGCGGCTCTAGACCGCCGCCAGCAACCTCTTCCCGCCGGCCAGACCGTCAGCAGACGCACTGCGGAACACACCAGCACAGCGCCATCGTGCGGCGATGTTCGTGGCGGCGCGCAAGAATGCCATAATTGGCAAGTTTTTCTCGCGGGGAATCCCATGGCTCAGCAGTATCCGCAACAGATCTGGCACAACGGCCAAATAAAGCCGTGGGCCGAAGCGACCACGCACGTGATGGCGCACGCGATCCATTACGGATCGTCCGTGTTCGAGGGCATCCGCAGCTATGCCACGCCGAAGGGACAGGCGATTTTCCGCCTGAGCGATCACCTCAAGCGTTTGTATCATTCTGCAAAAATATACGACATGGAAGTGCCGTACTCGCGCGCCGAACTCGCGCAGGCGTGTCGTGATGTGATCAAGGCGAACGCGTTGCAGAAAGCGTATCTGCGCCCGGTTGCGTTTCGCGGACTCGGCGGGTTCGGGCTGTCAGCCGAAACGCCGACCGATGTCGCCGTCGCGGCCTGGGAGATGGGCCCGTATCTCGGCGCCGGTGTGCTGGAAGCGGGTATCGATGCCTGCGTGTCGAGCTGGCAGCGCTTCGCCCCGAACACGATACCCGCGGGTGCGAAAGCCGGCGGAAATTACCTTTCCGGCCAGCTCGTCGCGCGCGAAGCGCGGCGCCTGGGCTTCGGCGAAGGCATTGCGCTCGCTTCGACCGGCCTGCTCAGCGAAGGCGCCGGCGAGAACCTGTTCCTGGTTTTCGACGGCGCGCTGCATACCACGCCGGTCAGTGCGGCACTGCTCAACGGCATCACGCGCAGCACGCTCATCGCGCTCGCGCGCGATGTGGGCATCGAGGTCGTCGAGCGCGACATTCCACGTGAGTATTTGTACCTGTGCGACGAGCTGTTCATGTGTGGCACGGCCGCCGAGATCACGCCGATCCGTTCCGTCGACGGCAAACCGGTTGGCACCGGCAAGCCGGGACCGATCACGGCGCAAATGCAAAAGCTTTTCTTCGGCTTGTTCGACGGCACAACGGCGGATAAGCGCGGCTGGCTCGAGTTCGTCTAGGAACGCAGGCGAAAATCCAGCGTCGCCACCGCCCCGCCCTGCGGCCGTGGGCCGAGGGTGACGCGCCAATCGTAGAGTTCGCAGAGACGGCGCACGATCGCCAGACCCAGTCCTGCGCCCTTGCCGGTGGCTTCTTCGCCGCGAACGCCGCGCTCGAACAATTTCTCCGCGTCTTCGGGTTTTATCCCCGGCCCGGTGTCTTCGACCGTCACCTTGCCGGGCTCGGCGCCAACGGTGATGGTGACCTCACCGTGCTGCGTGTACTTGAACGCGTTGCCGATCAGATTGCCGAGTGCCACTGCGACGACGGAAGACGGCGCTACGACTTCGATCGGCTGCTCGACGATCTGCGTCACCCGCACCGGCTTGCGGCCCAAATGCGAGCGATACACATCGACGATCTGCTCGACCACCCCGGCGACGTCGGTGGTTTCGCCATCGACCGGTGCTGAGCGCTCGCTGCGCGAAAGCAACAGCAGCGCGTTCGTCAGTTCCGTGGATTGCCGCGCCGCGCGTTCGATGCGTTTCAGGCGCTCGCGCAACTTGTCCGGCACGTTCTCCGCCGACAGCAGCAGTTCCGTGGTCGAGGCGATCACGGCCAGTGGCGTGCGCAACTCATGACTGACGTCGGCATTAAATTCGCGATCGCGCTCGACCAGCGCGGTGAGCTTGCGCGCATAGTCGTCGAGGGCCGCGGCCAGCGCGCCCACTTCATCGTTGGCGAAATGCGGCGCCAGTGGTTCCGCCTTGCCGCTTCGCTCCAGCGTGCGCACGCGCGCGGCCAGATCAGATACCGGACTCATGATGCGCGAGGACAGCCAGAATCCGAGCACAAGCGACAACACAAAAAATGCGAGCACCGCCATGACGAGGGTGCCTTCGAGCAGACGTTGGCTGCGCTTTTCCTGGGTCGTGTCGTACTTGAGGAAAAACCAGAATGCCGAGTCTTTGCGCACGGCCAGCTTGTAGATCAGCCGGCCGCCGCGACCGTCCGGTTCGGTCAGATCGTACACACCATTGGCCAGATCGCGCCACGCCAGCGGCACGTTGGCAAAGCGCTCCGCACTGTAGGTGTAACCGACAATTTTTTCGAGCGGAACGCCGGGTGTGGTTGGATCGCGGTAGAACGTATCGGCGTAACCCGCCAGGTTTTGCTGCAACGTCTCGCCGATCAGCTTGTCTTCCAGATAACTACGCAGGTAGATGGCGCTGATCGCGAACAGTGCCGTAAGCGCGAAACCGAACAACGCGAAGAAGATGATGATGCGGCTGCGCAGCCGGCGCCGATATTGCGTGCTCGCCATCCCCAGGCAGCGCGGCTGTGGTTACACTACCGCGGCTTCGGGATCGACCATGCGATAGCCGATGCCGTGCCGCGTCTGGATCAGCGGCTTGTCGAACGGTTTGTCGATCGCCGCACGCAAGCCATGGATGTGCACGCGCAGTGAATCGGAATCGGGAAGTTCCTCACCCCACACGCGCGTTTCCAGATCCTGGCGGGTGACCACCGAAGGGCTGGATTCCATCAAGTGCTGCAGCAGCTTGAGGCCGATCGGATTGAGCTGGATCGACTTGCTGGCGCGCGTGACGACGAGCGTGTCGAGGTTGTAGGTGAGATCGGCCAGTTGCAGGATGCGGCTTTGCGGGCCTTTGCCGCGGCGTGCCAGTACTTGCAGGCGCGCTTCGAGTTCCTGCAGCGCGAAGGGTTTCACCATGTAGTCGTCAGCGCCGGAATCGAAGCCGGT
>Ga0207680_10000436_pt1 | contig 19743 bp, 24 predicted proteins | sample KBSS23metaG_FD_184321 | JGI IMG/M metagenome (GOLD analysis project Ga0207680, IMG submission 184321) | Switchgrass rhizosphere microbial communities from Kellogg Biological Station, Michigan, USA - KBS S2-3 metaG (SPAdes) (version 2) | ecosystem: Host-associated > Plants > Roots > Rhizosphere...
TCGCCAGGGGAGCATCCATGGCTTATGACCCAAACAACATTTTCGCCCGGATTCTACGTGGCGAGCTACCTAAGGTGGCGGTCTATGAGGACGAGCACACGCTCGCCTTCATGGACATCATGCCATCGACGCCGGGTCACACGCTGGTGATTCCGAAAGAACCTTGTGAGACAATCTTCGACTGCTCGCCCGAAGGCGCCGCCGCCGCGATCCGCACCACCCGGAAGGTCGCCGCCGCGGTCAAGAAGGCGTTCGGCGTGCCGGGCATCATGCTCGTCCAACTCAACGGCGCCGCCGCCGGGCAGAGTGTGCCGCACCTGCACTTCCACATCCTTCCCCGCGCCGAGGGCCTCGACATGAAGATGCACGGCCGCGCCATGGTCGATCCCAAGACGCTGGTGCCGATCGCCGAGAAGATAAGGGCAGCGCTATGATCCTCGAGCACGCCGTCCTGAACATCAAGCGCGGCCAGTCCGCCGCGTTCGAAGCCGCGCTGGCCAAGGCCAAGTACCTGATCGAAGAAACGCCCGGTTTCCAGAAGATGGAGGTTCGCCCCTGCGTCGAGACCAAGGAGCGTTACCTGCTGCTGGTCTGGTGGAGCAGCCTCGAGGCGCACACCCACGGTTTTCGCCAGTCTGATCGCTACGGTCCCTGGCGAGAGGCATTGCACGGCTTCTACGAACCGTTCCCGACGGTCCAGCACTACGGCAAACCCTTGTAGGACGCCGCAAAGCCCCTACATACGCTGCATGATCTACCTGCTCGCGATCTTCATCTCGCCGCTGGCGCTCCTGCTCGAGGGCCGGCCGATCTCGGCAATGTTCAACATGGTGATCTGGCTGCTGTCCGTGATCTGCTGGATCACGATCATTTTCCATCACGCTGGTTTCGTGCTGTGGCTGGTGGCGTTTATCCACGCCGTGCTGGTCATCAACAGTGCGCGCCAGGATCGCCGCGCGCGCTGGATCGCCGACGGCTACCGCCGTTAGGGCGCGAAGCTGGAGCGGCACTTCACGCCCCAGTGGCCGTTTTCCCTGGTGATCACATAGATCGAATCAAAACCACCGATCACGCTGCCGTCCTTGCGATAGCGAGTGAAGCGCGTGTCGATGTGCACCTTGTCGGCGCCGGCGTGGATGACGGCGCGCCGCTCCCATGCCGAGTGGTCCCACTCCGCCAACGCGCCCGTCGTGAACCGCTCCGGCTTCATATCGCCCTTGTTCAGGATGACCATCGTGTTGGACGCAAAACGCACCGACGGAAAGTTGAACGTCTCCTCGAAAGCCGGGATGTCCCGCGCGTTGAACGCGGCCATGAAGGCGTCGAGCACGCCCTGCGCGGCATCGATGGAGGCTTGATACTGATTCATGCAAACTCCCGTCGGCTTGGGCACAGTAGTTCAGCCCGGCATCTTCTCAAAGACCGTCAAGCCGGGCGGTAATGGCACCCAGGCGGGACGCTGGCTGTTGAAAATCGCCATGGTCGGCTTGAAGTGCGAAGGATCGTCCAGCGATCCGGCATAAACCGTATGTTGGTTCGTCTCACCCCGCACGCCGCCGAACACGAGGCCGCCGCAAGCCGGACAAAAGTTGCGCTGTGATTTGCGGCCATCGCCTTGCGCCAGCGTGTGCACGATGCTCTCGCCATCGAACCGGACGTCGCTCGCGGAAAAACCCATGAATCCGATGAAACCGCCGCCCGACGCCTTGCGGCAGTCGCTACAGAAGCAATACCCGGCATACAGCGGCGGCGCGCTCGCTTCGTAGCGGAGCGCGCCACACAGGCAGCCGCCGATGATCGACGTCATGCCGTCTCTTCGGCCTTCGGCTTCTTCGGCGGCGGCAAAGCCTTCGGCTTCTTGTCGGTGATGAACTCGAAGGCGAGCTTGTCGTTCTCGCGGTCGAGCAGCACGCGAACCGTGCCGCCTTCTTTCAGCTTGCCGAACAGGATCTCGTCCGCCAACGGCTTCTTGAGGTGCTCCTGGATGACACGCGCCAACGGACGCGCACCGAACGCGTCGTCGTAGCCTTTTTCACCCAACCAGCGAGTCGCTTCGGGCGTCACGTCGAAGGTCACGTCGCGGTCCACCAGCTGCGCCTCGAGTTCGAGCACGAATTTGGTGACGACATGGTCGATCGTGTCGCGGCTGAGGGCAGCGAAGGTGATCGTGGCGTCCAGACGATTGCGAAACTCGGGCGTGAACAGCTTCTTGATCGCTTCCTCGTCCTCGCCTTCGCGCTTGCCCCGGCCGAAGCCGATGGCATCCTTGGCGGCATCCGACGCGCCCGCGTTGGTGGTCATGATGAGCACCACGTTGCGGAAGTCGATCTTCTTGCCGTTGTGGTCGGTCAGCTTGCCGTGGTCCATGACCTGCAAAAGGATGTTGAACAGATCGGGATGCGCCTTTTCGACCTCGTCGAGCAGCAGCACGCAATGCGGATGCTGGTCGACGCCGTCGGTTAGCAAACCGCCTTGGTCAAAACCTACATAACCCGGCGGCGCGCCGATCAAACGACTGACCGTATGGCGCTCCATATACTCCGACATGTCGAAGCGCAGGAGCTCGACGCCCAGCGTCTTGGCAAGCTGCTTGGCCGCCTCGGTCTTTCCCACGCCGGTCGGACCGGAGAAGAGGTAAGAGCCGATCGGCTTTTCAGGCTGCCTCAGGCCGGCACGGGCGAGCTTGATCGCGGACGCCAGCGCATGCAGCGCCTTGTCTTGGCCGAACACCGCGAGCTTGAGATCGGCTTCCAGCGTGCGCAGCGCCTCGGTGTCGTCCTTCGACACGGTTTTTGGGGGGATGCGCGCCATGGTGGCGATCACCTCCTCGACCTCTTTGACGCCGATGACCTTCTTGCGCTTGCTTTCGACCAGCAGCATCTGCGCCGCGCCGGTCTCGTCGATCACGTCGATCGCCTTGTCGGGCAGCTTCCGATCGTTGATGTATTTTGCCGACAGCTCCACGGCCGCCTTGATCGCATCGGTGGTGTAGCGGACTTTATGGAACTCCTCATAGTACGGCTTGATGCCCATCATGATCTTGATGGTGTCGGGAATGGTCGGCTCCACGACGTCGATCTTCTGGAAACGGCGCACGAGCGCGCGGTCCTTCTCGAAGTACTGTCGGTATTCCTTGTAGGTAGTCGAGCCAACGCAACGCAGCGTGCCGGCCTGGAGTGCGGGCTTAAGCAGGTTCGACGCATCCATTGCACCACCCGAAGTGGCACCAGCACCGATTACGGTGTGAATCTCGTCGATGAACAGAATGGCGCCCTTCAGTCCTTCAAGCTCCTTGACGACGGATTTGAGGCGTTCCTCGAAGTCACCGCGATAACGCGTACCGGCGATGAGCGAGCCCATGTCGAGTGCGTAGATGATACTGCCCTTGAGTACGTCCGGCACCTCGCCCTTGACGATCTTGCGTGCGAGCCCCTCGGCGATCGCCGTCTTGCCTACGCCGGGATCGCCGACGAACAGCGGATTGTTCTTCTGGCGGCGGCACAGGATCTGGATGGTGCGGTCGACTTCCGCGTGCCGCCCGATCAGCGGATCGACGCGTCCGGCCTTCGCCTTCTCGTTCAGATTCACGCAGTAGGCTTCGAGTGCCTCGGTGCCCTGCTTGTTCTTGGGCTCCCCCTCCTCGCCCTCTTCCTCGGCCCCGCGCGCGGCCTTCTGCTGGCTCATGCCGGGGCGCTTGGCGATGCCGTGGCTCATGTAGCTCACGGCGTCGAGGCGCGTCATGTTCTGCTCTTGCAGGAAGTAGACGGCGTGGCTCTCGCGTTCGGTGAACAGTGCGACAAGCACGTTGGCGCCGGTGACTTCCTCACGGCCGGAATTCTGCACATGGAGAACGGCGCGCTGCACGACGCGCTGGAAGCCGGTCGTGGGCTTGGCATCCTCGCCGTCCTCGATGACGAGCGTCATCAGCTCTTCATCGATGTACTTCTGGACGGTCTTGCGCAGCGCATCCATGTCGACATTGCAGGCCTTCATGACCTGCGCTGCGTCCGTGTCGTCCATCAGGGCGAGAAGAAGGTGCTCCGGCGTCGCGTACTCATGATGGCGATCGCTCGCGAGCTTGATCGCGCGGTGCAACGCTTGTTCGAGGCTTCGCGAGAGTGAGGGCATCTATGGATCAGTCCTTTTCCATTGTGCACTGCAAAGGATGCGTGTGCCGCCGCGCAAACTCAATGACCTGCGCGACCTTGGTCTCGGCGACGTCGTAGGTGAAAACGCCGCAGATGCCGACTCCGTGGCGATGAACGTGGAGCATGACCTCCACCGCGGCTTCACGGTTCTTGTTGAAGATCTTCTCCAGAATGTGGACGACGAATTCCATCGGCGTGTAGTCGTCATTGAGAAGGAGCACTTTGTACATGCTCGGCTTCTTGGTCTTGGGTTTTGTCTTCGTGACGATTCCCGTGCCGGTGCTGCCACCGTCACGAGTTCCCTGACCGCCGCGTCCGTCTCGTCCGTCTCTCATCTCTGTTCAGTCACATATGGGCATCACTCATCCTAATCCAAAGGGGGCGCGCGCAAAGCCTTTTCAAACACCTAGTCGCGACGCGGTTTTGCAGCCGAATCAAAGCAAAAGGCCCGGAGCATGGCTCCGGGCCTTCTTCGCGAACTCGCGCTGGCTTAGGGGGAGGATTAAGCCGCGCGCGCGCTCTGAACCACTTCGACCCATGCCTGGACGCGGCTCGCCGAGCTTCGTCATCTCGCCGACATACGACTCGAACGCCGCCTTGGCGAAGCCGGTCTGGAGCTCGAACGCCTCATGGGCGGACTTCGAAGCCATCACAGCCTTGCCGTGCGCGATCGTGTCTTCGATAGACTGCTTGGAATACGCGTAGATTTCGTTGTGCAGCGTCTCGGCGCCCTTGCCGGCGACGTTCGCGGCCTTCACATAGGCTTCGACAGTGTCCTTCTGGAAACCCAGAACCTGCTCATAGCCCTTCACGGCCTTGTCGAAGTTGGCCTTCAGGGTTTCGCTGCCGTTCTTGAAGGCGGCTTCAAAAGTCTCGGCTGCGCCGTTGACCTTCTCGCCCGCGGTCTTTGCTTTCGCCATTATAATTCTCCTCGTAAAGATCGTTGGCCTTGTTGCGGTGCAACATGATCTATATGCGGTGCAGCACGGCCGGTGTCAAGAGCCTATGTTGCAGTGCACCAAATCGACTCGCCATAAGGACTAATACGGCCTTCTGGCAGCGTTAACACTTCGTAAATGCCGGATTTCTATGATGGATTTCCAATTGGCTTGCAGCGCGCCCGGCATTTTGGTTCTGTAACCAACGGTGGGGGTGCCAAAAAACAGGAATTGGGCTGGATGCTTGGACAGCCGCGCGCCTCGCTTGGCGTGCTTACTCGGGCGTTATGCGTGCTTGCCGTCGCCGCGGTCGCCCTGGTGGCTGCCCAAGATGCTGCCCTAGCCAAAGGCCGCCATAGCTGGGGACGCCCGGCTGGCGCAGGCCATCATCGTCATCACGTCCGCTGGCGCGCGCCTCTTCCTGCCGGTGCCACCGACCCGCTGAAAGACGCTGCTCTGATTGCCGATGGCCAGACCGGCCGGGTGCTTTACTCGCGCAACGCCAATCAGCTGCGCCACCCTGCGTCGCTCACCAAGATGATGACGCTTTACCTGCTGTTCGAAGCGCTAAAGCGCGGCGACGTCACAATGCAGACCATGCTCCCGATCTCGGAGCACGCTGCGGGCCAGCGCCCGACCAACCTGCACCTCTACGCCGGCGACATGATCCCGGTCGACACGGCCATCAAGGCCATCGTGATCCGTTCGGCGAACGATATTGCCGTTGCGATCGCCGAAGGCCTGGGCGGCACAGAGGGCCGTTTCGCGGAGTTGATGACCGACAAGGCGCGTGCACTGGGCATGCGCGACACGTTTTACCACAACGCATCCGGACTACCGGACGAGCTGCAGGTCACGACGGCGTCCGATCTGCTGATCCTCGCCCGCCATCTGGCTTACGACTTCCCGCAATACTTTCCCTACTTCGCCACTCCGTCGTTCAACTTCCGCGGCACGACCTACTTCACCCATGACAACCTCATCGGCCGCTATATGGGCGCCGATGGCATCAAGACCGGCTACACCGGATCTTCGGGCTTTAATCTTGTCTCGTCCGTTGTGCGCAACGGCACGCATGTGATCGGCGTCGTAATGGGCGGCCGCACCGCAGCCCGCCGCGACGCAGAAATGATGCGGCTGCTCGACGAACAATACGCACGTATCGCGGTCGCACCGAACCTGGTTGCGCATAATGGCGTGCCCTGGCGCAACGCCGTAACCGCCGCCCCGACAATGGTCGCGAGCGTCGACCTTGCACCAGAAGCCGGTGACGACGAAGAGGCTGCAGAAGCTGCTGTGTCCGACACAGAGGCTCTCGGTGACGACGAGAACGTGATTGCGGCACCCGCACCGCCACGGCCGAATATCGGCCCGCAAGTCGCCGCCGTTCCGCCACCGCCGCCCCAAGCAGCGTATCAGCCCGCGCCAGCCGTCGCCTATCAGCCGCCGCCAGCCACGCCGCCGCCGCACCCGGCGCTCGTGGCCCCGCCAAAGCCGGCGCCCGCGCCGCAGCGCGTGGCCGCCGCACCGCCTGTAATATATTCACCCTATGCGCCGCTCTCGAACGTGCCGCTGCCCAAGGCCAAGCCGGAAGCACCGGGAATGATTATTGCCGCCGCCGACCTTCCGAAGGTGACGCCACTTCCTAAGCCTGGCGCACCGGCAGCAGCGCCAACGACGCGTCCGGTTCAGGTCGCAATGGCCGCGCCGCCACCAAAGCCGACGCCCAAGCCCCGCCTGCGCACGGACGTCGGAGAAGGCGACATTGGCGATTCGCCGGTTCCTGCGTCCGGCCCGAAGGCGTGGACAATCCAGATCGGCGCGTTCGCAGATATGACCCAGGCGCGTGGACAACTCGCAGCGTATGCCGAGAAGTCCATGGACGTGCTGGGCCAGGCCGCCCGCATCATCATCCCATTCACCGCCGTCGACGGCCATACGCTCTATCGGGCGCGCTTCGGGCCGTTCGTGGAACGCGAGGCGCGCGAGGTATGTTCGCGCCTAACCGAACGCGGCCAGACCTGCTTCACCGTCCTGGCATCGTCTCGCTGATCAGTCGCCCAGCAGGAAGTCCTTCGCTTCGTTGATCTTGGAGGCGAGGTAGTCGGAGCCACCCTTGTCGGGATGATTCTGGAGCATCAGGCGCCGGTGCGCGGCGCGGATGTCATCGTCGGAAGCGCCGTCTTCAAGCCCCAGTACCTTGAGCGCTTCTTGCCGAGTTATGCCGCTTGTCGCGCGCGGCGGCGGTTCGTCCTTGTGTCCTTCCTTCGGCCGCCAGCCGGCGCCAAAGCGGCGTTCAAGATACGCCTCGAGCAATCGTTGCGTCTCCGGTTCATTCGCTTCGTCGTAGAACGAGATCAAGGCATCATGATCGAGGTCGGTCAGACGCTTCCCGCTGCGTGCGCCTTGCAGGATTGTGCCGCCCATCTCGCCGCTCTCGTGATCCAGTTCCATCTCCAGCCAAGCAGTCCTCACATTCGACGTCTGACCGGCCGTAGAAGATCGTTGCGCGCCCCAACGGCGGCCCAAAGCTCCATAGTGGGGCCAACCGCCGGGCCAAATGTGGCCCCGCGTGAAAAAGCCCCATGCCATGCTGGCGATGAATACGCCGGCGGCCGGGCGCTCGGTGAGAAAGAGGCCGATGGCAAACGCCGCCAGCGCAACGGCACCCGCGTAGCGAAGGGCCGTGACAAGCGCCTTCGGGTTGGCGCCGACAAATCCTCTCAACAGGAAAATAATGAGGACCAGGGCAACGATGCCCAGCAGAACCTCACCCATCTATTTACGGCCCATTGCGTTTGCGAGACGCAAGACCTCGCCACCTTTCTTCTGGGCATGCTCGCGCAGCGCGACGGCGCCGCCGGTGGCATAGATCGCGGCGGCGGTCAGCAAGTCGCGCAATTGCTTTGCCGCACCAGAGTCGAAGCGGGCGTAGACCCCTTTGGTCAGCCGCGCGATTTCCTGGAAGACGGCGGCAGCGTTCGGATCCTCGCCCTCGTGGAACATGAAGGCAGGCACGCCGAGCAATGCGAGACGGCCTGCTTCAGCCATCGCCTGGTCCGCGCTCTCCTCGAACGCATCACCGACATAGACCAGCGCACCGACCTTGGTGTGGCTGGCCTCTTGCGCAGCATGCGCAAGCACGCGGTTGAGTTGCGTGAAGCCGGCGCGGCAGGTGACGTCGCGCATGCGGTTACCCAGAATGCTGGCCGAGGCCGTCCAGTCGCTGACGCGGAATTCCCCAGCACCGCGGAAGTACACCAACTGCACCGCGAGGCCGCCGATGCTTTGCGCCACCGCGAACATGTCGGTCTGAATCTCGACCGCGCGATTCCAGGTGGGCTGGCGACTCATCGTGGCATCGATGGCGAAGATCAGCCGGCCCTTGGCCTGTGCCAGCGCCGGCACCTTGGCTGCCTGATTCAGGAACGCGTCGATAGCACGCGCCGATGACGGCTTGGCCGGCAGATTGTCTTTGGGCATTGGCGACCCCCGAACCCCCGATGCCCCTTATGTCGGTATCGGGCGCCCGGATTCCAAGTCTAACCGGAAGCGAGGAGCGCTGCATTCCCGCCGGCAGCGGCGGTATTGACGGTGTAGGTCCGTTCCAAAGCGAAACGCAGCAGGTAATTGGGGCCACCGGCCTTGGGGCCGGTTCCCGAAAGGCCTTCGCCGCCAAAGGGCTGGACCCCCACTACGGCGCCGATCTGATTGCGGTTCACGTACACATTGCCGGCGTGGACATGTTCGCGGACGAAGGCCGCGGTTTCCTCGATTCGGCTGTGAACGCCCAGCGTCAGGCCGTAGCCAGTCGCGTTGATCGCCTCGCACACCTTGCCGAGACTGTCGGCGGAATAGCGCACGACGTGCAGCACGGGCCCGAACACCTCGCGGGTCAGTTTGGACAAGCTGTCGAGCTCGAAGGCGTGCGGCGCGAAGAACATGCCATTCGAGAGCTCCGCCGGGATCGGGAGCTTGCGCAGCAGCTTCGCCTCACGGGCCATGCGCTCGGCATGGCGGGCGAGCATGTCGCGGGCGGCCTCATCGATGACCGGCCCGACATCGGTGTCGAGACGCATCGGGTCGCCGATCTTCAGTTCGTCCATCGCGCCCAGAATGATCTTGATCATCTTGTCGGCGACGTCGTCCTGCACGAACAGCACCCGGAGTGCCGAGCAGCGTTGGCCGGCAGAGTCGAAGGCGGACGACAGCGCATCCTTTGCGACCTGCTCCGGCAATGCGGTCGAATCCACGATCATCGCGTTCTGGCCACCGGTCTCGGCGATCAAGGTGGCGATCGGACCGGTGCGAGCGGCGAGCGCGCGGTTGATGGCGGTGGCGGCCTCGGTCGAGCCGGTGAAGGCGCAGCCGATCAGGCGCGGGTCGGCGAACAGTGCGTTGCCGATCTTGGGGCCGTCACCAGGCAGAAGATGCAGGACGTTCGCCGGCACACCGGCGTCGTGGAAAAGCTTCGCGGCGGCGGCGGCGATCAGCGGCGTTTGCTCCGCGGGTTTGGCGAGGACGCTGTTGCCCGCGGCCAGCGCGCCCCCCACCTGGCCCGCGAAGATCGAGAGCGGGAAATTCCACGGGCTGATGCAGGCGAACGCGCCCTTTCCGTGCAGCGTCAGCTCGTTAGACTCACCGGTCGGACCGGGGAGTTTGATCGGGTCTTCGAACAGCTGCACGGCGCGGGTGGCGTAATAGCGCAGGAAGTCGACCGCCTCGCGTACTTCGCCCAACGCGTTGGGCAGCGTCTTTCCGGCTTCGCGCACGGCGAGTGCCATCAGCAGAGCGTTGTTCTTCTCGAACAGGTCGGCAGCCCGATAGAGGATGCCGGCGCGCGCCTTGCCTCCGAGGCGGTCCCAATCAATCTGTGCCTTGTGCGCGCTGGCAAGGGCCTCGATTGCCTGCGCAGGCGTCGCTTCGGTGACGCTGCCGACTGTCCGGCGACGGTCGGAGGGATCGAGCACGGGCGCGGATGCAGCGGAGCGCATCTGACCATCGATCGTCGGCGCGGCCGCGTGAGGCTTGCCAAGGATGCCGTCGATCTCCAGCATCAGCGGGTCAGCAATCTTCGGATCGCCGAACAGGAAGCCCGCAGAGTTCTTGCGGTCGCCGAGAATGTCTTGCGGTAGCGGGATGCGCGGGTTGCGATGCGGTTGCGTGGCTGCCGTTTCAGCCACCGGGTCCGCGATGATCGCGCCGACCGGCGCATCGTCATCGGCGAGGCGGTTCACGAAGGACGTGTTGGCGCCGTTCTCCAGCAGGCGGCGTACGAGATAGGCGAGCAGGTCTTCGTGGCTTCCGACCGGCGCGTAGACGCGGGTCGGCACGCCGCCGAGTTCGCGATGAATCTCGTGCAGCGCCTCGCCCATGCCGTGCAGGCGCTGGAACTCGAAATCGCGACGCGCACCCGCGATCGAGTCGATAGCGGCCAGCGTGTGGGCGTTATGTGTGGCGAATTGCGGGAACAACGCGTCGCCGGCCCCGAGCATCACGCGTGCGCAGGAAAGATAGGACGTGTCCGTCGCGGCCTTGCGCGTGAAAACCGGATAGTCGGCGAGCCCCTGCTCCTGCGCGCGCTTCACCTCGGTGTCCCAGTAGGCGCCTTTCACCAGACGCACCGGAATGCGGCGGCCCTGGCGGCGGGCGAGATCGATCAGCCAGTTCAGCACTGGCAGTGCTCGTTTCTGGTAACCCTGCACGGCAAGGCCGAGGCCGCTCCAGCCGTTGAGCGCAGCGCCGTACGCCTCGAACACGTCGAGCATCAGGTCGAGGCGGTCGGCTTCTTCTGCATCGACGGTCAGCGCGATATCGGTGGCGCGGGCGCGTTCACCGAGCGTGACAAGCACGGGCAGCAATTCGTTGAATACACGCTGGCGATTCACCCATTCGTAGCGCGGATGCAGCGCGGAGAGTTTGATCGAGATGCTGGGGCGTTCGAAGATCGTACGGCTGTCTTTCGGGTTGTTCGCGGCCACGACTTCCAGCGCGTCGCGGTAGGACGCGGCATATCGCGCGGCATCGGCTTTCGTGTAGGCGGCTTCGCCCAACATGTCGAAGGAGTAGCGATAGCCCTTGTCGACCATCGGCTTCGCTTCTTTCAGCGCCTCCGCGATGGTGCGTCCGAGCACGAACTGGCGGCCCAGGATGCGCATGGCGTAACTGACAGCCTGCCGGATCACCGGCTCACCGGTGCGCGAGACCAGCCGCTTGAAGATACCTTCGAAGTCCCACTTCGCGGTATCGTCCAGACGGACAATGCGGCCCGTCAGCATCAGCGCCCAGGTCGATGCGTTGACGAACAGGGAATCCGATTTGGCGCGATGGCGGTCCCATTTCGCGCCACCGATTTTGTCGCGGATCAGCCTGTCGGCGGTCTCGGCGTCCGGCACGCGCAGCAGGGCCTCGGCGAGGCACATGAGCGCGACGCCCTCCTCGCTCGACAGCGCGTATTCGCGCATGAAGGCATCGACGCCCCCATTGCCGCCGGCGTCCTTGCGGATGCGCGCGACGAGCTCCGTCGCCATCTTCTCGGTGGCCGCGGCCTCGGCCCGCGAGAGCGTCGCCTGCGCGATACGCTGGTCGACGATGCTGTCTTCGTTGGCGAGATAGACGGAGGAAATGGCGTCGCGCAGCGGCGAGGATGTCATGGCCGTGACGGTTTGGATGGCGCTCGCATTCTAGCTATGTTCGCAGCATGAAAACACCAGAGATCGTTCATTCCATCGCCGATCTACGCGCGCGCGTGGATGGGTGGCGCAAGGACGGGGCGCGCGTCGGACTGGTGCCAACGATGGGCGCACTGCACGACGGGCACCTGTCGCTGGTGCGCGAGACACAAACCCGTGCGGGCAAGGTCGTCGCCAGCATTTTTGTGAACCCGACGCAGTTCGCGCCGCATGAAGATTTCGACCGCTACCCGCGCACGCTGGAGAGCGATGCGGCGAAGCTGGCAGGGGTCGGGCTGGACCTGATTTTCGCGCCCCCGGTGGCGGAGATGTACCCCGCAGGGTTTGCGACCAAAATCGAAGTGGGCGGTCCGAGCGCGGGGCTCGAGACCGATTTTCGGCCGCACTTTTTCGGCGGAGTCGCGACGGTGGTGACGAAGCTGCTGACGGCCGCGCTGCCCGATGTCGCGATCTTCGGCGAGAAGGACTACCAGCAACTCCTCGTGATCAAGCGGTTGACGGCGGATCTGAACCTGCCGGTCGAGATCGTCGGCGCGCCGATCGTCCGCGAGGCGGATGGGTTGGCGATGTCGTCTCGCAATGCGTATCTCAAGCCCGACGAGCGCAAGATTGCCGGGCAGATGAACGTCCTGCTCAAAGAGGCGATCTCTAATGCGCGCGCCGGGAATTCCGTGGCCGCCGCCGAACGTTTCGGTGCAGAGGCATTGCTGAAGGCTGGATTCAACTCCGTCGACTACGTCGCGATCCGCGATGCGGCCAGCCTTGAGACGACGGAGAAACTCGACCGCCCTGCCCGCATCCTGGCCGCGGCGAAGATTGGCGGGACACGGCTGATCGACAACATGGCGGTCTAGATCAGGCCCAGTTCGACCAGCTCGGCCTGCAGTTTCTCCGGCAACTTTTCGAGGCCTTTGGTGCCTCGCGCGTCAGGCGGGGCATCCTTCGGATTCAGATAACGCCAGCCCTGGAAGGCGCGGTGAGCGCGGCGCTGCACCGGGACCAGCTTGCTGTCGTAGACGAGGCCGCAATGCGGCGTGCCGTTCTTGGTGACGGGCTTGAGGTCGAGCAGCTTCTGGCGCACGGCGATCTGGCCCTTGATCACCCAGTAGAGGGAGCCGCCGTCGAGCACCTCGTCCTTGCGCTTGGGCGTCATGCGGGTGACGTGGACGAGTTCGGGCTTTTTCACCTTGCGTTTCTTCTGGTCCCTGATGCGCTGCGCCTGCCAGCTGGCGAGGTCTTCGATGGAGTCGCATCCCACGCAAAGCTTGATGATGTGAAGCGTCATGCTGCTTTCTGTATTTCCTGTTTGAACCGTACCACCACCGTACCGTCGGGCACCTGGTCGCCGGTCTGCACCTCGACCGTTGAGACTTCCGCATCAGACGGCGCAACGAGCGTGTGCTCCATCTTCATGGCTTCCAGCACCGCAAGCGGCTGGCCTTTCTTCACGGCCTCGCCAGGCTTCACCAACACCTGGATGATCTTGCCCGGCATCGGTGTCGCGATGCGGTCGGCGGTACTGCCAGCCGCTTCAGCGGCCTCGAACGGATCGTAGGGGCGTACCAGCCAGGTCTCGCCATCCTCCATCACCGCGACATCCCCACTGGCGAGCTTCACGACGCCGGCGTTGTGGCGCAGGGGGAGACCCGGAAGCGTCACGCATTTGCGTTTGCCGTCGACCAGAAAGTCGAAGGATTGCGCGGCACGGCCGCTGTTGCGGAAACTGTCTAAGGCGTCCCATGGCTCGTGCTGATTGGGCGTGGCCATGCGGGTCAGCGTGCCGGCGGCCATTCCGTAGGCGTCTTCGGGCACGGCGGTGTGCGGGATCAGGTCATGCTCGTGCCGTGCGATAAACCCGGTGTCGACTTCCCCGCTCAGGAAATCCTTATGGCGCAGCGCGCGAATGAGGAACGCGTTGTTGGTCTTCACGCCAGCCACGAACGTGTGGACCAGCGCGTCCGCCAATTTCATGGCAGCGGCTTCGCGGCTGTCGGCATGAGCGATCACCTTGGCGATCATCGGGTCGTAGAACGGCGTGACGGTGTCGTTTTCTCGTACGCCGGTGTCGACGCGAACTGTGTCGCTGGGGATCGTAAAGCGTTCGAGCTTGCCGATGGACGGAAGGAAGCCGGTGTTCGGGTCTTCCGCATACAGACGAACTTCGACGGCGTGGCCGTGGATCGCAAGTTCGTTCTGCAGTTTCGGCAGACGTTCGCCCGACGCGACGCGGAGCTGCCATTCGACAAGGTCGGCGCCGGTGATCGACTCCGTGACCGGGTGTTCGACCTGGAGACGGGTATTCATTTCCATGAACCAGATTCGGTCCGGGCGCAGGCCCTCGGAGGCATCGGCGATGAATTCGATCGTGCCGGCCCCGACATAGTTCACGGCCTTGGCGGCCTTCACCGCGGCTTCGCCGATGCTCTTGCGCATCGCTTCGCTCATGCCGGGTGCGGGGGCTTCCTCGATCACCTTCTGATGGCGGCGCTGGAGCGAGCAGTCACGCTCGAACAGATAGACCGCGTTGCCAAGGCTGTCGGCGAAGACCTGGACCTCGATGTGGCGCGGGCGGCTGACGTATTTCTCCAGCAACACCTTGTCGTCGCTGAAGGCGGACCTGGCCTCGCGCCTGGCGCCATCGAGCGCGGCGGCGAAGTCTTCGGCGCGTTCGACCTTGCGCATGCCCTTGCCGCCGCCGCCGGCCACCGCCTTGATCAGGACAGGATAGCCGATCTTCGCGGCCTCGGCCGTCAAATGATCCGTATGCTGATCATCACCGAGATAGCCCGGCACCACGGGCACGCCGGCCTTGTCCATCAGGGCCTTGGCGCGGTCCTTCAGGCCCATGGCGCGGATCGCGCCGGCCGGCGGGCCGACGAAGGTGATGCCGGCCCTGGCGCAGGCTTCGGCGAATTCCGCATTCTCCGACAAGAAGCCGTAGCCGGGGTGGATGGCGTCGGCGCCGGTTTGTTTCGCGGCGGCGAGCACCGCGTCGATGTTCAAGTACGACTCGCGCGGCGGCGGTGGGCCGAGGCGGACAGCGGCGTCGGCCATCTGGACGTGCAGCGCCTGGGCGTCGGCGTCGGAGTAAACCGCGACGGTCCGGATGCCCATCCGCTGGGCAGTGCGCATAACGCGGCAGGCGATCTCGCCGCGGTTCGCTATGAGAAGGGTCTTCAACATCTGGCGGGTCGTCCGGTCAAAACCGCAGGGACTTGTTATTCGTTTTCACGGAATCGACCTTTTTTTGGATCCCGCGCCACTGCGGCCGCCGCACTATAGCTTCGGCAATAAAATTGTTCGTCAGAAAAACGGGATACCCCCTCCCCCAGAAAATCTGCATTCAACCTGCGCGTTCGTGGCGAAAGCTCCTGATCAAATTCAGAAAACGCCTTGCGTAAGCCCTCTCACATCAACGTTTTGCCGCTCAAGCAATCCGCACCGCGGCTAAGCGAGATGGGGACGCGGTGCGTGGCATTCAAGGTTCCGCGAGGCGGAAGGCCAATTTTTCGTTGGGGATAAGTAGGGGCGCTCCGGCCTGGGCGCGGAGCAGCGCGGCGACCATGGCATGCGTGCCGTCGACCAGGGCTTCGGCAATGACGCCGGGCCTGGTGTTGGGATGGGCGGTGAGCCAATTCGCAACCAGCGCGAGCTGGGCGTCGGCGACCTGAAGCGCGGCGAAATTCAAGGGCAGGATGGGGCGGGCACGGTGCGTGCGGGCCAGTTTGGCGAGACGCGGATCGATCAGTTCGGCCAGCGCGCGAATCCAGACGGTACGGACCTGGCCCGTGAAGAAGATGTGGTTGCGGCGGCGCTGTTCGTGGAAGTGCTCGAGTTGCTTGATGAGGAGGTCGCGCGGAATCTCATTGCCGACCAGCACGGCAAGCACCGACGACGGACGCTGCATGCTCTGCCGCAGGATATCTTCCTTGCCGGTGTAGTGCATGTAGAAAGTGGAACGGCCGACATTGGCACGCTCGCATACCTGTTCGACCGTGAGCGTCTCGTAACCCTCGGCCAGCAGCACGCCGACGAAGGCGCTCATCAACGCGGCGCGGGTGCGTTCGGTGCGGCGATCGGGCTTGGCCATCGCCGCCCAAGATGCGCGCGGCAGCGGCGTTCGCCAATCCAATTCCGGACAAATCGCCGTTCGTGTCCGGAAATGGACGAAACGGACACCAAGCCCCGGAACGCGGCTGCGCGGCGCACTAAATAACACGCGTCACCCTGCGAGAGGTTTGCCATGACCATTGCCAGCACGACGCTGCCGCCGCCATCCCTGACGCGGCCACGCGGAATCGGTGTGCTTGCCATCGCGACCGGCATCGCGGGTTTCGCCTTGCTCGCGAGCCATCCTGGTGGGGCGGCAACCGACTTTGCGGGTGTCCTGAAGGAAGAGGCCGCGAACCGTGTCGCCGACGCGGTGGTGCATGGCGGCTTTGTCGTGGTGCTGGCGTTGCAGACGGTGTGCTACGCGATCCTGTCGGCGCGGCTGGGACTGACCCGCGCGGCGGTGATGGCCGCATTGGTGTTCTTCGCATTCGGCGCCGCCTTCCTGAGCGGATCGATGCTGATCGACGGGCTGATGACGCCGGCGATCGCGGTCCGCTATGTCGCCAAGCCCGACAAGATCGAGGCGGCGCGGACGCTGTTCGTACTGATGGGAACGGCGATCAGTTTCCTGATGCCCATCGGGCTGGCGTTCCAGTCGGCGGCGGTGGCGGCCTGGGGCTGGGCGCTGACCGCAACGGGACCGCGCGGTATCGGCCTGACGGCCCTGGGGATCGGAGCGGTCATGATGGCCGCGATGGTTGCGGGATTTGCGACGATGAATGTGCTCGCGCTGATGGCGGGGATCGCCGGGACAGCGGTCTGGGCCGTGCTGGCGGGAATTGCCCTGCTGCGCATGCAACCATAAGGCGGCCTGGCCGTTCTGCCTGCGGGGGACAGTACCGCAGGGGATTCATGAGCCGGGTCTTTGGACGCCAGTACGTCATCCAATGGGACGACGAGGTCGGCCGCTATCACGTGACGTTGGGGCAGGACAGCATCGGGTTCCATCGGACCACCGAGGGGGCACGCTCGCTGGCCGGGGCGCATGCCAAGCGTGTGTCCCTGCTCTGCGATCTGCAATACGGCGTGACGGTGTTCGCGCGCGAGCCCGCGGCGTCCGCGGCCCGCTAAAGCATCCATTCCATCAGCGACACGGTCTGGCCGTGGGATTGCATGCGGCCGAACTCATGGAAGCCGCGCTTGCGGTGGAAGCGGAGCGATGTCTCGTTGGTGATGTAGGCCTCGCACAGGAGTGCCGGGATGTGCGCGGCGCGGGCGGCGGTGGCGATGTCTTCGTACAATTCCGATGCCAGGCCGCGGCCGCGGGCGCTGGCGGCGGTGACGACGCGGTCGATGTAGATGAAGTCGCCGGCGCGCGACTGGAGCGCCTGGAAGACGGCACCGCGATAGGCCGAGCCTTTGCGGAAGGCGAGCAGGAAGGCGAGGACCTCGCCGTACTCGACGATCACGCGCAGAGTGCAGGCGTGCGACGCGTAGAGGCCGAGACGGTCCTCGTCCATCGGGCTGGTGTGTTCGACCGACGCGGCGTTGAGCGCGACGATGGCGGGCCAGTCGGACCATTTGGCGTCACGCAAGGGCATGGGGCGCAGCTTAACCTCTCCCGCGCGCGGGAGAGGTCGACAAAATCGCGCAGCGATTTTGCGGGTGAGGGGAGCGGGGCGGCGAGCCCTCACCCGTCTCGCGGTGCTCGCCGACCTCTCCCGCAAGCGGGAGAGGTTAGGAGAGCTTCGCGCGTTCGGCTTCGTAGACGTGCATCTGGCCGGGATCGGCGGCGAGCGCACGGAGCTGCCTGGCGAAGGCGCGGGATTGCGGCACGGCGAAGTGCGCCTTGATGGCGGCGAGGTCGGCCCAGCGTTCGTAGAAGTGGAGCTTCAGCGGGTTCTCGGCATCGGCATAGACGCCGTGCTCGATGCAGCCGGGCTCGGCGCGCGAGCGATGCACGTGCTCAAGCGAAATGCGCAGCATCTCGGCGCGGCTGGCTTCGGAGGCGATGACGTAACCGGCAACGACGATCATTCCTTGCCCCACCCCACGAAATGATATACATTTCACAATGTATATCATGGAGTCAGCGATGCAAGTCGCCAAATGGGGAAACAGCCTGGCCGTGCGGTTACCCAAAGCCCTCGTCGACAAACTGGGCCTGAAGGAAGGCGATCAGGTGGAGATTTCGGCCACGGGCAAGAAGACCCTGGTCGTCGAACGGGAGGGACAACGAGAGCGCGAAGAAGCGTTGAAGAAATTGCGTTCCCTGCGATGGGAATTGCCGGCCGATTACAGGTTCGACCGCGAAGAGGCGCATGAGCGCGGCTGGCGCTTAGACGATTCCGATGAGCGCCGCTGATTTCTTCGATTCGAACGTCCTGCTTTATCTGGTCTCGACCCACACGACCAAAGCGGCACAGGTGGCGCCGCTGCTCGCGGGCGGCGGAACGATCAGCGTGCAGGTTCTCGATGAGTTCGCCTCGGTAGCGCTGCGCAAGCTCGGCAAGGCAATCCCGGATATACGGCAAGCCCTGAACGGCATCCGCGCCGTCTGCACGGTCGTCGTCGCCGATATCGCAACGCATGAGCTCGGGCTCGACATCGCCGAGCGATACAAATTCTCAATTTATGACTCGATGCTGCTTGCGGCGGCACAGAGGGCGAATTGCACGACGTTCCTCACGGAAGACATGCAGCACGGCCAGAAGATCGGCGGCCTGACGGTCCGCAATCCGTTCCGGCCGTAGCGCCGCTACCGGCATCGGCATAGACGCCGTGCTCGATGCAGCCGGGTTCGAGGCGCGAGCGGCGTTCGAGCACGATGCGAAGCATCTCGGCGCGGTTGGCTTCCGAGGCGAAGACGTAGCCGGCTACCACGATCATTTTGGAAACGACGGCTCCCAATTCTCTCTGCTGTGACGTCGCAACCAAGTCGCGAATTTCAGAAATTCCGAGAACCTCTCCGCGGATGTATCAACCTGCGACCAATTGAGCATAAATCGAGCGCCTACACTGCTCGCTCGCCAAAGACCCGGCTGAAACGAACTGAACAGTATGTCCCATGTTTGAACACGAAACGTCAGCAGCCAGTTTTCACGACGAGATGGAAGCGACTGCCAAAGGTTGCCCGATCTAATCGCGCCCCGAAGACGTGCATAACTAGGCGCTCCGCGCTCATTGATCGGAACAATTCCGTACAGATCGGCGCCCTGTAGGACTGGTGCTAAGGGTATGGCTTCAATCTTTTGCACACTGCCTTGTGTTCGCTGGCGCTCAGCGGAAGAGCGAAGCTCGGAAAATCGAAACGACACGCTGTTTGGACTGTAGATATTCACCCAAGTCGAGTGCCATGCGTTTCGGCCATAACCGCGATAGTAAGCGCCTGCAATATGACGGCTCGGACGAGGATTGCTGCCCTCACTAGAGATGCTGGTTGGATCCGCGATCTCGAGAGCCATTTCACATCCTGAACACGCCGAACTTTGTCGGCTCGATGGGGGCGTTGAGGCAGGCGCTGAAGGCTAGTGCGAGGACTCGGCGGGTGTCGCTGGGGGCTATTATGCCGTCGTCCCATAGTCTTGCGGTGGCGTAGTAGGGGTTGCCTTCCTGCTCGAAGCGTTCGCGGATGGGTTTCTTGAAGGCTTCGGCCTGCTCGGGGGTCCATTTGTCGGCGTCGCGGTTGACTGTCGCGAGGACACTGGCGGCTTGTTCTCCCCCCATGACGCTGATGCGGCTGTTGGGCCAACTGAACATGAAGCGGGGGCTGTAGGCGCGGCCGCACATGCCGTAATTGCCGGCGCCGTAGCTGCCGCCGATCACCAGCGTGATCTTGGGCACCTGGGCGCAGGCGACGGCGGTCACCATTTTCGCGCCGTCCTTGGCGATGCCGCCCGCCTCGTATTTCTG
>Ga0207680_10000440_pt1 | contig 19637 bp, 15 predicted proteins | sample KBSS23metaG_FD_184321 | JGI IMG/M metagenome (GOLD analysis project Ga0207680, IMG submission 184321) | Switchgrass rhizosphere microbial communities from Kellogg Biological Station, Michigan, USA - KBS S2-3 metaG (SPAdes) (version 2) | ecosystem: Host-associated > Plants > Roots > Rhizosphere...
CGATCTGATGCGGACCATGGTGTTGTCGATTCGCTACAGCGATCAGACCCTCGCCACGTTTCTCGCCCTTTCGCCGCAAGACGCGAACGGTGCGAAACGGGTGGTCGCCGATGTGACCTTTGCTGATGGCGAAGAGGCGCTTTGTTCGGGAAGCGACGTCACGCAGTTTTCCGACCAGGCCGCAGTGGGCCACGAATCTTCAGGGGCAACCCCCGAAACCGGACAAAGTCACCCAACCCGTGCAAGGAAATTTCCTCACCCGGCGAAATGATGTCGTCGCAATCACTGGCGCAGCTTGTAGCCGCTGCGGAAGATCCACCACACCGCGAGCAGGCACAGCGCGAGGAATGCCAGCGTCATGCCGAGGCTCAGCGCGACGTTGACGTCGGCGACACCGTAAAAGCTCCAGCGGAAACCGCTGATCAGGTACACGACCGGATTGAATAGCGTGATCTTCTGCCAGATCGGCGGCAGCATGCTGATCGAGTAGAACGCGCCGCCGAGAAACGTCAGCGGCGTCACGATCATCAGCGGAATGACCTGCAACTTCTGGAAATCGTCCGCCCAGAGGCCGATGATGAAGCCGAACTGGCTGAACGTCACCGCGGTCAGGATCAGGAACCCGACCATCCACACCGGGTGCGCAATCTCGTACGGCACGAAGAAGCGCGCCGTGATCAGGATCAGCAGGCCGAGCATCACCGATTTCGTGGCCGCCGCGCCCACGTAACCGATCAGCGCTTCGAGGTATGACACCGGCGCCGACAGCAGTTCGAAAATCGTGCCCGACCATTTCGGCAGATAAATGCCGAAAGAAGCGTTGGAGATGCTTTCGTTGAGCAGAGTCAACATGATCAAGCCCGGAATGATGAACGCGCCGTAGCTGACACCGTCGATCTGGCCCATGCGCGAGCCAATCGCAGCACCGAAGACGACGAAGTACAGCGACGTCGACAGCACCGGCGAGGCGATGCTCTGCGTCAGCGTGCGGAATGTGCGCGCCATCTCGAAGCGATAGATCGCGCGGATCGCATGAATGTTCATGCCTGCTTCCTCACCAGACTTACGAAGATGTCTTCGAGCGAACTCTCGCTGGTGTGCAGGTCCTTGTAGCCGATGTCATGCTCGGCCAACTTGCGCAGCAGCGCCGCGATGCCGGTCTGCTCGGACTGTGCATCGTAGGTGTACACCAGCGTGCCGCCGTTGCCGGTAAGCTCCAGCGACAGCGCGGCAAGATCGTCGGGCACGCGCGCGAGCGGATTCTGCAGCGTCAGCGTCAACTGTTTCTTGCCGAGCTTGCGCATCAACACGGCCTTCTCCTCGACCACGATCAACTCACCCTTGTTGATCACGCCGATGCGGTCGGCCATCTGCTCGGCCTCCTCGATGTAGTGCGTGGTCAGGATGATGGTGACGCCGTTTTCGCGCAGCCGGCGCACCATCTGCCACATGTCATGGCGCAGTTCGACGTCGACGCCAGCGGTCGGCTCGTCGAGGAACAGGACCTTCGGTTCGTGCGCCAGCGCCTTGGCGATCAGCACGCGACGCTTCATGCCGCCGGACAGCGTCATGATCTTGCTGTCCTTCTTGTCCCACAGCGACAACTCGCGCAACACTTTTTCGATGTGCGCCGGATCCGGCGCACGGCCGAACAGGCCGCGGCTGAAATTCGTGGTCGCCCACACGGTTTCGAACGCGTCGGTGTGCAGTTCCTGCGGCACCAGGCCGATGAGCGAACGCGTCGCGCGATAGTCGCGGACGATGTCGTGGCCGTCGACCGTGACGCTGCCCGCTGTCGCGCGGACGATCCCGCAAACGATGTTGATCAGCGTGGTCTTGCCCGCGCCGTTCGGTCCGAGCAACGCGAAAATCTCGCCATGGCGAATGGATAGATCGACCTGCTTGAGCGCCTGGAAGCCACCAGCGTAGGTCTTGTTCACGCCCGCCACGGTCACGACGGATTCGTGGCTTTCCGGTGCAGCAACAGACGGCATGCGGTGTCCTTCTCGACTCAGAAGGGCTACATCCTACGACAAGACAAGAACCGAATGGATTGCGTGCGTCACCGGGACGCACGCCAACACGCGTGCGTCCCATCTTCGCGATCGCTCAGTCGCGTTCGGCGCCCCAGCGGTGCTCCTCATCATCGTTGTGCTTGCCGCCGCCGGCGTTCTTGTCATCGCTGGGCGCGCCGCTAGGCACGCTGATCGGCGCCTGATTGGCAGCCTTCAGCGCAGCGTTCGCCTTCGCGAGATCGCCGTTCTCCAAAGCGGTGAATTCGCCGTTGATGTCGTTGAACTCGCGCGTCAGCGCCTCGATGCGTGCGAGCTGGTAATCGGACGGCTTGCCGTCGTAGTAATTGATCGCACCGTACAGTGCATCGGTGTGCTCACGCAGACGTTCCTCGCCGGTGATTGCGCCGCCTTCCTTCGTGGCCACGATCTCCTTGCGAATCGCATCGGCCTTGTCATTCAGCGCGGTGAGCTGCTTGCGCAGTGCGTCGCCTTCGCCGAGTTTCGCCGCATTTGCGCTCGCCTGCGCACGCACGGCGTTGAGCTTGGACACCAGATCGCTCATGTTGTTGAACAGGTCGCGCACGCGCAAAGCGGCGTCGTACTGCGCCTGATGATCGGCGACCGAATAAGTGGCACGGCGATCCAGGCCAACGTCGAGCTTGGTTTCGAGCACGTCCTTGCCCTTGGTCAGGCGCACCGTATAAGTACCCGGCGGCACGCGCGGACCCTGCTGCGACTGAAATGCGACCTGCGCGGCCGGCGGCACGTGCGGCGGCTTGGCGTGCATCGACCACGACACCAGATTGATGCCGCGGCGCACGCTGGCTCCCAGCGTATCGACGACTTCACCCTTGCCGTCCAGCACTTCGAGCTTGAGCTTGCCGAACAGGTGCCGCGATTTCTGGTAATACGCGATCGTCGCGCCACCGCGCGGGTTCTGTCCGCTGAACGCGGCGTCACCGTCGACCCAACCGCCGAACACTTCGAAACGCTGCTGGTTCGGTTTGACCGGCAGGAATGTAACTTCGCTATCCAGCGTCTTCGCATCGAGCGAACGCAGTGGCGTCAAGTCATCGATGATCCAGATGCCGCGGCCGTGCGTGGCCAGCACCAGCGAAGCATCGCGCGATTGCACGGCGAAATCGCGCACCGCGACATTCGGGAAATCATTGCCTTTGAACTGCGCCCAGTGCGCGCCGCCGTCGGTGGAAATCCACAAACCGAATTCGGTGCCGGCGAACAACAGATTGGACTTGACCGTGTCCTCCTTGATCACGTGTGCATAGCCGCGCAGACCTTTGCTGTCTTTCGGCGAAACCAGCGCAGTCCAGGACTTGCCGTAGTCCGCGGTCTTGTAGATATACGGCGCGAGGTCACCGAATGTGTGGCGATCGAACGCGACGAACGCGGTGCCGGCGTCGAAGTTGCTCGCCTGCACCCATGAGACCCAGGAATGCTCCGGCACGCCCGGAATGTTCTTGACTACATTCGTCCAGCTCTTGCCGCCATCGCGCGTGAGCTGCACGTTGCCGTCGTCGGTGCCGACCCAGATCGTGCCGTCCGCTTTCGGCGACTCGCTGATCGAATAGATCGTCGTGTGCATTTCCGCGGCGGAGTTGTCGATGGTGATGCCGCCGGATTCCTCCTGCTTCTGCTTCTGCGGATCGTTCGTGGTCAGGTCAGGCGAGATGCGTTCCCAGCTCTGCCCCTGGTCATGCGAACGGAACAGGAATTGCGCACCGAGATACAGCACGTTCTTGTCGTGCGGCGACAGCGCCATCGGCGCGTTCCAGTTCCAGCGCAGTTTTTCCTTGTAGTTGGCCAGCGGCTTGATGCCACGCGTCTCGTGCGTGTAACGATTGACGCGGATGATCTCGCCGCCCTGCGTTTCCGCATAGATATAATCGGGGTTGCTCGGATCGGCGTACATGAAAAAGCCGTCGCCGCCGCAGGTATTTTCCCAACGCGAATTGCTGACACCGCCCGGATACGCCGAATCGCCGATCCAGCACGCGTTGTCCTGCAAGCCGCCATAGACATGGAACGGATCGGCGTCGTCGACGCTGACGTGATAGAACTGCGAGACCGGCAGGTTGTTCTGCTTCCACCACTTGTTGCCGCCGTCGTAGGACTGCCACAGACCGCCGTCGTCGCCGGTGATGACATGCTTGGTGTTGCTCGGATCGATCCAGATGACATGATGATCGCCGTGCGTGCCGCCGCCGACGTTGGCGAAGCTCTTGCCGCCGTCCAGGCTCATGATCAGGCGCAGGTCCGGCTTGAACACGCGATCCGGGTTGGCCGGATCGACGACGAGGTTGGCGAAGTAGAAAGGCCGCCACACCATCATCTGGCTCTTGTCGCGCTTGTCCCAGGTCTTGCCGCCGTCGTCGGAACGGAACAACGCCGAGTCCGTACCTTCGACAAACGCATACACCGTCTGCGAGTTCGACGGTGCGACTGCCGTGGCAATGCGACCGTACGGTTTTTTCGGGAAACCCTTGTTCGCAGTGTCGGAAATTTCCGTCCACGTCTTGCCGCCATCGGCAGAACGGAACAAGCCGCTGCCCGATGGTGCCGTCGCCGATTCACCACCGGAGCGGAACGTCCAGCCCTTGCGGCGGAAGTCCCAGAGCGACGCGAACACCACATCGGGGTTCTTCGCGTCCAGACTCAGCGAACCGCAACCGGTCGACAGATTCGAGCCTTTGAGCGCCAGACTCCAGTGCTTGCCGCCGTCGCTGGTCTTGTACAGGCCGCGATCGGCCGAGTCGCTCCACAGCTTGCCGGGCACGCAGGCGTATACGGTGTCGCTGTTGCGCGGGTCGACGATGATCTTGTTGATGCGTTCGGAATTGGCCAGACCCAAATTCGTCCAGCTCTCGCCGCCGTCCTCGGATTTGTAGATGCCGTCGCCGACCGATGTGGAATTGCGCGTCCACGATTCGCCGGTGCCGACCCAGATCGTATCGTGATGATTCGGGTCGACCGCGATCGCGCCGATCGATTGCACCGACTGCTTGTCGAACACCGGCTTGAACGTGGTGCCGCCATCGGTGGACTTCCACACGCCGCCGGTGGCTGCGCCGACATACATCGTCGTCTTGCCGTCTTTTTCCGCGATTGCATCGAGCGCGGCAATGCGGCCGCTCATCACCGCCGAACCGATATTGCGCGCGCCGAGGCCGGAGATCACGCCCGCGTCGAAGCGCGGTGCCGCATCTTTTGCGCTGACGCCAGCAGTAGCCACGGCCAGTGCAGCGGCGAGGACGGACATCGAGAATTTGTATACTTTGTTCATTGTCGTTGTCCTTGTTCTCACTTGGCGGGCTTGGTCGGGAACGCGAAGATCGCGTCATCGACGGGCAGATTCGCCGTCGCCTTTTCGATCGTCACCTCGGTGCCGCCATCGCCGTCGCCCTTGGTGTGCGAGTTGATCGCGAACGGAAAATACACGCCCTCGACCTGCTCGTAATCGCCGAAGTCGGTGATCTCCTCCGTTTCAGTGCCGCGCACCTTGCGCTGCGCGACCGTACGAATCTCGAGGAATTGGTCGGGATCCAGATACACGTAATCGACGTCGCCGCTCTTCAAGGTGACTTTCAATTTGTGCGCGTCGGTACCGTCGACGTCCTCGGTACCCAGATAGTCGATCTTGCTGCCCTTGGCCTTGTAGTCGATCAGCGGGCCGCTAATAGAAGCATCGTCGGCGATCGACTTGGCGTCTTCAGCGGAAATGCGCTGCGGATCCTTGCGTCCGCCGAACGGCGAGATGCTCCAGGCTTCCTTGCCATCCCAGGCGCGCACCTGGGTGAGGCCTTGCACGGTGGCTTCCGAGCGCGTCGAATCGGGCGCTTTCTGATACTGCGCGAAGTCCAGATCGAAATTGCCGCCGAAACGCAGGCGGCCTTCGAACTTGATCGACTTGATCGCCTGGATCTTGTCGAGGCCGCCGCGCGCCGCGGCGTTCTTCGCCACCAGTTCATCGACACTGAGCGCGTGCGCAGCGCCCATCGCCACGAGCGAAACCACACCAAACAGGAGCACAGCCTTCGTGCGCATGTGAAATTCCTTTGAGTTACGGGGCGCGGACGCGCGCCGCTGCGCAGATTAACTGGTTCGCGCCGCAGTGCGATAGGACGAAAGTCATGCCCCGGATGTAAAGAGCGACAAGTCCTCAGGTGTATCGACATCGACGGCGGCAGCCGGCATCGCCACCGTCGCGACGCTATCGGCATGCTGTCGCAGCAGCACACGCGCGCCCGCGTCGCCCTGCAGCAGCATGAGCTCGCCGAAATACGCGCGCGGAAACAGGCAAGGCGGTCCGAGCACGCCGCTGAATTGCGCGGCGATGATACGTTCCGGTAAAGCGGCGTACGCATCGGTGAGTCGACGCAATTCGGTCGCGCCGATCAACGGCTGATCGGCGAGCAGGATGATGGCGGCGCCAATCGTCGGCGCGAGTTGCGCAACGCCGCGGGCGATCGAGCCGCCCACGCCGTCCGCCCAGCGTACGTTAAACACGCAGGTGACAGAGAGATCGGCGACGCAGGCTTCCACAATTTCACGATGCGCGCCGGTCACGATCACGACGTTCGCGCTGACCGCCAGTGCGGCAAGCGCGGCGCGCCGCAAGAGCGGCACGCCGCCGATCGGCACAACAAGCTTCGCCGAGCCGAAGCGCTTCGCTTCGCCGGCGGCGAGAATGACGACAGCGATGCTCACGGATGAATCGACGTTGCCGTGCCAACAAGACTGCGGCCTTCGCGCCGATTGAGCACGCCGAGAATTTCCGCGCTGACCGCGAGCGCGATTTCCTCGGGCGTTTCCGCACCGATATCGAGTCCCGCCGGCGCATACAGGTGCGCGCCGTGGCGCGCGACGACCGCGCGCATGCGCTCGGCGCGTTCGCGCGAGCCGATCGCGCCGAGATACGCGAGCGGCGCGCGCGCCAATGCGTCGAGCCAATCACAATCGCGCTCAATGTTGAACGTCATGACCAATGCCGAGGAATGCTCATCGAACGACACCTTGTCCAGTATCGTCGCCGGCGCGGCCTTGATGAAATAGACAGCATCCGGCAGCCCGGGCGGCGGTTCTTGGCTGTCGATCAGCAGCGTCTTCCAGCCGAGCGCGCAGGCGCTGCGCGCCATGGCGACGGCGGCCGCGTTCGCGCCAATGATCGCGAGCGCGTGCGCGGGGCGCACGCTTTCGAACAGCACATCGCATGGGCCCTCCGCGGTGTCGATCCGTTCCGAATAGGCACATGGCCGCGGTGCGGACGTGCCGGTCGCGAGGATCGCGTCGGCGAGCGCGGCATCGTCGATGTCGCTCCAGGCCGCAGAGCCGTTCCAGATCAGCCGCCGCGGCCGCGGCTGCAACGCCACGCTGCCGCAGGCGTAAACCGTCGCCATGAATCCGGCTGTGCGCTGCGTGTGCATTTGCGCGAGTTGATCGAGAAACCGCGTGTCGGCGGATCGCGTCAGCGGCTCGATCAATACATCGAGTTCCCCACCGCAACCGGCTTCGAACAGCACATCGCCGGCGGACTCGTCGTTGTAGCGGGCGATTTCCGCAGCGTCGCTCGCGATGACTTTTTTCGCGCGCGCGATGATGTCGTTTTCAGGACAACCGCCGGACAGCGAACAGACCACGCGATCCTCACGCACCAGCATGCTCGCGCCGGCGCGGCGGAATGTCGAGCCCTGCGTGCGCACGATCGTGGCGAGTGCCGCGCGTTGCGCGAAATCCGCTGTTTCGAGTTCGCGCACGCCGGCGAGCAGACGCTGGAATTCGGACGCCGAGTTCATCGGTCGATCCTACCTGAAACGCTCAGGCCACTTCCGCGACATTCGCATCTTCGTGGGCCGCGCGATGGCGGCCTTCTTCCTTGGCGCGATACAGCAATTTATCGACGCGGCGCATCGTAGCGGGCAAATCCGCGTGCCGCTCCGGACGCAAGCTGACGGCGCCCAGACTGACGGTCACGTGCGATGCACACGCCGAGTCGGCATGTTCGATCTGCAAATGATCCACCGCGGCGAGCACCGAGCGCAGCAGCATCTGCGCGCCGGCGGGATCGAGTTCCGGCAGCACGAGTGCGAATTCCTCGCCGCCGTAGCGCGCGACCAGATCGGCGGGCCGCACGCACTGGCCGGCGACCGCTTGCGCCACCGCGCGCAGGCACTCATCGCCGAGCGCGTGGCCATAACGATCGTTGTAGCGTTTGAAGAAGTCCACATCGAGCAGTGCGAGCGTCAGCCAGGTGCCGTCACGCTGCGCACGCTTCCATTCCTGATCGAGCAGCGCGTCGAACTTGCGCCGATTCGCCACGCCGGTGAGACCGTCCTCGGTCGCCAGCCGCTCGAGTTTGTCGCGTGCGGCAACCAGATCCTGGGTGCGCGCAGCGACTTCCGTTTCCAGTTCGCGCGTGCGTGCGGCGAGCGCACGCACGCGCAGACGCACCGACGCGTAACCAACCAGCAGGATCAGCAGCGCATAACCCACGAATGCCCACCACGTCAGCCACGGCGCCGGTCGCACCGTGAAACGCAGGTCTACCGGTCCCGACACGACGCCCTGCGCGTCCTTGCCCCAAAGTTTGAACGCATAGTCGCCAGCGCCGAGATTGGTGTATTCCTTGGTGCCGGTAGTCGTCCACTCCGAGGGTTGCGCGTCGAAACCGTCGAGCTGATAGCGGTAGCGGATGCGTGACTCGTCGCCGTAGGCGAGCAACGCGCCCGAGAACGTCAGATTGCACTCGCGATATGACAGCACCTCGCCACCGGTCAGCGTACGCGCGCGTCCGGTCAGCTGCGCGCTGTCGATGCGCAGTGGCTTCGGCGCGAGATCTGGCTGCTCGTTGCGCGTATCGAACATCGCCAGGCCCTTGGCCGTACCCATCCAGATGCGCCCGGCCTTGTCGACGAAATGCGCGCCTTGCTGGCAGTCGCTGCTCGGCAGGCCGTCTTCGGTCGTGAACTGCTCCATGTCGAACGCCGCAGCGTCTTCGGCCGTTGCATGGCGCGCCTTCAGGCGCACGACGCCGCGTGTGGTGCACAGGTAGATGCGTCCGCTCTGGTCTGCGGCGATGCTGTGCACCGTATCGCTGGGCAGCGCCGGCGAGGTGTCAGTCGACCAGGTTTCCCAGCGCGCGTGCGCATCGTCCAGACGCAGACGCGACGCGCCACCGTTGAACGTGCCCGCCCACAGCCAGCGCACGCCGTCGGGATCAATCGTCGCCTGCAACGTCGAGACGTTTTCACTGAGCAAGCCGTCTGCCTTGCCGACAGGATGCCAGGCCTTGCCGTCGAAGCGCGCGATGCCGCGACGGGTGCTGGCCCAAAGCGTGGTCGTGCCGTCGCCGGCGGTTGTCTGCTCGATCTGGGTCACGATCTCGGCCGGCAAACCGTCGGCCATGTGATAGAACATCCAATGCTCGTGTTCGTAGCGGCCGAGGCCACCGCCATCGGTGCCGGCCCAGATCACGCTGCTGCCGTCGGCAGCCTTGGTTTCGAGCAGGTGGTAGACGCGCTGATTCGTCAGGCCCGTTGGGTCGAGCACGGTCCAGCGATCGTGTTCGAGCTTGCCGATGCCGCCGGCGAACGAGGCGACCCATAGGACGCGTGAACCGTCGGCCGCTCGTGTTTCCAGCAGCGAGAAAATGATGGCGCTGCGTAACGCCGTGGGGAGCTCCACGTTCTCGAAGCGCTGTCCGGCGAAACGCGCAAGGTGGCCGTCCGAGGTGCCGACCCAGATGGTTTCGCTGCCGTCGTCACCATCGCTGACCAGCGCCGAAGTGACCGCGCCGCTGGGCACGCCGACCGTTGCGTCGAACGCCGTCCAGAAATTCGGCGACAGGCGCACGATGCCGCCACCCCAGGTGCCGAGCCACAGCGTCTTCACTCCGCCGGGGGAAGTCGTTTCCAGCACTTTCCAGATCAGCCGCACCGGCAGACCGCTGTGCTCGTCATAAAGCGTGAAGCGCCCGTGCTCGAAGCGGATCAAGCCGCCTTCCGAGCCGATCCACAGCGCGGGCGAGCCGTCGCGCGCCGCGCTTTTCGTCAACACCTCCACATTGCTCGGCAAGCCCGAGCGCGTGTCGAGCAACGACCACTTGCCGCTTTCGCGCACGCCCATGCCGGCACCGTACGACGCGATCCAGAGCGCGTTGTCGCCGTGCAAACCCGGGCTCTCGACGATATCGTCGATGCGGCTGCCGAGCAGTTCGTGCGGCACCGGCACGCTCTCGAACTTGTCGCCGGAAAGACGCGCGAGTCCATTTGCAGTGCCGATGAGCAGCTCGCCGGCTTGCGTGCGGTACAACGCTTCGGTGTCCAGGCTCGGCAAGCCGGAATCCTTGCCGAACGCTTCGATGTGGCCGTCGCGCAAGTGCGCCACGCCTTTATCGGTGGCGATCCACAGCGCGTCGCCATCCACGAGCAGGCCGCGGATCAGATTGCTCGGCAAGCCGTCGTGCGTGTCCCAGGTCTGCCACTTGCCTTCGTGCAGCAGCGCGAGACCGCCGTCGAATGTGCCGAACCAGATTCCGCCGTCGTTGGCAAGGCGCATCGCGCGCGGATAGTTCGAGCGCATGCTGCGCGGCAGCGTCACGGTTTCCCAGGCATGGCCGTTGTAGCGTGCCGCGCCGTCCTGGGTCGCGGCCCAGACGAATCCACGCTGATCCACGAGCATATCGACGATGGTGTGTTGCGGCAGACCCGCGCGTTCGTCGAATACGACCCAGGGCAGACGCCCCGGCGGCGCCGGTTCGATGTTCAGGTGCGCCGTTTCAGCGGCAGCGGAATCCGGCTCGAGCGCAGTCGCAAGCGACGCGCAAGCGAGCAGCGACGCCGCCGCCACGCGTGCGATTGCTGCGAATCGTCTTACCCCGGCCACATCCCACCTGTTCGCTGGCTGCTTTCATCATACGCAACATTGCGCGGGAATTATGCAGCGGCCTTGCGCCGCAGGAACGCGTGCAGCGCACGCTCGCCGGCGACATGTTTCGTGCACTCGTAGCCGAGTGCGGAGACGTCCAGGTCGCGCCACAGGTTTTCGCCAGCACCGAGCACGACCGGCCGTATCGCCAGATGCAATTCGTCGATCAGCCGCGCGCGCAAGTACTCGCGTACGCTCGCGACGCCACCGCCGAGGCGCACGTCGAGTCCGCCCGCCGCTGCGCGCGCCTGCTCGAGCGCGGAATGAATGCCATCGGTCACGAAATGAAACACGGTGCCGCCGCGCATGGTCAGCGGCGGCCGCGCGTGATGCGTGAGCACGAACACCGGCACGTGGTACGGCGGCTCCTCGCCCCACCAGCCGCGCCAGCTTGCGTCCGGCCACGGCCCGCGCACCGGACCGAACATGTTGCGGCCGAGAATCCACGCGCCGATGCCGGCGAAGCCCTGCTCGGCCATCGCGTTGTCGACGCCGCTCTCGCCTTTACCTTGGCCGTACATCGTCTGAAACACGCGCGTCGGAAAAAACCATTCCATCAGTTCCGGCCCGCGCACGCCGAGCGGATTCTGCAGGTCCTGATCCGGACCCGCGGCATAACCATCGAGCGAGACACCGAAACTCTGCACGCGCAGTCTGGACATCGGTCAGAGACCTTCGATTCGCACTTTGTAGCGCGGCGGCTTGCACGGACAAGCCACAGTGTTCGCGCGCATCTGCTTGAGTTCCGCAGCATCATGAAAATCGACGTAAGGCGTGATGTCCAGCGTATCCGGCACCTTGGTCAACCGCTCGTCCTCGATCGTCTTGATGTATTTCTGCATGAACTCGTCATAGGCATCCCACTCGATGCCTTCGGCGCGCACCGCCGCCTGTTCGGCATGCAATGCGATCTGATGCGCCGTCAGATAGTGCAATCCGAGCAACTGGATCAGGGATTTCTCGACCGCCTCGTGCACGATCAGGAAACGATCCGTGTTCACCTTGCGGCGTTTGTAGACAAAGCTCTTCGGCATGTGCCGGTCGATGAAGATCGTGTGGCCATCGAGGCTGTAGCCCGCCAGATAAGGAATGTCATAGCCGCGTTCCAGATGAATGCGCGCGCGGATTGCCTTGACCGCGCGATCCATCATCTTCTCGCCGATCAGCCACTCTGGCCGATGCCCGGCGCGCCGCTTGACGTCCGGTGCGAACGCTTTGTGCACGGCAGGCTCACGCGCGGTGGTGTGCATCGCAGTACTCCTGATTTGGATTGCAGCCGATCATATAGGCAAGTCGTTAGTGATCACCAAAATGTACTTCCATGAACCACAAGCGCCAAGGGGTTGCTACAGTGCGGATCGAGCGAATCTGGCGCGAGGGTTGACGCAATGAAGCGAAGCGTACGTTCGTATTCGGCGCGATGGGTGACGATGCAATGCATTCATGGCGTGACGGCGTTTTTGCTGTGCACCGCCGCCGCGCAAGCCGGACCATTGCCCGAGCGACAAGCCGTGGCGATCACCGATGTGACGGTCGTCGACGTCGTGCGCGGGCAATCGAGCCGATCACGCACCGTCATCGTCGACAAGGGTCGCATCGTTGCTGTCGAACCTTCTGACCACGCCCAGATTCCGGCACCGGCGCAGCGCATCGATGGACGCGGGAAATTTTTGATCCCCGGCCTGGTCGACATGCACGTTCACTTCTTCAATCTTTCCTCGCACCGTGCGCCGAACGACTGGAGCTTTCCGCTGTACGTCGCCAATGGCGTCACGGCGGTGCGCGAAATGCGCGGCGACGCAGCGTCGATGGTGTTGGTGAAGCGCTGGCGCGACGCGCTCGACGCCGGCGAACTCATCGTGCCGCGGATACTTGCCGCCGGAATCCCGGTGTACGGAAAGTCAGCGCAGGACGCCACCCAGGAAGTCGATGCCGCCGCTGATGCGGGCGCCGATTTCATCAAGGTGTTCTCCGAAGTGCCGGCCGCACATTGGCGCGCGATCCTCGCCGCAGCGAAAGCGCGCGCGTTGCCCGTCGCGGGCCACGTGCCGGCAGAAGTATCCCTGCTCGACGCGGCAGCAGCGGGACAGCGCAGCAGCGAGCATCTGATGCAGGCCTACGAGGCGTGCTCGTCGATCGAAGCGCCACTGCTGGATGAACGCCGTGGTCTGCAAGGCGATGCGCTGGTTGAACGACGCGATGCCCAGGAGGCGCGCGTGCTGGCCGCGTTCGACGCAGGTGTTTGCCGGCGCGTCGCCAAAGCCCTTGCCGCCACCGGCCAGGCGCAAGTGCCGACCCTGGTGCTCGCGAACGAAGACACGATGGACCGCGCAGCGATGAGCGCCGATCCGCGCTGGCGCTACCTGCGCGCGGATGAGCACGCGCGTTGGCAAAAATTTGCCGCTGCGTACACGGCGCAGGACGCCGCGCTGGCGCAGCAACGCTGGCCGGTCGCAGGCCGGATCGTCGCCGCCCTGCACGCTGCCGGCGTTACTATCCTTGCCGGCACCGACTCGCCGATGCCGGGGGTTTATCCGGGCTTCTCATTGCACGAGGAGCTGGCTCTGCTGGTCGAGTCGGGACTGACGCCGGTGGCGGCCCTGCGCGCCGCGACACTCGCACCTGCCGAATTCCTCGGCATCGCGGCGACCAACGGCTCGGTCGCCGTCGGCAAGCGCGCCGACCTGGTGCTGCTCGACGCAGATCCGACCAAGGACATTCACAACACCCGGCGCATCAACGCCGTATTTCTCGATGGCCGCCTGCTGCGACGCGCGGACCTCGACGCCTTGCTGGAACAGGCGGCAACCGCGCAACGCTGATATTCTCAATGGCGCTTCGCCGGCGCACACTATGCGCATCAACGCCACGGAGCTAGGCCATGCAGAAGCGCATGCTCGGAACAAACGGACTGGAAGTTTCAGCCTTGGGCCTGGGCTGCATGGGCATGAGCTTCGCCTATGGCGCAGCGATGGAAAAGCCGGCAGCGATGGCCTTGTTGCGACAGGCGGTCGAAGCTGGGGTGACGTTGTTCGATACCGCCGAGGCGTACGGCCCGTTCAGCAACGAAGAACTGATCGGCGAAGCGTTGTCGCCGGTCCGCGATCAGGTCGTGATCGCGACCAAGTTCGGCTTCAAGGACGGCGATTCCAGCGCCGGTCTGGACAGCCGGCCGCAACACATCCGCGACGTCGCCGAGGCTTCGCTCAAACGCCTGCGCACCGACCATATCGATCTGTTCTACCAGCATCGCGTCGATCCGAACGTACCGATGGAAGATGTGGCGGGCGCGGTCAAGGATCTGATCGCCGCCGGCAAGGTCAGGCATTTCGGTTTGTCGGAGGCCAGCACGCAGTCGATCCGCCGTGCGCACGCCGTGCAGGCGGTCGCCGCGCTGCAAAGCGAATACTCACTGTGGTGGCGCGAGCCGGAAGCGGAAGTGCTGCCGCTGTGCGCGGAACTTGGTATCGGCTTCGTGCCGTTCAGTCCTCTCGGCAGGGGATTCCTGACCGGCAAGATCGACGAGAACACGACATTCGCCAAAGATGATTTCCGCAATCTCATTCCGCGTTTCTCGCCGCAAGCGCGCGCAGCGAACCAAGTGCTGATCGATCTGCTCGGCCGCATCGCGAGTGACAAACATGCCAGGCCCGCGCAAATCGCGCTGGCCTGGCTGCTGGCGCAGAAGCCATGGATCGTGCCGATTCCAGGAACGACCAAGCCGCAACGCCTGCGGGAAAATATCGGCGCGACCCAACTCACGCTAAGCGCAGAAGATCTGCGCCGGATCGACGCCGCGCTCGCCGAAATTAAAGTGCAGGGCGATCGTTACCCGCCGCACTTGGCGGCGCGCGCGGGCCGTTGAGGAACCCGCAAGGTCATCCGCCCACGACTTCGGGCGTTGAATGGCAAAGTCGTCCAGCGGAAGAGCCGGTAACGGACGCGCAATATCTCGCCACAGCTGGCGGAAACCCGATCAGGAGCAACAAAAAACAAAGGGCCGCAAGCATTACGCTGCTGCCCTTAATTTATTGGCTCCGAGACGGACTCGAACCGCCGACCCAGTGATTAACAGTTACTGTTTTCGCCGCGTCGTAGCACCGACTGAAATATTAATCAAAGCATCTGTTCCGCATATTACTGGGCTTTTTGCTGCTCTTTTTGTTACTATTCCTACGCGATTGTTTCCTGCATAGTTAATACACAGGAAATATTCAGAAGGTAGGCCAAACGTTATTTGGTCCGAAGGGGAAAAGCGCATGAAGGCCTATAGCAAGCCTCAGCGGGGCCGCCGCCCGGCAGCAAAAACTCAGCGCGTGAAGCTCACGGATGCATTCTGCAAGTCCGCGACAGTGCGCGAGGGTCAGCATGCCTCGCTCTACACCGACAGCGTCACGCGAGGGTTCTGCTTGCTCGTGACGGAGAATGGCAGCAAGAGCTTCGCGGTGAGCTACACGCTGCGCGAGGGCGACGAAATCGGCAAACAAAGGCGTATGGTGCTCGGTCCGTATCTTGGTCGCGATGGCAAAGCAGTTGAGACTTACCGCATTGAAGCCGTGAAAGTCATCGGGCGCGCCGCACGTGGTGACGATGCCGCATCGAAGCGGCAGGCGCAGCGCAAGGGTCTAACGGTCGGTGAGCTAGTGGAGAAGTACATGCACGAGCATGCGCCGAAGAAACGGAGCGGCGATGTGGATCGCCAGCGGTTCGCGCGCTATGTGCTCCCCGCATGGAAAAGTCGAAAAGCGGCAAGCATCACGCGTGGCGAAATCAACGCGCTGCTCGTACCGATTGAACACGGCGACAAGAACCACCCGCCGCGTCCGGCTGAAGCGATGTGCCTACTTGCACTAATCAAGAAACTCTACGCCTTCGGTCTCGACGCAGAAGTGGTCGCACACCACCCGTGCGTGCGGATGAAGATTCAGACACAGCGTAAGGTACGCGAGCGCGAACTCATAAATAAACCGGCCGACCTGCGCTCGTTCTGGACAATCACGACTTCCAAATACATGCCGGCAAATTACGCGGCGGCGCTTCGTTTCCAGTTGCTCAGCGGTACTCGGCCAAACGAGACCGTTGGCATGACTTGGCGCGAACTGAACCTGGAAGCGAACGAATGGACGATGCCCGCCGCACGGATCAAGAACAAGCGCGAGTTCTTGATTCCTCTAACTCCTACGCTGCGCGAGATCATAGACGCGCAGCCGCAGGAGACTGAATACGTGTTCCCGGCGGAGCAAGGCGGCAAGTACAGCGACAAGATGCGCCGCGTCCTGCTCACGCGCGCGATTGACGCCTACCGGGCCGAAGGCGGCAGTCTCGAAACCTTTACGCCGCACGATCTGCGTCGCACCGCCGAAACGGCGATGGCCGCTGCCGGTGTATACAAGGAATATCGCGATCGCGTTCTAAACCACGTCGATAGCAGCGTCGGCGGCAAGAACTACAACAAACACGACTTTAAGGTTGAGAAGCGCACCGCGCTCGAAACGCTCGAACGGTATCTCGACAATGCGCGCAATGCGAAGAAAGTCAACGTGACTGCAATCCGGCGGAAGGGAAGCTGACACTATGGGTTCTCGAAAGCTGCCGCGTATCCCCAAAGACGCAATTCCAAACATCCTGCAGGATGCGGCAAAGAAAATAGAACGTGGCGAACCATTGCTCGTCGGCCGGAGTCGGATCGGTGACCCATACCTGGAAGGCGCCATCGTCGCGACTGTGCTGCGCGCCGTTGCTGCCGCCCTTGCCGAGGGTAAGGATGAGATCAAGCTCAACCTAAAGGAACTGTACGGCGAGGGATCAATGCCGGAGCATCATCTGGTAAAACTGAAAAGATTCGAGGAAGCCTTCGCGAAACATGGAGGCAATAAGACAGCAGCATTCAAAGCCATGGCGAGGAAAGCACCTTTGGCCTCTAGCGGCAAACAGCGAACGTATCTCGCTTTTCAGCAAGATCATAAGCGTGCACTTAAAGCCCAGCGCGATAGGTGGAGGCGCGCATATCTATCAGGCCAATGGCCGAATTTCCCTGGCTCAGCCTGGCGGATGACCGACTCGGAAATTGAAGCCCAGATATTGGCGGACAAAATGACCGATGCTTCAAGCGCGCGAACTAATTTGCATGCGCGTCGAAATGCCGAATTGCAAGTCATTCGCGATCTCACCGGCTGGAAAACTCTTCCGCAACGGAAAGGGGACAAATCTCCCCCCTCGTGATTTGTCCCCCTGCAGATTGTTTAGCTATGCCCCGTTTTCCGCACAACGAGGCAACGCAATGACAACGACATGCAATACCAAATCCCCCCGGTACAGTCTTCGCCCCTCTAACAAAATCGAGTCTGTGCAACCCGGACACGAGGACTACTCGCTTCCGCGCACACGCTCCGTGCTTGACGACTACGTGTCGCGCTCGGAGTTGGCCAAACAGCTCGGACACCGTAGCACTCGTACCTTGGAGATGTGGGCTCACCGGGGCATCGGGCCCCGCGTAACGATTCTTTCGAAAAGGGCAATGTATGCCTATGACGACATTGCCGCATGGGTCGAAGCACAGCGCGCGAAATCCGAAGCCCGCTTTGCGCCACGGGGAGGTGTGTAATGAAACCCAGCTACTACCTCTTGCTCCATCTCCAGGTACCGCACGACCTTGATGATGCGTTGGCTATATCGAGTATTTTCCGTGTGATCTTAAGAGGTGTGTACGATTCCTATGACGATGCCGAGTCCGAGGCGATGATCGATGTGGCGCGGAGACCTGACCATAGCGTTCGTGGTTACACGATCGTAGAAAGGTGATCTAACTGTCGCGCTACTCAGCACCAGCGCTTCTCCGCAAATAAAAAGGCGCCCGCTTTTTACGGGGCGCCTTAAAGGTACACAAATGGATATTGCAACAGATTATTTGTCGTCTGAGACGCGTGGCGCAGTGCCGCATGCAAAGACTAGCGGGACGAAGGAAATTCAAACCGGCAATATTCCCGCCGAACTCAAGCAGCTTGCGCAATGGGTCTGCTGGAAAAACGAAGGCTTGCCGAATGGCAAATACACAAAAGTTCCGCGCGATCCGCGAACGTTGCGGCCCGCATCTGTAAGCGATCCGGCGACATGGCACGATTTCCAGACGGCAGTTGACGCGGCGCGCACTCAGCATTTCGACGGTGTCGGCTTTGTGTTAACCCAGTCCGACCCGTACTGCATCATTGACCTAGACGACAAACCCGACAATCCACCTGATGAGGCTGATCGCAGGACGCAATTTGCGCTTTTCGAAAAGTGCCAAACTTATATTGAGCGAAGCCCCTCCGGTCGCGGCTGCCATATTGTCTTGCGTGGCAAGGTTCCGCATGGCCTCAAACGCGGAAGTATAGAAATATACTCCAGCTTGCGATACATGACTTTCACAGGCGACGTGGCCAAGGCGGCACCGATAGCGGATGGTCAGGATATTCTTGACCAGATTATCCCGCTCATGTCACCGCAAACCTCGAATTCGGCAGCGCTTGAATTCAACGAGCCAATATTGCTCGATGCCGAGGTTGATGAGATGGCGCAGAACGCTGCGAACGGTGCGAAGTACATTGAGTTGTGCAACATCGGCTCCGTACGCGCTCATCCATTCGGCCCACCTGTTTGGGACCAGGATCGCGTACTCGCTGGCTGTAAGGCACTTGGCTATCCATCGCAGTCCGAGGCCGATCTTGCGCTATTGTCGATGATTTGCTTTTACACGCGGTCAAATGAACAGGCTAAACGCCTGTTCCGCTACAGCGGACTCGGGCAGCGCCCGAAGGCGAGCGCTGACGATCGCTACCTCGATCGCACGATTTTGAAAGTGCGGTCAGGGCAGCCGACAAACGCGGAAATGCAGGCGGCTAAGGACAGCGTCACCGCGATTATGACCTTAAATGGCGCAGGGGCCGCACGCGCGCCCCTGCGGGGCAATGGATTTGTCTGGGGTGACGACATGACGGGTCCGGACAAGCTACGCTCGACAGAGTGGTGCATCCACAAGATGCTCCCGACCGAGTGCACTGCATTGATCTTTGGGCCATGGGGCACATGCAAGACTTTCGTGACCCTCGACATGGCCGAATGCATAGCCAACGGCATGCCGTGGCACGGCAAGAGGACGCAGCAAGGCACGGTCTTATACCTTGCCGGCGAGGGCGAAGGCGGCTTTGCGCGCCGCATGCGCGCATGGGAGATCGCCAACAATGGGCACAGCAAAAACATTGCGTTTTGCGAGATGCCGAACCTGCGCGACGCTGGCGATTTTGCGATCGTAATCGCTAGCGTCGAACGCATGGCCGCGGAGCGCGGCCCGCCACGTGTCATCGTGCTCGATACGTTGTTCACTGCACTGCATGGTGCTGACGAAAACAGCGGCAAGGACATGGGCGCGCTATTTGCTCGTATGCGCGAATTGCGGCAGCGATTCCGCTGCGCCGTTATCGCCGTGCATCACACCGGATATGAAGGGACTCGTGCGCGCGGACATAGCTCTATGCCGTCCGGTGTAGACGTGCAATTTATGCTCACGGTGACGGGCGGCAAGGAGGCGGATTTCAAGACACTGGAACTCACAAACCCGAAACAAAAAGATGGCAGCACGCACCCGGCCATTGTTCTCACGACCGAACCGGTTGACCTGGTCGGTCTGGTCGATGCCGACGGGCA
>Ga0207680_10000446_pt1 | contig 19524 bp, 15 predicted proteins | sample KBSS23metaG_FD_184321 | JGI IMG/M metagenome (GOLD analysis project Ga0207680, IMG submission 184321) | Switchgrass rhizosphere microbial communities from Kellogg Biological Station, Michigan, USA - KBS S2-3 metaG (SPAdes) (version 2) | ecosystem: Host-associated > Plants > Roots > Rhizosphere...
ACGCGATTACTTGCGCCGCTTCGCCCGCGGATGCGCGGCGTCGTAGACGCGCGCGAGGTGCTGGAAATCCAGATGCGTATAGATCTGTGTCGTGCCGATATCGGCATGGCCGAGCAGTTCCTGCACCGCACGCAGATCGCCGGAAGACTCCAGCACGTGACTGGCACAGGAATGGCGCAGCAAATGCGGATAGACGCGCTTCCATACGCCTTGGTCCTTGGCGCGACGCTTCAGGCGCGCGCGCACGCCGGCCGGCGAGAGCGGCTGGCCGAGGCGACCGCGCACGAGCGGATCGTCGGCGCCGGGACGATCCTGCTCGCGCAGGGCTTGCAGCGCCACGATCGCTTTGGCACCGACCGGCACGATGCGCGTTTTGCTGCCCTTGCCGGTAACCCGGATCAGGCCTTCGGCCAGATCCAGATCGCGCCAGCGCACACCGGTCAGTTCCGACACGCGCAAACCGGAGGAATATAAAAGCTCCAGCAGCGCACGATCGCGCACGGCTTCCGCGTCGTCAGTGGAAAAATCGAGCAGCGCCGAGACTTCGTCGACGTCGAGCACCTGCGGCAACTTGCGCGGCGATTTCGGCGAGCGCACGCCGAGCGCAGGATTCGCCACCGCTTCGCCCTCGCGTGCGAGCCAGCGGTAGAAGCTGCGGTACGCCGAGAGCATGTCGCGCAAGCTGCCAGGCGCCAGCCCACTGCGATGCGCCTTGGCAATGAAGCCCTGGATCTGGTCGGTATGCACGTCGCGCCAGCGCGTGACGTGCAGCGTTTCCAGCTGCGCGCACAGCTGGTTCAGCGAACGCGTGTAGTTGCTGAGCGTCGCCGGTGAATAGCGTTTCTCATTGCGCAGGTAGTCGCCGAATTGCGCGATGGCTGCCTGCAGCGTTGCGGCGTTCATCTCATTGCGGATCGAAGCGCGCGACCGCCGCGCCGATCGCTTCGGCGATCAGACGCACGAACACCGTACCCATGCCCGGATGGAAGCGGTTCGGATCATCGCTGCCGATGGCGAGCATGCCGGCGCCGTCGAGCGGCACCAGTACGCTGGAGCGCACATCGCCCGCATGTGCGCCGAACAGGAAATCGAGTTTGTCCGGCAACAGCCGGCCGCACAGCGGTTCGCCGTTATTGAGGAACTCGGCGAATGCCGGCAGCTCGTTCGCGCCGCTCGGCGCGCTGATCAGCCATTCCGCGATGGGCAGATCGGTACTCGGCGCGCGGAACAGCACGAGGCGCACCTGGTTGCTGTGGAAATCCTCGGTCAGCATCGCCATCACGCGGCGCACGCAGTCGCCGAACGTGCGCTCGCGCATCAGCGCCAGCGCCAGCGCATGCACGCGGATCATCAGCTGCTCGTTCTCCTGCGCGATGTCGACCAACTCGCGCAGGCGCAGGCCCAGCTCGCGATTCTTGTCGCGCAGCGCCTCGAGCTGGTAGCTCGCGAGTGAAGTGGTTGCGCCCTGGTCGCGCGGCACCATCAACGACAGCGCGATATCCGGATATTCGCTCAAGAATTCCGGATGACGGCGCAGGAAGCTCGCCACTTCGATCGGATTCAGTCCGTCCTTGACGGCGGTGTCGCTCATATTTCGATTTCTCCCTCGAACACGAATTGCGCCGGGCCGGTCATCCAGACCGGTTGGCCTTCCCCGTTCCAGCGGATCTGCAGTTCGCCGCCGGGGAGCACCACGCTCACTTCGGCGTCGAGTTTGCCACGCCGGCGCAGAACTGCAACCGCGGCGCAGGCACCGCTGCCGCAGGCCAATGTTTCGCCGACGCCGCGTTCGCACACGCGCAGGCGCAGGCGTGTGCCATCGACGATCTGCGCAAAACCGACATTGCAGCCTTGTGGAAAACAGGCATTTGTGGACAACGCCGCACCGAGCGTATCAAGCGGCGCCGACGCGACGTCGCTCACCTCGATCACCGCATGCGGGTTGCCCATCGACACGGCGCCGAATTCGACGTCGTCATCGTTGATCATGAGCCAGAGCGGATCGCTCGCGGCCATGCGCAGCGGAATCTCCGCTGGAGCAAAGCGCGGCACGCCCATGTCCACGCGCACGCGGCCGTCGGCGAGCAACTCGACGCCGACCGGCCCGGACGGGCTTTGCAGCCGCGCCGCGCCGACGCCGAGGGCCCCAGCACGATGCAGCCACGCGGCGACACAGCGCACGCCGTTGCCGCATTGCAGGGCTTTGGAGCCGTCGGTGTTGTAAATGTCGTAAGCAAACGCACAGCTCGCATCATCGCGTGTCGATTCAATCGTCAACAGCTGATCGAATCCGACGCCGAAGTGGCGGTCGCCGATTCCCGCAATTTGCGCCGCGCTCAACGCCAGCACTCGCGCGCGGCAATCGACCAGCACGAAATCGTTGCCGATACCGTGCATCTTGCTGAAGCGCAATTTCATTTACGGCTGCTTGGCGGCATCCTGACTCGGGGATTTTTCCGGCTGCGCCGGCGCGGCTGGCGGATTCTTGTCGGGCAGGACTAAAGGGCCTTTGTTGCCGCACGCGGCGAGGCAGGCGCACAGCGCCAGGAACAACGCGATATGAATTCGACGCATGACCATTCCCGATTTGAACCACTGGCAAGTATATCGCCTCGCAAGTGCAGAGCTTCCACTCGGCCTGCGGCCGAGCGGGTTACTTTTTGCCATTGCCCAAAAAAGTAACCAAAAAGGCTAGGCGCCGACCGCGGTGTTCCGATTCGCTCGGCGAATCGGAATGCCCTGCGATGCTCGGCACCGCAAACGGCGCCCTCAAATCTGCTGACACGTCAATCCCTGGACTGCGCTTTCTCGAGCTTAAAGCTCGTGCAGACTGCCGACCCTGTTCGGCCGAGTGCTGATTGGAACCTTCATCCCATCGCAGTGCCTTTGTGCAGCTGATCCTGTGGGATGCTCGTTTTACGTGCTTTCTTTCGGTGACCTTTCTTTGCACGAGCAAAGAAAGGTCACCCGCGCCGCGAAGCGGCACGGAAGCATTGCTTTGAGAGGTCACCCGCGCCGCGAAGCGGCACGGAAGCTCTGCTTTGAGAGGGTACCCGCGCCGCGAAGCGGCACGGAAGCTTTTGCTCTGGAGGCGGGCGGACCTGAAGCCCTGCTTTCGGAGCCAGAGCCGCTACAGTGGCACCAAATTCGCGTAAGCGACCACCAGCCATTTCGCGCCCGCATTTTCGAAATTCACCTGCACGCGCGCGTGCGCACCGCCGCCTTCGGCATCGATGACGACGCCTTCGCCGAAGCTGGCATGGTGGACGCGCTGGCCGAGCTTGATCGGCGCCGCATCGCCGCCGTCGTCGATGAAGCGGCCGGCATACATGGGCCGCGTGACCTGCACGCGCGGTCGCACTTCGTGCAGCAGTTCGCGCGGCAGCTCGTGCAGGAAGCGCGAAGGCCGGTTGTAGGTTTCCGCGCCGTGCAGACGGCGTGATTCGGCGTACGCGAGCACGAGCGTCTGCCGCGCGCGCGTGATGCCGACGTAGGCGAGGCGCCGTTCCTCCTCGAGACGGCCCGGTTCATCGAGCGACTTCTGGCTCGGAAACAAACCGTCTTCGAGGCCGACGAGGAACACCAGCGGGAATTCCAGACCCTTCGCCGAGTGCAAGGTCATGAGCTGCGCGCAATCTTCCCAGGCTTCGCCTTGGGTCTCGCCGGCTTCGAGCGCGGCATGCGCGAGGAATGCGGTGAGTTCGGAGAATTTTGCCTCGATATCTTCCGGCGTGCGCTCGAAACGGCTGGCCACATTGACGAGTTCGTCGAGGTTCTCTACACGCGACTCCGCGCTGCCGCGCGAGTCGGCTTCGTAAAAGTCGCGCAGACCGCTGCGTTGGATCGCGTGGTCGATTTGCTCAGCCAACGGCAACGCGTCGCCGTCCGCCATGCAGGCTTTCGACAGCTCGTCAATCAGGGTGAGAAACGCCTTCAGAGCATTCTTCGCGCGACCGGCGAGGCCAGCGCCGGCGTGTTCATGCAGCGCCGCATCCCATAGCGAACTTTTCTGCGCGCGGGCGCGCTGACGCAGCGTGTCGAGCGTGCGTTCGCCGATGCCGCGCGGCGGCGTGTTGACGCAGCGCTCGAACGCGCTGTCGTCGTGGCGGTTCGCAACCAGGCGCAAATAGGCGAGCGCGTCCTTGATCTCGGCGCGATCGAAGAAGCGCAGGCCGCCGTAGACGCGGTAGCGGATGTCGTGCTGGATCAGCTGTTCCTCGAAGTTGCGCGATTGCGCGTTCGAGCGGTACAGCACCGCGCAATCGCTCGCGCGTCCGCCGTGTTGCATATGTTCGCGGATGCGCTCGATGACGAAGCGCGCTTCGTCCTGTTCGTTGTAGGCCGCGTACAGCGCGATCGCCGCGCCGGGTTCGCCGGCCGTCCACAACTGCTTGCCGAGTCGGTGCGGATTGTTGGCGATGATCGCGTTCGCCGCCTGCAGGATGTTGCCGGTGGAACGGTAGTTCTGTTCGAGGCGAATCGTGGTGGCGTTCGGAAAATCACGCAGGAAGTGCTGCACGTTCTCCACGCGCGCGCCGCGCCAGCCGTAGATTGCCTGATCGTCGTCGCCGACGACGAACACCTGTCCGGTCGTGCCGGCGAGTACGCGGATCCATGCATATTGGATCGTGTTGGTGTCCTGGAATTCGTCGATCAGCAGGTGTCGATAGCGGTTGCGATAATGCTCGAGCAACGCCGCATCATGGAGCCACAGTTCGTGCGAGCGCAGCAGCAGTTCGGCGAAATCGACGAGGCCGGAACGCTGACACGCCTCTTCGTACGCGCGGTAGATGTCGAGCAGCGTGCGCGTCAGCGGATCGCCGTGCTGTGCGAACGCGTCGGGCCGCTTGCCTTCATCTTTCGCGGCATTGATGAACCAAGCGGCCTGGCGCGGCGGAAAACGCGCCTCGTCCAGACCAAGCGCGACGATCACGCGCTTGATCACGCGCTGCTGGTCGTCGCTGTCGAGAATCTGGAACGTTTCCGGCAGCTTCGCTTCGCGCCAATGCTGGCGCAGCAGACGATGGGCGATGCCGTGGAACGTGCCGACCGTGAGTCCGCGCGTGCCCTGCGCGATCAGGGTGTCGCAGCGCGCGCGCATTTCGCCGGCCGCCTTGTTCGTGAACGTGACCGCAAGGATCGACCACGGCGACGCGTGCTCGACTTCGAGCAGCCAGCCGATGCGGTGCGTCAGCACGCGCGTCTTGCCCGAGCCGGCGCCGGCCAGAACGAGATAGTGGCCGGGCGGAGCGCTTACCGCCTGGCGCTGGGCGGGGTTGAGATCATTGAGCAGGTACGAGACATCCATGGTGCAATTGTAAGCGGTGGGCGCTGCGCTGAGCCGTGGCAACAGCGCGATCGCGCGTGCAACTTCCGCGGCATTTGGGCAATCTGTTGTGCATGCGGATGTTGCGAGGTCATGGATGCGACAGCTTCTGGCGTTATCCCTGCTGATAATTGCGTTGCCGCTGCGCGCGGAAACACCGCACTACGCGGTGATATTCGACGCGCCGAATCAGCGCGTGAATGTGCGGCTGTGCCTGGCTGAGGCGCATGCGCATGTCCGTTTTGCCGCCGACTCGGAATGGGCCATGCGCTTCGTCGGCGACGTACGCCGCGGCGGGGGTAGTTCCCCGGATGCGAACGACAGTGGCTGGACCGCGGCGGATTGGCGCGCCGGCGAATGTCTGAGCTATCGCGCGGACATCGGCGCCATCGCCGCGCAGCACAAGCAGGACATCGGCTGGAAACTGGGGCAAGATCTCGTCTCGGCGCCGCAACTTTGGCTGCTGCGCGTCGACGGCGACGATGCAGATGGCGCCGACATCGACGTCGCGATGCCGGCCGGCTGGTCGATCTCGGCGCCTTGGCACGAACAGGCGCGCAACGGAAAAAGTATACGTTTTCATATTCCGCACACGCCGCCGGATTGGGCGGCGGCCGTCGCGTTCGGCCATTTCGAGGAAGAGCGCATCGCGCTGCCGGGCGGGCGCTTGCGGCTCGTCGCGCTGCACGGCATCGACCCGGACCAGAAGGAAAAATTGCGCGCCTGGCTCACGCGCGTGTCGCGCGCCGTGCTCAGCGCCTATGGCCGCTTGCCATTGCCCGACGTGCAGGTGCTGATGATTCCGGTCACTTCGCATCACGGTGAAGCAGTGGTGTTCGGCCAATCCGTACGCGGGCAGGGCAACGCGCTGCATCTGCTCGTCGACCCGGCACAGCCAGCGACCGAGTTCGACAAAGGCTGGGTCGCCGTGCACGAGCTTTCGCACCTCATGCATCCGTATCTCGGTGATCGCGGCAGCTGGCTCGCCGAAGGGCTGGCGACGTATTACCAGAACGTGTTGCGCGCGCGCTCAGGCATGTTGACTTCGAAGCAGGCCTGGGATCGCCTGCGTGAAGGCTTCGCCGACGCCGCGAATATGCGCGATGCAGATACGCTGGAGCAGGCCGCGGCGAACATGCACGAGACGCACGCGTTCCGCCGCGTGTACTGGGCGGGCGCGGCGTACTGGCTCACGGTCGATCGCGACTTGCGCCGTGCCAGTGGCGGCAAGCTCGACATGGAAACGGCGCTGTCGCGTTTCCGCGATCGCTGCCTGCCGGCCTACACCGATTGGCGGCCGGAGGATTTCGTCGCGAAACTCGACGAACTGCTCGGCGTGCAGACGTTTACCTTGCGCTACCGCGAGTTCGCGGCGATGAAGCAGTTTCCGGATTGGAAGAAGCTCTATGCCGAGCTGGGCATTCGCGACGACGGCGCGCGCCTGCGATTCGACGCTAGAGCGCGCGACGCGAAATGGCGCGATGCCATCATGAGAACGTCGTCACTCGATCAGCTTCACGCCCGGTAGTTTCAACACGTAATCCGCACCCATCAACAACGATGGCGTGAAATAGCCGCCACCGAGCCGGCCGAGGCGCTGCAACAGGTGCTCAGCGATGCCGAGCGACGCGGTTACGGTGAGGTCGTAGCTGTTGGGTGTGACGAGCGCGAGTTTCGCTTCCTGGCCCGCGGCGTTGCGCACTTCGCCCCAGACGTAGCAGTCGGATTTTTCGCGGCGCTGCTCGGACGGGCCCGGGTTCGTGCGCTCGATCTTGCGCTTCATGTAGTCCTGCACGATTTTCAGACCCAGCAGCGGCTGGATGTGGCGCATCCAGCTCATGCGCGCAATCGTCTTCGGCGGCAATGTCATGTAGGTCTCGATGTTGGGTATCCCGGTGGAGATGTATGCCGTAAAGACATCGCCCCACGGAATCGTCATCGCGCTACGCGGCTTGCCGTCGCGCAGAAAATCGCGGTGTTTCCACGCCAGCGGCACGTCGGTCAATTCGCCATTGATGCGCGCGCGGCCGCCGCGGCCCATGCCTTCCACGCTGGTCTTGGCCGTGCCCGGACTTGGGCCGCCACCGGCTTCGAAAGCGAGCGTCAGGTGGGTCGCGTCGGGCAGTCGCCGTTTCAATAGTGCAGCCAGACAATCCGTCGGCACCACGTCGAAACCGGAACCCGGCATCACGACCGTGCCCTGGGTTTTCGCGCGCGCATCGGCGCGATGGCAGGCCTCGAACACGTCGACTTCGCCGGTGATGTCCAGGTAATGCACATTACGATCGAGGCAGGCTTTGAGCATCGGTGCGCTGGTGCGCGAAAACGGACCCGCGCAATGCAGCACGACTGCGACTCCGTCGAGATTGCGCGCAACTTCGTCCGCATTGTCGAGTTCGAACACGCGACACGGCAACGAGAGTTCATCGGCCAGTGCGCTGATCGCATCACGCTGGCGTCCGCCCAGCAAGGCTTTCAGCCCGCGTTTGGCCGCTTCGTGCGCGATCAATTTTCCGGTGTAGCCATTCGCACCATAGATAAGCAGCTGGCTCATGCAGGTCCTCCACCGCGCACGGTGTCTACGAGTTTGCGGAAGAACATCTCCGGGAAAAAGCGCTTGAGCCGCCAACGCAGTGGTTCGTGTTTCGTCGGCAGGATCAGGAACTCGCCGCGCTGCATGCTGCGGTAGATTTTCGCGGCGACGGCATCGGCGTTGTCGCCGGAAGTATTCATCAGCTTCTGCGCCAGCGCCTTATCGCGCTGAGGTGCGCGCGAACTGTCCATCAGGTTTGTCGGAAAAAATGCCGGGCACACGACCGACACTTTTACCGCACTGCGGGCGACGGCGAGTTCGCCGCGCAACGTTTCCGACAATGAGATCACGGCGGCCTTGCTTGCCGAGTACGCACCCATGCGCGGCGCGTGCGCAATGCCGGCGAACGAGGCAATGTTGACGAGGTGGCCGCCGCCCTGTTCGAGCAGCACGGGCAGGAACGCCTTGCAACCGCGCACGACGCCCATCAAATTGATGTTCAGCGTCCAACGCCAGTCATCGAGTGTGGTTTCCGCGACACTGCCCGCCGCAGCGACACCGGCATTGTTGACCACAACATCGACGCCGTCCCAAGCGGCGAGCACTTCGTCGCGCAGCGCCTCCATCGAAGCGTCGTCGCCGACGTCGACCTGCAACGCCATCGCGCCGACGCCGAATTCCGTGATCAGGCGCGCGGTGTCTTCCGCGCGCTCGCGGCGGATGTCCGCGCAGGCCACGCGCCAGCCGTTTTCAGCGAAACAGAACGCGAGGGCGCGGCCGAGCCCGCTGCCGGCGCCGGTAATGAGCACGCGTCGTTGATCCACGTGACGGCCCCTTGTTTATGATGGCGCATCTTAGCCTGAGCCAAGGTTGCGTGCGATGGATGCGAAGCAGCTGTTCGATCTGCGCGGCAAGACCGCGCTCGTCACCGGTGCCACGCGCGGCATTGGCCTGGCCACCGCGCAATTGCTCGCGCATCATGGCGCGCAGGTGGTCGTGTCGAGCCGGCGCCAGGATGCCTGCGATGCCGCCGCGGAGCAGATCCGCGCCGTTGGCGGCAAAGCCATCGCGATCGCCGCGCATATCGGCGAAGCGCAAGCAATCGATGCCTTGTTCGCGAAACTCGCCGAGCAGCAACTTGCGCTCGACATTCTCGTCAACAACGCCGCCACGAATCCGTATTTCGGGCCGATGCTGGACATGGACCTGGCTGCGTTCGACAAGACGGTCGAGGTCAACATCCGCGGCTATTTCCAGACGACGCGCAGAGCCGCGCAGATGATGCGCGAGCGCGGCGGCGCGATCGTCAACGTGGCTTCCGTGAACGGCCGCCGCGCGGCGCCGGGGCAAGGCGTGTACTCGATGACGAAAGCCGCGATCATTTCGCTGACCGAGGGCTTCGCAAAAGAACTCGCCGCCTTGCAGATCCGCGTCAACGCCGTGCTGCCAGGCCTTACCGATACGAAGTTCGCGAGCGCGTTGACGCAGAATCCGGATATCCTGAAAACCATGCTGCGCCTGATTCCGCTCGGTCGCGTCGCCGACCCAAACGAAATCGCGCCGATGATCGCGTTCCTGTGCTCGCCCGCGGCGAGCTACATCACGGGGGCGAGCTTTGCGGTGGATGGCGGCTATCTGGCTTGAGCTGCCGTTTTGTGCAAGGACGCAAAGTATAAATGTGTACACAGCAGGCAAAAAAATGCCCCGAAGGTTAGGGGGGCCTTCGGGGCGGGGGTCGAAGACCAACCTGGGGAGGGATCGGTCTTCGCGGGTCTACTCAGGGAGGTGAGCAAACCAGGCGCCGTTGCGCGCGCCTGAGAACTTAGATGTGGCGATGCAGGAAAAGTTCAAGAGCGCGATTTTTGCGCTGCATACGAATTCAGTTTTGATTCATCGGCTGGTTTTTCAAGAGCTTGTCGGTGAGCCGGCGGTGGCAGCATTACTTTTGACAGGGTGCTTGCCCTGTCTTCGCCGTCGAAACGTCAATGCGCTTCGTCCCAGTTATCGCCCGCCCCAACATCGACCACCAGTGGCACTGCGAGTTCGGCCGCCGCGGCCATGCGCTCGCGCACGCCGCTTTCGATCTGCACAACCCGGTCTTCACGCACTTCGAACACGAGTTCGTCGTGCACCTGCATGATCATGCGCGCCTCGTCACGCAGTGACTGCAGCCATGCGTCGACGACAATCATCGCGCGCTTAATGATGTCCGCGGCGGTGCCCTGCATCGGTGCGTTGATCGCAGCGCGCTCCGCGCCGGCGCGCAAGCCCTGATTGCGCGAATTGATTTCATACAGATACAGACGCCGGCCGAACAGCGTTTCGACGTAGCCGTCGCGATGTGCCTGTTCGCGCGTCGTATTCATGAACGCCTGCACGCCGGGATAGCGGTCGAAGTAGCGTTTCATGTAGCCGCCCGCTTCGCTGCGGTCGATGCCGAGCTGGCGCGCGAGGCCGAATGCGCTCATGCCGTACATCAGGCCGAAATTGATTGCTTTCGCGGCGCGGCGCTGGTTCGCGTCGATTTGCTCCGGCGGCACGCCGAACACTTCGGCAGCGGTGGCGCGGTGCACGTCTTGATTGCCGTGGAAAGCGGCGAGCAGACCGGCGTCCCCGGACAGGTGCGCCATGATGCGCAGTTCGATCTGCGAGTAGTCGGCGGCGAGAATCCGGTAACCGGGCGGCGCGATGAAGGCCTGACGAATACGTCGGCCTTCTTCGGTGCGGATCGGAATGTTCTGCAGATTCGGCTCGTTCGACGATAGACGCCCGGTCGCGGCGACGGCCTGGTGATAGCTCGTGTGCACGCGCCCGCTGCGCGGATTGACGTGCTCGGCCAGTTTGTCGGTGTACGTGGAGCGCAACTTGGCCAGCGAGCGGTAATCGAGAATCAGGCGCGGCAGTTCATGCTGGTCGGCGAGCGCTTCGAGCGCTTCCTCGTTGGTTGAGGGCTGGCCGCTCGGCGTCTTGAACGTCGCCGGCAATTTCAGTTCATCGTAAAGCAGTTGCTGCAACTGCTTCGGCGAGTCGAGGCTGAAATGTCGCCCGGCCATGCCGAATGCGCGCTGCTGCAGCTCGAGCATGCGGCTCGCCAGCTCGCCGCTTTGCGTCTTGAGCTTGGCCGTATCGACGAGCACGCCGGTCTGCTCCATGCGCGCGAGCACCGGCACGAGCGGCATTTCAATCTGCTCGAATACGGACTTCAGTTTCGGTTCGGCTTCCAGTTTCGGCCATAGCGTCCGATGCAGGCGCAACGTGATGTCGGCATCTTCGGCGGCGTAGTCGCAGGCGCGCTGCACATCCACCTGTGCGAACGGAATCTGCTTCGCACCTTTGCCGGTGACTTGCTCGTAGGCGAGCGTGTCGTGACCGAGATACTTCTTCGCCAACGTGTCCATGTCGTGGCGGTTGCCGCTGGAGTTGACCACGTAGGATTCGAGCATGGTGTCGTAGCGCACGCCGCGCACTGTGATGCCATAGCTCGACAGCACGTTCATGTCGTACTTCAGATGTTGGCCGACTTTGTCCTTGCGCGCGTCTTCGAGCATGGGTTGCAGCGCCGCGAGCACGCCGGCGCGCGCCAGTTGCGCGGGCGCGCCAGCGTATTCGTGCGCGACGGGCACATACGCGGCGCGGCCCGGCTCCATGGCGAATGAAATGCCGACGATTTCGGCGCGCATCGGATCCAGACTCGTGGTTTCCAGATCGACCGCGATGAGGTCGGCCGCTGCAAGCTGCTGCAGCCAGATGTCGAACTGCGCCTGGGTGAGCACGAGGTCGTAATGTTTTTCGACAACCTGCGGCGGCACATCGCCAGCCGGGAGAACGGGCGCGGCAACCGTGACGACAGCCGGTTCTGCTGCCTGTTCCAGTTCACGCAGCGCCGCCTTGAACTCGTAGCGCTGATAGAATGCGCGGAGTTTTGCGTCATCCGCGCTGCGTAATTTCAAATCGCCGGGAGTAACGTCCAGCGGCACGTCGACCTTCACCCGCGTCAGCTCGCGCGATAGTGGCAGCTGTTGCAGCGCGGCGCGCAGATTTTCGCCGATCTTGCCGCCGACATGGTTTGCGTTCGCGATCACGCCATCGAGCGATCCGTATTCGGCGAGCCACTTCGCCGCCGTTTTCGGTCCGCACTTGTCCACGCCCGGAACGTTGTCGACGCTGTCGCCCATCAAGGCGAGGTAATCCACGATCTGGTCGGGGCGCACACCGAATTTCGCGGCCACGCCGGCTTCATCGAGCGTCGTGTTCGTCATCGTGTTGATGAGGCGGATATGCGGCGTTACAAGCTGTGCCAGATCCTTGTCGCCGGTGGATACGGTCACATCCATGCCCTGCGCCTGCGCCTGCAGCGCCAGCGTGCCGATGACATCATCGGCTTCGACGCCCTCGATGCGCAGGATCGGCAGACCGAGCGCCTCGATCAGTTCGAGCATCGGCCCGCTTTGCGCGGCCAGGTCATCGGGCATCGGCGGACGATGCGCCTTGTACTGCGCGTACATGTCGTCGCGAAAGGTCTTGCCCGGTGCGTCGACGACGAACGCGATGTAATCGGGATTGCCCTTCAGTGCCAGGCGCACCATGTTGAACACGCCGAACAGCGCGCCGGTCGGCTCGCCGCTGCGATTGGTCAGCGGTGGCAGGGCGTGAAATGCACGGTACAAATAACCGGAACCGTCGATCAGAACGAGACTAGGGCGCGACATAAACACGAGCGGAACAAGAGGCTGGCGAGCTTGGGCCAGCGGGCGGATTTTTGCAACGACGCTGCCGTCGCCGAAGTCTAAATCCGTGGAGAACGAGCCATGTTATGCTCGGTCGCAAAAGGAGGAGTGCGATGAAAACCGTTCTGTTAACGCTGGCCCTGTGCGGATGTTGTGCCGGCGTCGTGGCGCAGGATCGCGCGAACGACACGTTGCCGCCGGTGCAGGCGCCGCCGACGCTCAATGAACCGGGCACTGCCGCGGTACCCAGTTCCGCGCCGAGCAACGCACCGACTGCTGCCGATCCGGGTGCGCCGGTATCAAAATCTGCGGAGAGCCCAGGTTTGCCTGCCGATGTACAGGCCGCCGCCGAGGCATCCGAACTGCCGGTGGTGACCGTGCGCCAGCAGGGCAGCGAAACGGTCGAGGAATACCGCAAGCGCGGCAAGCTCTACTTCGTGCGCGTGCTGACGAGCGAAGGACCGACGCGGCTCTATGTCGATGACCGCTCGGCGATTCCGGCCAATATCATGCAGCAACTTTCCGGACCGTCCGGGGTGGTGCAGCCGGTGTACTTCAAACTCGGCGAGTGGAAGTAGCTCTAGCACTGCAAAGCCGCCAGCAAGGCATCGCGCGGCAGCTTGCCGGTCGCGTTGCGCGGCAGTGCCGCTACACAGCGCAGCGGCCGCGGCAGGAATACCGGGTCGATTGACTGCCGCAGCATGCAAAGCACATCGTTTTCGCGCAGATCCGGCGCGACGACGAGAGCAGCGAGCCGGCTGATGCCGGTTGGGTCGGGATCGAGTACGAACACCACGGCGTCTTCGACTCCGGGAATTGCCAGCAGACGGCGCGTCAGATCGCCGAGCGAAGCGCGCTTGCCGGCGATTTCGAGCAGATCGCTATTGCGTCCGCACAGCGTGAAGCGCCGCTCCGGCAGCAGTTCGACGATGTCCTGCAGCGCAGCCGGGCCAGCAAAATATGGCGCGTCGACCAACGTGCCGTCCGGTTGCGGATGCAGGCTGATATCCGCGTAGAGTCGCCACGGCTCGTCGTGGGCCGCACGCCGATGCGCGATCACGCAAGTCTCGGTGGAACCGAACAGCTCTATCACGCGCGTGCCGTAGCGGCGTTCGATTTCCGCGGCCAGCTCCCGGTCGAGCGGCGCGGTGGCACTGACGATCGCGGCGAGTTCCGGCAGCGCGGGCGCTGCGCGCAGCAGCGCGCGCAAGTGCACCGGTGTGGTCACGAGCAGGCGCGGCCCTGGTACCGATTGCAAAGCACGCGCGATATCGGCTGGAAAAAAAGGCTGTCCGACATGCACCGCGGCGCGGCTGCGCAGTGGTAGCAATACGGATAGTTCCAGTCCGTACATATGTTGCGGCGGCACGGTTGCAACGATATGTGGCGCGTGTTGGTCGCACAGCAGTTGCGCGTTCAATGCGCTGCTCGCGCAAAAGCTGCTCCAGGTCTTGATGTTGGCTTTCGGCTGGCCGGTGCTGCCGGAGGTGAACGCAATCGCGATGACGTGTTGTGCCGGAATTTCCGGCACGTTCGTGCTTGCGTGTGACGCGAGGTCCTGCGGCAGCACGAACTGTCGCGAGGGTGCCGGTTCGAGCGCCTGCTCGCTCAGCGCGTAACTGCCGGAATACGCATGCAGCGTTTCCGCCACGGTTTGCGGCGTGCGCGAGGACGGCAGCAGGCTCGTTTGTCCGGCCAGTGCCGCGGCGCAGAACGCGACTAGGAAACGGTAGCGGTCCGCGCACAGATTCATCGCGTAATGCGCCGCTGGCAGCAGTTTGGCGAGGGTTTCCACATCGCCGATGAACTCGCCAGCGCTGACCGGGGCGCCGTTACGCCAGGCGAAGCAGCGCGCAAGATCGGCATCAGCGAGCAACGGCAGCGCCGTCACGAGTTTGCTTTGGACCAGCGCAGACATCCCTACCCCCTCAGCAATTCACCGCTGACCGCATCGCGGATCGGCGTAGGTCGCGCCAACTCCCCGACCGCCCCGTCCAAAATATACGCGAGTTCGTCGCCGAATGCTGAGCGCACCTCGGCAGCGCTGCGCGCGGGCGCTGCCGCGTGGCGATTCGCGCTGGTCGAGACGAGGGCGCCGCCGAATGCCTTGCACAGCTGTGCTGCCGGCGCGTGCGCGGTGACGCGCAGGGCGATGCCCTGATGTGCTCCCGCCAGCCAGGCCGGCGTCGATGGCGAACGCGGAAACACCCAGGTGTGCGGTCCCGGCCAGGTCGCGCGGGCGCGCCCGAGCGCGGCCGCCGGCACGCGCGTACGGTCGATATACTTTTCCACTTGTGAAAAATCGGCGGCGATCAGCAGCACACCCTGCGTGGCTGGGCGCTGTTTCAGCGCAAACAGGCGCGCGACTGCGGTTGCGTCCAATGGGTCGCAACCCAGCCCGTATACCGCTTCGGTTGGATAGGCGACGACGCCGCCGCTTCGCAGCGCGGAGACTGCGGCGGCGAGTGCGGTGTCCATTAGCTTGCCGACGCGACTTTCTTCGCGGCAGTTTTCTTTGCTGTGGCTTTCTTTGCTGCGGCTTTCTTCGTTGCTGTTTTCTTTGCCGGTGCCTTCTTGGCGGCGGTTTTCTTTGCCGCCATTTTTTTCGGCGGTGCGCTTTCTGCAGTCTTCGCCGCCGCGGCTTTAGCCGGCGCGTTTTTCGCGCCGCGGCCGAAACGCCCACCGGGGCGCTTCTCCGGCGCCGCGGCGAGCAGTTCGGCACATTCGCTTTCCGTCAGCGTGGCCGGCTCGCGATCCTTCGGAATGCGCGCATTCTTCTTGCCGTCCGTAATGTACGGGCCGTATTGGCCACGCAGGATCTGGATCGCGCCGTCCTGGAAACTCGCGATCACGCGGTTGCGGATCGCCTCTTCTTTTTCGCGCAGCACTTCCTGCGCACGCGTCAGATCGAGCGTGTACGGATCATCCGGCGGCTTGATCGAGGCGTAGACCTTGCCGTGCTTGACGAACGGACCGAAGCGGCCGACGCCAACGGAGATTTCTTCGCCATCTGCACCGACGCCGAGCGCGCGCGGCAGCTTGAACAGATGCAACGCATCTTCAAGCGTGATCGTGTGGATGCTCTGGCCCGGCCGCAACGAGGCGAAGCGCGGTTTGTCTTCATCGTCCTTGGTGCCGATCTGCGCCATCGGGCCGTAGCGGCCCAGGCGCACAGTCACGGGTTTGCCGGACTTGGGATCCGGGCCGAGCTCGCGCGAACCGCTCGCCTCGGCGCGATCGACGCTTTCGGTTTTCTCCGCTACGAGCGCCTTGAACGGTGTCCAGAAGCGGCGCATCAGCGGCACCCATTCTTCTTCGCCGCGGCTGACCGCATCGAGTTCGTCTTCGAGCTTGGCAGTGAAATCGTAGTCGACGTATTGGGTGAAATGCCCGGACAGGAATTTCGCCACGGCGCGGCCGACATCGGTGGGCCGGAAGCGGCGCGCGTCGAGCAGCACGTATTCGCGGTTGAGCAGGGTCTGGATGATGCTCGCGTAAGTCGACGGCCGGCCGATGCCATATTCCTCGAGCGTCTTGACCAGGCTCGCTTCGGAATAGCGCGGCGGCGGCTCGGTGAAGTGCTGATCGGCGAGGATGTCCGCGAGCGGCACCGCTTCGCCGATGCGCATCGCCGGCAATTTGCGGTTCTGCTCGTCATCCTCGGCGGTCTTCTGATCGCGACCTTCTTCGTAGACCGCGAGAAAGCCCGGATCCACCACGGTCGTGCCGCTGGCGCGGAATGCCGAATCGCCGCCGGCGTCGAAATCGACCGAAACCGTGTTCAACGTGGCGTGCTGCATCTGGCTCGCGACCGCGCGTTTCCAGATCAGCTCGTAGAGCTTGCGCTGATCGTCATTGAGATACGCCGCCATGCTCGCGGGTGTGTGCAGCGCCGTGGTCGGCCGGATCGCTTCGTGCGCTTCCTGCGCGTTCTTCGACTTGGCCCGATACAAGTTCGGACTTTCCGGCAGCGCTTTCGCACCGTAGTCGCGCGCGATGACTTTGCGGATTTCGGCGATCGCATCGTTGCCCAGACTGACCGAATCGGTACGCATGTAGGTGATCAGGCCGACGGTGCCCTCGTCGCCGATGGTCACGCCTTCGTACAAACCCTGCGCGATGCGCATCGTGCGGCTGGTCGAGAAGCCAAGCTTGCGCGCGGCCTCTTGTTGCAACGTCGAGGTGGTGAACGGTGGCGCCGGGCGGCGCTTGCGTTCCTTCGATTGCACTTCGCTGACGACGAGGCGGCCCTGCGCGGATTTCAGCAATGCCGTGCGCGCGGCCTGGGCATCGTGCTCGTTGACCAGGTCGAATTGTTCGAATTTTTTGCCGCGTAGGCGCAACAGGCGTGCACTGAAGCGCTGCTCCGGATGCGCGCAATCGGCTTCGATGCTCCAGTATTCGCGCGCTTTGAATGCCTCGATTTCTTCTTCGCGCTCCACGATCATGCGCAGCGCCGGCGACTGCACGCGGCCAGCCGACAGGCCGCGCTGCACCTTGCGCCACAACACCGGCGACAGGTTGAAGCCGACCAGGTAATCGAGCGCGCGGCGCGCCTGCTGCGCATTGACGAGGTCGTAAGACAACTGGCGTGGATTGGCTACGGCTTCCAGGATCGCATGCGGCGTGATTTCGGAGAACACCACGCGGTGCACGGTCTTGCCATCGAGCAGGTTGCGCTGCTTGAGAATCTCGGCGATGTGCCAGGAAATCGCTTCGCCTTCGCGGTCCAAGTCGGTCGCCAGATACAGGGCGTCGGCTTTCGCCGCCGCCTTAGCGATCGCGTCGACGTGTTTTTCGTTCTTCTCGATCAGCTCGTACTGCATGCGGAAGTCGTCGTCGGGATCGACCGCGCCTTCCTTGGGCCGCAGATCGCGGACGTGACCGTAGGAGGCGAGGACGGTGAAGTCCTTGCCGAGGTACTTGTTGATCGTCTTCGCCTTGGCCGGCGACTCGACGATAAGCAGATTCTTGGCCATGAAAAATCGGGGGTATGTGCTCGGCTGCGGGCGAGCTTTCTTTTTTCAGTGTGCTCACAGATTCAGCCATCGTGTCAAGCCGAACCGCAAAGCATGTCATGTTCAGCGCCGCGAATAGCGACCGTTTTCGGCAACGACAGCGCCATCCAGCTCCAGCACCAGCAGCATCGAGGACAGCGTCGCGGCGGGCAGTTGGGTGTGCGCAACGAGTTCGTCCAGCGCCACCGGTTCGGTGTCGAGCGCGGCCAGCAAGCGCACATAATCGGGATCGCCCGCGCGCGGATCCGGCGCCGCGGCCGCATGCATGACGACGTCGAGACGCCGGCGCAGGCTCTCGGCGAGCATGCCGCCGACGCCATGCAGTTCTTCGAGCACTTCCTCGGCCGTCTCGACGAGCTTCGCACCATCGCGGATCAGGCGATGGCAGCCGCGTGCGAGAGCGCTGTGGATCGAGCCGGGCAGGGCGAATACTTCGCGGCCCTGTTCGGCGGCGAGGCGTGCCGTGATCAACGAGCCTGACTTCAGGCTCGCCTCGACGACGAGGGTGCCGAGACTCAAGCCCGCGATAATGCGATTGCGACGCGGGAAAAATTCCGGCTTAGCCGGAGTGCCGGGCGAAAATTCCGAGACCAGTGCGCCGTGTTCGAGGATGCGCTGCGCCAGCTTCTCGTGCCGCCGTGGATAGACGATGTCGACGCCGGTGCCGAGCACGGCAATCGTCTTGCCGCCGGCGTCGAGCGCGCCTTCGTGCGCCGCGGCGTCGACACCCTCGGCCAAGCCGCTGGTCACGATGTTGCCGGCCTGCGCGAATGCCTGCGCGAAGGTGCGCGCATTGGCGAGCCCGCCGCTCGTGGCGCCGCGCGAGCCGACGATCGCGATCTGCGCCGCCCACAGCGAACTCGGATCGCCGGCGACGAATAACGCCACCGGTGCGCCGGGAATGTCGCGCAGCAGCGCGGGGAAATCCTCGCTCGTGCAGACCAATAGGTGATGGTTGGGGGCCTCGAGCCAACGCAGGTCGCCGTCGATCAGCGCCGCATCCGGCGCGCCCGACCAGCCATGGCGTGCCGCGTGCAGCGCTGTGGTGGCGCCGCCATGGCGACCGAGCAATTCGCGGATGCTGACCGGTCCGAGTCCGGGCACACGCAGCAGCGTCAACCAGGCGCGTGCTTCGTCGAGGGCGAGTTCCAGAGGCATTGCCGCAGTTTAGCGGAGGCCCAAAAAGCAAACGGCGCGAATTCGCGCCGTTTGTCGAGAATCGGAAAAATCCTACGTGTGATCCGGATCGTACACACGATCGCCGCGATGCACCGGGCGGATGCCGTCCATGATCAGGCCATAGCTCACGCGGTCGAACGTGCGGAACACCATGACGTGGCCGACGTATTCCTCCGGCAGCTGCACCTTGGCGTCGTTCGGATGTAAAAACGCCTTTGTACTCATCTCCGGATAGTCGGTGCTGTCGGTGACTACATCGCCGGGCGCGAAGATCGAATAGGTCTGGCCGTTCTCCACGCCGTCGCTGGCGCCGTTCGACAGCGCCACGACCTGCATGCGGCCGACGTTCGACAGCGCATCGGTAAACGCGATCACGCGCATGTTCGCGGGCACCTGCTTCGGCGCGTGCGGGATGTATTCGGCGTCGTAGGGCATGTTGTCGAGCGGCAGCACGAAATCGCCGGTACGGATTTCGAAGTCCGTGGCCACCGCGATCGTCGAGGCCGGATTGCCCGCCTTGGTGACCTGCACGTCGCCAAAATTCAGCATTTCATAGCCGACGAAACGGACATCGTCGCGCAGACTCCATTCTTCCGGGCCGTGGTGCCAGAGCATGTCCGGGCGGCTGTCGCGACCGTCCAGACTCTGCCGATACAGCTGACTCGGCTTGCCGTCTCGCGGAGCGATTTCGTAGTAACGGCCGATCGGGCGCGCCAAGGCGAAATGCTGGCCGGGCTGGCC